>Ga0068866_10000593_pt1 | contig 16484 bp, 11 predicted proteins | sample KBSMisM22_FD_66587 | JGI IMG/M metagenome (GOLD analysis project Ga0068866, IMG submission 66587) | Miscanthus rhizosphere microbial communities from Kellogg Biological Station, Michigan, USA - KBS Miscanthus M2-2 | ecosystem: Host-associated > Plants > Roots > Rhizosphere > Soil ... | reverse complement strand
TGCGCTGCGATGGTGCCGCCGGACCCGGCCAACATGGATCGCCCGAATCTGTCCAGCAGATACGTCCCGAAAAGGAAACCGGTTGGGACCCCCAGCAATCCTCCGAGGAAACCCACCACGGCCCCTTCACCGAGCATCCCGCCGAACAACCCGACCGGCTTGGCACCGACCGCGCCGATGGTTCCCATCACCGCCCGCCGGTCCTCAACAGCCAGCAGGATCGTGTTCACAGCGATGAGGACGCCGACGATGATGCCGGCCAGCGCGATCAGGTTGAGACTCTGTGTGGCGCCTTCGAACACGGCCGGCAGGTGCGGCCGTGGCGGGCCCGCCGTTGCGACGCCGGCGATGACGCGGTCGACGTCGGCGGCGATGTCAGCACCGGGTTTCGGGAGGACGAACGCGGATGTGGCGTAACCGGGCGAGGAGAGGAGGCTCGCGGCGATATCCGTGGAAGGGGCCAACAGCACGTAGCCGTCGTTGATGCCCTCGACGCGATCGAACTCCGGGAACGTCCAACCCAGGTGCGCCGACCCTGGAGGCAGGCCGGGGATGCGTACCTCCTCGCCGAGCCGAAGGCCATGCCGCTGGGCGATGGCCTCTGGCATCTGCAGCGGCACGCCGGGGCCGGCTGCGGGCTGGACGTCGCGGGCGCGCTGCTCGCAATTGAACGAGCCGACCAGCAGCTCGATCTGGCACGATCCGCCGAGCAGAAAGAACCCGTGACTGCCGCCCGCGACGTCCACGGGCGTCAAGGCGGCGACGATCGGGATCACGGCCTCCGCCCCTGCCACCTCAGCGTGCAGCCGGTTGACCGTCTCAGTTGGCAACCGGCCACTGATGTCCGGGGTTACCTCGACTACCCCGATGTCGGCGGCGTGGGTGAGCGACGGGCCGAATGCATCGAACGGGCGGACGAGCTCGGATTTGAGTATCAGGACTCCGAGGACCACCGTCACTCCGAGTGCGACGCCGATCGCGCTGAGCAGCGTCCGGCGCCAGTCGTCGATCAACGCGGCGAGGTGAAGGCGCCGGAAGGAAAGCCATCCGGCGCGCAGCGCTCGCATCACTGCTCCCCGGCAGGCGCGGCGTCGAGTGCGTACGGACGCCCGTCGACAAGGTGCACTTCGCGGGTGCCGTAGCGCGCCGCGGCCTTGTCGTGTGTCACCAGGACGACCGCCGCGCCGTCTTCGTCTGACAGCGAGCGCAGGAGATCCAAGACCTCGGTCGACGAATGGCTGTCCAGGTTTCCTGTCGGCTCGTCGGCCAGGATGATGGATGGCCGGGCCACCAGCGCGCGCGCCACCGCCACCCTTTGCATCTGTCCGCCCGACAGTTCGGCCGGCCGGTGCCGCGCGCGGTCGCCGAGCCCGACCCGTTGCAGTAGCTCCTCAGCGCGTGCGTCGGCTGATCGGGCAGGCACACCGTCGAGCACCAGCGGCAGCGACACGTTCTCGACGGCGGTCAGCATTGGCACCAAGTTGAAGAACTGGAACACGAATCCGAGGTTGCGCCGCCGGAACGCCGCGCGCGCGCCGGTGCTCATCGACCACACGTCCTGGCCGGTCACCGCCACAGTGCCGCTGTCCGGTGCGTCCAACCCGCCGGCAATGTGCAGGAGGGTCGATTTACCGGCTCCCGATGGTCCGGTCACGACGACGAATTCGCCTGCGTCCAAGGTGAAGTCACAGTCGACGAGCACATGCACCTGCTCGTCGCCCCTGCGGTACGTCTTGTCGACGCCCTTGAGCTGCAGTACCGGCTTCACGCTTGGACCGTCGCGTCGGCCCGCCCTGCCACCGTCAGCAACGGGTGCCCGTTGCGATGCTTTCCGCAATCTGCAGGCCGGTGAGCGTCGCCGGCTGCTGCTGTAACCGCCAGTGTCCCGTCGGGAAACATCGAATCAGTCCTCCCCCATTTGGTGCTGCGACCGATTTATCGTCACTCGCGTAAGTTGCGACGGGCGCAGTAGCACGCTACTGCGATCTCGCCCGATCTCGGCGCGGTATTACTTAACCCCGATCTTGACCTCCCGTTAGCTGTCGACCCAGACGGCAACGGCCATCATGGCTGCAGAGGGTGGCCGGCCACCCCGCAGCGCATCGAACGAGCCCGGTGCTTACCCCGCGGGTAGGAAAACCTTTCCCATCGACAGGTGGAATCTGGTATTGCCAGCGATTACGCAAGGACGGCTGGATCACGACCATTTGAGTCATGACCACGTACGCACACAGCACGGCTCTGACCCCGAAACTTCGGGCCAAGTTGGCGGCGGCGGCCGGCGATCGCGCGAGCAAGCTGCGGTTCCGCGACGTGGCAGGAATCCGTCTCGCCCACAACCTTGACTCGCTTTCCCGCGACGAGATCGACGCCACACAACAGCACAATCTGCGGGCCACCCTGACAGCGGCGCGCCAGTCGACCAACGTGTGGCGGCGCTTCCCCGGGCTCGAGGCCGTTGAGACGGTCGACGATCTTGCGGCGCTGCCTCTTATCTCAGCCGCGGATCTGGCCGCGGGTTGCCCACCGCATTCGGCTGACCTCCTCTTCGACGAGAGCCCCGGGCTCGTGCTGCGATCGAGCGGGACCGCCAGTCGGCCGAAAGTCCTCTATCACTCATGGGATTTCACCGACCGGGTTGGACATCTTGGCGTGCGTGGGGTCCGCGCGGCCTTGGAGACACTGCCGAACCGGGTGGCCAATTGCCTGTTCCCCGGGGACTTAAACGGAGCGTTCCTGTTCGTCCAGGACATCACGCGGTCCCTGCCGGCGCTTTCCTTCGCAATGGGCGAGTACACCTCGCCCGCCGATGCCGCAGCGATCATCGAAGCGCACGGGATCGATACGTTGGCGGCGTCACCGGCGTACGGCGCCGAGCTGTTGGCGGGAGCCCGAGACGGGCAGCCGCTGCCCCTGAGGAACTTCCTGTTCATCGGCGAGTCGCTGGGAGCCGAGCGAGAACGCACGGTGCGCTCGGCCGCACCGGACCTCGCCGTGCGGTCGCTGGCCTATTCGACGTCCGAGACCGGTCCTCTGGGCTACCAGTGCCGCCACCAGACGGGCGCGGTGCACCACCTCCACGAAGACGCGAATGTGCTGGAGGTCGTCGACGAGGCCGGCAGGCCGGTGCCCCCGGGAATGCCCGGCGAGCTCGTGGTCACGCCCCTGACGACGTCGGGAATGGCGCTCGTGCGTTATCGGCTCGGTGATCGGGGCCGGCTGCTGACCGGCGCCTGCGGCTGTGGCAGCGCCGCGCGATCGGTCATGCTCCTCGGCCGCATGCCGAACTCGATGACGGTCGACACGATCACGTTCTCCAGTGACCACCTCTTGGCAGCGCTGGCGACGCTGGGCGTGTCCCGGCCGACTGACTGCCAATTACAGGTCCTGTGGGAGGGCCACCGCTACCGGGTGCGCCTGCTCCTATCTCCAGCCACCCCAGACGGTTTCACGACTGACACCGTCCGAGCGGCCCTGCGCGGCGCCCACGAAATCCACGAAGTCATCGTGAGCCCGCGGTGTCTGGAATTCGAGGTGCAGCGGGCCGGTATCGATCAGTTCGCGCGCACCCAGCGGGGCAAGGTGCCGGTCCTCTACCAGCACGGAATCAGCGGTTAACGGAAGTTCGAGAAGGGGAGATCGAGTCATGAAAGAACTTGGATACCTGGCAACGGCTAGGGGGAGAGCAGACCAGGGCACTCTTGAGACGCTGCGCGCCGAGCTGGATCGGATCGACGCGGAGTTCCTCGGAGCACTGGGTGCGCGAGTCGCCGTCTGCCGAAGCATCGCCTACTACAAGCGCGAGCACGCGGTGCCGATGATGCAACCTCACCGGATCGGTGTGGTGCAGCAGCGGGCGGCCCGGTTCGCCGAGGCCAACGGTCTGGATCTGACCTTCATGAAGCGGCTGTACGACCTGATCATCGGGGAGACCTGCCGCATCGAGGATCTGATCATCGACGCTGGCACCGACGGGAGCGCGGCCTGATGCGCGTAATCCTGGTCGACAACTACGACTCGTTCACCTACAACCTCTACCAGTTGATCGGCGAGGTGTGCGGGCAGCCGCCGACCGTTGTCCGGAACGACACCCCTTGGGCCGACCTCCGATTCGACGAGTTCGATGCCGCCGTCATCTCGCCCGGCCCGGGTCGGCCCGACCGAGACCGCGACTTCGGTGTCAGCGCCCGCGTCATCCTCGACAGCGGTCTGCCGGTGCTCGGCGTCTGCCTTGGCCACCAGGGCCTCTGCCACCTCTTCGGCGGTGAGGTCGTCAGCGCACCAGAGCCCATGCACGGGCGCATCTCGGACGTTCGGCACACGGGTGTCGACCTCTTCGCGGGCATTCCCTCGCCGTTCGAGGTCGTGCGCTACCACTCGCTGGCCGTCACGTCGCTGCCCGACGAGCTCGAGGAACTGGCGTGGACCGACGACGGCGTCGTGATGGGTGTGCGCCACCGCCACTTGCCGTTGTGGGGCGTGCAGTTCCATCCCGAGTCGATCAGCAGCACCTACGGCCACGAGCTACTGGCCAACTTCTTCGCCCTCGCCGCTGACCAGTCGGCATCGACCCTCGCCCCGGCGCGCACCGCCGAAACGGAGCAACCTCGTTACGACCTGCATGTCCAGCATCTCGATGTCCACCCCGAGGCGCTGACGGCCTACAGTTCCCTCTTCGCCGGCGGCGAGCAGGGCTTCTGGCTCGACAGCAGCTCGGTGGTTGACGGGTTATCGCGGTTCTCGTTCATGGGGAACGGCGACGGTCCGCTCGCCGAGCATGTCACCTATAGCGTCGCTGACGGCGAGGTCATCGTCCGGCGGCCCGATGGGACCGCCGAGCGGGTTCGGCAACAGTTCTTCGACTACCTGGACGACCAGCTGCGCGCCAGGGAGGTGCCGGCGCCAGCAGGCCTGCCCTTCGAGTTCAACCTGGGCTATGTCGGCTATCTGGGCTACGAGCTGAAGGCGGAGACCGGGGGCACCTACGCCCACCAGTCCGATACGCCCGACGCCGCAATGCTTTTCGCCGACCGGGCGCTGGTCCTCGACCACAAGACACGGACCAGTTATCTCCTCGCCCTCTCCATCTCGGGAGACGCGGCCGGCACCGCCGAGGCCAAGGCGTGGTTGGCGATGACCGCGGAGGCCGTGCGCGCGCTTCCCGCCGCTCCCACCGATCCGGCGCCTGCTCTCACGCTGTCAGGCCCGGCCATGACCGATCCCGACATCGGGATGAATGTCGAGCTCAGGCACGACCGGGCCGCCTATCTCAAGCGGATCGACGAGTGCTTCGACGAGATCAACGCCGGTGAGTCCTACGAGATCTGCATGACCAATATGGTCACAGTCCACACGCAGATCGATGTGTTGCCCACCTTCGCCCACCTTCGCCGGGTAAGCCCCGTCCCGTTCGGGGCCCTTCTCGACTTCGGCGACGTCGCCGTGCTCAGCGCATCCCCTGAACGATTCCTCTCGATCGACCTGCACGGGGACGTCGAGGCCAAGCCGATCAAGGGCACTCGGCCCAGGGGCGCCGACGCCGCCGAGGATCGTGCCCTGGTAGAGGAGTTGCGCGACAACCCCAAGGACCGCGCCGAGAACCTGATGATCGTGGACCTGCTCCGCAACGACCTCAACACGGTCTGCTCGGTGGGATCGGTCCACGTGCCGAAGCTGTTCGACGTCGAGACCTACGCGGCGGTGCACCAGCTCGTCTCGACGATCCGCGGCACGCTCGCCCCGGGCCGTTCGGCGATCGACTGCATCCGCGCCGCGTTCCCCGGCGGGTCGATGACGGGTGCCCCCAAGGTCCGCACGATGGAGATCATCGACCGGCTCGAGCAGGGCCCACGCGGCGTGTATTCCGGTGCGCTCGGGTGGTTTTCGCTATCGGGCGCCAGCGACCTCAGCATCGTGATCCGAACCCTGGTGGTCAACGCCGGGCGGGTGACGTTCGGCGTCGGCGGCGCCGTCGTCGCCCTCTCCGATCCGGACGGCGAGTTCGACGAGACCGTAGTCAAGTCGAGGGCGATGATGACCGCCCTGGCCGCGACCGACCGTCAGGAGAGCCAGCAATGAGCGGCGCACCGACCATCGGGCGCGTCGTCGTCGCCGGCGGCTCGGGCGCGGTGGGGTCACTTTTCGCCGAGCAGCTGCAGGAAGCGGGCAACGACGTCGTCATCGTCGACCGCACCGTCCCCGGGCCCACCCACCGGGTCACCCGCTTCGTGCGGGGCGATATCAGCGATCCCGGCGCCGAAGTGGCCGACGTCGTCCGAACGGCCGACGCCGTCCTGCTCTCCGTGCCGGAACCGGTCGCCCTCGTCGCCATCGGACGACTGGTCGGAACGCTGCGGCCGGACGCCCTCATCGCCGACACCCTGTCGGTGAAGTCCACGGTGGTCCCCGCCCTGCACGCCGCCGCCATGATCGCCGGAGAGGCGGAGGCGCTGAGCCTCAACCCGATGTTCGCCCCCGCCTTGGGCTTTGCGGGTCACCCGGTGGCTTCGGTGGTTGTGCGCGACGGCCAACGCGGGCGCGCCCTGTGCGACCTGATCGAGCAATGGGGTGCCCGTGTGGTGACCGTGACCGCCGACCAGCACGACCGGGTGTCGGCCGCTAGCCAGGCCCTCACGCATGCCGCCGTGATCGCCTTCGGCGCCGCGCTGGCCGAGTTGGACGTCGACATGGCCGATCTGGACCGGATGGGCCCGCCCCCACACACCGCGCTGCTGTCACTGCTGGCGCGCATCGCGTCAGGCACCCCGGAGGTGTATTGGGACGTCCAGGCGGCCAACCCCTACGCCCCTGCGGCCCGGCGCGCGCTGTCGCGCGGGGTGTCGCAGTTGGCGAATGTCGTCGACGACGGCACCTGCGAGGAGTTCGGCGACATGCTCGACCGTTTGTGCGGAGTGTTCGGCCCACTACGGGGCGCCTACCGCGAACGCAGCGCAAAAGCATTGCGCGCCATTACAACTGACCTCACAAAGGAGAAACTCGGATGACGGATTTGATGGAAACACACACGCCGGTCGGCGCGCCCTTGGAGAGCCCAGCGAGCCGGCCCAACTGGGTGGCGTCCCGGGTCAGCAAGACCTCGGACTCGCTCGATCGGGCCTTCGAGGAGGGCCTGACCGGGCATGTCATCACCGCGAGAGATGGCAAGCAGGTCACGCTGACCGACGGCAGCGAGGCCGTGGAATTCGTCTCGTGCTCCTACCTCGGTCTGGAGTCGCACCCCGATCTCATCGCCGCGGCGACAGAGGCGATGCACCGCTTCGGGCTGCACTTCTCCACATCGCGTAACCGGGGACGGCCGCCCTACCTCGGCGAGCTCGAGGCGCTCCTGTCCGTCATGTACGACGGCGCGCAGGTGGCCGCCTTCACCTCGGTCAGCAACGTCCATCTGGGCTTGCTGCCGCTGCTCGGCGTTGGCGCGCTGCCCAGCTACCCCGTGGCCGACGCCGGTGTCGCGTTCCTCGTCGAGAAGACAGCGCACGCCTCCATCCAGGTGATCCGCGGCGTGCTCGAGCAGATCGGGCCGACGCGGCGCTTCGACATGGCCGATCCCGCGGCGCTGCCCGCAGCGGTCCGCGAGGCCGCAGCCACCGGTCGGACGCCGATCGTGCTGGTTGACGGCGTCGGCTCGATGGGCGGCCTGATCGACGTGGCTTCGATGCTGGCCACCCTCGAACCGTTCGGTGGTCACCTGTACGTGGACGACGCCCACGGGGTGTCGATCGACGGCCCGCTCGGCGCCGGTTACGCGTTCGAAGCGCTCGGCGGGACGCTCCCTCCCCATGTCGTGCTCGCCGGCTCGCTGTCGAAGGCCTTCGGCGGCGCAGGCGGTTTCGCGGTCGTGCCGAGCCAGGAAGACATGCTTATCCTGCGAAAGTTTGCCAACCCCTTGGTGTTTGGGCACTCGATCATGCTTCCCATGCTCGCGGCGAATGTCGCCGCAGCCCGGTTGCACGTCGACGGCCAGGTGGCCGAGCTGCAACGGCGGCTCTGGCGCAACGCCGCCGAATTCGACCGGCTGACAGGCGGAACGCTCGTCAACGCCGGGCTGCGCTCGCCGGTCCGGGGCGCGCAGTTCGACACCGAGGACGAAGCGTTCGCCGCCGCCCGCCGGTTGAAGCAGGCCGGTGTGCTGATCCTGCCCGCCTTTTACCCCACGGTCGCCAGGGGAACCGGACTGATGCGCTTCGCCGTGTCCGCCCTGCACCAGCAGCACGACCTCGAGACGGCCGCCCGCGCCCTCTGGCTCAATTCCTGAACTCTCCATTCCCCCAATCACACGCAACGACAAGGAGACTGGACAATGTCCATTTCGACCCACGCACTGTTGACTCCCGAAGAACGTTCCCGCCTGGCGGCGATGCCCGAGCTCGGCGGGGGCAACCTGCTGGCGACGGCCATGGCCGTGCACCCCGACCCGCACATCCCGTTCATCCGCACCGGCCGGCCGGTGATCAACACCGCAGGCGAGGAGCAGACGGAGTTCACGCTCGCCCAACTCGATGTGCTGGTTCAGAGCTGGTCGGTCTGGTACCACGAGCAGGGCGTCGGCCCGCGTGACCGGGTGGCGCTCTACATGGAGGACACGTTCGCCTACACGATCCACCTCAACGCGCTCGCCCAGTTGGGCGCCATTGGAGTGCTCATCAACAGCAAGGCGTCGCAGGCGCTTGCACTCGGCCTGTGCGAGCGCACGACGCCGGTGGGGATATACACCGACCGGTCCCGCTTCGCCTCCATCGCCGAAGGGATCGGATCGCTGGACGGTCTGCGTTGGGTCCAGTTCGCCGACGACCTGCTCGCGCCTCCTCCGGCATCACTGCCCGACGCCTGGCGCTTCAAGCACGCACCGGAGGACCCGGTCTCGATCATGCACTCGTCAGGGACGACGGGAATTCCGAAGGCGGTGACCCAGACTCACGCGTCCAGCGTCGCCGGACCGCGCTTCCGCCTCGAGAACTACACCGAGCCCGCCCACGAGCGGATGATGACCGCCCAACCGCAGTCGCATCTCGGGTGCATCGTGTACACCGCCTATTCCATCCTCGCCGGCACGCCGCTGGTGGCGCTCTACGACCCGACCGGTGAGGAGCTGGCGGCAGCCGTGCGCCAGCACCAACCGAAGGGGGTGATGGCATTCGCTCATGCCTATGCCGAGTTGGCCGCGCTCGAAACACCAAGCGGCACCGTCGATTCGGTCGACTACTGGGTCAACATGGGAGACGCCATCCACGAGGCCCACATCGGGGCGATCCTGGCCAAGCGCAGCCCGGACCAGGAGCCCCCCACCTTCTACGACCGGTTCGGCACGACCGAACTCGGGTGGGGCCTGGTGGTCCAGCCCCGGACACTGTCGTCGGAGCGTTCGGACCGGCGGGTCGGCAAGCCAGATCCCGTCGCCGAGGTTGCGGTGCTGCGCGCGGACGGCGGCAAGGCGCCGGTTGGCGAAGTGGGTTTCTTCGGGGCCAAGGGCCCGTCCATCACCGCCGGCTACTGGAACGACGCTGACACGACCTATCGCTCGAAGCTGGGCGGCTACTGGCTGACCGGCGACCTGGTGTACCAGGACGCGGACGGCAACTACTTCGTGGTCGACCGGACGAAGGACGCCATCGAGACCGCCGAGGGCACAGGCTATTCGGTGCTCATGGAGGAGGTGCTGCTCAGCGAGATCAGCGCCATCACCGACTGCGCCGTCGTCGCAGGCCGCCACGGCGACGAGATCGTTCCGGTCGCCGTCGTCATCACCGACGATTCGCCGGCCGAGGCTCCACGCCTGCTGACCGAGGCCAACGACGTGCTGGAAAAGGCCGGCCATCCCCGCATCGCCGTACTGGACGTCGCCGTGACCCCGGACGACTTCCCCGTGGGTGTGACGGGCAAGGTGCTCAAGCGCGAATTGCGTGACAGGTATCGCGATTTGGGAGAGAGCCCGCTCCAGCAGAACCGGGCCGTCGCCGAGTTCATGATCGACCCGCCCGGCAGTGCGGTCGCGTGATGATCGGGAACTGGCTGTCGACCCTGGTGCCCGAGCCCGGCGCACGTCGCCGCCTGGGCTTGGGCACCGGGATCTACAACATCGGCACCGGGATGTTCATGACATCGTCGGTCCTGTATTTCACGGAGGGACTGGGACTTTCGGTCACCGAAGTCGGCCTATGGCTGGCCGTGGCCGGACTGATCGGCCTTTTCGCCGGTGTCCCAATGGGTCACCTGGCCGACCGCCGCGGCCCCCGGGGGGTCGCGGCCCTGAGTCTGGTCGTGCTGGCAGCGACGATGGTGGGCTACGTCTTCGTGACCAGCATCTGGATGTTCGTCGTGGTGACTGTCGTGGAGATGCTGGCAACCGCAGCATCGAGAGCGTCGCGCGGCGGGCTCATCCGCCGCGTCGGAGGCGAAGGCGCGGCCGCCTACCGCTCTCAACTCCGGGCCATCGAGAATGCCGGCGTCGGCGTAGGTGCCGCGGTCGGGGGGTTGGCGCTGACGCTGCACTCCCTGGCCGCATATCAGGTGCTGTTCCTCGCGAACGCCGCGACCTTTCTGATCGGCGCATGGGTGTGCGCGAGGCTCCCGCACTTCGCGCCGCTGCCTGCTCCGCCCGGCACGCGGCGCGGGGTGGCCCTGCGGGATAAACCGTTCATCGCGTACACGGTCCTCAACGGGGTGATGAGTCTGCAGTACGCGGTCATCACATTCGCCCTCCCGCTCTGGATCGCGACGGAGACGAACGCCCCCCGCTGGATGGTCGGCGCGGTGTTGATCGTCAACACGATCGGGGTCGTGGCGCTGCAGGTCTGGGTCGGCCGGAAGGTCAAGACCGTGCGCCAGGGCGCCGCCGCCATGCGCGTCGCCGGGTTGGTCTTTCTGGTCGCCTGCGGCGGCGTGGCGGTGTCGGCCGGCCTGCCGGCGTGGGCCTCTGCCGCGGTCTTGCTTGCGGCGGTGGGCGTCCACTCCGTGGGCGAAATGTGCCACGCGGCAGCCGTATTCGCGCTGAGTTTCGAGCTGGCGCCGGCCCACGCGCAGAGCGAGTACGTGGGCCTGCAGGACATGGGCCTGGGCGCCGCATTCGCGGTGGCGCCCGCGGTGCTCGGCGCCCTATGCCTGGGGATAGGACAGGCCGGCTGGCTGCTGCTCGGCGGGCTGCTCACCGCGGCGGGCCTGGCGACCGTGCCCGTCGTCCGGTGGGCGATTCGAAGCCGGCCCTTCCCCCTCGCGTCGGACGAGATCCCCGTCCCGGACGCCGAACCGCCCACCGTGAAACTGGCCATCGCCCCGTTCGCAGTCCGCCCACCGGTCCGCCGACAGCCGCCACTCCCGCAGACGACGGTTCAGATCCACCGGCAACTCGAATGCGTTGTCCTCGATGATAATTCGCGATTCACCCTAGACCGGGATTGTGTGGTGGGACGGGACCCCCACAACTGCGATGCCGCTCGGAATGGATTGCGTCCCATCCGGATCGACGTCCTCGCCAACGGGATGTCCCGAGCCCATTTGGAGATCCGCCGTATCGACGGCCGGGTGTTCATCGTTGACCGCCAGTCGCGCAACGGTGTCGCCATCCGACCCGCCGGGCAGACGCAATGGACCCGAATCGCGCCGTGGAAGCCGACCGCTTGGCTGCCCGGGATGTCCGTGCGGATCGGCAGCCGAATCCTGCGGCTGGAAGCAGCCGGCCGGCGTCCGGCAGTCCGGAATGAGCCGATCATCCCGCCCGATATCGACCGCACCGTGAGGATGGCCGCGAAAGCGGCGCCACCCTCGAGTGCGTTGACCGTACGCATCAACCGCGCCTTCAAAGGCGCGGCGCCCAGGAAAACCGGCCTCGTCGCGGCCACCTCAGAAAGGAACGCAACATGAGCGAGCGTCAGCGAGCGGCCAGGCCCCGCGCTTTCATCCTGACCGGCTTCCTGCCCGTTATCTGCCGAGATTCCATCTACATCGACGACCTGCGGAGGCGGGACTTGAAAGTCCTGGTGCTCACGCCAGCCGTCTCGCGCTCGTATGCGGAGGCGCATGGCGATCCCGCCCACCCCGCCTCCGCGATCGACGAGATTGCCTTCGTCGACGGGTCGGTCGGGAGCGAAGGCTCCTTCCTTCCCGGAGTCATCGAACACGCCGAACGCTGGCGGAAGCGGTACGACGTGGTCGGCATCTATGCCGTCGGGGAGACGCTGGTCGAGCCGACCGGCCTGGTCGCCGACTACTTCGGCCTCCCGTTCCCGGGGTTGCGGGCGGCGCGTGCCTGCCGCAACAAGTACCTGCAGCGCTGGTACCTGCCCGATCTCAGTCCGGCATCCGCGCTGATCCCGCCCGGGGCGCGCGATTCCGTCGACCAGGGGTCCGTCCGGTTCCCCGCCGTGGTCAAGCCGGCCACGAGGCACTCGAGCGAGGGTGTCCAGATGGTGCACGACCGCGCCGAGTTGGCCGCGCAGTTGGACGACTATCCGGTGCAGGAGACCATCCTCGTTGAGCAGATGATCACCGGACAGGAGTACTCGGTCGAGAGTCTGACCCAGGACGGCAAGACGCTGTTCTCCTCGGTCACGCGCAAGGAGACGACGGACGTCGACTCCCAGTATTTCGTTGAGATGGCCCACACCGTGCCCGCCGTACGGGACGACGCGTGGGACGCGGTGCAGCGGGCCAACGTCGCGATGCTCGACAGGTTGGGCGTCGAGAACGGCATCACGCACGCAGAGTGGAGGCTCGACGAGCGGGGCGAGGCCCGTCTGATGGAGGTCGCCGCCCGGACTCCCGGAGACGGGATCATGGTGCTGTACCGGCTGGCGACGGGCCGGCCGATGGAGCCCGAAATTCTGCGGATCGCGCTCGGAGAGACCGCCGACTATCCCGCGGCCCGGCGCTACGCACGCCAGGTGTACGTCGGGCACCGGCCCGGGATACTCGTCGATGTTGAGGTCGACTGGCCCGGGGTCGAGGCCCGATGGGTCGACGACGGCAATCCATGGCCCGACATCCCTGCGCTGGCCGCTGATCACCCGCCGGCGCTGCGAGCCGTCCTCGTCTATGAGGCCCGCGGAGCGGAGCTGGGCCCCATCCGCAGCTCCGACGACCGGGCCGTCACCTTCTTCATCGACGCCCCGACGATCGCCGAGCTGGACGAGATCGAGGAGCGCGTCCGCCGGGCCGTGACGATCCACACGACCCCATCCTGAGAACCGAAATAGCAGTCACCCGTGTGACATTCAGCTCGGCTAGCGCGGCGCACACTTGTGCGCCGCGCTTCCGCGTTTTCGCGTCGTAATGGCCGTTGTGAGGCCTCCGTGCGGCGCGTCGAACGAGCCAGGTGCTTACCCCGCGGGTAGGAAAACCTGTCCCATCGACAGTCGGATTCTGGTACCGCCGGCGATTACGCGAGCACGTCTTCATCACGACCATTTGAGTCATGACTAATCCCGACACATTGCTCGTGTTCGACGAGGCCGTTACCCGCGCCGGCGTCGAGGGGTGGATACAGCACCTGGAATCAGCCGGCGCGCCAACCGAGATGTACCGGCTCGGCGGCACTCACGTCCTTTCGGTATCCGATGTGGACCTGATCCACAAGGCGGGGCCGGAGCTTCCTGCGCCGACCCACCAAGTGCCGAGGAACAGTGATGTCTGGTTGGGGCGCAAGGAACTGCGCCCCAGCGGGACCGAGGTCTCCTTCGGACCGACCACGATCGGCGACGGTTCCGTCACGGTGATCGCCGGACCGTGCGCGGTCGAATCGCCGGAACAAACGATGGCCACGGCGGCCGTCGTCACCGAACACGGCGCCGTCGGCCTGCGGGGCGGCGTTTTCAAACCGCGGACCTCGCCACATTCTTTCCAGGGCCTCCAGTGGGACGGCCTTGACCTGCTGGCGGAGGCCAGAGAGAGGACCGGCCTGCCCGTTGTGACCGAGGTGGTCGACCCGGAGCACGTCAAGCGTCTGGCCGCGGTGGTCGACGGGTTGCAAATCGGTGCCAGGAACATGCAGAACTTCGCGCTGCTGACCGCGGTGGGCCAGAGCGGCCTTCCGGTCGTGCTCAAGCGCGGCTTCGGCTGCACCGTGGAGGAAACCCTCGCCGCGGCCGAATACCTGCTGCTCGAGGGCAATGACCAGGTGGTGCTGTGCGAGCGGGGTATCCGCACGTTCGAGCCGTCCGCCCGCTTCACGCTGGACCTCACCGCGGTCGCGCTGTGGAAGCAGCGCACCCATCTGCCGGTCATGGTGGATCCCAGCCATTCCGGTGGCCGGCCAGAACTGGTGGAACCGCTGTCACTGGCCGCGGTCGCGGCGGGCGCGGACGCGCTGATCATCGATGTCCACGTCCAGCCGGAGCTGGCGTTGTGCGATGGCAACCAGGCACTCCGCCCACAACAGTTCGCCGAGTTGATGGGCCGGCTCGCTCCGCTGGCGGCCGGACTCGGCCGCCACATGAGCGGCGCATAGATCGGGGCCTCCGGTGTTCACTGAGAAGCTGCAGCTGGCGATCGTCGGGCTTGGCCCACGCGGTTTGTCGGTCGCGGAACGCGTCTGCGCAAATGCTGAGTCGCTCTTGCCGCATGGACGCGAACTCGTCATCCACGTCATCGACCCGCATGTGCTCGAGGGCGGGCAGGTGTGGCGAACCACGCAGGACCGGGTGCTGTTGATGAACACGGTTGCCTGCCAGGTGACCGTGTTCGTGGACGACACCGTCGACTGCGACGGGCCGGTGGTGACGGGGCCGAGCCTCTACGAGTGGGCCCGGTCGATCGCCTTGATCGGCAGGCCGAACGTGCCGGAGGTCGTTCGAGCCGAAGCCGTCGCACTCGGGCCGGATGACTATCCGTCCCGGGCGTTCTATGGGAGTTATCTGCAGTGGGCACGCCGCCGCATCATGCGGACCGCACCCCCGGCTGTCGGCTTCGCGTTGCACCAGGCGACCGCGGTCGACGTTCGTGACACCCCGGATGGCTTGCAGGAAGTCGTATTGAACACCGGGGAGACGATCGGCGACCTGCAGGCGGTGGTGCTCGCACTCGGTCACATGCCGCATCACCTCGGCGAGTCCGAAACGGCCCTGAGTCAGTTCGCCCACCGGCACGGCCTGCGGTATGTCGCGCCCAGCAACCCGGCCGACGTGCCGCTGGACGCCATACCTCCGGGCGAGTCGGTGATCTTGCGCGGTTTGGGCCTCAATTTCTTCGACTACATGGCGCTGTTCACCATCGGCCGTGGCGGCACGTTCGTGCGCGAGTCCGACGACACCCTGACCTACCGTCCCTCGGGGCAGGAACCCCGCCTGGTTGCGGGATCTCGGCGCGGAGTGCCGTACCACGCCCGCGGCAAGAACCAGAAGGGGTCGTTCGGGCGGCACGCGCCCCGATTCGTGACCGCCGAGGTGATCGAGCGGCTGCGGGCCCGTGCCGACGCCGGGACACCCGCGGACTTCCGTCGGGACATCTGGCCGATGATCGACCGGGAAGTCCGCACGGTGTACTACGCGACTCTGGTGCGGGAGCGTCGATGCACCTGCGATGCCGAGGAATTCACCGCCACGTTCGCGACGGCGGATCCCGCGCTGGTGCCGATCTTCGGTGACCCTCTGGCCATCGAGGAGAGCGACGCCCAACGTAACGTGCTCGCCAAGTTCGATATCGATCCCGAACAGCGCTGGGACTGGCGGAAGATCGCGGCGCCGTTCGCCGCCGACGACCTCTCCTCGACCCAACGGTTCCGTACCTGGCTGCGGTCCTATCTGGACCTTGAAGTCCAGGAGGCCGGCAAGGGGAACGTGACCGGTCCCCGCAAGGCCGCCCTGGATGTCCTGCGCGACCTGCGCAACGAGATCCGGTTGCTAGTGGACCACGGTGGCCTGTCAGGCGACTCCTACCGGGACGAACTACAACGCTGGTACATGCCGTTGAATGCCCACCTGTCGATCGGGCCGCCGGCAGAACGCATCGAGCAGTTCGGCGCCCTTATGGATGCCGGTGTGCTCGAGGTGCTCGGCCCGGACCTGCGCATCGAGTGCTCGGACGGACGCTTCGTCGCGTACTCCGGAGCCTGTCCGGACCTCACCGTGCAGGCCGCAACGCTGATCGAGGCGCGCCTGCCGGAAACCGACCTGCACCGGACGACCGACCCGCTGCTGCGGACGCTGCTGGACCGGGGCGAGTGCCAGCCGTACCGCATCCCGATCCGCGGCGGCGGTCACTACGTCGCCGGTGGTGTCGCCGTCACCCGCCGTCCGTACCGGCTGCTCGACGAGCACGATCGCCCGCACCCGCGACGTTTCGCGTTCGGTGTGCCCACCGAGTCGGTGCACTGGGTGACCGCGGCGGGCATCCGTCCCGGCGTCAACTCCGTGATCCTCGGTGATGCGGACGCCATCGCTCGGTCCAGCCTGCGCATCGCGACGGAGCACGTGCGACCGCTGCCCCTCGCCGACGTTCGCCGCGACCACCTGACGGAGAGATCAGCATGAGCACCC
>Ga0068866_10000591_pt1 | contig 16502 bp, 16 predicted proteins | sample KBSMisM22_FD_66587 | JGI IMG/M metagenome (GOLD analysis project Ga0068866, IMG submission 66587) | Miscanthus rhizosphere microbial communities from Kellogg Biological Station, Michigan, USA - KBS Miscanthus M2-2 | ecosystem: Host-associated > Plants > Roots > Rhizosphere > Soil ... | reverse complement strand
GCGGCCGCTCGAGGGTGACGACAGTGACATGCCCTGCAGCACGGTCGACGTGGATGCTGTGGTCGCTCACGCCATCACCACAACGGGCTTCACGAGCTCGCCTGACTCAGCGCGGCGAACAGCTTCATTGATCTCTTCGAATGGGTGGAGTGTCACGATCTTCTCGAGCGGCAGGTGGCCCTGCGCGTGCAAGTCCAGCAGACGCGGGATGAACACCGACGGCACGCTGTCGCCCTCGACGATGCCGACGAGCTTGCGGCCGAACAGAAGCGTTGACACATCCAGCGTGCTCGTGGCACGCGACGGTGCGGCACCGACGAGGCCACAAGTGCCCCGTTGCGCCAGAGAATCCATCGCCACGCGAAGCACTTCCGGCACGCCAGTCGCCTCGACAGCGAACTCAACGCCTCCCTTCGTGAGCTTGCGGACCGTCCGTGCGGCATCCGCGTCCGCACCCAGGATCAGGTCAGTCGCGCCCAGCTCGGCTGCAAGTTCGAGACGCTTCTGAACTCGGTCCACCGCGATGATCCGCGTGCATCCCGAGAGTTTGGCCGCGGCGATCGCGCTCAAGCCGACAGCACCCGCACCGAACACTGCGATCGACGTACCCGCCTGGGGCCGCAGGGAGTTCAGCACGGCTCCGGCGCCAGTCTGGATGCCGCATCCGAGTGGGCCAACAAGCCGCAGGTCCACCTCGGCGTCGATTCGAATAACGCCCCGGTGATCAACCACCGCGTACTGGGCGAACGAGGACTGCCCGAAGAAGCTGGAGCCGATCTCAACATCGTCCTCCCGAATGGCATGACTCCCGTCCGGTCGCGCTGCTGCGAAGTTATGTGCCCAGAAGTCCGCGCAGTAGGCAGGTGCGCCGCCGAGGCAGTTGGAGCACTGATGACATGAGGAGTAGGTCAGCACGACGCGATCACCCACGCTGATGTCGGTGACGTCCCCCCCGACCCGCTCGACGACACCCGCGCCTTCGTGGCCCAGAACCGCCGGCATGGGCGTGGGAAACCACCCGTCCCGAATGATCAGGTCGGTGTGACAAATGCCGGATGCTGTGAGCTTGACGAGTACTTCGTTGGGCCGTGGCTCGTCGAGTTCGACATCAACGAGGTCGAACGGAAGCTGCGGACCTCGTGCTACCGCCGCGTGCATCCTCACCGCTGGATCGCCTTGACTTCCATGAACTCCTCAACACCGACCGGCCCGAGTTCCCGACCCACCCCAGAGCGCTTGTAACCGCCGAACGGCGCACGGGGATTGAAGGCTCCGCCGTTCACATCGACCTGCCCCGAACGCAGACGGCGGGCGACGCGGAGCGCGCGCTCTTCGTCCGCCGACCAAACTCCGGCCGTCAGTCCGTACTGCGTGCCGTTGGCGATCTCGATCGCGTGTTCCTCGTCGTCGTAGGACATGATGCAGAGCACCGGGCCGAAGATCTCCTCCTGAGCGATCCGCATCGCGGGATCGACATCGGCGAAGACCGCTGGACGCACGAAGAACCCGCGATCGAGGCCAGCTGGCGCATCCACACCGCCCGCGGCCAACCGCGCACCTTCCGCGATGCCGACTTCGATGTAGTTCCGAACCCGTTCACGATGCGCTGCGGACGTCATCGGCCCGAGCTTGGCTCCTGCATCGAACGGGTCTCCGAGCGTGAAACCGTTCGCCGTTTGCGTGGCGATTTCGACTGCGTCGGAGTACTGACTCTTGTGGACCAGCATCCGGGTGAGGGCCAGGCATGTCTGGCCCGAGTTCAGATAACAGTTGCCTACTCCCGACTTCACGACGCGCTCGAGGTCGGTCACATCGGGCAAGATGACGTTGGGTGACTTGCCGCCGAGTTCCAGTGCGACCCGCTTGATTCCCCGGCCGGCCAACTGCGCAACCAGGCTGCCCGCCCGGGTCGACCCGGTAAACGAGATCATGTCGACCTCCGGGTGACCGGCAAGGGCTGCACCCACCTCTTCGCCGGTCCCGCTGATGAGATTGACAACTCCGGGTGGTAGCTCGATCTCCTCGATGGCTTCGGCGAGCAAGTGGATGGTCAGCGGAGTTACCTCGCTCGGTTTCAGCACGATCGTGCACCCAGCAGCGAGTGCCGGTGCTAGCTTGGCGATCGTCTGGTGCAGTGGGTAGTTCCACGGCGTAATCGCGCCCACGACGCCAATCGGCTCATGGGTGATGAGTGAGTTGGCGATTTCATAATCCGTGGGTAGAGCCGACGTATCAGTGAATCCCTCCAGGATCGACATCGGCAGACCGAACTGCAGGCGCCGAGCCATCTTGAGCGGGACTCCGATGTCGGTTGCGATCGTGGTGACGAATTCGTCTTCACGCTCGCCGAGGCGGCGGAACAGGGCACGCAAGTACCCCACGCGTTCCTCGCCGGGGAGTGCAGACCAAGGTCCCCAAGCCCGGCGTGCAGCCTCCACAGCGAGATCCACGTCTGCCGCTGCGCCATCGGCCACTCTTGCGATCAGCTCTTCGGTCGAGGGGTTGAACACCTCGATCGTGCGGTCCGATTTCGATGCAATCCACGAGCCATCGATGAATATCCGTTCATGCTCCCGCATACCGCTCTCCATTCGTTCTGGCGGTCCGCGGCGGATCGCCAGGTGTGTTTCTACGGCTCGACGATCGGTCCCTGTCCCGCGGAACACGGCAACTCAACTACCGGTACTTCTCAACCATCGGTACCAAGGAATCGAGCAAGCGGAGCATGTCCCCTTCCTCGTGCCAGGGGATGAAGAGCAGGGCGCGTTCCGCACCGCCCTCGGCGTATCCGTCGAGGATCTCTGGGTTGGTCCACTCGAGGAGGTTGATCGTGAGGGCGCGGTCCGGCGCGAGCTCCCGGAACCGGTCAAGCTGCGGGCCGATCTCCTTGGGGTCCGGCCCCGCGATCGGCATCCACCCGTCACCGAGCTTCGCTACCCGCCGCAAGGTCGCCGAACTGGCAGCACCGCCAATGTAAATCGGCGTGTGCGGGTCACGGACGGGCTTGGGCCAGGAGTAGATGGGGTCGAAGTCCACGAACTGCCCGTGGTATTCCGCCTTTTCCTGGGTCCATATCAGCTTCATCGCCTCGAGCTGCTCATCGAGCCGCTTGCCCCGGGTCTTCGGGTCCGTCCCATGGTTGCGCATCTCCTCGATGTTCCAGCCCACCCCGACTCCGAAGATCAGTCGTCCGCCGCAGAGAGCATCGAGGCTGGCGACCTCCTTGGCCGTCTGGATCGTGTCCCGCTGCACCATCAGCGTGACGCCCGTTCCGAGTACCAGATCGGTGGTGGTCACCGCCGCCGCCGCGAGGGTGACGAACTGGTCGACGGTCCGGTAGTAGCTGTCCGGGAGTTCCCCGCCCAACAGGTAAGGGGTCTCCCGACTCGCCGGGATGTGGGAGTGCTCGGGCACAAAGAGCGAGTCGAACCCCCGCTCCTCCAGCGCTGGCCCAAGTACCTGCGGAGCGATTCCGTCCGCGTCCGCATTCGCGATAATGCCGAACCTCATCGTGCGACTCCTTGATATTGAAATTGACTGCGTGTCGATTGGGAAAGTGGTCGGGACATCAGTCCACGGGCGCGGGGTTTGTGCCGGTGAGCAGAAGGTGTCCCGCGTCGACGGGCAGAGCGACGCCAGTTACTGCGGAGGCTGCATCGGATGCGAGCCACGCCGCGGCGTCGGCGATGACGTCCGGATGCAGCATCCCGGTGCCCTTGAGCGCGTGGTAGTACTTCCCGCCGGACAGCAGGTCGTCCCGGGTTCCGTTCGAGTGGCCGGCCATCATGTCGTAAACGCCGGCCCAGTTGGTCATGCCGGTGTCCACTGATCCTGGGCAAATGGCGTTGCACCGGATTCCCTTGGGTGCCAACTCCAGCGCGACAGTCCGCATGAGACCGAGCACACCGTGCTTGGCGGATACGTAGTGCGCGTAGTTCGCCCCCGGCTCCAGGCCGGCGACCGACGAGGTCATGATGATCGACCCACTGCCGCGCTCGATCATGTGCGGGGCGACCGCCTTGGCCGAGCGCCAAACACCGGACAGGTTGGTGGCGATCACGTTGTCCCACTCCGCATCCGTGATCTCCCAGAACGGGGTGATGCCATAGATGCCGGCGTTGGCCACCAGGATGTCGATCTGCCGAACTCCGCGAGGCCGCGGCGCACCGCGTCGTCGAGTTGCGTCTGGCTGCGCACGTCGGCCTGGACCGTGAGCACCCGGCGATCCAGCTCCTCGACGGCCTTCGCGGTCTCGGCCAGCTCCTCCTCTGTCCCGAGTGGGTAAAGCACCGTGTCGATCTGCGCCGCGATGTCCACCGCAATCACGTCCGCGCCGTGCCGGGCCAGTGTGGTGGCGTGGGCTCGACCCTGCCCGCGCGCGGCGCCGGTCACCAGCGCCACCTTGCCCTGCAGGTCGCCTGCCGATGTGGTCATTGTGTCTCTCCTCGTCATGCGGCTACTTTGTGCGGCTGCGTCGCCCGGCTGTAGCACGCCCCGCCGCCTTCGTTCCCGCCCGGCCAGGCGCCCGGACGATCTGTCGTTCGGGCTGTCAGGTCCCGACGTCTCGGAGGTCGAGCTCGTGTCCCATCCGATCGCGCTTGGTGCGCAGGTATCGGACGTTTTCGGGGGTTGGCAGAACGGGCAGCGCGACCCGAGTGACGACCGTGACCCCGAGCCGCGCCAACTCGAGGGGTTTGACCGGGTTGTTCGTGATGAGCCGGACCCGCATCACACCCAGGTCGGCCAACACGGCAGCTGCGGCCTCGTAGGAACGGGCGTCGCTCGGCAGCCCTTGCACCAAGTTGGCCTCGACCGTGTCGAGCCCACCCTCCTGGAATGCGTACGCGCGTATCTTGTGCGCCAGGCCCACCCCGCGGCCCTCGTGCCCGCGCAAGTAGACGATCACTCCGGCCCCGGCCTCTGCAACAGCGTGCATCGCCTGCTGCAACTGGCCGCCGCAATCGCAGCGCAGCGACCCGATGATGTCCCCGGTCAGGCACTCCGAGTGCACGCGTACCAAGGCTCCGGCTTCGGACCGCCCGGCCGCCGCGACGTCTCCCGCCACGAGCGCCAGGTGCTCGGTGCCGTCGCGACGGCTCCGGTAGGCCAGTGCCCGGAAGGTGCCGGCAGTGGTCGGCATCCACGACGACGCGACCAGCTCGAGGTCTTCGTGTTGCCGCGAGCGGTATGCCACCAGGTCGGCGATGTGCAGGATGGGCAGGTCATGCTCGGCCGCGAATGCCTTCAACGACCCGCCGCGCCGCATGGACCCGTCGTCGGCGACGATCTCGCCGATCACCCCGACACCGGATAGGCCCGCCATGTGCAGCAGGTCCACGGCGGCCTCCGTGTGGCCGCGCCGCTCGAGGACCCCGCCCGCGCGGGCCCGCAGCGGAAAGATGTGCCCAGGGCGCCGGAGAGCGTCGGGCATGGTGCCCGGGCTCGCCAGCGACCGCACCGTCGTCGTCCGATCCCGGGCGCTGACGCCGGTCCCGACGTCGATGTGGTCGACGCTCACCGTGAACGCGGTGCTGTGCGAGTCGGTGTTGTCCTCGACCATCTGTGGGAGCTTGAGCTCATCGACGCGCTCGGACGGCATAGGGACGCAAATGATCCCGGTCGTATGGTGCACGAGGAAGGCCATCTGCTCCTCGGTGACGGTCTCGGCCGCCAGCACGAGGTCGCCTTCGTTCTCCCGATCGGCGTCGTCGACGACGACAATCATTCGGCCGGCCAGTAGCGCGGCAACCGCCTCCTCGACCGTCCCCGTCGGCGTCAGGGCGTTCATCCCGCCACCTCGAGCGGTTGCCGCGTGCCAAACGTACGGCGATGGTAGATCAACGGATGACCCTCGGCGGTCTCGGCGACACGGACGTGCCCGAGTGCCACGACGTGGTCACCGCCGTCGACAAGCCCGTCGACCATGCAGGCCAGCCAGCCGACCGCGCCGGGCAGCCGCGGCAGCCCCGAGTGCAACTCCCACTCGACCGCCCGGAACTTGCTCGCGCCGCCCTTGCGGGCGAAGGCCAGGGCCAGCTCCGACTGATCGGAGGCCAAGACGTTCAGCCCGAACACGCCGCTCCTGCGCACCTGGTCGAGGAGGTCGGAACCCTGGTCGAGCGCGACGAGGACCATCGGCGGCGTCATCGACAGTGAGGCGAATGCGCTTACCGTCGTACCGAACGGCTGGCCCCCACCACCCATCGTCGTCACGACCGACACCGGCGTGGCGACGCTGGACATCACCTCACGGAACTCGGACGCCAGGTTCGCGTCCGGCCGACCCGTTTGCCATGTCATTTGCGGCTCCTTCGTTCAGTGATTCACGTTCGACGTCGATGGACCTCAGGGGATTCGTGCCCGTCAGTCGGGTAGCACCTCGCGCTGGCGGGCATGTTCCAGATAGATGGGTTCACTCGCCGCGGTCGGGCAGCTAGCGGGCCTGCGGTGATCGGCCAGTCGCCGCCCGAATGAGCCGAGTGGGCGAAGCACCTTAAGCAGCAACCAGTACAAGGTGACGCCGCCGTGGAACTGGGTGACGATCTTGCCGGAAGGACCCTTCATGTAGTTGCTCGCCTTGGCCCACGCCGTGCGCTCCAGCCGCTTCTGCAGCCAGCGGTTGTATAGGTCCGTAACCGACGCGCGGGTCTCGATCGCGGTGTAACCGTTGCGCTCCATCCGGCGGATGTCGTTGATGATCCACGTCGACTGGTTTTCGGCCAGCGAGTTGACGCTGATCTGCCCCGCGCCGTTGGTCCCGGGACCGTACATGATGTAGAAGTTCGGGAAGCCGGGAACCGTCATGCCCGCCAGAGCGAAGGCCCCGTCGCTCCACACCTTCTGGATGTCCTTGCCGTCGGTCCCGAAGACCCCGAGCCGCGAGAGGTACGCCGAGGCCTTGAAGCCGCTGGCGATGACAAGTACGTCCACCGGGTACTCGGTGCCGTCCACGTCCACCGGCCCGGCTTCGGTGACCCGGGTGACCGCCCGCGGGATGAGCTTCACATTGTCATTGAGCAGCGACTCGTAGTAGTCGTCGGAGAGCACCCGGCGCTTGCCCGAGAACGGGTAGTTCGGGGTGACCGCATCGCGCAGGTCTGGGCGGTCCTTGAAGACCCTGTTGATGTAGTCCCTAGCGGCCTGCTCGGCCCTGCGGTTGCGTCGGTTGCCGGCGACGTAGACCGGGCCGGTGACGAACTGCCACTCTGCCTCGATCGCCATCTTCCAACGCACGAGCTTGCGCCGCAGCGGACTTCGGTACTTCTCGAACTCCTCGTCGCTGAAGTCGCGGGCACCTTTGGGCAGCACCCAACCGGGCTCCCGCTGGAACACGAGGACCTGCTCAGCCAGGGGCTGAATGGCTGGGACGATCTGCACCGACGTCGAGCCGACGCCGACCACCGCGACCCGCTTGCCGGTCACGTCCACGGTGTCCGGTCGCCACTGCGACGTGTGGAACTTGACGCCCTTGAAGTCCGACAGGCCAGGCCAGGTCGGCAAGTTGGGGTCGTTTAGGAACCCGGTGGCGGCGACGACGATCGAGTAGGTGTACTCATCGTCGGCCGTGCAAACGCGCCATTGGTGGTGGGGCTCGTCCCAGTGCACCGACTCGACGCTTGTGTTGAGCCGGATGTGCTTGTCGACCCCGAAGCGCTTCGCGGTGTTCTCCAGGTACTCCAGGAGTTCGTGCTGCACCGCGTGGGTGCGCCGCCAATGGTGATTGGCGAAGGAGAATTGGTAGAGCATCGAGTGGACGTCGACGGCCGCGCCCGGGTACTGATTCTGCCACCAGGTCCCGCCGAGGCGGCTATCCGCCTCGAAGATGTCGAAGTCCCCGATGCCGGCGCGAAGCAACTTCACGCCGAGGGCGAGCCCACTGACGCCCGCTCCGATGATCGCTATCCTCGGGTGCGCGGCCGACGGTCGGTGTGTGGTTTCGTCCATCGCGAAGCTCCGGCTCCTGTGGTGGTCGTGCTCTGCGCGGGCGGGCCCGGCGAGTTGTGTGCTGGGTGCCTTTACACCCGGGTTACGTCGCATTTGAGGCCATCCCCCCGGCCGAGATGTTGAGGGCCTCGCCACTGATGTAGCGCGCCTTGTCGGAGAGCAGGAACATCACGGCGTCCGTGATGTGCGACGGCTCGACCCACGGAACCCCCATTGGGTTCGAGGAGCCGAAGCCCGGCTTCGCGTCCTCGATGCCGGGGGCCTCGATGTGGGGAGCGAACAGCCGGTAGGTGGGCTCATTGTGGATCATCGTCGTATTGACGACCATCGGCAGCACCGCATTGCAGGTGATGCCCGACGGCGCGACCTCAATGGCCACCGACTTCACCAGCCCGATCACGCCCCACTTCGAGGCGACGTAGTGCGCGATGTTGGCGGCGCCTCGCCGGCCCATCCCGGACGCCGTCGCGACGATCCGGCCGCGCGGAGCCGCGGCGAGCGGTTCGAGACTCGCCTGGATTGTGTGGAACACACCGGTCAAGTTCACATCGATGACCTCGCGCCACTGCTGCTCGGTCAGGTTCTGGACCGTGCCGACGGAGTAGACGCCCGCGTTGGGCAGCACCATGTCGAGCCGACCGAGCTCTGCGACCGTATCCCGCACCACCTCGTGCATGCGCGAGTGCGACCGGACGTCGGCAGCGAAGGACAGACAGCGTCCTCCTGCGGCCACGATCTCCTTGGCCGTCTGGGCTAGGTCCTCGGCCGTTGCCAGCGGATATGGCGTGGTCACGACCGGCTCGGGAGCGTCGACCAGCACCACGGTCGCTCCGGCCCTGGCCAGGGCGAGGGCGTGCGACCGCCCCTGCCCTCGCGCGGCACCGGTGACGAGAGCGACCTCGCCCTCGTGTGCTTGTCCACTCGTCATGATGCTCCCGTTCCTCTCCCGCAACCTGCGCGCGGCGCTCGTTCAGTGACCCGGCTTGGCCGCGATCGGGCCGAACTCGCGGGTGCCGCCCCGCGCCGACATCAGCGACGCGCCGCCGTCGACCATGACGGCCTGGCCAGTGATCCAATCCGAGCGCAATAAGTTGACGATGCCGTCGGCCACGAGCTCAGGAGAGCCCAGCCGGCCCAACGGTGTGTTCTTGCGCACGGCCGCGATGAACTCGTCGCTGAACGCCGGGGACAGCAGCGGGGTGTCCGTCGGCCCCGGCCCGATTGCGTTCACCCGGATGTTGTGCGGGCCGAGCTCCACCGCGGCCACCCGTGCGAGGTGGTAGACGGCAGCCTTCGACGCGGAGTAAGTCGCCAGCTGGCGGTCGGAGAGGATGCCGTTGATACTCGACACCGCCACCATGGCGCCGTCGAGCCCGGCGGCAATCATGGCGCGGGCCACCGCCTGGATCGAGAGCAAGATCCCCTTCACGTTGACCGCGAAAACCTTGTCCCAATCGTCGACCGCGATGTCCAGCAGAGGGCTCACGCTGGCAACGCCGGCGGACCCGACGAGCAGGCTCGGCGTACCCCAGCGGGAGATCGTCTCGCGCATCGCCTTGGCGATTGACTCCTCGCTTGTCACGTCGACCTGCACGTCGGCCCCAGACTCGATGTCCCACGACACCGCTTGGACGCCGTGCTCGGCCAGCAGAGCAGACGTAGCCGCCCCGATACCCGAGCCGCCACCGGTCACCACTGCAGTACGTCCCTGAAGCTCCATAGTTCTCTTTCCAAAGAAGGTCACTCGTCCGCCACGGATGGTGCGGCGGGCCCGCCCGCAGCGGACCAAGATGGTGGTCGTCGTCCTCGGACGGCGACGGTCGCTACTCGGGCAGGGCCTCGTAGCCAAGCGGATCGCCGACGCGGTTGCGCGTCAGACGGCCCCAGCGCATACCCGTGAAATGCGCGGCGGCGAAGGGGATGACCTCGTCGAGGATCAGTTTGCGGATCTTCTCGATGGACTCCCTGCCGGCGTCGTGATCGACGTGGTTCACGAAATCCCAGTTGTCGTCGTACAGCTCCGGCTCGGAGTGCACGAGGTCACCCAGGAGCAGCCCCTTCTCTCCCCCCGACTCCAGCAGAAGGACGGTGGAGCCCGGGGTGTGCCCACTCGACTCGATCGTGCTGATGCCAGGGAAAAGCCCCTGCGACCCCTCGAAGAACTCCATGCGCGAGGCCACGGGCGCAAGCCGGTTCGCGGCGGAGTCCTCCGCCGGATTCGACGTGCTCGACTCCCACTCGGGCATCTCGTAGTCGGGCGAGACGAAGAAGTCCCAATCACGCCTGTCGCAGCGGTAAGTCGCGTTCGAGAAAAATGGCTTACCGTGCTGTGCGGCCCAGCCGATGTGGTCCAGATGCAGATGGGAGAACACCACATCTGTCACGTCCTCGGGGGCGACCCCCTTGGACAGCAGCGACGAGCGGAAGCCACCGCCGAGCCAGGGGTACATGGGCTTGGACCCGATCCCGGTGTCCAGGACGATCACCCGGTCGCCGCTGCGGATCAGGAATCCGCCAAGGGTGTTGACGTAGTTGCCCGTGCACGGGTCGAGGAACTGCTCGTGCTCCTTCCAGTCCTCGCGCTCTTTGTTCGTGTACAGGAACTCACCTGGATACGCCGTCTCGCCGTCGATCAGCGCCTCGATGGTGATGTCGCCGATCTTCATCGCCCGGTACCCTCGACCAGGTCCCGCACGCGCCGTTCACGGCCGGCGGCAAGGTCCTCGATGGTGCGGCTGATGCCCGTGGTGATCGGGTTGACTCGGTAGCCGGGGTCCGCCTTGCGAGGCGCCTCGGTACGACGGGCGACGGCCTTCTCGGCCAGCTCGGCCTTCCACTTCCGCCGCGCGGGCTCGGTCGCCTCGTGCCGACCGTGCAGCTCCGGGATCACCTGCGTCCCGATGAGTTCCAGCGACGCCATCGCGTCCTCGTGAGTGACGCTCGACGCCATTTGCGGCATGATCAGCAGCTCGTCCAGGCCCGCCTTCTCGTAGATCTCGCACAACGCCATGATGTTGTCGACGGTGCCGATCCCGGCCGGCTCTTTGTTGTCCCACTCGACCTGGACCGCCGCACCGTTCGCTGCCTTTTGAGCCTCGAAGATCTCGGTCGGGCTGGTCACGCCGGGAACGTGCTCGCCATCACGGTAGTAATGAACCGTCTGAGAGCCGAACAGGTCGAACGCATCCTGGTACTGCACGACCGCCTGCTTACGCGTAGGCGCTGCATGCATACCAATGTTCAACGCGATCGACGGATTAGCGGCAAAGCCGACGGCAACCGCTTCCCGCTCGAAAACCTCGTAGTAATACTGCACCCACTCAACTGCGATCTGTGGATCCACAAAGTAGAACCCCAGCGCACCAATACCCTTCCTCGCAGCAGTGCCGATCTTCTCCCGACGTGAGGTTGCCATCCACAGCGGCGGGTGCGGCTGCTGGTAGGGCTTGGGAACCACGTTGCGGACCGGCGCCGACACGAACTCACCGGAATAGCCCGCGAACGGACGCTCGGTCATCGCCTTGATGACGAAGTCCAGCCCCTCCGCCCACATCGCGTTCTTCTGGTCCGGATCAACTCCGAACCCACCCAGCTCTACAGCTGAGGCACCTTCGCCCGACCCGAACTCGACGCGTCCCTTCGACACATGATCGAGTGTCGATACACGCTCGGCCACCCGGAACGGGTGGTTGATTGCAGGCACCGTGTTAACGATGCCGTGTCCCAGGCGAATCCGAGTCGTGCGCTGGCTCGCGGCGGCGAGCAGGACTTCCGGCGCCGAACTGTGCGCATACTCTTCCAGGAAATGGTGCTCAACCGCCCATGCGGCCCGAAAACCCAGCTTGTCCGCCAACTCGATCTGATCGAGGGTCTGCTGGATGATCCGGTGCTCGGCGTCCACATCCATCGGCTGGGGCGTGAAGAGCTCATACATGACGGAGAGCTGCATGCTCAATCTCCTTCGATTGATCTTTATGTGGTCGTCGGCCAACACTGCCCGACACGCTTTGCCGGGCTGCGACCGAGCGATCGATCGGTCGGTGCCGAAAGTATGGCAGGTCTCACATCGGACTGTCAACGTCCGAGGCGGAGAGCAACATGACTGCGGCGGTTCGATCACCCAGCCGCGTCCCGCGGAGGGGCGCCTGACCTGCCTAAGCTTGTCGCCGCTGCCCCAGAGCCTCAGACCGCGCTCCGCCACGGCAGTCGCCACTTGGCGAAAGCAGGCGCCCCACCACAAAATTCCCCGAGGACGTAGTTCGAACAGCGTCCGTCCGCAGCTTGGGTTGGTTGTTTGGCAGTGACCCGTCGTGCGGTCGCTTCCCGGTTGGGTCCAAGCCGACGGCGTGGTGGTTGCCCCAGCCGACATCCAAACCGACGAGCACGCTGTATCCGCTGGTCATGCTCGGTGTTTTTCGTCTGTCGGGGTGGTCGCCGGTCGAGCATCGATGGCCGGCACCGACCTACCCCGCGGGCGGCCATGTCCCTATTCAGCGATCCTTCGATGCCACCAATCCCGGTGACACCACCACCGCGATCATGCGGTCGACTGGGGCGTCAGTCATGCCGGACATGGCGACCACAGCGCCTTGATCACGAACCACGAAGAAGGTAACCGGGAGGCTTACCGTCGGCGCTGAAGGCACAGCGTTGACACACGGCGGAACACATGGAAATATCGGCCCCGCATACCCGAGCGATCGCTCGCTCGGGCTGGCCCTGTCAGAGTTGAATCGCGCTTTCGGTCAATCAGAGGGGATTGATTGTGCTGGTCTCAAGGCGACGCCTGCCATTGGCCGAGCGGACCGAGGCCCGGCCGACACAGCCGGTCGGCGCATCCGGGTGCGGTTCGCGCCAGGCTGTCAGCAGCGATGCTCGCTTCGAGGTGAATGGGCGGTGCACCACACACGGGTCTGATCTGGTGAGCTGGTCCGACTGGCTCCGGCCGACCAGCAGGTGCCGACGAGGAACGTCTCGATGAGGATCGGCGACTTCACGATCTGGCCACTCGTCGACGGGGAGATCTCCTCCGACCCGTCCTTGCTCTACCGGAACCGGGACGACAGGGCTTGGGCCCCATACGATCACTTCCTCGACCCGTGCACTGGCAACTATCTCAGCACTGTCGGAGGCTTCCTGATCCGCGGCGGCGGCCGGACGGTGGTCCTAGACGCCGGGATCGGGTCACATCCGGTCTACCCCTGGCTGGGCGGCGGCTTTCGGTCCGCACTGCTGGCGACCGGGACCCAACCGTCGGAGGTCACCGACGTGGTCTTCAGCCACCTGCACCTCGACCACATTGGGTGGGCGACCCAGCATGGGCGGCCGTTCTTCCCGCGGGCGACCTACCGATGCGATCGGCGCGACTGGGACTATTTCAACTCGCCGGACTACGTCCTACCCCTTTGGGAGTCGTCCCGCTCCAATCCCGCCGAGGACGCCGCGCGTAACCGCCTCGCTCCCGCAGCCGACCGATTCGAATTTTTCGAGAGCGACGACGAGGTACTGCCCGGGATCGTCGCGATAGAGGCCAGTGGGCATACACCGGGTTCGACGGTCGTCATGCTCGATTCCGCGGGAGAGCAGGGAATGCTGCTTGGCGACCTCGTGCACACGGAGGCCGAGTTGTGCGGCGAGGACTGGGACTTCATCCATCACGTGGACCACGACGCCGGCATGGCCGCACTCGACAGAATCCGAAAGATCGTCGCCGACCGGCGCTTACCCTTTGCCGCCGCGCATTTCCCGGGGCTGCGCTGGGGTCGCCTTGAGCGCTCTCGGGGATCGTGGATCTACGAGCGGCTTCCCACTTGAGACGAGGAGACGACATTGTGACGACGGCGTCCATGAACGAATTCCGTAGCCTCGCTAGGCGGGTCGGGAATTGGGGTCGGTGCGGCCCAGACGACGAAGTCGGAAAGCTGAACCTCATCTCTGAGGAGCACGTCCGCGAGGCGACCGCCTCAGTTCGCCGGGGCGCGGTGGTCCCGCTCGGCATAGACCTCGGCTCCGACGTTCGGCGGCTGGGCTGCACTTCCGCGGTAACTCGGTGCACGTCATGACCGTCGACGGCGGCGATACCCGGGGAAAGGCTGGGGTCGCGGCGCTGACCGGGCGATCGCCCACCAATGCGCCGGGCAGGGGGCGCGGGCCAACGCGCTGCTGCGGGTTCGTGGACACCCCCATGCTGCGCATCGCCGAGGCGAAGCCGAGCCCGCGATGCGCCCGCTTCATCAACTCGGCCTCCTATCGCCATTGATGGCGGCCTGACCTAGCACTAGTCGACCGACAGTGCACACGACCACGAAGGGTGACCCAAATGAGTTCGCAGACGACCTCGCATCTCGTCGATCCGGTCGGGGCGGTGAGCGCGGCGCTCGGAACCGACCGTCGGCTCTGGGCTGACGCCTTCGACGCCGACCCCCGTTACGCTGAGCAGGTCGCGGCGTTCACCACGACGGTCACGTCCTGCCGGGCGCTCAGTGACAAGGACCGGGACCTGATCCTCTTCGGCGCCGCAGCGGCCGCGACGGCGGCAGACGGGACCATGATGCAGGCGCACGCCGCGCGTGCATTGCTCAGCGGCGCAACCGTCCGTGAGCTCGATGAGGTCTTGCTGGCCGTCGCGGTGCTCGGCGGGCATGCGCACAGCATCGCGATGACGGCGCTGATCGAGCTCGAGCCCGAGGCGGGGGTCGACGGTGAGCTCACTGCCTCCCAGGTCGCACTCAAGGAGCGGTGGATCGCCGCGTGGGGTTTCTGGAACGACCACTGGGACCGCCTCCTCCGGCTGGATGAGGAGTTCTTCGAGGCCTACCTGGTTTTCGCCCGGGGGCCGTGGGACAACGGAATCCTCTCTCACAAATTCATGGAGCTGCTTTACATGGGCATCGACGCCTCGTGCACCCACATGTACGAGCGCGGCCTCGCGATTCATCTCCGGGGAGCCCGCAGTCGCGGCGCGTCGCTGACCGAGATCATGGACGTGCTGCGGCTGTTCGGCAGCCAGGGCCTGCGCTCGATGAGCGACGGCTTGGCGATCGCGCATGGGGTAGCCCCCGGCGCGTGAAGCGTGAGCGGGCTCAGCATGGATCGGCGCACGTGGCTTGAGCGGCTCCGGCAGTAGGTGGCCGGTGAGGTGATCTTGCTTGTCCAGTAGGAGGGCGGGCACGGGTGTGGGTGATCATGAAAACGCTAACGCTATGTGATCATCGACGGCCGGTGCTTGCCGTTCTCCCAGAGCAGGCAGCGGACTGGTGGTCCTGTCCCTAACTGTCGAACTTCATCAGGGTGAGTGCGAAGTCCACGTAGTCGGCCGCAATCTCCTCTGGGGTCTTCAGACCATCAGCTTTGTACCACTGGGTAATGGCCGTACACATCGTGGCGATGGCCCGCGCTGCTTCCCGCGGTCGAGGCGTGGTGAACATGCCGAGTCGGCGCGCTTCAAGGGCCTCCTCGTCAAGCATCCGCTGTTGCTCGTTGCGGTAGGCGACGATCTTGGCGTGGTCGGGTTCCTCCAAGCCGCGCATTTCGCTATTCCCCAACGACGCCAGCTGTTGACGGTAAGTGTGGTACAGCACCAGGCATTCGATGAGCAGAGCGAAGCGCTCAGCCGCGACCCGCCCCTCCGCGCGTGCTGAACGGCTACGTTGAAGCAGGTCGGTCATGGAACGGTTGAACAGTTCGGCGAGCATGCGCTGCTTGCTCGGGTAGTAGTGGTAGAGCCCCGGCACCGAGAGCCCGGCGCGATGAGCGATGTCGCGGATCGTGGCGCCGTGGAAGCCGAAATCAACGAAGGTTGACAGAGCGGCGGCGAGTGGCTTGTCGAGCACCAGAGGCTCGTAGTGGCGCCACGAATCGCGCGACTCGGCGACCGGGCGAGGGGCAACGATGAGCTCAGACACAAGTGCACCTACCCGCGCATACGCGGAGGACGGGCCGTGTGGTGCGGCTTAAACGGCCCCATCGCTGCCGTGTCGACCGCTCACACGGCGTACTCATGCACGACATGAGGCGGTCCTCCTATACCTACGACGTTACCTTCGTTCGCTACACCCGTTGCGCTTGAGGGGCTACTAACTGGAAGCACTTGATAGCTCTTGAGCCGCTGCTCAGTCTACTCGAGCGATCGGTCGGTCACCGTGCTGAGGAGGATCCGCCGCGGAATTCGGCACGTCCGCCGCGCACCGCACCGCCTCTGCGTGTGCGGCCACGCCGGGCAGCGCCACCAGCAGCACCTTGTCCTGTACGCCGGCCAAGGACGCCTGAGGTGTCGCGCCGCTCGGGCAAGTGGCAGGTCGGCAAATCGGCGACCAATGTGGTGATCCCCCGGTTGCTGAGCCTGCGCACATGGCCGGCGCCCGGAACGACGCCCTTGGGGCAGAATCTGAACGGCGCCCGCGTATTCGGCCCCAACCCGCTCAAGCAGGCTCATGGTGTCAGTTGCATGTACGCCGGCCTGGCTGGCGATGTGCGAGCGCAGATTCCTTTCCGGCAGAAGACCTTCGACGAACGCCGACACCGGATGCCTCGAAGAAGACCGGCACGGGGTAGCGGGC
>Ga0068866_10000565_pt1 | contig 16831 bp, 19 predicted proteins | sample KBSMisM22_FD_66587 | JGI IMG/M metagenome (GOLD analysis project Ga0068866, IMG submission 66587) | Miscanthus rhizosphere microbial communities from Kellogg Biological Station, Michigan, USA - KBS Miscanthus M2-2 | ecosystem: Host-associated > Plants > Roots > Rhizosphere > Soil ... | reverse complement strand
CGTTGGTCCATCAGCCTTAAAACCTACCCATGACGGACGAAACTGAATCGCCTTCACCGACGGCAGACTCCCGGTCCGTTGCCACCGCAAACTCGCCGCTGACACGGTCGTCGCCGACCGATCGATCGCGCTTTGCAGCGGTTGAAACCGCACTCAAGACGGGTTACGGTTTGGCCGTCCTAGATCCGTCAGCGTGGCGATCTGGCCATCACTGGCGTTGCTTTTCCGACCAAGAATCGAGTGGCAGTGGCTGATTCGACGCCAAATGATGGTGAAGCTCCAGTAATCGTTGGGATGGCCGACGCGGCGATGCATATGTATTCCGCCGCGATCGACGCGCTTCCCGACGCGCACGATCCCGAGTTCCCCCATCGCGCCGGCATCATCCTCGCCGGGCTCCGCAAACTCCAGAGCTCACTGTCGGAAGCGGCGGGCCGCAGTCGCGTCACACCGTCGGTCATCGTCGCGCTCAGTGGTGTGCGGCATCGCTACGACGAACTGATGGAGACCGCCGCGCACGGGCCGGGCGCCACGCTGGGGCAGCGGCTTTACGTCGCCCGCGGACACGCCAAGCTGTCGACCAGGGAGGCGGCCGCCGGGGTCGGTCTGCGTAAGGACCTCGACTCCGTCGAGGCGGAGGAGCCCGCCACCGAAGACGAGACGAGCCGCATCAAAGACCTGATCGCCGCGCTCGGCGGCTGACGCCACCGTCGTCGTCGAGGGCGTCGGTTAGGCCATGAAACGTGCTGCGCCACTGTGCCGCAGCACTTGGCCCGCCCGCGCTTGCCGGTAGCCGATGGCGGTTCCGCTCGCCGTCATCAGCATCAGACCGGCGAGCCCCGGCAACGCGACAACGGCAATGTCGGACGCCTTGGCGGTGCGCAGATACTGCTGATATCCGACTCTGGTTGCGCGGATATCGACCGGAACAGCACCAGTGGCGGGCGCCGGTGCGGGGTTGGGCACGGGCTCACGCATCCGGGGCGGAGCGCCGGCAACGATCGAGTTGGGCGCCTGCACCTGGCTACCCACACGCCCCCCGACCGGCGGCGTCGCAGCGACCGGCGGAATGACCGGCGGCGCGTTCGGTGGTGTAACAGGCCGCGGTGGTGCAACCAGCGGCGGCACGATCACCACCGGAGCCCTGATGGGTTGCGAGTCACCCGTCGGTTCGTAACCGGATCCGCCCTGCCCCGAGGAGTCGATGACCTCGACATCCGGTTTGTCGGTAGGTACCTCGCTGGTGCGAAAGCTCGGCGACGGCGTCGGTTCAGGCTGCGGCTGCCCGTACGCCCGCACTATCGAACCTGTCGGTGCGGAGATCACCACGGTGGTGAACGGAGACTGGGTATGTGCGCCAGTTCCCGCTACCAGTCGCGGAAGAGGAATGTAGATGGTCAACCGCTGGGCCATCGCGGCACGGCCGATGCCTGGGGTTGTCGCGCGACCTTCGGACGCGCCAACCTCCTCCGACTCGAACGTAGTGGCGGACGGACTGAATTCGGCCTCCGCTCGTGCGCCGCGACCGAACTTCAGACGGGAACCACTTGGCCCGAGGTTGACCGCTCCGCTGATTCCACGCCTATCGATCGTGAGTCTGGGACCGCCGGGACTGATATCAAAGCCACCGCGGAATCCCGGTTGACGGCTGATCCGAATTCCGCCCGGACCGACCTCGAATCCGCCGCGATCTTGGCGGGCGCCGATTCGGACTATGGGGGGGCTGATCGGGTCCACCTCGTTGCGTGGCTTGTCGTGGTCGTTATTCTTGTGGTGGCCAATGCCAAGCCCACCGAGTCCGGAATCGGCTGACGCGATCCCACCACCGATCAGCAGACCTGCAGCAACGAACCCGACGCATGCGATTAAGCGCAGGACCGGCTGCGTCACTATCCCCACTCTTCCCACAAAACAGTTGCCCCCCAGACAGCTAAGTATGCGCGATTATCGCATCTTCGCGCCAATTTCACATCAATTCATTGCCCAATTGACGTTGCTAGCAATTGACGCTATTCGACGCATCCGTCATTTATTGTTGTGCGCCCGGCAATCATGCAGGTATTCGGTATCGTTCCGGCGTGGCGCCTCGTGATCATGGCGACCCGGGCGATGCCCCGTCGGTCCCTCCCCCGCTTACCGCTATCGCCAATTCGGTTCGCCCGTCGGCCGCGGAGGAAGCCCGCACGATCGCCGCATCGACCAATGCCGGCACGCTCGCGACGCTGACCTCCGACGGCGATCCGTGGGCGTCGTTCATCACGTACGGGCTGCTCGGCGGTGAGCCGGTGCTGTGCGTGTCCAACCTGGCCGAGCACGGCCGCAACCTCGCGGCCGACCCGCGCGCCAGCATCGCGATCGTGGCACCGCAACGCGAGGCCGATCCGTTGGCCAGCGGCCGCATCACGCTCGCAGGCGTCGTTGAGGAACCCACCGGCGGACAGCGTGCGGCAGCCCGTGATGCGCACCTGGCCGCCGTCGCCGCGGCGAAGTACTACATCGACTACAGCGACTTCTCGTTGTGGGTGCTTCGGGTGCGACGGGTGCGCTGGGTGGGCGGGTACGGGCGGATGGACTCGGCGACCGCCGAGGCCTATGTCGCCGCCGAACCAGACCCTGTTTCGCCGCGCTCGGACGGGGCGATCGCGCACCTGAACAACGACCACGCCGAGGCGCTGATCGCGATGGCGCAGTCGCTCGGCGGTTATCCCGACACCACCGCGGCCACCTGCACCGGCGCCGACCGGTACGGACTCGACCTGAGAGTCGTCACGCCGCGCGGGGTGGCCTACACCCGGATCGGATACGCCACGCCGATCGACTCGATCGACGAATTGCGTTCGGCCACGGACGACTTGACGCGTCGCGCCCGACACGCCTGAAATACCATCTTCGACATGTCTGTAACCGACCGACCGGACACCTGGCAAGCCGCCTTCGACCTCATCCGCACACGCGGTTACGAGCGTCGCGAGGAACCGTTCAAGCTGGCCAGCGGCCAGCTCAGCCACGACTACATCGACGGCAAGTTCGCGGTCGACACAGGAGAGCGCCTGGAGATCGTCAGCCGCGCTGTCGCCGACCTCGCCGCGCGGCACGGAATCGAGTTCGACGCCGTCGGTGGGCTCACCATGGGCGCGGACCCGCTGGCGCACGGCGTCGCGATGGTCACCGGCAAGGCGTGGTTCTCCGTGCGCAAGGAGCAGAAGGCACGCGGCCGCGAGCAGTGGATCGAGGGCACCCGCCTCGAACCGGGCACACGCGTGCTGCTCGTCGACGACGTGATCAGCACCGGCGGTTCCACGGAGAAGGCCTTCGAGCGCGTGACGGCCATCGGCGCCGTCGTCACCGGGGTGATCCCGATGGTGGACCGCGGAGACGTCGCCACCAAACGTTTCGCCGCCCGCAACGTGCCGTTTGTCGCCCTCGTCACATATCGCGACCTGGGGATCGAGCCGATAAAGGATGTGTGAGCCGTCTTCGACCGCATTGCGTAAGTATTCGCTGTAAGGCCGTCAAGACGCCGTCAAGAGACGTGCTCTTCACGCCGGGCAGGCGCACGGTGGCGTTATGACATTGTTGGACTATCTGCCGTCCTTACACAACGCCGCCGCGCCCCGAATAGACCCGGCGATCTGGCCGCTGACGACCACCGTCGACGACCTGGGCCGGCTCTGTGTGGGCGATGTGTCGCTGACCGACATCGCAGACGAATTCCGCACCCCGACATACGTTCTCGACGAAACCGACTTCCGGCGACGGCTGCAGCGTTATCGCGCCGAGCTACCGGAGGTCGAGATCCGCTATGCCGCAAAGTCGTTGCTGACGACAGACATCGCCCGCTGGGTTGCGCAGGAGGGTGCCGGCCTCGACGTCAGCTCTGGCGGCGAGCTGGCGATCGCCCTGGCCGGCGGTATGGATCCGGCCCGCATCGTGCTGCACGGCAACGCGAAGCCCGTCGATGAACTGTCCGACGCCGCGGCCGTCGGCATCGGGCGCATCGTCGTCGATTCACCGATGGAAATCGCCTATCTGTCGTGCGTGGCCAGCAGGCCCCAACCTGTGCTGATCCGCGTCACGCCGGGCATCGACATCGGCGGCCACCCCGCGGTGGTGACCGGTGTCGACGATCAGAAGTTCGGCTTCGCCCTCACCGACGGGTGCGCCATCGCGGCCGCGCAACGCATCCTGCATCAACCAGCCCTGGAACTGGTTGGCCTGCATTGCCACATCGGCTCCCAGGTCACCGACGCGACGCTCTACGGCGAGGTCATCCGGCGGATGATCGCCACGATGGCCGATATCCGGCGCACACACGGCGTCGTCCTGTGCGAACTCAACATCGGTGGCGGACATGGTGTGCCCTACGTCAGCGGTGACCCCGAACTGAACCTCGCCGAGGTGGCCGACATCATCGAGGACGCGCTCGATTGGGCGTGCGCGGCGGAGCGGTTCCCCCGCCCCCGGCTCGTGATGGAACCCGGCCGCGCGATCAGCGCCCGTGCCGGTGTGACGCTGTACCGGGTGGTCTCGGTGAAGTCCCAGCCGGGCGGTCGCACGTTCGTCGCGGTCGACGGCGGCATGTCGGACAACCCGCGGGTCGCCCTGTACGGCGCGAATTACACGGTGGCGCTTGCCAACCGGCACCCGATCGGGCCGACGAAGCGGGTCACCATCGCAGGACGTCACTGCGAATCGGGCGACGAGATCGCCCGCGACGTCGAACTGCCCGCCGACATCCACCCCGGTGACCTTCTCGCCGTGGCGGTCACTGGCGCTTACCAGCACAGCATGGCGTCGAACTACAACATGGTGGGCAGGCCGCCGATCGTCGCGGTGCGGCACGGACAGGTCCGCGAACTCGTACGCCGCGAGACCACGGCCGACCTGCTGGCGCGCGACCGCGGTTGGTCAGGCGGCGCCGTCCTGCTTCACGACTAGGACACCGGTCGGCTCGACCCCGACGGTAACCGGGTCTCCCGAGCTGAACGTCTTGGCCCGCGAGCTGGCCATCTGCGCGCTGATCACCGAACCGTCCGTCAGGATGGCGTACACCCGGGAGATCGGTCCGAGGAACGCCACCGAGCTGATCGTGGCCGTGCCAGCCGGGTCGGCGGCGATGGTGACCGACTCCGGTCGCACCATCGCCAGCCCCTTGCCCGCGACGGATCCCTCCAGTGCAGGCACCGAGGTGCCGAGCAGATGAGCCTGGCCATCCGAAACCTCTGCTGGCACTTTGTTGTTCAGGCCGACGAACTCGGCTACGAACGGCGTCGCCGGATTTGCGTAGAGATCGGCGGGCGCCGCTAGCTGCTCGAGCTTACCCTGGCTCATCACGCCGACCCGGTCGGCGACGGCCAGCGCCTCCTCCTGGTCATGCGTGACGAACAGCGTCGTCGTGCCGACTTCGAGCTGAACACGCCGGATCTCGTCACGCAGCTGTGTGCGCACCTTGGCGTCCAGGGCCGAGAGGGGCTCGTCCAGAAGCAGCACCCGCGGCTGGATGGCGAGCGCCCTTGCCAGCGCGACCCGCTGCTGCTGACCGCCGGAGAGCTCGCTGGCGTACTTGTGTTTATGCGCCGACAGGGCGACCAAGTCCAGCATGTCGGCGGCCCGAGAAGTGCGCTCGCGCTTGGGTTTACCGCGCATCTTCAGCCCGAACGCCACGTTGTCCAGCACGGTCAGATGAGGAAACAAGCTATAGGCCTGGAACACCATGCCCATATCGCGTTTGTTGGCAGGCACATTGCTGACGTCCTGGCCGCCCACCGACACCGTACCCGACGTGGCTTCGTCGAGGCCTGCGAGGATCCGCAGCGCGGTGGTCTTTCCGCAGCCGGACGGGCCGAGCAGCGCCACGAGTTCACCGGGCTCCATGTGCAGGGACAGGCCGTCGAGGGCCTTTACGCTGCCGTAGACCCGCGTCAGGTCGTTGAGTTCGACCGCGACTCCGTTTGTCATTCAGGGACTCCCGTGGGTGTGGGTGCGGTGGCGTCGAGGGCGGGAACCCGGCGGCGGCCGCGGGTCACCAGCGACAGGACGAGCAGCAGGACAAAGCCGAACAGCAGCACGGCCAGGGACGCGGCCACCGACGTCGGGCCGTCGGTCTTGCCGATCTGGACGATCTGGACCTGCAGTGTCTGATATCCGGACAGCGATGCGATCGTGTACTCGCCCAGTACCACCGCGATGGAAATGAAGGCGGCAGACAGGATTCCGGACCAGATGTTGGGCACCACGACCCGCAGGATAGTCGTCGCCCAGCCTGCACCGAGAGACCGTGCCGCCTCGGCGAGCGTCTTCAGGTCAATGGACGCGAGCGCGGCATCGATCGCCCGGTACGCGAACGGCAGCACCAGCACGATGTACACGAACGTCAGCGTCAGCGCGGACTCACCGAGGAAGTACGTCACCCACAGATAGACGTTGCGCAGCCCCACCACGATCACCAGGGCGGGGATGGTAAGGGGAAGCAGGCACAAGAACTCCACCATGCCCTTGGCCCACGGCGTGCGCAGCCGCACCCAGATCATCGTCGGCACGAGAATCAGCAGCATCCCGACCACCGTGAAAACCGCCAGCAGCAGCGAGATCACGATCGACTGGTACAGCGCTTCGTCGGCGACGAGGTTCTGCCACGCCCGCAGGGTACGCCCGCCTGCGATCAGGTTGCGGGTGGAGAAGTCGGCCATCGCGTACAACGGGAACAGGAAGAACAGCCCGAAGCCCAGCCACAGCGCCGCGCGAAAGGCCTTGCCGCCCAGCGTGGTGCGCCTCATCGCAACCACCTTGCCGTCCGTTTGACCAGTGCGTTATAGGCCACCATCACGACGGCGACGACAACGATCATCTCGAGCGCGAGCGCGTATGCGAACCCGGCCTGGCCCAGCACGACTTCGCTGGTGAGTGCCGCCCGGATCAGCAGTGGCAGGATCGGGCTGCCCTGGCTGACCAATGCCGCCGCGGTCGCATACGCCGCAAAAGCGTTGGCGAACAACAGCAGTGCCGACCCGAGAAATGCGGGCGTCAGCAACGGGATCGCGACTTCGCGCCAGTAGCGCCATGTCGACGCCCCAAGGCTGACCGCCGCCTCGCGCCACTGATCGCGCAGTCCTTCGAGAGCGGGCACGAACACGATCACCATCAACGGGATCTGGAAGTACGTGTAGACCAACATCAGGCCTCCGAGGCTGTACAGCCACCCGGAACCGGCAAGGTTCCAGCCGAACACCTGCTGCACCCACAAGGTCAGCACGCCGTTGAGGCCGACGGTCGCCAAGAACGCGAATGCCAGTGCGACGCCGCCGAACTGAGCCAGCACACTGCAGAGCGAGATCACCGCTCGGCGCACCATCGAGGTCTGCGGGCTGCTCACGATCAGCCACGCCAGCACCGCGCCGAGGACCGCCCCGATGAGCGCGGTGCTGCCCGAGAGCAGCACGCTCTTGACCAATGCGTTCAGCGCGGTATCGGAGAACAGCGCCTGGATCCGAGCGAACGAGAACACACCGTCGGCGTACACCGAACTGACGATCACGGTGACCGTCGGGATGATCAGAAAGATCACCACGACGGCCAGGAACGGCAGCAGCGGTAGCGCGTCACGAAGCTTGCGCAACACGGTCAGCCGATCGCCTTGGCCCAGTTGTCCGTCAGGTACTTGGTGGCTTTGTCGGTCTGGTCGGGGCTCGGAACGGAGACGGGGCCGTCGATGACCGGGATCTTGTTCACCACCGCCTTGTCGATCGTGCCCGCCCGCAGCATCTGGTCTGCGCGCACCGGCCGGACGCCGCCCGCGGCGAAGAGGTTCTGGCCCTCGTCGCCGTACAGGAACTCCTGCCACAGCCGCGCCGCCGCGGGATGCGGGGCGTCCTTGTTGATGGCCTGGTAGTAGTAACCGGCGACAACAGCGTTCGACGGCACGACGACCTGCCAGGTCGGCAACTTCGCTGTTTCGGTCGCGTTCAAGTAGTTCCAGTCGATCACCACCGGCGTCTGACCGGACTCGATGGTCGCAGGAGTGGGGTCGACGGGCAGGAAGTTGCCAGCCTCCTTGAGCTTGCGGAAGAACTCGACTCCTGGCGCGACGTCGTCCACCGACCCACCCTGGGACAGCGCGACCATCATCACCCCGGAGAACGCGGCGCCCGCCTGCGTGGGGTCGCCGTTCAGCGCCACCTTGCCCTTGTACTCCGGCTTGAGCAGATCGTTGACGCTGGTGACCGGCGGCACCTTGGTGGTGTCGAATCCGATCGACATGTAGCCACCGTAGTCGTTGACCCAAGTCCCGTTGGGATCCTTGAACGCCGCGGGAATGTCGTCGAATGTCGCCACCGTGTACGGCGCGAACATCGACGTGTTGGCGAGGGCCACCGCCTGGCCCAGATCGAAGACGTCGGGCGCGCTGCTCTTGCCCTTCTGCTGGTTGGCGGCGTTGACCTCGTCCTGGCTGGCGGCGTCGGGCTGCGCCGAGTTGACCTTGATGCCGTACTTGTCGGAGAACGCCTTGATGATGGCGCCGTAGTTGGCCCAATCCGGCGGCAGCGCAATCACATTGAGCTCGCCCTCCTTCTTGGCCGCCTCGACGAGAGCGTCCATCCCACCGAAGTCGGCGGCGGACTTCGCCTCGCTGACCTTCACGCCGGACTTGGTTTCGCCGCCCGAGTTGTCCTTCTGCGGAGGAGCGCAGGCGATCAGGCCCGCGAGGAGGAGGGCGGAAGCGGCGGAGACTGCCAGGAGAGACCTTTTCATTCGTGAAACCTTCCGATGGGTAGGAAACCGCGCGGTGGCACAGCGGTTACGGCGCCGGGTCTCCGCGGTGAATGAATCCAACGGGGCGACCGAACCCTACCGTGGCGGCGCCGGAACCGGTGCGAGTTCCCAGCACTCGGGCAGGTTTGCGGACGGATGCACATTTGCCCTGGTACGGGCGCTAGCATCACTGTGTGGCTGAACGCGAAGCCCCGGGGGACTTCGGCTACCTCTGGGATGACCCGGCCGATGAGGACGGGTTGACCAGCCATGACCACGACGTCCAGTCGCAGCGAGCGGAGGAACTCGACCACCCGCCCAGCGACCCGGGCGCTGACCTCTGGGATGAACCGGACGACAACTTCTGGGATAACCAGCCCGAGGTCCGGGATGTAGAGGACACCGGCCACTTCGACGCGTTCAACGTCAACACATGGAGGTTCAAGCCCGCGCCGACGGCATGGTATCGCACCAGGCAAGCGGCGACGGTCATAGTCGCGGCCTCCGCCGCCGTCGCCGCGATCGTCGTGTCGGGCGTGTTGCTGGTGTTCCGCGGCCAGAGCGAAACCGTCAACGAAGTGACGTCGTCAGTCACCCCGACCGCACCGACGAGCGCCGCACCGGTTCAGGTGGCGAGCAGCGAGGCACCCTCACCTCCCGCGTCCCCGCCGCCACCGCCGCCACCGCCGCCTGTGTCCCCGCCGCCACCGCCACCGGCGGAGACCGCCGCCTCGCCGATGAACCCGGCGCCGAACTATCAGGCCCCGCGGGTACAGCCGCGACAGACGAAGGGTCCCGAGATCAACGTCACCCGAGCGCCGATCAGCGTCGCGCCGCAACAGCGTGGGCCGCGCTGACGGCATCGGCTTAGAGCTGGCGGTCCCGCCAGGCCAGCATGTCCTTCAGCTCGCCGAAGTCGTAGCCGTCCTCGGTCGGGTGGATCTCGGTGGTGAACAAGGTGACGCCCTCACCGACGAACGCGTCTGCGTTGTCCTGCCCGGTCCAGTGCACCGCCCGCTCGATCTGTTTTTCGTCGCGTCCCGCGGCCGCGGTCAACTCCTTGAGCAGCGAGTTCTTGCGTTGGAACTCGGGAACGGTGGCGAAGGTGTGCCAGACGTCGGCGTGCTTGGCGACGATCGGCAGGCTTCGCTTGACGCCCATGCCCCCGATCAGAATCGGGATCTTGCGGACAGGCCGAGGGACGAGTTGGGTTAGCCGGTGCTCGATGCGCGCGAGGCCGTCCTCGAAGAGATCCATCCGGGACTTGACCGTGCCGTAGTCGTATCCGTAGACGGCGTAATCCTTTTCGTACCAGCCCGATCCGAGGCCGAGAATCAGCCGGCCTCCGCTGATGTGGTCCACGGTGCGGGCCATGTCGGCCAACAGGTCGGGATTGCGGTAGCCGATCCCGGTGACGAGCAGCCCGATATCGGCGTGGCTGGTGATCTCGGCCCAGGACGCCAGCGCGGTCCAGCCTTCGAAGTTGTTCACGTCGAGCTGGTCGGGCAGCAACTGCGGCAGCCCGTCCTCCGCCGGCACGGCGAACGGCTTGTGGAAGTGGTCGTAGCCGAAGATGGCGTCGACGCCGAGGCCATCGGCGGTGAGCACCGCTTCGCGCCAGGTTGGGTAGTCAGGTGTGCCGCCGGGCCACAGCTGGACGCCGACGCGGATGTTCTTGGTCATGGTGGCCACAACGCGGCGGGGTGGCCGGCTATTGCCAACGGCCATATCCGCGACCGATAGCGGCGATAAATTTCGCGCATCACCGAACCGGAAGGCGTGGGCTCAGACCGCGATTTACTGAGGTATGGCAACAACACTTGAGGGGTCCTCCGCATTGGTAACCGGGGCGACGTCGGGCATCGGCAGGGCGATCGCACAGCAGCTCGCCAGCCTCGGCGCCGAGGTCGTGGTGCATGGGCGCAGCCCCGAACGGGGTGCCGAGACCGTCCGAGCGATCGAGAACGAGGGCGGGAAGGCGCGTTTCGTCGCCGCGGACCTGTCGCGGGCTTACGAGGTCCGCCGGCTGGCCGATGAGGCGGGCCCGGTCGACATCCTGATCAACAACGCGGGCGTCTACCGGTTCGGAGCGACCGCCGACACTGACGACGCATTCTTTGACGAGCACGTAAACCTGAACCTGCGTGCGCCCTACATCCTGGTCCAGAAACTCGTGCCGGGCATGGCCGAACGCGGCCACGGCGCCGTCGTCAACATCAGCACGCTTGCGGCGTCCACGCCTGCGCGCCAGGCGGGCATCTACGGCGCCACCAAGGCAGGCGTTGAACTGCTCACCCGCGTGTGGGCCGACGAGTTCGGCCGCTCCGGTGTACGGGTCAACGCGGTCGCGGCGGGGCCGACCGAGACGCCAGGCACCTCCGTGACGCCGGGCCTGACCGACGGGCTCGCAACCACAACGACCCTCGGCAGGGTCGCCGATCCAACCGAAATCGCCCGCGCGGTAACGTTTCTGGCATCTCCGGAGGCGAGCTACATCAACGGTGCGATCCTGCACGCCACCGGCGGGCAGCTCGCGATCGCGCCGTAGCCCTAGCCGTCGTCGGGGCTGTCGAACGTGGTGACGAAGTGTCCGATATCGCGCCTGCGGGAGCTGGCCGACCAGACCGCCCAGGTTCTGCGCACCAGCGGGTTGCCCACCAACGGTGCCCAGACGACGGCATCGGGCAGCTGGTCGAGCCGCCGCGGCGGGGACAGTGCGAACGCGTCGCCGGAGCTCACCGCGGCGAACTTCATCGCGACGATGAGCTCCAGGTCCTCCGGCACGGGCAGCCCGACGTCGATGCCATGGCTGCGCAGGATCGAGGTCAGTTCGTCGAACCATGCGGGACTGCCTACGCGCGGAAAGCCGACCCATTTCAGCCTGTGCAGGGCATCCAGCCGCACGCCGTCGGGACCGATGAGCTCGCCGGCCAGATCAGACGCGATCAGGATGCCGAGGTTCTCCCTGGACACCAGCATCGCGTCGAACTCCGGCCCTGCCGGGCGTTCGCGCACGAGGCCGATGTCGAGTGAGTCATCACGCAGCGCGGCGAATTGTGCCGCAGTGGACAGCTGGCGCGGAACCACCCTTATCTCAGGGAATTTCGCGGTGAAGCGGGCCAATGCGGGCGGAAGCACATCCGGGTCGAGTTCCAGCGGAATGCCCAGTCGGATGACGCTTTCACCATCTGTGGTCAGCTCGGCCATCGTCGCGAGTGCCTGGTCGCGGCGCGCGAGCACCGCGCGCGCCTCCGTCAGCAGCGTGATGCCCGCCTCGGTCGGCTGCACCCCGGTGCTGCTGCGCACCAACAGCTTGACGGCAAGCTCACGTTCGAGGTTGTTGACGGTCTGCGACAGCGCGGGTTGGCTGATATGCAGGCGGCGTGAGGCGGCCGAGAGCCCGCCCTCCTCGACGATAGCGACGAATGCGGCGAGTTCACGGAACTCCATGTCTACGCCGACCCCGCCATGCGCCGAGCTTATCGCCGTGGCCGGCGACGTTCAGGCGGTCAACAGGAAGGAATCCGAGGATGGACGACATGTACGACGTCGTCGTGCTGGGCGCGGGTCCGGTCGGGCAGAACGTGACCGAACGCAGCCGCGCCGCGGGCCTGTCCGTGGCCGTCGTGGAACGGGAACTCGTCGGCGGCGAATGTTCGTACTGGGGTTGCGTGCCCAGCAAGGCACTGCTGCGCCCCGTGCTCGCGGTGGCCGACGCCAGGAAGGTGGACGGCGCTCGCGAAGCCATCGGCGGATCGATCTGTGCCGATGGGGTGTTCGGCAGGCGCGACCGGTATACGACGAATTACGACGACACCGGCCAGGCCAACTGGGTCAAGGCGACCGGTGCCGACCTGATCCGTGGACACGGCAGGCTCGACGGACCGCGTCGGGTTGCCGTCGCAACCCCGGACGACGACATCGTGACGCTGACGGCCCGACACGCCGTCGCCATCTGCATCGGCAGCACGGCAGCGCTGCCTGACCTCCCCGGTATCGCCGAAGCGCGGCCGTGGACCAACCGGAGGGCGACCGACAGCAGCTCGGTGCCCGCCAGGTTGGCGGTCGTCGGCGGCGGCGGTGTCGCCGTCGAAATGGCAACGGCGTGGCGGGGTTTGGGCTCCGAGGTGACACTGCTGGCCCGCCGGTCAGGTGTGCTCCCGCGGATGGAGCCGTTCGTCGGGGAACTGGTGGCACGTGGCCTCGCAGAGGCAGGTGTGGACGTGCGGGTCGGCGTCTCGATCACCGAGCTGCGCAGGCCGAGTGGCAGCGGACCGGCCACGCTCACGCTCGACGACGGCAGCGAGTTGGAGGTCGACGAGGTGCTCTTCGCGACAGGCAGGGCGCCACTGACGCACGACATCGGTTTGCAGACAGTCGGTTTGACGCCTGGTTCATGGCTCGACGTCGACGAAACCTGTCGGGTGCGCGATGTCGCCGACGGCTGGCTGTACGCGATGGGTGACGCCAACCACCGCGCACTGCTGACCCACCAGGGCAAGTATCAGGCACGGATGGCTGCCGGGGCGATCGCCGCGCGGGCCGCCGGACAACCGGTCGATGACGCTCCGTGGGGCCGCCACACCACCACTGCCGACACGCACGCCGTGCCACAGGCGTTCTTCACCGACCCGGAGGCAGGTGCGGTCGGGCTGTCGGCGACTCAGGCCGAGCAAGCGGGGTATCGGACCCGCGTGGTGGATGTCGAGATCGGTGAGGTGGTACCTGGGGCGAAGTTCTATGCCGACGGCTACACCGGCCGGGCCCGGATGGTCGTCGACCTCGATGCGGGCACGCTGCTCGGCGTCACGTTCGTGGGCCCAGGTGTCGCCGAAATGCTGCACTCCGCGACCATCGCCGTGGCGGGACAGGTTCCGGTCGACCGGCTGTGGCATGCCGTGCCCTGTTTCCCGACCATCAGCGAGGTGTGGCTGCGGTTGCTGGAGGCCTACCGCGACGCGTGACGGCTATGCGGCATTCTCGTCGGCCCTCCACAGCTGGTCGATGGCGGCCAGCGCACGGCTGAGACTTTCGGCGGCCAGCGGTTTGAGGTCGGCCATCGCCGGGTTCACATCCGCCATCGTCAGCTCGGCGGTGATGAAGCGCGGCTGCAGCCCGGTCAGCGAAACCGCGTGCGGCAGCCAGGTCTCGTTGTGATCCCATCCTTCTCGGGGAGTGCCTGGCGCGTATCCGCCGCCACGGCTGGTGAGCACGACGAAGTCGGTGGCGCCCAACAGGCCTTCGCCGGTTTCGGCATCGATCGACAGGCCCGGCGCCACGATGTGGTCCACCCAGGCCTTGACGGCGCTCGGCGGCCCGAAGTTGTACAACGGCAGACCCAACAGAACCGTGTCGGCGTTCTTGATCTCGTCGACAAGCACGACGCTCAGCGCGAACGACTCGTGCTGCGCCGGCGTGTGCTGGTCGACGGGCAGCAATCGGGCCGTCCCTGTCACGCCGTCGAGGTGCGGTACCGGGTTCACGGCGAGGTCGCGGTAGTTGACCGTGCCGCCGGGATGCGTCGCGCGCCAGCGGTCGGCCGCACGGGCGGTAAGACGCCGGCTGACGGAGCGGTCGCCCTGCACGGACGAGTCGATGTGAAGCAGGTGGGCCATCTCTAGTCCTCCATAGATAGTTTGTATAATGCCAACTATCTATACCAGGCTGACTGTTTGTTTATTCCAGTAGCCTGGACAGGTGGATGACCTGCCCGTTGTCCGGCGCGCGGAGCACCTGTCGACACCGCTGCTCATCCACCTCGCCCGCCGGATGCAGACCGAGGCCGAGGCCGAACTCGCCGTATTCGGCCTGCGTGCGCGCCACGTCATCGCGCTGACCCTGCTACGCGATCTCGGCGAGCAGAATCAGTCGGACCTTTCGGCGACGCTGGGGATGGACGCCACCAATGTCGTCGCGCTGCTCAATGAGTTGGAGGCCGACGATCTGGTGCAGCGGCGCCGGTCGCCGCAGGATCGTCGCCGCCACACCGTCGCGCTGACCTCAGCAGGCAGGGCCCGACTAAAGGACATCGAGGAGCTTCTGAGTCGGGTCGAGCAGCGGGTCCTCAGTCCGTTGACGCCGCAGGAACAAGAGACCTTGTACACACTGCTGTCGCGCGCCACGGAGCGCCCGACGTGCGCGGCAGCGGCCAGGAATAGTCTGGATTGATGGCCGAAAACGAAGCCGCCGTGAAGTTCGCCGAATCGCCCGTGGCCATGCTTGCCACGGTCGGGGCCGACGGTAGGCCGCATCTGGTCCCAGTCGTGTTCGCGGTCCACGGCGATGTTGTGTATACGGCGGTCGACGCCAAACGTAAGACCACACAACGACTTCGCCGGTTGGCGAACATCGAGGCCAATCCGCAGGTGAGCATGCTTGTCGACCACTACGCCGACGACTGGTCGCAGTTGTGGTGGGTGCGCGCAGACGGCGTAGCGGCGGTCCACCACAGCGGCGAGGAGATGGCCGCCGGCTACGCCCTGTTGCGCAAGAAATACGTTCAGTACCAACGCATTGCGCTCGACGGGCCGGTGGTCACGGTCGAGGTGCAGCGCTGGTCGTCCTGGCACGCGTGATGCGCTCAGGCCGGCGCGGGGACCTTGTCGAGGAAGCCGAGCACGGTCTGGATGCGGCCGGAGTCGTCGCTGACGGCGACGTCGAAGCCCACGATCGGTGCGGGTGCCCCGTCGGGGCCGAGCTCCCAGCCGAAGCGGGCCTGGTTGTGGTGCCCGTCGACCGGCCCGGCCAACCGGAATCTGAAGCCTGGGAACTGCTGCTGAACCGCGCCGATCATCGATGCGATCGCCTCGCGGCCGTCGGCGACGGCCAGCGGGTCGATGTAGCTGGCTTCCTCGGTGTAGAGCTGGTCGACGGCGGCTCGGCGGGCGCTCGGATCCGTCTCGTTCCAGGTGTCGATGTAGCGCTGCGCGAGTTCGTCATGAGTAGTCATGGCTGTAACCCTCGCGGCGGCGCGGCCTGCTGTCGATTACCTGGCAGGTAGGCGCAAGCTCACGTGCGCGAAAGTCATCGAATCGCTTGTGCTCGGTGTCGGTTCGGGGAATTGTGGATTAACAGACCGATGGGAAGCACAGTCGCTTCCCGGGAGGGAATGTCATGGCCGACAAGACGACAACGTCCCAAGGCGCCGGAGCCGCCCCCACCGCGGACAGTCCGGCCGCCATCCGCAATGTGGTGCTGGTGGGCCCATCGGGTGGCGGCAAGACCACACTCGTCGAGGCCCTCCTGGTCGCCGCCGGGGTTCTCACCAGACAGGGCTCCGTGGTCGACGGCAACACAGTCTGCGACAGCGACGAGGCGGAGATCGCACAGCAGCGATCGGTCGGTCTCGCGCTCGCGTCGCTCGAACACGACGGGATCAAGGTCAACTTGATCGACACGCCCGGCTATGCCGACTTCGTGGGCGAGCTGCGCGCCGGGCTGAGGGCCGCGGACTGTGCGCTGTTCGTGATCGCCGCGAACGAAGCTGTCGACGATCCGACCAAGTCGCTGTGGCTGGAGTGTGCTCAGGTCGGCATGCCCCGCGCGGTGGTGATCACCAAGCTCGACCACGCGCGCGCCAACTATGAGAGCGCCCTCGCTGCGGCCCAGCAGGCTTTCGGCGACAAAGTGCTTCCGCTGTACCTCGCCGCCGACACCCCGTGCACCGGCCTGATCGGACTGCTGTCGCAGACGCACTACGAGTACGCCGGCGGCAAGCGCACGACGACCCACGCCCCCGACGCGTCGTACTCCGATGCGATCGAGGAACTGCGCGGCACGCTGATCGAGGGAATCATCGAGGAGTCCGAGGACGAGACCTTGATGGAGCGCTACCTCGGCGGCGAGGAAATCGACCAGTCCGTGCTGATCGACGACCTGGAGGAGGCCGTCGCCCGCGCTTCGTTCTTCCCCGTGATCCCCGCATGCAGCGGCACCGGCGTCGGAACGCTCGAACTGCTCGAGATCATCACCAGCGCATTCCCGTCGCCCCCGGAACACCAGCTGCCCGAGGTCTTCACGCCGCAGGGCAAGGCCCGCAACGGGCTCGCCTGCGACCAGGCCGGACCGCTGCTCGCAGAGGTTG
>Ga0068866_10000564_pt1 | contig 16839 bp, 17 predicted proteins | sample KBSMisM22_FD_66587 | JGI IMG/M metagenome (GOLD analysis project Ga0068866, IMG submission 66587) | Miscanthus rhizosphere microbial communities from Kellogg Biological Station, Michigan, USA - KBS Miscanthus M2-2 | ecosystem: Host-associated > Plants > Roots > Rhizosphere > Soil ... | reverse complement strand
CAGTTCGAGGTGGGCCGCCGGATACGTCAGTTGGTGGTCCGCGCGCTGCGCCGGGCCGGCATCGTGTCGCCGACAGAGGGTCACGCCCCGATGGTGGAGGCCATCGTGCACCCGGCCACCGCGGACGGGGCAGAAGAGACGCAGGCACCGCCGGAGCAGAAGAAGTGAGGTCATGGTTGTCGGCCAGGCTCGGCCGGATGCGGGTGTCGACGATTGTGTTGATCGTCGCGTTCCTGGGGCTGTTCTGGGTGTATCACAACTTCGAGCCGAAGCCGGCGTCGAGCGAGGCGCCGACGACGGCCGTTGTCCCGCCGGGCTTCGTACCCGATCCGAACTACACGTGGGTGCCGCGGACCAACGTCCGGCGGCCCCCGGAATCCGAGACCACCACCACGACCACGACCAGCCCGACGGAGACCACAACGTCACCGGAGGAGACCACCAGCCCGACGTCGCCGACCACGACGGTGGTTCCTGGGCCGCTGGGGCCGCAGACCGTCACGCAGTCGCCCACCCTCACGCCGACGACGCCGTCGGCGCCCGGGTCGGGACTGGCGCCGACCACGCCGGCTGCGCCGAGTTAGCGATTAGCGGCTTTCGCCGCCGTCACCGCTACACTGGCGTGCCGTGATGATCACCCTCGACCACGTGTCAAAGCAGTACAAGTCGTCGGCCCGGCCGGCGCTCGACAACATCTCGGTCAAGATCGACAAGGGTGAGTTCGTCTTCCTGATCGGTCCGTCGGGGTCGGGCAAGTCGACGTTCATGCGGCTGCTGCTCGCCGAGGACCAGCCATCCACGGGTGATATCCGGGTGTCGAAGTTTCACGTCAACAAGCTGCCCGGACGACATATCCCTAGCCTGCGCCAGGTCATCGGCTGCGTGTTCCAGGACTTCCGGCTACTGCAGCAGAAGACGGTCTTCGAGAACGTCGCGTTCGCGCTTGAGGTCATCGGCAAGCGCGGGGAGGTGATCAACCGCGTCGTGCCCGACGTGCTGGAAATGGTCGGGCTGTCGGGCAAGGCCAACCGGTTACCGGCCGAGCTGTCCGGCGGCGAACAGCAGCGCGTGGCGATCGCCCGTGCGTTCGTCAACCGGCCGCTGGTGCTGCTGGCCGACGAGCCGACGGGAAATCTCGACCCTGAGACCAGCAAGGACATCATGGACCTGCTCGAGCGGATCAACCGCACCGGGACGACGGTGCTGATGGCCACGCATGACCACCACATCGTTGACTCGATGCGTCAGCGCGTCGTCGAACTCGAGCTCGGCAGGCTCATCAGGGACGAGCAGCGCGGCGTCTACGGAATGGACCGCTAAGTGCGCTTCGGCTTCCTCATCAATGAAGTCCTGACCGGGCTCCGCCGCAACGTCACCATGACGATTGCGATGATCCTGACCACGGCGATCTCCATCGGCCTGTTCGGCGGAGGGTTGCTGGTCGTGCGGCTCGCCGACAACTCCCGCAAGATCTACCTCGATCGCGTGGAGAGTCAGGTGTTCCTGACCAACGACATTTCCGCGAACGACCCCACGTGCGACGGCGATCCGTGTAAGGCGCTGCGCGCCAAGATCGAGGGCCTCGAAGACGTGAAGTCGGTGCGGTTCCTGAATCGCGACGACGCCTACAACGACGCGATCAAGAAGTTTCCGCAGTACAAAGACGTCGCGGGCAAGGACGCGTTCCCGGCATCGTTCATCGTCAAACTCGACAATCCCGAGCAGCACAAGGATTTCGACCAGGCGATGGTCAACCAACCGGGTGTGCTCAACGTGCTGAACCAAAAAGACCTGATCGACCGATTGTTCGCGGTGCTCGACGGGCTGTCCAACGCAGCGTTCGCCGTGGCTTTGGTGCAGGCGGTTGGTGCTGTCCTATTGATAGCCAACATGGTTCAAGTGGCGGCTTATACCCGTCGCACCGAGATCGGCATCATGCGATTGGTCGGCGCCAGCCGCTGGTATACGCAGCTGCCGTTCCTGCTGGAGGCGATGCTGGCGGCATTCATCGGCGTGGTCATATCGATCGTCGGCCTGATCCTGGTGCGAGCGTTGTTCCTGGAGAACGCCCTCAACCAGTTCTATCAAGCGAATCTGATCTCGAGGATCGACTACGCCGACATCCTCTATATCTCGCCGATCCTGTTGTTCGTCGGCGTGGCCATGGCGGCCTTCACCGCCTACGTCACGCTGCGGCTCTACGTTCGAAGATAGCCATGGCGAAGAAAGCCGACCCGTCGAGGTCCAGCAACAACAGGGTTGTCGCGACGAATCGCAAAGCGCGGCACAACTATTCGATTCTCGACACCTACGAGGCCGGAATCCAGTTGGTGGGCACCGAGGTGAAGAGCCTGCGCGAGGGCCAGGCGTCGCTCGCCGATGCGTTCGCGACCGTAGACGACGGCGAGATCTGGCTGCGGAACCTACACATCCCGGAGTATCACCACGGCAGCTGGACCAACCATCCGCCCCGGCGCAACCGCAAACTGTTGTTGCACCGCCAGCAGATTGACACCCTGGTCGGCAAGATCCGGGACGGCAACCTGACGTTGGTGCCGCTCTCGCTCTACTTCTCGGACGGCAAGGTGAAGGTCGAGCTGGCGCTGGCCCGCGGCAAGCAGGCCCACGACAAACGGCAGGACATGGCCCGGCGTGACGCGCAGCGTGAGGTGACCCGCGAGCTCGGCCGCCGCGTCAAGGGCATGACCTGACCGGGGTCGTTTTCGCGCTGCTGTCGGCATTCGGGTACGGCATCAGCGACTTCGTTGGTGGCCTGGCGTCACGGCGGGTGGCCGCGCTGCGGGTGGTGCTGGTGTCCTATCCGATCGCCCTGGCGCTGCTGGCGGCGTTGGCGTCGATCGTCGGTGGGCACATCACGGGAGCGGCGATCTTCTGGGGCGCGCTGTGCGGCGTCTCGCAGGCATTCGGCATCTGGTGGTTCTACGCGGCGTTGGGGTCGGGACCGATCTCTGTGGTGTCGCCGCTGACGGCGGTGCTGGTCGCAGGCATCCCGGTCGGCGTCGGCCTGGCGCTCGGCGAGCGGCCGGGACCGATCGCGGGGATCGGCGTGGTGCTGGCGTTGATCGCAGTCGTGCTGGTCTCGCGGGAAGCCACCGATGAGGACGTCACTCCGCACAGGTTCACGGCAGCCGTCGCATGGCTGACGGTTGGTTCGGGTCTGGCCTTCGGGCTGAACTTCGTGCTCATTCACCAAGCCCCGGTCGAGGCGAGACTCTGGCCGCTGGTTTTTGCGCGCCTCTCGGCCAGCGTGGTGGTCGTCGTCATCGCTGCGATGAGCTCCAACCTGCGGCCGCCGACGGGCGTGCCGTTGAAGCTGGCCGTGCTCGCCGCACTGCTGGACACCGCGGCAAACATCGCGATGCTGATGGCGCTGCATGCGTCGCTATTGTCGCTGGCTGGCGTGCTGATGTCGCTGTATCCGGCGGCGACGGTGCTGCTGGCGATCGTCGTGCTACGGGAGCGGGTGACGCGGTGGCAGGTGGTCGGTATGGTGCTGGCGCTGGCGGCCGTCGCGATGATCGCCGCGGGATGAAGTCGTTGATATGTGCTGCGAACCTGCTAGTAACTCTAAATTGGTGCACCTACCACCCATTGGCATAAGGCAAGATGGAGTGAGGGCGTCGCCAGCAAACCGTGCGCCCACCCCACTTGCGGAAAGGAACCGTGTCCGTAAAGGCCCGCCAGGTGCGCCTCGGTCTGTTTGCCACTGTTGTTGCGCTGGTCTGTGTCAACGCCCAGGCGCCGTGGGGTGAGGCCGCCGGCCGAATGGGTGCAACGGTGCTCCAGGCGGGCGCCGGCGCCGGAGCGATCATCTGCGGATTGGTTTTTGCGCGCAGGGCTCCCGGCTTATCGCGGTCGTGGCGGCTGCTTGTCGTCGCGGCCTGTTCGGGTTGGCTGGTTGGCGAGCTGGTCTGGCGGTGGGGAGGCGGCGATTCCGGCAGCGGAGTTGCCAAGTCAGCGGCCGTCGCCGCGTACTTCCTGTCCCCGTTGTTCGGACTGGCGGCGATGGTCGTATTGATCCGCGCGGCAGCTGGTCTGGGCGGCCACCCGGACGACCCGCAGCGGCGTTCCCTCGTTAACACGATCCTCGATGGACTTGTGGCGGCTGTGGCGTTCTCGATCCTGGTGTACCTCGCGGGATTGGGTGACATGTCCAGCCGCGTGTTGCCCCGGTCGGACAACACGACCGTCCTCGTTGCGTATTCGCTGATCGAGCTGGTTGTCGTGGTGGCTGGGACACTCATGGCAGTGATGTACCGGCGGGGTCGCCCGTACCGCGCGAACTACCTCCTGCTGTCGGGGGGCATCGTGATCGTTGCGGCATCCGACAGGTTGGTCGCCTATTTGAGAAGCGTGGGTGTGGAAGGCGGTGTCCTCTGGGGCGGTATCGGATTCGTGCTCGGACCGCTGATGTTGGCGTTCGCCGTGCTCGAATACCCGGAGCGGCGGGCACCCAGCCGCGACGAAGACGCGATGGATTGGGCGCAGCTGATCCTGCCCTACAGCGGGTTCCTCGGCATCGCGGTGTTGCTCTCCTTCCACGTACTGATCGGTGGGCAGATACACGCGATCCTGATCTCTGCGACATTGACGATGGTCTTCCTCGTCGCGATCCGGCAGGTGATCGCGGTTCGCGCGCAGCGACGGCTGACCCTGCAGCTGTATGACGCGCAAAGCCGACTCGCCCATCAGGTGCACCACGACCCGCTGACCGGACTGCCCAACCGGGTGCTGTTCGCGCAGCGGCTCGACGATGCGATGCGGGACGGCCAATTCGTGCTGATCTACGTCGATATCGACGATTTCAAGGAAGTCAACGATCGGTTCGGGCACGCAGGCGGCGACGAGCTGCTTTGCGCGATGGGCCAGCGACTGAAGCGGTGCGTCAGAGAAAGTGACACGCTCGCCCGCATCGGCGGCGACGAGTTCGCGCTATTGATCGCGGGCGACATCGAGGCGCCCGAGATGGTCGCCGATCGTCTCAGGGTCGCGCTTCGAGATCCGTTCGCCGTCTACGGTTCCTCGGTGCAGGTCCGGGCCAGCATGGGCCTGGTGCGCCCCAGGGTCGACGGACACGCGCCGACATCGGATGACCTGTTGCGGCAGGCGGATATCTCGATGTACGCCGGGAAGCGGCTCGGCAAGGACACCGCGGTGGTCTATCGACCGTCGTCGGGCGTGGCGGCGGATTTCCCCACCACGCTGCGGCAAGCGAAAGGCGTTGCGCCTCCTGGATTCAGCCTGGTCTACCAACCCGTCGTGCGCTTGCCCGACGGTGCGCCGGTGGCAGTCGAGGCCTTGGCGAGGTGGATCGCGCCCAACGGAACCCGGATTCCACCCGAGACTTTCGTGGCGGCGGTGGAAGGCGCCGGGCTCGGGGCGCTGCTGGACGCGATGGTTTTGGAGATGGCCTGCCGGGAGGTCGCGGAAGCCGACCTGGACCTCGACCTTCACGTCAACATCGGCGCGACGCGCCTGGGCGATAGTGCGTTCGAAGAGGAGGTGCGTCGAACGTTGGCGCGGTACCGAATCGCGCCGAGCCGGCTGGTTGTAGAGATCACCGAGACCGTACCGATCGTGGACCTCGCCGAAGCGGCCGTGCAGATCGCCCGGCTAAATGCGCTCGGTGTCAGGGTCGCCCTCGACGATTTCGGTGCGGGGTACAACTCGCTGACATATCTGCACGCGTTGCCGGTGCAAATCGTCAAGCTCGATCGCAGTCTCGCTGTCGGTGCCGAGCCCGATCTTGATGTGACGCTGTATCGCTCGGTGGTCGGGTTGTGTGACGCACGAGGTCTCGAGGTGATCGCGGAGGGCATCGAGTCGGACGCACAGGCCGAGAAGGTGTTCGTCGCCGGGTGTCGTCTTGCGCAGGGCCACCTCTTTGGCCGCCCGGTGCCGATCGCCGATGTCGGCTGGTCAATGTCGTACGAAGTCCCGCTGCGCAGGGCCTAACCTCGCGAGGCGGGCATTTCGCGCACGCTCGGCCGCCGCGGGCGCTACGTTCGGCCGAGTGAGCAGCCCCTCGCGACCCGTGACAAACCTCGTCAAGTCAGACGTGCTGGACGGCCTGTTCGCCGTGTGGGACGAAATCGATTCGGTGCTCGCCCTCCTGAACGACGAGCAATGGCAGGCGCAGAGTCCGCTGCCCGGCTGGACCGTACATGACGTGGCGGCCCACCTGATCGGCACCGAGTCGATGCTGCAAGGCGTTGCGACGCCGAACGCGGACATCGACGTGTCGACGCTCAAACACGTGCGCAACGACATCGGTGTGATGAACGAGCGGTGGGTGCGCAAGCTGCGCGGCGTCAGCCCGGCTGATCTGCTCGACAAGTTCCGGGCTACCATTTCCCAACGCCGTCAAGCACTTTCGGCCATTGGCGATGCCGACTGGAACCAGATCACCGCGACGCCTGCGGGCCCGGACACGTACGGGCGATTCATGCGCGTGCGGGACTTCGACTGCTGGATGCACCTTCAAGACATTCGAGACGCCCTCGGTCCGCCGGCGCCCGATCCCGCAGGCCCGTCGTCCCGGCTGGCGCTGGATGAGATGGCGGCCAGCATGGGCTTCGTGGTGGGCAAGCTCGGCGGCGCGCCGGACGGATCGCGGGTGGCGATCGACCTGACGGGGCCGCTGAGCCGGACGATCAACGTCGCGATCGAGGGTAGGGGCCAGGTGGTCGACGATTTCGGTGGCCGGGAGCCGACGGCGACGATCGCGCTGGACGGGTTGCTCTTCACCCGGCTGGCGGGCGGTCGGACCGCCCCGAACCGGCACGCTGACGCGATCTCCTACGGCGGCGATGAAGCCGTGGGCAGGCGAGTTGTGGAGCATCTCAACTACGTGATCTGACTCAGTGAGATCACGACGGCGCAGGGCCAACGAGTAGCTGCTGGAACACGGGTCCGGCCCAGTTGCTGAGTTCTTCGCGACCGAGGTTGGCGATCGGTGGATTGGCGAGGATGGATCGGGTCATCGCAAGCCCGATGACGAACGCATCCGTCAGCGCAATCCGCTGCCGGTGGTTGTCCGGGGTGACGGCGCGCAACGTCGGAGCCACATGCTTCGCAAGCGTCTGATTGATTGTGTCCGCTGCGATCCGGCTCGTCCCCGCCGCCCGTAGCAGCGCCAGGAACGTGTGGTCGTCCTCCCACACCGCGAAATATCGGGGCAGCAACATGCCCGGAATGTCGTCCGGGGCCGCGCCGGCCAGGTCTGGCAGATCGATCCTGAACTCGGTTGCCGTCGCGAACAAGTCCTGCTTGCTGCCGAAGTAACGGCTGACCAGGGCGGCATCGACGCCGACGTCCGCCGCGATGGCGCGCAAAGTTGTGGGTTCGTACCCCTCGGTCGCGAAGCGGCGACGCGCGGCCGACAGGATGTCGGCCTGGGTCTGGGCGGCATTGCGGGGTCGTGGTGTAGCCATCCCAGAACTTTATGTCAGCCGCTGTTGACTTCGCGGCAACCGCGGCCTATCGTCGTAAGTCATCGACAGATGACAAAAGTCATCGGATGTTGATATAGCGTCGCAGAGGGCGGGTGGTCCCGTGGCTGGCAGCGTTGGGCGGTGTACCGCGCAGATTCGTCGGACCGTGGTGAGCGAGCCGACTACTCCGTCAGGGTTTGGGTTTCTCCACCGAATCGCACAGCTCGCCATCTCCGCACCGCGGCGGGTGCTCGCCGTGGCGGCACTGGTGGCGGTGGCCGCGGGTGTGTTCGGTGTTCCGGTGGCAAAGAGCTTGTGCGCCTGTGGATTCGACGATCCATCCTCGGAATCGGCCAAGGCGAAAGAACTGCTCACGGACAGGTTCAATGTAGGCGACGTACGGATGATGGTCACTGTCTCCTCTCCGGACGGGGCCGACAGCGGTGCAGCGCGGGCGGTGGGTACCGAACTGGCCGACGACCTGATGCGCTCGCCGCACGTCGTGTCCGTGACGTCCTTGTGGACCGCACCGGCTCCCGAGCGGCCTGCCTTGGTCAGCAGGGACGGAAAGTCCGGCCTGATCGTGGCGGGGATCTCCGGAGATGAGAGCAAGCTCCAGGAATACACCAAGGACCTGTCGGACCGGCTCGTTCACGACAGGGACGGCGTGACGGTACGGGCGGGCGGCGACGCGATGGTGAATGTCGAGATCACCGAGCAGTCGCGGCGTGACCTGCTGCTCATGGAGTCGTTGGCGATTCCGATCAGCTTCGTCGTGCTCGTCTGGGTATTCGGTGGTGTCCTCGCCGCAGCGGTGCCGCTCGCGGTCGGCGGCCTGGCGATTTTGGGCTCACTTGCGGTGCTGCGTGGTGTCAGCTCCTTCACCGACGTGTCGATATTCGCGCTGAACCTCAGCGCTGCAATGGGATTGGCCCTAGCCATCGACTACACGTTGCTGATCATCAGCCGGTACCGCGACGGGTTGGCGGACGGTGTCAGCCGCGACGCCGCGCTGGCTCAGACCATGGCGACGGCTGGTCGCACCGTGGTGTTCTCGGCCGCGATAGTGGCCCTCTCGATGGCCGTGATGGTGGTGTTCCCCATGGCGTTCCTCAAGTCGTTCGCCTATGCGGGAGTGGCCACCGTCGCGTTCGCCGCACTCGCCGCACTGTTCGTCACCCCGGCGGCACTGGTTCTACTCGGTGATCGGTTGCACGCCATGGATATTCGCAGACTTGTGGATCGGATACTCAACTGGCAGGAACCGGTCGCGCGCACCGTCGAGCAGCACGCCCTGTATCGGTGGACGAAAACCGTCATGCGGCACGCCATTCCTGCCGGATTGGCCGTCGTTGCCCTGCTCCTGCTGCTCGGTGCCCCGTTCCTGGGGGTGAAGTGGGGCTTTCCGGACGACCGGGTGCTACCCACGACCGCATCGGCCCATCAGGTCGGTGACGAGATGCGCACCCAGTTCCCCGACGACTCCGCCACAGCGGTCACCATCGTCGTGCCCGATGCGACTGGTCCGACTCAGGCCGAGTTCGATCGGTACGCAACGGATCTCGCCCGGGTAGCGGATGTTGTCGGCGTGTCTCCTGTCCGGATCGCCGACGGCAGCGCGTACCTTACGGTGCGCAGCACCGCGCCGTTGTTCTCCGACGCATCCGATGCTCAGCTCGACGGCCTGCACGCAGTCGACGGCCCCGGTGGCCGCGAGGTGTTGTTCGCCGGCACCGCGCAGGTCAACCGCGACAGCGTCGATGCCATCACGTCGCGGCTCCCGGTGGTGCTCGGACTCATCGTGGTGATCATGTTCGCGGTGCTGTTCCTGCTCACCGGCAGCGTGGTGATCCCATTGAAGGCGTTGGTGCTCAATGTGCTTTCGCTTAGTGCGGCCTTCGGTGCGATGGTGTGGATTTTTCAGGACGGGCACCTTGGTGGATTGGGCACGACGGCCACGGGAATCCTCGTCGCCAACATCCCGGTGTTGTTGTTCTGCATCGCGTTTGGCCTGTCGATGGATTACGAGGTTTTCCTGGTATCGCGCATCCGCGAGTTCTGGCTTCAGACGGCGCGCACACGCGCCGACAACGATGAGAGCGTTGCGTTGGGAATTGCGCGCAGCGGCCGTGTCGTCACGGCGGCCGCTGTGGTGATGTCCATCTCGTTCGCCGCGCTGATCGCCGCCCAGGTGTCGTTCATGCGGATGTTCGGCCTTGGCTTGACTCTGGCGATCCTGGTCGACGCCACCTTGGTCCGCATGGTGCTGCTTCCCGCATTCATGCATGTCATGGGTGAGTGGAATTGGTGGGCGCCCAAGTGGATGACCAAACTTCACGACCGCTTCGGTATCGAAGACGGTCTCGTCGCGAAGCAGCCGACGGCGTCCGCGTCGACCATCCGTCCGTAGTCGAACAAGCGCATACAGGAACAGGAGGATTGTGTCATGAGTGTGATCGCCTCGGTGCGTGGGGAACTACCAGAACGCCGCTATACCCAGGCGGAGGTGACCGAAGCATTGCTGGCGATGCCCGGCTTCTCGGAGCATGGTGACTTCGTCCGGGCGGTGCACGAGAGCGCCAAGGTGGACGCTCGCCACATGGTGCTGCCGCTGGAGGCGTACACGGGGCTCACTGACTTCGGTGCCGCCAACGACGTGTTCATCGAGCACGCGGTCGAACTCGGCTGTGCCGCGATCACCGGAGCGCTCGACGAAGCGGGTCTGGAACCGTCGGACGTCGATTTGATCATCACGACCACCGTCACCGGACTCGCTGTCCCGACCTTGGACGCGCGGATCGCCGGGCGGATCGGGCTACGGCCCGACGTGCGCCGGGTACCGCTGTTCGGCTTGGGATGTGTCGCAGGCGCGGCCGGCACGGGCCGACTTCACGACTACCTTCGCGGTGCACCCGATGGAGTCGCGGTGCTGCTCGCAGTCGAATTGTGTTCACTCACACCTAAATCCGATCCGTCTATGGCAACGCTGGTCGGCAGTGCACTGTTCGGCGACGGCGCCGCCGCGGTCGTCGCCGTGGGCGATCGCCGGGCCGAACAGATCGGTGCGGCGGGGCCGGTGGTGCTCGACTCGCGCAGCCACCTCTATCCGGACTCGCTGCACACGATGGGTTGGGATGTAGGCGCGACTGGGTTCAGACTGGTGCTGTCGCCTGACGTACCCGCGGTGATCGAACGCTATCTGGCCGATGATGTCACGAGTTTTCTTGCGTCCCATGGTCTTACGGTCGGTGAAGTAGGCGCGTGGGTGAGCCATCCCGGCGGCCCGAAGGTGATCGAGGCGATCACCGCCACTCTGGGTCTGACCGATGATGCGCTCGAACTGACGTGGCGTTCGCTTGCCGAGGTCGGCAACCTGTCGTCGGCGTCGGTGCTCCACGTGCTGCGGGACACCATGGCCAAGCGCCCACCCGCAGGCAGTCCCGGTGTGCTCATGGCGATGGGACCGGGATTCTGCTCCGAACTGGTCCTGCTGCGTTGGCAGTGACCATGACATGGTATGTCCTGCTGATCGTGGCCGTCGCTATCGAGCGGGTGGCCGAACTGGTTGTGTCCAAACGCAACTGGACGTGGAGCCGGGAACGCGGTGGAATCGAAGTCGGTGCCGGACACTACCCGGTGATGGTCGTGCTGCACATCGGCTTGCTGGCGGGCTGCTTGATCGAAGTGATCGCGCTGCAGCGGCCGTTCGTTCCCGCACTGGGCTGGCCCATGCTGGTCGTGGTCCTCGCCGCGCAGGCGTTGCGCTGGTGGTGCATCACGACGCTGGGGCCCCAGTGGAACACCCGAGTGATCGTCATCCCGGGAGCGGCGCGCGTCTCGGGTGGACCGTATCGCCTGATACCGCACCCCAACTACGTCGCCGTCGTCGTCGAGGGCATCGCGCTGCCGTTGGTGCACTCGGCATGGCTCACCGCCCTGATCTTCACTGCGCTGAACGCCGGACTGCTGCGCACGCGGATCAGGGTCGAGAACGACGCGCTCGCGAGCCTGACGTGATCGACCTGCTCGTGGCAGGCGGCGGGCCCGCGGGCCTGGCCACCGCGCTGTACGGGGCGGCGGCCGGACTGCAGGTTGCCGTGGTCGAACGCCGAATTGGCGTGTTGGACAAGGCCTGCGGTGAGGGCATGATGCCGCACACCGTCGCGCACCTTGGCCGGCTCGGCATTACGGCGGAAGGCCGACCGCTGCGCGGGATCAGCTACGTCGACGGTGATCGCCGCGTCGATGCGGCGTTTCGTGCGGGCGTCGGCCGGGGCGTGCGTAGGACCGTTCTGCACAGCGCGTTGTGGTTGGCCGCCGAAGCGGCCGGGGTGAAGCTCGTGCACGGCGAGCTCGGCGAGGTCACTCAGGACGCGGAATCGGTTAACGCCGCGGGATTCCGGGCCAGGTACCTGGCCGCGGCCGACGGTCTGCATTCACCGATCCGCAAAGCTCTGGGGCTTTCTATGCCGGGCGTGGGCCCGCGCCGGTGGGGGATCCGTCGGCATTTCGAGATCGCGCCGTGGACCGATTCGGTCGAGGTGCACTGGTCGCGAGGCGCTGAGGCATATGTGACGCCGGTGGCCGACGATTGCGTCGGGATCGCGATCCTCAGCTCCACCCGCGGGGGCTTCGACCGTCACTTCGAATCCTTCGGCGAGCTCGGCGATCGCATTTCCGGCCACGCCCATGGTCAGGACCGGGCGGCGGGACCACTGAGGCAGCGAGTGCGCACCCGTGTGGCGGGCAGGGCGCTGCTGGTCGGCGACGCGGCCGGATATATCGACGCGCTCACCGGGGAGGGCATGGGGCTGGCGTTCGGCGCCGCCGAGCTGCTGGTGGACTGCGTGCTGCGCGATCGGCCCTACGAGTACGACCGCCGATGGCGCAGGTTGACCCGGCGCTATCGGATGCTCACTGCGGCCCTCCTGCAGGCGAGCGCACGTCCGGCCGTTCGCGCCGGCATTGTGCCGGCCGCACAAGCGTTGCCCGGCGTGTTCACCGGGCTCGTCAACCTGCTTGCTGACTGAGCATGCGGTGCCCCGATAGGCGATCTGAACTGGGGAAACACGCCCGCCTGGGATGAAAATGTTGCGGTGGTGTGTTCGGTTTGGCGTAGCATTGAATGTCCTGCCGAAAGTCGGCGGGGATGCGAGGGGCTGAACGGTTTCGACTTCGCGCATCGAATCAAGGGAAGCGTGCCGGTGCAGGCAAGAGACCACCGTAAGCGTCGTTGCAACCAATTAAGCGCCGATTCCAATCAGCGCGACTTCGCCCTCGCTGCCTAAGCGACGGTGAGTCTGTCAGACCGGGAGAGCCCTCGGCCCGGACCCTGGCATCAGCTAGAGGGATAAACCGATGAGTTCGGTCGCGGGACTCATCGGGACACCAAACAGCGACTGGGATCGTCATCCTGACTTGTTCGCGCGATCAGGAGATCCGAGTAGAGGCATAGCGAACTGCGCACGGAGAAGCCTCGAGGGAATGCCGTAGGACCCGGGTTCGATTCCCGGCAGCTCCACCGGAAAGATGCAGGTCAGAGAGGGTAAGTAGATCAGCTAAGGCAAAAGGACACAAAAAGGACACAGAAATGCCTTAGACTCGTCCACTTCCGCCGAAACATTCGACGGCCCCACGCCGCCGGTGCGAACTACACCGTGGGAACGCCGAAAACGAAATCGTCCACCCGGCGCGTCGCCGTGCGCCGATCGTTGCTCGACAAATTGGATCGCGGCAACAAATACCTATTCGTCAACACAGTTGGATCGGCGAACGCGCTGGGCCGTCATAAGATTGGCACGCCGGGCATGATGAAAATCAACAACTTCCGCACCAACGTGTGGACGCCGCGAATCGAGAAATTGATCGCCGAGAAGAAGCTGCCGCCGCATAAGAAAGTGCGCCTGCACGATTTGCGGCACACCAGCGCGTCATGGCTGATCGATGCCGGAGCGTCGCCGCTGGAAATCAAGAACCGCCTCGGCCATAAAAGCATCACCACGACCTACAACGTGTACGGCCACATTTTCGACAAGCGCGACAGCGACGGCAAGATCACAGCGGCATTCGACCGGATCCTGGGCGACGGCACACCGGCGCTGAAGTCGGTGAAGTGATGAACTTTAGGCGACGATCGTGGCTACTCGCCGCCACGGTCGTCATTGCGATCGGTGGATCAGCAGCGTTGTTTCTTCCCACCACCCAGCACACCGCACCGGCTGCGTATCAGATCGACATCGCGCGATTGCCGGGGCTGAAAGACAGCCTTGCCGCGACATTCGCTGTCGAGATGCAACCGACACAAACGGTGACCCAGGACAATGTCGACAAGTTCACCGCCGCCCTTAACGCCTTGACCGTCACGCCGCCGGAATGCCTGAACGCGGCGGCCGCGAACTTCGGTCAAACGGTGGGCACCGTGGTGACGTCATTGTCGGCCGAAAACAAGCAATTCGGTGTGGTCATTAAGGCGGCCGAATCCCCGCGACCGTTCGTGACGTCGGCGCCGGTTGACGCGTGCCGGACCTTCGACGCGGAACGGCCGGACGGCGCGGTGTCCCGAACCCGTGTCATCGACGCCCCGCCGGTCGCCGATGCGGCGACCAGTGCGACCCACTCCATCCAGACCGGTGGGCTGGCCGGGGATCGGGTTGTCGATCAATACGACTACATCGCCGTTCTCGATGACCGGCACATGGTGATGGTGACATCGTTTGCCAACCCGACCGACACCCAGGCGGTCGGCGAACAGGTGGCGCGGCTGCTGGCCGATGCGGTCAACGCTGTGCGGTGGCGCTAGGCGGTGTCACTGGCGGGCGGTGTCGGCAATCGCGACGATCGATCCGTCGGCGCGGTAACACTCGACCGGCCGTAGGGCATACCCCGGCGGGAGATCCCCGGTCTGCTGGTAGGCCAGGAACAGGTCGGCGGCCTCGTCGGCGCCGAACACCTCGTCGGCGCTGACCATCTCCGCGCGTTGGGGCAGCTTGATCGGCACGTCGAGCGGCGCGGGCGTCGATGAGTGGCCTACGAAGTAACGCACCGACTCACAGCCCCACTGCGCGCCGCCGGGCTTGCGGATGTCCACCATCAGCGCGTCCGCGGTGCCCGCCGCCTGCAGGTAGGTCGTCCTGGGCAGGTGTTCGGCGTCGTCGTAGCTCATCCCCTCGGGCAACGGCCACAGCGTCAGTGCCCACCGCGTGTCGCCGTTGCGGCGACGCAATGGCGAGAGGAACCGATTGCGGTCGGGATAGCGGGTGATCTGGTCGACCATTGCTCCACCGTCGTATTCCACGACATGTGTGTAACCGCTGTCCATGGCTTGACCCTACCCCCCGCCAGCTAACCCGTGACCGGCCAGCGGATTGCTCAGCAGCCCGCCGACGGCAGCCAGCCCAGCCCCGACGGTCACCAGCGGCCCGTAGAACGATCGCGCGTAGTCGTGGAACATGGCGCCCCAGGCGATGCTGGTGTCCGGCGGCGCTACGACGACCGGCGCGGGCGGCGGGGCGACCGGCGGCGCTACCGCGGGCGGCGCAGCAGGAACAGGTGGCGCAGCAGGAGCCGGTGGCGCTACCGCGGGCGGCGCAGCAGGAACAGGTGGCGCAGCAGGAGCCGGTGGCGCCGGAGCCGCCGCCGGGGCCGGTGGGGCCACACCGGGTGGCGGCGGCGTCGGAACGCGAACGTCGGCGACGTCGACTACCTCGATCGGCTTGCCGTTCAGCACGCCCCGTCCCGGGATACCGGATCGCACCAGGCCATCCGCGAGCCTCTGGTTGGGCGTCGGCAACGAGCTGCCGACCTTGTGCTCCAGGCCGCGATACTTCCCCGGCGAGATCTCTTCGAGGCCGTCGTATTCGCGTTGCACCGGTGGGCCGTTCGGGTTGGTCGGATCGGTGATCCGCACCCGGATCTTCTTGCGCTCAATCGGTATGCCGGTTTGTGCCTCGCGGGCATCCCAGCTGCGCTGCTCTTCGGCCAGGCCGTCGAACCCGCTGTTGCCCGATCGGTAGGTGCCGTCGGTGGACCGATCCGGGTAGTAGGGATGCGGCTCGCGCCCTGTCGCCTGGCGCGGCATCTGCTGCGAGCCCTCATTGGGCTGCACGCCGACCCTAGACGTCGGCCGCGTGTTCGACCCCTGCTGTTGCCGCTGAGAGTCCGACTGGTCCGAACCGCGCTGCTGCCAATCCGAACCAGTGTTACGTCGCCGCTGGTCGTCGTCCCGCTTCTTCTTCTTGTTGTCGCCCGGCAACGAGTGATTGCCGCCAGGCTCACCCGGCGCGGGCTCGGCGCTGGCGGCCGGAAGGGTCGTGGGCACCGGGATTCCGGCGGGCACCGCCATCAGCACGATGATCACTGCCAGCGAAAGCAGCAATCGCAGCGCTCTCCCCGACGCTGTCATGGGGAGATCTTAGTGCGCCCGGCGCCGGGTTGAATGCAAAACTTGTGGACCAACGGCGCCCCGCTGGTACTGGTTCCGCGCGATAGATGTCGACGTTTCTATCGGCACTCAGCGCTGCCCAGCTGAGGTCAGCTGCTGCTGTCTGCAATTCCTCACGGGTACGCGACATCTTTGCTCCCAAAGGTAGATCGCACGCGCTCGTGGAATGGTATCGCCGCACAGACCAGGAAGTTCCCTGGTGGCGGCGGCGTGTCCCGGCCCGACGTGGACAGCGAAGGGCCCCGTGTAAACGAACCAACACTGGATCGGGGCCCATCGTCCGGCGGCGGGCGACGGATTCCGCTGGCCGATCTTCAGGCCCAGGGCTTCAACACCACCCCGCCGCCGGGCTTCGCGCCGGGTGGCCTGATCCGGCCGGACTACAGGGGCTTCGGCATCTCGGCGGCCGACGTCTTCCAGAAGCTGAGCGACCTGCCGACGATCAACGTCAAGACCTGGCTACCGGGCGACGACGAGGCGGGCAGTTAGCGTGTCTACGTTTGTGTCCTAGGACACAAGCCGTCCGAAACCTGCAGGTCGCAACTGTAAGAAACGGGGACCAGCTGAAGCCCAAAGCAGCCCTGACCTGCACTGACCTGGGTAATGACGGAGTGTTCGATTCCCGGCAGCTCGACTAGTGAAGTGGCTGGTCAGGACCATGAGTCCTGACCAGTTTTCTTTTCCCACCGGGTTGCGCCTGGTCGTCCGGCCAGCTCGTCCTTTTAATCGGTCTCGAAAGAGACGGCATACGAGGGTCGCAAAACTTCGTGTCAGACCCAGGCGAAGTTCGAAGGCTCGTTTTATGCGACGAAGGGACTGATCACCCAAGAGGCACCGCACCAGGACGTGCAGGTCAACTGGTCGAGGAGACGCGGGCGCGGCCTGGCCCCGCGTCGCTCGCTTTCCGGCAGATGACGAGGGCCTCGACGTAGTCCCAGCGATAGC
>Ga0068866_10000560_pt1 | contig 16999 bp, 17 predicted proteins | sample KBSMisM22_FD_66587 | JGI IMG/M metagenome (GOLD analysis project Ga0068866, IMG submission 66587) | Miscanthus rhizosphere microbial communities from Kellogg Biological Station, Michigan, USA - KBS Miscanthus M2-2 | ecosystem: Host-associated > Plants > Roots > Rhizosphere > Soil ... | reverse complement strand
ACGTTCGCGACCCGGGTTTGGAGGCGCCTACAAGCCGGCCGATCCGGATCCTGTCCCTGGCGCCCGTGCCGAGGACTCGGCCTCTCGCATCTTCGCTTTTGTGGATGACTTGTTTTTCTTAGCGAAGATTCAAGAGACCGCTCGCAAGATGAATGTGCGAGTCGAGTTTGTTAAGACCGACAAGGACCTCACCGACAAGCTTAAGCAGAACGGCGAGGAAAAACCGTCGCTCATCATTTTCGACCTGAACAACGCTAACGCTAAACCGCTGATCCTGATCCCCAAACTCAAGAGCAAATTGAAAAAGGGCACGTCGATCATCGGGTTTCTGTCCCACGTGCAGGGAGACCTGAAGCAAAAGGCCCATGAGGTCGGTTGCGACATGGTGCTTCCGCGTTCGGCCTTCTCACAGAATTTGCCGAATCTGTTGCGCCGCCATGGTGCCCCGGAAGAGGAAGTGTCGGAAGCGGGCCTGTAGGTCGCGCCCAAGAACCACAGGCCCGGCCGTTCTCGTTTCGATAACTGGTATGGCTCGCATGAATTCTTGTTCAACTCTCGGGTAAATACCCGATCGCCTGAAGTTTGCTTTTTTCTTAGGCTTCTTACAGCAGCGCGGTTTAGTTCCGAAAACTTTAGCGCGTGGAGTGGACCAATGGCGATCGACATACAAGCGGAACGTTGGTGCGGCTTTCTAACGAGCGACGGCAGCACCCACCAATACGTTTGCGGAGAACCGGCATTGGCCGAGTGTCCAGAATGTGAGCTCCCGTATTGTCAGGATCATGCTTTGATCTGCCCTGACTGCTTGAACTTGTGCTGTCCTATCTGTGACCACACTTGCGTTGTCGCCCCTGTTTTCTCCATGGCGGCCTGACATTTCCCCCTTCTCAAATTTTCCAATCTCGAATTTCTAGACACTGGCCGCGTGCCTAGTTATGCTGGCACGCTATGGATCGACGAAAGTTTCTTCATGGTGCCGCTCTCACCACGGCAGCGCTCGCGCTGCCCCGTTATTCTTCCGCTGATCAACAAGACATCAGTGCGATAAACGCAGAGATCACCAAGCGCCACGACGAATCAGTGCAGCGCCTGCAGCAATGGATCCGCCAGCCTTCGATTGCCGCCGAGAACCGTGGCGTCAACGAAGGGTGCGAACTCACCATGCGCTTCCTTCGCGATGCTGGGTTTGGAACTGTCACTAAGGTTCCCACGGACGGCCAACCCGGAATTTTCGCGACACTTGATGCCGGCGCTCCGCGAACCCTCGGGCTCTACTTCATGTACGACGTGAAGCAAGCTGATCCCGCCGAGTGGGCGTCCCCTCCATTCGACGCTGCCATCGTTGACAAGCCTGGTTTAGGCAAGGTTGTGATGGGCCGAGGCGCAGTCAACCAGAAGGGTCCGGAAGCCACGTTCATCGCGGCATTGCACGCTATTCGTGGAGCCGGAAAAAAGATTCCCGTCAACTTCGTTCTCGTCGCTGAGGGTGAAGAAGAAATAGGATCCCCTCACTTCCCTCAAATTGTCCGGCGTCCGGAGGTCATCTCCGCCCTCAAGCGTTGCGACGGGATTTTCATGCCCTCAGCCAGTCAGGGCCTCGATGGACAAGTCACCATCACGCTCGGCGCAAAAGGGGTGATCGAGGTTGAACTCATTTCTACCGGTGAAAAATGGGGGCGTGGCCCACGAAAAGACGTTCACTCGAGCAACAAAGCACGGCTCGACAGTCCGGCGTGGCACCTGGTCAAGGCTCTCAACACTCTTACGTCGGAAGACGGTAACGATCCCGCGATTGCGGGCTTTGCGGATAAGGCCCGCCCAATCTCCGAGGCGGAAAAGAAAATGGTCGCCGATGCTGCGCGCCGGCTGAACGAAGACGACGTCAAGAAGCAGATGAGCGTGTCGCATTGGGTGCACGACGCAAGCTTTCAAGAATCTCTCGAACTGCTTATGTCGCGTCCAACTGTGAATATTGAAGGGCTCGTTGGTGGTTACACGGGCCCAGGCGGCAAAACGGTTCTTCCCCACAAAGCGGTTGCGAAACTCGACCTGCGCTTGGTCCCAGACATGACGGCCGACGGCGCGCTAGCGGCGCTAAAAGCTCATCTGCAAAATAAGGGCTATGGAGATATCGAAGTCAACATGTCCGGCGGCTACGATCCGAACAATACCTCCGCCGACACGCCTCTCATCCAGGCGCAGTATGCGGTTTATAAGCGCTCTTCCATCGATCCGATTACACTGCCGCGCGCGGCAGGCTCGTGGCCAGGCTATGTATTTACTGGCGAACCGCTCAAACTCGCAGCCGGACATTTTGGCCTTGGGCACGGTAGCGGCGCGCACGCCCCCGATGAGTATTATGTGATTGAGTCTACTAACCCGAAAGTTCAAGGTATTGATGGCGCAGTGCGCTCATACGTGGAGTATCTGTATGAGCTGGCGAGTGGGAAATAGAGCGCGCTGCGGGGTTGCATTCTTGCAACCCCAGCATCGCTAATCCTTGTCGAGATACTCTTCGGGAACGTCATCCTCCGGAACCTCGCGGGTGCGAACTCCGCGTTCGCTCGCTCGATCCGCGTGCTCGACACCGGCGATCACATCAGCCTCGAACGCATTACCCTCCTGGAGCAATTCGTCAACGCTTTCTGAGTTTGCGCTTTCAACAGAAGACAGCCCTTGCAAGTCTCCGGAGAGTCCACCAGAGCGCCTTCTCGGCGCTTCAACGGCATACTCGACGGAATCTATTTCAAAATTCTCGGCACGAATCGGTTGTCTCACCGCTCGCTTAGCCTTAGGGCTGCTGGCCTTTCGCCCAACGGGCTTCCCTCTGGCCGCTTTCTTTTTTGCGACTTTCCTCTTCGCTGCCTTCTTCTTCGGGGCAGTCTTCTTTACTTTTCGTGCTGGCTTCCGCGAGCTCTTCTTCGGCATCACTCGTTTGCGGAGCACCTTTTTCGCCGTCTCTGTTTTCTTCTTTTTCGCTTTTTTCTTCGCAGCCATACGCGCAGTCTATCATCGCGCATGACGCATTCGCATCCGTTCCAATCATCATTTTTAGGTGGACGAATCCTTAGTTCTGGGAATCCCATGAAACTCTGGAGCCGTCGATCACCGCTTGCGAGTCAAGTCCCTTAGGGCATCCTTCCCTATCCATCGAGCGGGTGCATCGGTTGATTCCGCCAGCCGCCGCGACAATACGACAGCGGCAGAGCGCAATGAGTCATTCCGCCGGCCAATACTGCGCAGCGCCCAGTTGACGCCCTTCTTCACAAAATTTCGATCGTCTTTCGACGCGCGTTCCACCAACTCTAGACTCGCAAGAAACGGGGCGTCGCCTGATGCCTTGTCGTGCAATGCGAGGGACGCGAGCAAGGCAAAAGCCGCCCGTTTGACGAACTCATCCCGGCCCGAACTCCACCTTTCAACCTTTGACCATGCATGCGGAGTGCGGTCGAACAAGTGAAAGCACAACGTATCGCAGATGCCCCAGTTGTCGAAGTCCCTGCACCAGCGGTCCATTTGCGACGGCGTTACCCGATCGACTTCGTCGACAAAAGACGTGAGCATCCGCGCCTCATACCAACCAGTCTCCCAGAGTGCGGCGGCAAGATCATGGCTTCGGCCAAGACGTTTGGCGAGCTCTTGGACGTTCTTCATCGACACCCCGAACGCCTTCTTTGCAGTAATGCCAAACCGGGCAAGGTTGTCCCGGTCCTGAGCGGTGCTTTTCTTTTTCAGCCACGACAAGGCGTAGCTGACTTGGTCCTGGACCGACCCTTCTGATTGTTTGGCCACACGTGCCGCACGCTTGGATTCTTCGATCCCGACTCGCGCGGTAGATTTCTTGGACGATCCTCGGCTCTTCATCCTTGCTCGTAGGCGTCTTGCAGACGCTTGATATCAATCTCGTCCATCTGGAGCATGGCCATCATGACCCGCTTTGATTTCTCCGGATCTGGATCGCCCAGCAGCTTGCCAAGAACACTCGGGATAATCTGCCACGACACTCCAAATCTATCCTGAAGCCAACCACAACGGTCCTTTCTGCCACCTGCTGAAAGTTTTTCCCACAGCGCATCCACTTCCTCCTGCGCTTCGCAGTTCACGAAAAACGATATGGCCGGCGTGAACTTGAATTGCGGCCCGCCGTTCAAGGCATAGAAATCCTGTCCTTCCAGCTGAAAGGTGGCACTCATGACACTTCCCTTCGGACCAGGTCCTGCTTCGCCATATCGCGTGACTTTCCCGACCTTAGAATTCTTGAAAAGAGAAACGTAAAAGTTCATGGCTTCTTCCGCGTTGCCGTCAAACCATAAGAATGGCGCTATTTTTTGCATATGATCTCCTTCGAATTCAAACTTGATTTTTGCGCCGTCGCGACAAGCTTGGGTGTGTCGGCACAAAGGCCGGGGCCGCTGAGCGGCGGAAGGATTCCCGCCGCTCACAGTACCCAAACTTTACGCGTCATCCAAACGCCGCAGCTACTAACCCGCTATCACCGCCACCATGCTGCGCCCCATGGATCGACGCGCCTGACCTCTCTCATCTGGATTGCTCCATTTTTGCCAGCAGTTGTTCGAGGCGGTCGTATCCTGTTGCAACGCCCTCTTCCATCGGGGATTTCAGCACTCCGTCCCTCGCGTCGCGAGTGTCATACACAACTGTTTGGGTCACCGACGTCACGCCATTCTTTTCGATCAGCAGAAGCGTACCCACTGCCTCACCCGGATACCACGACTCATCGAATTTCTCGGTAGACACGATTCGCTCCGGTGCAGCGATCTCGCGGTAAACGCCACCCATCCCCATGCTTGTGCCATCACTATCGCGACGCCAGACATAGCGATATTTGCCGCCTACGCGCAGATCAATCTCGCACACCGGCATAGACCATCCATCCGGACCCAACAGCCACTGCCTCACCAGTTCAGGCTTTGTGAAAGCGTCGAAGACCAGGCGTCGCGGGGCGTTAAAGCTTCGTGTCATCACAATCTCTCGGTCGCCGCTCGCGCTTACTTTCAGTTTCCCTGTATTGATCATTGCAGTCTTCCTCTCCTTTTATTTTGATCTTGCTTCTGACGGTTGGCCGTCTTCGCTCTTCTGCTGTAGATCGAACGGGCCGCCTCCGAATCGACATTATTCTTCCCGCGACCAAGTTTCTTCCCTCGTGTCTGCAACTCCTCGAGCAAAGCATCGAGCCGCTGAAAACGCTCCTCCCAAAATTCGCGATAACGCTCCAGCCAATCCGAGGCTTCTTCCAAAGGCTTGGCATCGAGGCGCCTAGGACGCCGCTGCGCGTCGCGGCCTCGTGAAATCAACCCCGCGCGTTCGAGCACCCGCAAGTGCTTTGAAATCGCAGGCTGGCTCATCGCGAAAGGTTCGGCCAGTTCCATCACCGTCGCGTCCCCTATCGCAAGACGCGCCAAGATGGCACGACGCGTAGGATCGGCCAAAGCTGCGAACGTCGAGTCGAGGTGGACGGACTCGTTTTCATAACCATTAGGTTTCATAACTCATTGGTTATATATAAGAACTGGAAAAATTTGTCAAGGGATTTGGGGCGAGTCACACGACCGCGGGTTCAACCCTACAGGATGACAGCAATCACGGTGCGTTTGTTTATTTCAAGACGAGATCAGCGTATTCGGGGTGCCGCGCGATGTATTCCTCAACTAACGGACAAATCACATCGACCTTCTTTCCATTCTCACGCGCCCATTCGAGAGCGGTGTGTGCCAGGGAGGACGCCACCCCGTGTCCTCGCAACTCAGGTGGGACTTCGCTATGCATCAATCCAAGCACGTCGCCCGCCAGAGTGTATTCGAGATACGCGAGCTGCCCATCTTGCTCGAGTTCGAACCGGCCTGTCTGGACCTCTTGTTGTGCGTTTTGTTTTTTCCAAAACATGTCTTGTTATAGATGCTCGTCCGCCGCGGTGGATGGAGAAAACTCCATCGATGATGGCTGAAATTGTTTTCGCGACTATAGATTTTATTTGACAACGATCATCAGTAGTAGCCTAATGGCCCCCTAGTTGTCTAGGGGACTAGACCTTGGTTTTGTCGGAACTCGATCGTGGAAGTGTCGTACCGCTCTACTATCAGATCCGCCAGCATTTGCTGGAGCAGATCCGGACCGGTTTATTGAAGCCGGGCCAGCCCATCCCCTCGGAGCAGGAAATCTCCGAACAATTAAGCGTAAGTCGCATGACCGCCCGCCAGGCCGTCAAAAGTCTATGCGATGAAGGCCTCGTCTACTCAGAGCGTGGCAAAGGGACATTTGTTTCAGGCATTAAGCAGGAAAAAAACGTTAGCCAGTTGCTTTCCTTTACCCAGGAAATGAAAGCACACGGCGCGCGAGTTCATTCCCGCATTCTTTCTCTGAAAGCTGTTTCCTCCGACGCGGGCGTCAGCGCCGCACTCCGCCTGCGTCCCGGGGAAAAGGTTGTGCGACTAAAACGCGTTCGCTTGGCAGATTCGGTGCCTATGGGCATTGAGACCAGCTATCTCCCTTTCGAACGATTTGCCAATCTGCTGAAAACCTTCAATGCGGACACTTCGCTCTACCAAACTCTGGCCGATCAATATGGGATCCACATGCACGCCGCCGATGAGGCGGCCGAAGCTGGACTTGTCACTGCCCAGGATGCACGGTTGCTGGGCATTCGCGCGGGCAGTCCAGTTTTTTTCTTTACTCGGGTTTCGTATCTGAAAAGCGGGCGTCCCATCGAATTCGTTCGATCGATCTACCGCGGCGATCGTTTCAAGATCGTGAATCGGCTCACCCACCAAAGCAATTTAGATTCCGGATGGAGACGTAAGTACGCGCAATGAAGTTTTGTGTTTGGTCCTGTAAGAACTGCTGCATCGTACGGCACCCCGAGGGTCAACTCCGCGCACATCTGCGACTGGTGTTTCCTTCGTCGCGCTCCAAAAAGAACGTGTCTGTCAAAGCAAGGGAGGAATTATGCGGTTAAGAGGATGGATGGTGTTCTGTGCCCTCTATCTGCTGGCGGCAACCGCCAGCGCACAGAACATCACGGGCAGCATTGTGGGCACCGTCACCGACCCCAGTGGCGCAGTCGTATCGAAGGCCACGGTCACTATCACCAACACGGATACAAACGTGGTCGCTCGAACCGTTACAACGGATGAGAAGGGCGGCTTCTCCGCTCCCTTGCTGCCGATCGGCCACTATGCCGTATCGGTTGAGGCTTCTGGGTTTGGCAAATACACGGAAAAGAACGTTGAGGTCAATGTCAACGACAAGCTCACCATCAATGCGCAACTGCGAGTCGCCGCTGCCGGTCAGGAAGTCGTAGTCGAAGCCAACCCGCTTCAAGTCGACTTGCAAGGAGCCGCCGGCACCGGCTTGATTACTGGAACTCAAGTTCGCGAGCTCGCGCTCAATACGCGCAACTATGAGCAGCTTGTAACGCTGTTGCCAGGTGTTTCTAACAGCGCCACAACCGATCAGATCTACGTTGGATCGTTCTCCCCGCAGGGAACAAACGTCGTTTCCTTCTCCGTAAATGGAAACCGCACCAGTCAAAACAACTGGACCATCGATGGTGCTGACAACGTTGATCGAGGCTCGAACTTGACGCTGCTGTCGTTCCCCAGCATCGACGCGATCGCTGAATTCAAAGTCGTACGCGGCGCCTACGACGCCGAGTTTGGCCGTGGCGGCGGCGGACAGGTCAATGTCGTCTCACGCTCGGGAACCAATTCATTTCACGGTAGCGCCTACGAATTTCTCCGTAACGACGCGTTTGTGGCCAATGACTATTTCAACAAGCGCACCCAGCTTGGACAGGGACGCGAGAACACTCCTCCACCACTTCGCTACAACAACTTCGGATACACCATCGGAGGCCCGATCTGGAAGGACAAAACGTTCTTCTTTTTCTCGCAGGAGTTCCGTCGCGTCATCACGTACTCTCCCGCTACCGGCACGGTACCGACGGCCGATCAGCGGAATGGTCTATTTGTAAATCCGGTATGCGTCACCTTTAACCCCGATGGCAGTTGTGCTGGAACGAGCAACAGCATCGATCCTGCAAACTTCAGCCCCCTGGCGACGCAATATTTGAACGCCATCTGGGCCAACGTCCCGCTTCCCAACGATCCCGCAACCGGCGTGAACAGCTTGACCGAAACCTATCGCAATCTTTTCAACTTTCGCGAAGAGCTGGTGAAGATCGATCACAACTTCGGCAGCAAACTCACTCTGACGGGGAAGTACCTGCACGACACCATCCCGACCGAAGAACCACGTGGCCTTTTCACTACCGACAATCTTCCCGGCGTTGCGAACACTAAGACGGAATCCCCAGGCCGCAACTACACCATCCACGCAACGGCGACCTTCACGCCGACGTTCCTGTTGAACGCCGGATATGGCTACAGTTACGGTGCGATCCTCAGCCAAGTGACCGGATTGATCGCAACCGCCAGTTCGCAAATCACTCCCACGCTTCCCTTCCCTAACACACAGGGTCGCGCCCCGCACTTGCTCTACAGCGGCAGCACGTGCGCGGCAGCGATCACATGTATCGCCAGCTTCGGCCCTTATGACGACCGGAATTACAATCACAGCGCTTTTGGAAACGTGACGCGCATCATGGGCGCCCACACGATGAAAGCGGGAATGGTCTATTACCACTACCGGAAAACAGAGAACGCGGGCGGCGGACCTCAAGGAACGTTTAACTTCAATAACGCCGGCGCGCCGGTTGGAACGACAACCTTCGAACAAACCTGGGCGAACTTCCTCCTGGGCCGCGCGTCGCAATTTACTCAAACCGATATCGACATCAAGCCCGACCTCACCACTAATCAGTTCGAATGGTTTGTTCAGGACGAATGGAGGGTGCGGCCCAATCTGACAGTGAGTTTCGGCGTGCGGCACTCATTGTTTCGCCAACCAACCGACGCCCATGGATTGTTGAGCAATTTCGACCCACGAGCCTTCAACGTCGCCGATGCGCCGTGCATCGCGCCCAACGGCAACATCGATCCAACTTGCGCGCCGGGTTCAACGCCAGGAAATCCCAACTTCTCGCCGACAAACGGGATCATCTTCCAGGGCAACAGCTTCTACGGCGACAAGGTTGCCGCTGAGGATAACAACAACTTTGCTCCCCGCTTCGGCTTTGCATGGGATCCGTTTAAAGACGGCAAAACATCCATCCGAGCCGGGTACGGAATGTTCTATGACAGCATTCTCTTCGGGAACGCAGAAACCAACATCTTTAACAATCCCCCGACAGTAAATTCAGTCACGATTCAGAACACCTCGTTCGACAATCCATTGTCCGTTTCGCCCACAATAGCGCTTAACCCCAAGCGACCCCGCAGTCTCATGGATCCCTCTGGCGAGACCCCTTACACCCAACAGTGGAGCGCGGATTTCCAACGCGACCTCGGCACAGGTTTCCTGCTCGATCTCGGCTACTTTGCGTCGAAGGGGACTCACCTTATCGGTGTCCTCGACATCAACCAACCAGTTCCGTTCAGCTATCGTGATTCACTGCTCTGCACTGCAACGGTGACCACAAATTGCATTGCACCGGATGCGTTTGTCACCGGAGCGACAACTCCGTTACTAAACCGCATCCGTCCATTCCCTGGTTACGTCGGCATCGACGGCATTCGGTCTTCGTTCAACTCCAACTATCACTCGCTACAAGCTCAACTTCAAAAACGCTTCCGCGGCAACTCGTTGCTGAATTTTGCGTACACGTGGTCTCACAGCCTCACCGACAACCAGACCGATCGCAGCACGGCTCCGCAAAACAGCCGCGACATTGCCGCCGAATATGGCCCATCGCAGCAAGACCGTCGTCACATCTTCACCATGAACTGGGTTTATGATCTGCCGTTCTTCCGGCAGCAATCCGGATTTACCGGACACGTTCTGGGCGGGTGGGTTTTCTCAGGCATCTTCACCGCGCAGACGGGAATACCGCTCACAGTCACGACCACCTCAAATACCGACCCGGCCGGATTGGGTTGTCTCGGACCGAGTCCATGCGCCGTACGTCCTGACCAGATTGGCGACCCAAACGTTGGATCTCCCCAAACTCTGGAGGAATGGTTCAATACAGACGCCTTTGCCAATGTTCCTGCCGGAGACTTTCACATTGGAACGGCTCGCCGCGGCGCCGTTTATGGACCTGGCCTCTGGCGTGCCGATCTTTCGCTCTTTAAAGGCATCCGCTTCACGGAGCGTTTCAACGGGCAATTCCGATTCGAAACGTTCAACGCATTCAACCATCTCAACCCGAACTGTTGCGGGTCCCTTGCGTTGGGCAACTCGCTTTTCGGCAGAATCACCTCTGGACGAGAACCCCGAATCATTCAATTGGGATTTAAGTTCAGTTTCTAGGCTGCGCTGAAAACACTCGGAAGCCCCATCCTGGCTGAAGTCTGGATCAGGGTGGGGCTCCAACATTGTCTATTACCCCCACGCAGACTCACCGCCAGCCTTCGACGTACTGGAACAGTCAGCTGTACAACGCCCGGGGAGAGTCTTGACTATCCGTTGCAAATACGAGAGGCTTTGGCACACCGCGCGGGACGCAGTTGAGGGGCAGCGTGAAACCTGCAATTTCGTTGTTGATTAATGCGGCCGAGCGCGGAGACGGCGCTGCCTCCCAGGCGCTCTTCGAAGTGCTCTATTCCGAGCTCCACCGCATGGCCAAGCGCGAGCTCGCGCGCCAAGGATCATCACCCACCCTGAGTCCTTCCACATTACTGCACGAGACCTACCTTGCGATGTCTGGACGAAACGAAGCGTCATTTCCGGACCGTGCCCGCTTCATGGGATATGCCGCTCGGGTCATGCGCGGGCTTATCATCGACCACGCTCGAGAGCGACACGCCCAGAAGCGAGGAGGGCTGTTCGAGATCATGTCGATCGACACCGACGTTCTCGACAACGCGGTGGATCATCGCCAGCTCACCCAAATCAGCGAGGCCTTGGACGAGCTCGGCAATGTGGAACCTGCCTTGGCTGAAGTGGTCGATTTAAAATTCTTTTGCGGATTCTCTTTCGCGGAAATTGCCGCCATGCGCGACGTTTCCGAGCGCACCGTCCAGCGAAACTGGGAAAAGGCACGCATCTATCTGCACCGCAAGATTCGCGCGGACTTATCTATTTGAGGCGCCTATGTCGACCCTGAATCCGGAACAGTGGAAAATTGTCGCGCCGTATCTCGATCAGGCACTAGCGATGCAAGAGCATGAGCGAGCCACATGGCTTACTTCGCTCAAGAAGAAGGACCCAGAGCTCGCCACCATGGTCATTTCGCTTCTCGATGAACATCGCGAGCTCGCAAACGAAGGGTTCCTTGAGCTAAATCCGACAGCGCCGCTAAGTTCGCCGGGCTTGGCCGGTCAAGTGATCGGTCCGTACACGCTGATTTCAGTGATTGGCCATGGCGGTATGGGTAGCGTTTGGCTAGGCAAACGCAATGATGGACGTTTCGATCGTCAGGTCGCCGTCAAATTCCTGAACATTGCGCTGGTAGGCCACGGCGGCGAAGAGCGTTTCAAACGAGAAGGCAGCATTCTTGGGAGACTCTCGCACCCAAATATCGCAGAATTAATCGACGCAGGATTGTCTTCGACCGGCACGCCGTACATCGTCCTCGAATTCGTCGAAGGCGACCACATCGACCGCTATTGCGATCGGCATCAGCTTGCTATTGAAGCGCGCGTGCAACTCTTTCTTTCTGTGATCTCGGCCGTGGCTCATGCGCATGCAAACCTCATCGTGCACCGCGACCTTAAGCCGTCCAATGTGCTGGTAAGTAAAGACGGAACCGTAAAACTGCTCGACTTCGGTATCGCCAAGCTGCTGGAGGGCGATGCCCAGGATGGGTCCGCCACCCAGTTGACGGTGCAAGGCGGGCGCGCCATGACGCCAGAATATGCCGCTCCAGAACAAATAACCGGTGCGCCAGTGACGACCGCAACCGATGTTTACGCCTTGGGTGTTTTGCTCTACGTGTTGCTCACCGGACAACATCCGACTGGCGCTTCAACACACTCTCCCGCCGAACTGGTCAAAGCAATCGTCGACACGGAACCAAAGCGAAACTCGGACGTCGTAACCCCGACTCGAACTCCCCAGGAACCGCTAACCATCAACGCGTCCCAGCGCGCTACCACTCCTGACAAGCTTCGCCGTTCGCTTCTCGGAGACCTCGACACGATCGTAGCCAAAGCGCTCAAGAAAAATCCAGAGGAGCGCTATAGCTCGGTCACGGCATTCGGGGACGACCTCACCCGTTATCTCAAGCACGAACCGATCAGTGCGCGTCCAGACACGCTTATCTATCGCACTACGAAATTTGTACGACGCAATCGCACGGTAGTTGCTTTAGCGTCGCTCGCCTTATTCATGGGCATCGCCGGCTTGATCGGGACCTTGCTGCAAGCGCAAACCGCCCGCGCTCAGCGCGACGTCGCTTTTCGCGAACGTGACCGCGCAAACAGGATTGCCGATTTCATGACTAACGCCTTCAAGGTTTCCGATCCGAGCGAAGCGCGGGGAAATACGATTACCGCCCGGGAAATCCTCGACAAGTCCTCTCAGCAGATTGATTCGACGTTAGCGAAGGATCCGCAGACGCAGGCGCACATGATGTTCATCATGGGCGAGGTATACGACAGTCTTGGGCTCGTTCCACAAGGTCAATCGCTGATCACACGGGCGGCCGATTTGCAAAAAACAATTCTAGGCCCCGACGACCCGGAGACCTTGCGATCGATGAGCTTGCTGAGCGTCACTATGTTGGAGTTGGGGAATGGAGAGGAAGCCGAAAAACTACAGCGCGCGACTCTTGCCGCCCAAACTCGCGTTCTCGGAGCAAATCACCCGAACACGGTGCGCTCGATGAGCCGATTGGCTGGCGTCCTCAGTTGGGAAGGTAAGATCGACGAGTGCCTCGAAATGGCCCGGAAGGCCCGCGCTATTGGCCGCCAAACTTTCGGACCCGAACATCCAGAGACCTTGCTTCTGACCAATAGCCTGGTTGCTGAACTCTTCATCAGTGGCGATGCTTCCACCAATGCGGAAGCAGAACAGTTACAGCGAGAAGTGACGCCCATCGAACAAAGGGTTTTCGGCCCCGAACATCCAGACACGTTAAATGGAATGATGAATCTTGGCAGCATTCTTCGTAAGGAAGGTCGCTACGCTGAGGCGGAAAAGATTTATCGCGAGACCATCGTTCTCCAAACCCGCGTTCTGGGGCCAAAACATGCGGACACCTTGAACTCGCGAAACAGCCTGGCGGTCGCTCTTGCGGCCCAACGAAAATACGCCGAAGCGGCCGCTATGTATGAGGAGAACCGCGAGATCCAAAGACAGCTGTTTGGGCCAAACTCGGAATACGTTGCTACCTCGACCTACAACATTGCATGTGTCGAAGCCAGTCGCGGACGTCGGGACCGCGCTTTCGCTCTATTGCGCGATGCAGTTGATCATGGGCTCTCCCCTCGGACCGCGCTTGCCATGGACCGGGACGATGACTTGAAAATGCTTCGTGACGACCCCCGCTTCGCCGAACTCGTCGCCCACGCCAAAAATCGAGCTCCCAGTTCTCCCAAAACCGACTGAACTGGGTGATAAGGTCCTGCCCCTTCCCCACCTCGCACGCGCGTTGAACAGCCTGTCGCTTTCTCCCTATCGATTCCGATCACATAGATGGGACGCTTCGTTCCGACTGAGTGGAGGATTTCATTTACCACCGCATTGCAGTTCTACTCGCTATGTTGTTCTGGATTGCCACCGCGTTGCTGGCGCAAGATGCCACCGAGTTGGCTAGCCGAGCGAATCCGGTAACGCCCGACGCTTGGCTCTCACGCCAGGGTGGCCATGCTTTGCGCGATGTTGCACCATTGCTCTCGACATCCTCATCCAATCGAAGTAGGTTGAATCGCATGGCCACTTCTAAGCAGGCGAAACTCTCGGACCGTCAGTTTGCTCGCATCGCGCGCGTTCTCGCTGAGCCACGTCGTGTTCAGATTCTCGAGCAGCTTGGCTCCTGTGCGAGTCCAACGGCCTGCGCAAAACTGCACCAGCTTCACCCGATCAGCGCCCCGACCCTCTCCCACCATCTTAAAGAGCTCGAAACCGCTGGCTTGATTCAGATCGTCCGTGAAGGCAAGTTCGCCAATCTTATCCTTCAACGGGATGTCTTGCGCGCCTACGTAAGTCGCCTCTCTGAAATCTAAATCTCTCCTGAATCTTTTCCGTTTGCAGTTCATCCAACATTTCGATGCTTATCAAATTGTCTAATTGAGTCAAGCAAAAGAACAAGGAGCGTTGTGATGAGTAAGCTGAGCGGCAAAGTTGCAATCGTAACGGGCGCGTCCAAAGGAATTGGTGCGGGGATCGCAAAGAGCCTGGCAGCAGAAGGTGCTGCTGTGGTGGTGAACTATTCGTCAAGCAAGGCCGGCGCAGATCGTGTGGTCGCCCAAATTACGGCAAAGGGTGGCAAGGCGGTAGCGGTGCAAGGTGATGTAGGGAAAGCGGAAGACGTGAAGCGTTTATTCGAGAACACAAAAGATACATTTGGCTCTCTCGATATTCTCGTCAACAACGCTGGTGTTTATCGCTTCGAGCCGCTTGAACAGGTCACCGAAGACGAGTTTCATCGCGAATTTAACACCAACGTGCTGGGCACGATTCTTTCGACGCGAGAAGCCATCAAGTATTTTGGCCCGGACGGCGGAAGTGTAATAAACATCAGTTCGGTGGCAAGCACCCTGACGCCGCCGCAGTCGGTGGTGTATTCCGCGACCAAGAGCGCACTTGACGGTGTGACCCGCGTTCTTGCCAAGGAATTGGGCTCGAGAAACATTCGTGTGAACTCGATTAACCCAGGAGGAGTTGAAACCGAGGGCACCCACAGCTCAGGCATCGTGGGCAGCGACTTCGCAAATCAGATGATCGCTCGCACCCCACTTGGGCGGTTCGGACAGCCAGAAGATATCGCGCCGATCGCCGTCTTCCTCGCGTCTCCCGAATCCTCGTGGCTCACTGGAGAAATCATTACGGCCTCGGGCGGATTAAGCTGACCTCGAACGAACCTAGTCGTACGGGAGCTGAAGAAAATTTGGCTTTCGGTAACGACGATCGAACGCACGCTTCGGAATGATGCCGACGTTTTCAAAGTATGCGTCATTCCGAAGACCGCGCGAGTTCACGATCGGCTCAATGGTCGCGGCGGAACTCGCCGAAACACTCTCTTTCCTTTCTAACTCCAATAAAAAACCCTCCCGAGGGAAGCCGGGAGGGCTACGAAATTTGAATCTTCCAGTTTATGCGCGGACCACGTTCGCTGCCTGGAAGCCTTTCGGTCCCTTCAGCAGATCAAACTCCACGGTCTCTCCTTCGTTGAGGGTGCGGTATCCGTTCTCCTGGATCGCGGAAAAATGAACAAATACGTCTTCACCCGTGGAGCGCTGGATAAATCCATATCCCTTTGCCCCGTTAAACCACTTTACTGTTCCCTTCTCTCTCACAGTACTGCTCCTTTCGCCTATTCGCGAAGAATTCATTCCCCCCGCCTTGCCGAAGCCCCCGGGCGATCGGGAGCACCCCCTCAAGTCAGAAAGAACTAGGTCGCGTTACTGTGCTGCGGACAAAACCGCACCAACAGAAAAAGCCCCCGTCATCCCACGCCACCCTGACACGGTGAGGCGAGAATCTTGGAGCCCGACGAAGCGCGAATTTCGACTGCTGGACACAGAAACGTCAACCCAACTTGCTCGCTACATCGCTGACCGTATTCTGGCAGCGAAGCACCGCATAATATGCAGACGCCTTTTGTTTGGCAAGAACGATTTTGTCCAAAGTGTCCTAGAGTCATAGAGTTCCTTCCGCCTCCTGGATCAATTTCTTCAGGAAACCGGCTTCCACCGACGGCCCTTTCGATTTCCTTCGATCAGAAAAGAACGTAAGTGTTTGATAAGATAACCGCAAACGTGCCTCGCCCCCCTTCTATCACTTCGCCGGAGGCGTCCCCGACCCCTCAAAAAACAGTGGATGGACGCGGCCTCGCAGACCCTCGAGAGGGCATTTTCTTATCGACTTTCCGCTATCTCATGCGCACCGATGTGCACACTTTCGCATTTTCGGTCGCCGCCAATGCCATCCTTTCATTCTTTCCTTTTGTGCTTTTGCTGATGACACTCATCCGCCGCGTTTTTCGATCCCGGGTCATGTATGAAGTCGTCGTCGATCTATTGCGCGATTACTTGCCAGCAGGGCAAGAGTTTGTAATCCGGAATCTGAATGCGCTTGTCGAAGCGCGTAACCGGGCACAAGTTGTCTCACTCATCATTCTGCTCATCACTTCCACGGGAGTGTTCCTGCCGCTGGAGGTGGCCCTCAACCGCATTTGGCGATTCCGCAACAACCGCTCGTATTTTGGCAATCAGCTGATTTCTCTTGGATTGGCTTTCGCATGCGGATCTCTGGCGCTTCTTTCCGTAGCGCTGACGGCTGGTAACCTCGGGCTTCTGGAGTCCGTCTTGCGCGGCCACGGAACCAGTACGATCCGCCTCGCCGGGTTTCTCATGATGAAGGTCTTCGCGATTTGTGCCTCTATCGCGATTTTTTTTCTCATTTACTGGCTGCTGCCAAACGGAAGGGTTCCCGCCAGCGCTGTCTTGCCGACCGCGATCATCATGGGGCTCCTCTCCGAAGGCCTGAAGTACGCTTATATCGCGGCTCTGCCGCACCTCAACTTTGCCGAAGTGTACGGCCCCTTCGCGCTTTCGGTGAGCTTGATGTTCTGGGCATTTTTGTCGGGGATGTTGCTGCTAACCGGCGCTCATCTGTCAGCCTACAGACGCTTTTCTGCCTAACCGAACTAAGTTGAGATCCGCCTTGACGTCCCGCACCACTTTGGAGCAGAATGCCCCACCATCCTTTCGTATCGGGCGTCATCGAAATAACTCCCCTGTCGCGCGCAGTGAACTGG
>Ga0068866_10000558_pt1 | contig 17017 bp, 20 predicted proteins | sample KBSMisM22_FD_66587 | JGI IMG/M metagenome (GOLD analysis project Ga0068866, IMG submission 66587) | Miscanthus rhizosphere microbial communities from Kellogg Biological Station, Michigan, USA - KBS Miscanthus M2-2 | ecosystem: Host-associated > Plants > Roots > Rhizosphere > Soil ... | reverse complement strand
ACCGTCAACTCGAGCGTGGTGGGACCGGGGGCTACGACCCAGGCTCCGCCGAAGAAGTTGTATCCGGTCGCGATCCAGTCTCCCAATACTGCCGGGAATGCAGAGCAGCTTTGGACGTAGGCTACGAAGCCCGGGTGCGGCTCCCGGGTGTGGTAGGGGATCACGTCCCGCTCGAGCTTGGCCAGCAGCGTTTCGAAATCGGTGCCGTTTCTTGGAGCCGGACCTGCGATCATTCGGTCGGCCTCGGCGCGGCTCAGCGTGCGCCGGGTAGGCTGCTCCCGCAGTGTGGCGAGATGGCGAGCCACCAGGTCGGCGACCCGGCGCCCAAGGCGCTGCATGGTGGGGTAGTCGAGGTCCAACAATTGAAGATTGAAGATTTAAGATTGAAGATTGAGTTCTGGTGGAGGAGAACTTCCATCGTCGAGTGCGGTTCGTCAATCTTCAATCTGCAATCTTCAATCTCTCTCCACCTCCCTTGACCCCTCCCCGCCCTCCAGCAACACTTCCCCCATGCGGGAAGCCGATCTGATCTACGACTGGAATCCGCTGGATGGCGGGTTCGACTATCGCACCGCCCGGGTGGAGCTCAATGATGAGACCCTCCGGGACGGGCTGCAGTCGCCGTCGGTGTCGGATCCCTCGATGCCGGACAAGGTTCGCCTGCTCCACCTTATGGCTGACCTCGGCATTGCGTCGGCCGACATCGGGCTGCCCGGGGCCGGGGCACGCATGGTGGACCAGGTGAGGACCCTGGCCTGGGAGATCGCCAACAGCCGGTTGCCCGTGAGTCCCAACTGCGCCGCCCGGACCCTGGTCAGGGACATCGAGCCCATCGCCCAAATCAGTCAGGAGACCGGCCTCGCTCTCGAGGCGGCGACCTTCATCGGCTCCTCTGCCATCCGGCAATACGCCGAGGATTGGACGCTGGATCGGATGCTGCGGGTATCGGAGGAGGCCGTCACTTTCGCCGTGCGGCAGGGCCTGCCGGTAATGTACGTGACCGAGGATACCACTCGCGCTCGACCCGAAACCCTCAAGGCGCTCTATGGCAACGCCATTCGCTGGGGAGCGCGCCGGCTCTGTCTCGCGGATACGACCGGACACGCGACGCCCTCCGGTGTGCGCAACCTGGTGCGTTTCGTTCGGCACGAGATCATTTCGCCATCCGGAGAGGACGTGAAGCTGGACTGGCATGGCCACCGGGATCGGGGACTCGGGATCGCGAATTGCCTGGCGGCGATCGAGGCCGGCGTGGACCGGGTTCACGCCACCGCCCTGGGAGTGGGAGAGCGAGTAGGAAACACCGAGATGGATCTGCTGATCGTGAATCTCCGTCTGCTCGGTCTCTACACCCACGATGTCTCGCGCCTGCCCGAGTACTGCCGGTTGGCGGCCGAGGCGACCGGCGTGCCCATTCCGGCGAATTATCCGGTCGTGGGCTCGGACGCATTTCGCACCGGCACGGGCGTGCACGCCGCCGCGATCGTCAAGGCTCGCAAGAAGGGCGACGCCTGGCTGGCGGACCGGGTCTACTCCAGCGTGCCAGCCGGCGAGTTTGGCTTGAACCAGCGTATCGACATCTCACCCCAGTCTGGGGTTTCAAATGTGAAGTGCTGGCTGGAAGAACACGGGTACGATCCCGAGGATTCCCGCACAGTGGATGCGCTGTTCCAGGCCGCCAAGCGGTCGTCTCATACACTGGCGGACGAAGAGTGCCATCGTCTGGTCGAGGCGGCGCGAATGGGTGCAGTTGATGTCGGGCACTGAAGATCTCTACCGGTCCTACCTCGATCTCCGGTGGCATTTCGATCCCGCCGCGGCCAGCGCGACGGGCATCACCGCGCTCGATCACCGGCTCGGCTCCTTCGATGCCGAGGCGATGCGCACCCACCTCGCGGCCTTCAAGTCGATGGCGGCGGCGGCGGAGCAGCTGGAGATCGATGAGACCGAGGAAGAAATCGATCGTACCGCCTTCCTCGACGAAATCCGCATAACCGTCTTCCGTTTCGAGCGCGAGAAGCCGCACATCCACGACCCCGGGTACTGGCTCTCGCATCTGTTTCAGGGCTTCCATTCTCTGCTGCGCCGGCGGGATCCCGAGGCGAGGCCTCGCGGGCACGGCGTCCTCGGTCGTCTCAAGGCCACTCCTGCCTTTCTCCGCTCGGCGCGCGAGACACTGGTAGATCCGCCCCGGATTTTCCTCGACACCGCATCGGCAATGGTCGCGGGCGGACCCGCTTTGTTCCGGGAGGCGGCCAGCGCGGCGAAGCACTGGGCCCCCGAGACCAGCGACGACCTGGACGAGGCGCTGGCAGAGGCCGAGTCCGCGCTCGAGCGATTTGCACTGGCGCTGCGGAGTGAGCTCAACGCGAACCCCGATGAGCTCTCGTTCGCGATCGGCGAGGACCAGTTCAACCGGCGGCTGCATCACGAGCATGCGTTGCAAGCCGGTGCACCGGAACTGTATCGCTACGGATTACACCTGGTCGAAGAGGTCGAGGCGGAGGTAATCGCGCTGGCCAGGAAGATCGACCCCTCCACTCCGTGGCGGAAACTGATCGAGCGCCTCCGCAACCAGTCGCCACCCGGCACCGACCTGGTGAACGTCTTCCGCGAAGAAACCGGCAGAGCACGGGAGTTCGTGGCCGAGCGCAGCCTCGTGCGAATCCCCGACGGGGAGCTCGAGGTGGTGGACACCCCTCGTTTCCTGCGTCCCCTGGTTCCCTTCGCCGCATACGAGGCGCCGGGAGCGATGGCGGCCGACCGCAGCGGAATGTTCTACGTCACCTCTCCCAATGGGGCTCGTTCCTCCGAGGGGCTGTATTGCATGCACGAGGTGGCGGCCACTGCAATTCACGAGGCCTATCCCGGGCACCATCTCCAGATGCTCACGGCGCAGGCGCAGGAGTCTCCGGTTCGGCGTGTGCTCTGGACTCCAGTCACCGTCGAGGGTTGGGCGCTCTACTGCGAGGAGCTGATGGCGGAGGAGGGATATTTCGCCTCGCTCGAGCAGCGGCTCTTCCAGCGGCTTCACCTCCTGTGGCGTGCGATCCGCATCGTGCTGGATGTGGGGCTGCACACCCGGGGCATGACTCCGGTGGAAGCGACCGACTACATGGTGGATCACCTCGCCATGGATCGCGGTCGAGCTGCCGCCGAGGTGAGTCGCTACTGTGCGTGGCCAACCTATCAACTGTGTTATGCCGTCGGCCGCCGCGAGATTCTTCATCTGCGGGATGCCTACCGCGACCGCGAAGGCGGTTCCTTCCAGCTTCAGCAATTCCACAACGAGTTTCTGAGTTACGGCGGTCTGCCGGTGTCGCTGATCAGGTGGGGAATGGGGCTGGGAATCGATGAGTGAGAGGACTAAGAATGGCGGAATGGAGGAATGGCAGAATGGCGGAATGAAAAAATGACTACCGATCCTCAACCCCCGGCAAATCAGAATTCCGCCATTCCGCCATTCGCTCATTCCTCCATTCCCCCGACCGTCAAGGGCCTCGCCCTCGTCTCGCTTTTCAATGACTTCGCGAGCGAGATGGTGTACCCCCTCCTGCCCGCCTATGTAATCGGCACACTCGGCGGGACGGCGACCACGCTCGGCGCCCTCGATGGTGCGGCCGACCTGACCGCGGCGGTTACCAAGTGGATCAGCGGCCGCCTCGCCGACCGGCGCGGGTGGCAGAAGCCGCTCATACTCCTCGGATACGCCTCCGCGATTCTGGTTCGTCCCCTGATGGCGGTCGCCAGCGCGGCCTGGCAAGTGGTGGGATTTCGGGTGCTGGATCGGGTCGGCAAGGGTCTGCGCACCCCGCCGCGTGATGCGCTGATCGCCGAGGTCACACCAAGGGAGGTGCAGGGGAGGGCCTTCGGGCTCCATCGGGCGGCCGATCACTTCGGCTCCATCCCCGGCTCGTTACTGGCCTGGTGGCTACTCTCGCAGGCAGTGGACGTCCGCAAGGTGCTGCAGTGGAGCGCTGTCCCCGGTATCGTTGCGATGCTGGTCCTGATCGTGACGCTGCGACGGACAACGAGTCGTGAGCCTGTCGCCGTATCCGCCACTACGGTGGATGCCACAGGGCAGACCTTCTGGGCTCCCGTGTTGGCCTTGGCCGCACTGGTGCTGTGCCGCCTTCCGGAGACCTTGCTTCTACTCCGGCTGCAGGACGTCGGTGTGCCCGTTGCGATGATTCCGCTTGTATGGGCCGGCCTCCACGTCGTACGAACCGCATCATCCTATCCGGGAGGTTGGCTCACCGACCGCATCGGTCAGCGGAGCCTGGTCGCGGCCGGGGGACTGCTCTTCGCGGCCGGAGCGTTTGCGATGGGTTTCAACGCCGGAGTTGGACCGGCGGTTACCGCCTTTCTCACCCTCGGCCTGGTCGCCGGTCTCACCGAATCCGCCGAGCGTGCGCTCGTGGCCCGGCTCGCTCCTCGGCGTACCGGACGAGGATTCGGTGCCTATCACGGCGTCACCGGTCTCGCCGCGCTTCCGGCGGCGGTCGGATTCGGGGCGCTCTACCAGCACGCCGGGGCACCGGTTGCGCTTCGGGTTTCTGCCGCGACCATGGTGGTTGCGGTCCTTTTCTGGCTCACCGTGCCGCAACCCCGAACCTCCGCATGAGAGCAGCCGCAGTCCTCCTCGCCCTCGCCGTGATCGGGGGCCGCTCGGCAGCCGCCCAGATTCAGATCCGGATCGGCGATTCGACCCGCACGATCTACTCGGAAATCCACGAGAGCTTGCGGGAGGGAACTCCGGCGGCCGATACCGTCGCCGCGATCATGGGCGAGAAGAAGACGGCGAAATTGTGGCCCCGAATTCGTGACGCCTTTGCCGGACGCCGACCGTACAATGACGCGCTCCTGGCACTCACCCGCATCGCCGAACTGCGAAACCCGACCAGCGCGGACAGTGTGCGCCGCTGGCGCGATCGAATCGGGAAGGGAAGCCTCAAAGTGCCGGCGGGTGAGGACCCCGGAGATCTCTTGCCGGCGTTGCATGCCATCGAACTCGAGCTGAGTCGTGCAAAGCAGGGAGACCTCGCCGTACTCTCGGGCCTCCTGCCGAGGATACCGGAGGGAAACTACGACCTGGGTGACGCCTGGGTGTTTGGCAGGTTGGAGCAGGGCGCTGCGGACACGATGGTGGCTCGCTTTCTGGCGACGCAGGACCAGGCGCTCCGGATTCGCTACCTCACGCTCCTTTCCTTCTCGCGGGACACCAGTCTTATTCCCTTCCTCGCCCATCTCTATATCGCCCCCGATAGCCTCGGCCTTCCCAAACGCATCGCCATCCGCGCATCGGACGGCCTGATCTGGATCGGCACCCGGCGTGCGGTGGCCGCTCTCCTCGCTGCCCGTGACTCGGCGCGAACCCGCGGTACCTATGCGGATCCGAGCCTGGGCCACGCCGATCTGGATTTCCTGGGGAACGACAGCTCGATGGTGGTGAGCCGGACGGGGCGGTGGTTGACGGAATGGCGAGGGGTTTTGAAATAATTGCCGCTTTGTCAGCGCAGCAATTCCTCGAGTTGCTCTGGCGCAGCCGGCTTGACCAGATGATGATCGAATCCCGCCGCTTCCGAACGCTGGCGGTCCAGCTGCTGCCCATAACCGGTGAGGGCAATGAGCCTCACCCGGGCCAATCCCGGATCCTGACGGAAGCGCCGCGCGACTTCATACCCGTCCATTCCCGGCAGCCCGAGATCCAGCAGCACGACGTGAGGATGAAAGTCGACCGCCGCGGCCAGCGCGCTGGGGCCGTCGTGGGCCATTGCCACCTTGTGTCCGGCCAGCCGCAGGAGAATTGTCGTGGTGGTCGCCAGATCCGCGTTGTCATCAACCACCAGAATGCGCCTGAACCGAGCGCGCGGTTCGACCGGGCTGATCGGGGGCGTCTGGCGCCGCTCCGGAACAGAAAGCAACACAGGCAGCCGCGCGGTGAATTCACTACCCTGCCCTAATCCGGCACTATAGGCCTCTACCCGTCCTCGGTGCATCTCGAGCAGTCGGCGGGTCAGCGTGAGCCCAATGCCCAATCCGCCCTGGGCACGGTCGATCGACCTCGGGGCCTGGGTGAAGAGATCGAAGATGTACGGCAGCGTTTCAGGCGTCATACCGATGCCCGAATCCCGCACCCTTAGCACGGCGTCATCGCCCTCCTGCTGGAGAGTGAGCCAGATGTGCCCACGAGGGTCGGTGTATTTGGCGGCGTTGTTCAGCAGGTTCACCACCACCTGTTCTAGTCGCGCGGCATCGGCGTATACCCAGATCGGTTGGGCGGGGAGCGAAACCGACAGGTCATGCTCGCGACCCTTGATCAGCGGGTGAACCGTCTCCACGGCAAGCTCCACAATCCGCCGCAGCTCCAGTCGTTCCTCGTTGAGCCGAATCTTGCCGGTGGCAATGCGGGACACCTCGAGGAGGTCATCCACGAGACGCGCCAATTGACCGGCTTGACGCTCGATGATGGTCCTGGCCTGTCTGCGGATCGGGTCTTCCCCTTCCACATGACGCAGCAGGTGTACCGCATTCAGGATCGGAGCAAGGGGGTTGCGCAGCTCGTGCGAGAGCATGGCAAGGAATTCGTCCTTGCGGCGGTTCAGGTCGGCTAACGCCTGCGCCTGCTCCTGCGCCTGATGTTCAAGGCGAGTGCGCTCGGTGATGTCCCGAATGTTGCACTGGGCGACTTGCTGCTGATCCACCTGGTAAACGTTGCTGACGAACTCGACCTCTACTCGCTTCCCGCTCTTGGTTGCGAGCGGCAAGTGATCGTAGCGGATATAGCCTTTCTGTTGCAGCTCTTCGAACGCCATTCGGCTGGCTGCAATATCCTGGAAGAAGCCAATCTCCCACAGTTCCTTGCCCACCAACTCGTCCTGGCGGTACCCCAGCGTCTGCTCGATAAACGGATTGGCGTCCTGAATTCTTCCGGTGACGGCATCCACGATGAGGATAGCATCCTGGGCGGTTTCAAAGAGCCGCCGATAGCGAGTCTCGGAAACCGCGACGGCGGTGGACACTTGCCGGCGTTCGGTGATGTCCTCAATCGCTAGCAGGATCAGATTCGAATCATGTCCGCTCCGCTGGACCGGGCGGGCGTTGAGCCGCATGATTCGTCGCCCGATAGCCGGGAAATCATGCTCAACCTCATAGTCGTGAATGGGGTGGTCGTTCCGTATGACCGCTTCGAGCAGCACGCGTAACGCCGGGATATCCCACTGCTGATTGCCCAGGTTGTAGATGTATTGGTTCTCCGTCTGCTCCGGTAAGGCGTGGAAGCTCTGGTAGAAGGCTCGATTCGCCGTCCTCACCCGGAGGTTGTCATCGAGCACGATGAACGGCTCTCGCAGTGTCGCGATGATGTTCTCGGCGTAGGTAAGGGCGTCCCGCACAATACCCTCGCGCCGCCTGCGGTCGGTGCTGTCCCGGAACACCAGCACAACGCCGGTGACTTCCCCTTTCGCAGTACGCATCGGCGCCACACTGTGGTCGATGGGTCGTTCCGTGCTGTCTTTGGCGATCAGCAGAGTGTGGTTCGCCAGGCCGACTACCTGGCCCTCGCGCAAGGCACGACTGGCGGGATTCTCGACCGCCTGGCGAGTTGCCTCGTTGATGATGTTGAACACCCGCTCGAGGGGAAGGCCTTGAGCGTCCTCCTGCGTCCAACCGGTCAGCGACTGCGCCTCCGGGTTCAGGAAGTTGACGCGGCCTTGGGTATCGGTGGTAATGAAGGCATCGCTGATGCTCGCGAGGGCGACACGCAGCCACTCTCGCTGTGGGACTACGGCGTGGAGCGGGCGCCCCACCCGGCTAGTGCGGCGCTTCCGCTTGTGGGTGGGCATGGCATCCTCCTCGCCGTTTTCGTCCCGCGTCCTGGATTCTGCCTGTGAGGCCGAGGTTCAGCTTAGCGATCGATGCGTTGTAACAAGGAAGAGGAGAAACTCACCGCTGAGCGGCGGAGACCAGTCTCCTCAGGGCATTGGCCGTCAGCCTCGTCCCTTGGGAACCCACTCGATGAGCCTCCCGGGCTGGAGGTTGAAGAACCCACACAGGGAATCCAGCGTTTCGGCGTGCATCCGGCCGAAGATGCCTCCAGCTCGGGAGAGCCGGTAAGCGCTAGGATAACTGAGGTTGGTGCCTTTGCTGAGGGCGTAGGCGGAGATGTGGCGAGCCTGCATGATCTGGTGAATGCGGAGTCGTACCATGATGCGCTTTCGGGCTAAACCGCGTGACTCTAGTATCTAGTCTTGCGATATGTAGCGCTGCACGATACCGTTAATCTGTAGGAATAGCTACTGCGAAGTTGGATTGGCATACGGGAGGGGCGCTACGATGGTCGCGAATCCCCGCTCGCTGATTTTGTTGTGGCTAGTGCCTTCCCCCACCCGCGCCTCGTTTGTCCGGCGGCGCTTTCCCTTTGAATTATCCCCGCGGCCCCAAACGGTCACCCCGTGACGAAGGGACTCAAGCGTAAAGCGAGGAAAGCTGGGGAAGCCGCAACCGGTCCGGTTCCGGCTCCCATTTCGCTCGTGCTCATCGAGGACAACCGGCTGCTGAGAGAGGGAATCGCGGCGCTGATCCATACCCAGCCGGGATTCAAGGTCCTCGCCGCGTCCGCGGATGTCGACGAGGCTTTGAAGAAAGTGCGCGAATCCAAGCCGGACGTGGTCCTATTGGATTTCGGGCTGCAGGATCACGACAGCCTGAGCCTCACTGCGACGGTTCACGGGGAGGTACCCGCGGCCCGGGTAATTGTCATGGGTCTCCTGCCGCTGCAAGAGGATATCGCAAACTACGTACGCGCTGGAGCGTCCGGCTTCATCATGAAAGACGCCTCCTTCGAAGATTTTTTTGGTACTATACGCGCCGTGGCCGGCGGAGCCGAGGTTTTGCCCCCGGCGCTGACCAACTCGCTCTTCTCGCAGATCGCCATGCGTGCGGCCGGAGGGAGCAAGGCCCGAGTCCTTGAGGCGGTTCGCCTGACCAGCCGGGAACGTCAGGTCATTGATCTCCTCGGTGAGGGCCTGAGCAACAAGGAGATCTCGACTCGGTTGCACATCGCGGTTCACACGGTGAAGAGCCACGTGCACAATGTCCTGGAGAAGCTGGCGCTGCACAGCCGCCTCGAGGTCGCCGCCTTCTCGCACTCTAGAGGAGGTTCGAGACACTCAAATCGATAACTCCTCGCCGAGAACCCGCTCTTTCGAGCGAGTTCCCGACTGGTCCGCACGAGCGATTGTTGCGCCCTTCCCGCTTCATCACATTCCGATACGAGTGCTCTCGACCGGAGTCCCCGGACGTAAACATCAACCGGTGAGCGACATTTCCTATGATTCCTGGTTCCCGAGGTCGGCTGGCGTGGCTCACGCGAGGAAGCGCATCTCGTTCGTCCTGGTGAACGGCAACCCGCTGGGGCGCGAGAAGCTGGCGTCGCTGATCCGGGCCCAGCCGGGTTTCTTCGTCCTCACCCCTTCCGGGGGGATGGCGGAGACCCTGCGGCAACTGCGCGCGACCAGACCCGATATAGTGCTTCTGAATCTGCCGCAGGCGCGCGACAGGCTTGCGCTGGCCGGAGCGTTGCATCGTGTCGTACCGAAGTCCCGAGTGATCATCATGGGCCTGAAGGCGCCACAGAACGATGTAGTGAGCTTCGTCCGGGCCGGGGTCTCCGGGTTCATCATGGCGGATGCCTCGTTCGAGCAGCTTTTGCAGACCGTCCGCTCGGTGGCTCAGGGGATTCAGGCGCTGCCAGCGGAACTGACTCGGTCGCTATTTGGTCAGCTCAGGCGGCACGGAGTCCGGGGACGGCCGAAACGGCCGCCGGGCGTCACACGGTTGCCGAAGCTGCCAGGCAACCGCCGCCTGGAAATCGTAGCCTTTTCTCAGCTCGCAGTAGATCCCGCCAATATTCCCCGCCAGCCTCATGGACCGGGGCCCAAGTCTGTCCCAGTCCCCCCGCTCGACTCCATCAAGTTTCAATCCTTTGATTGATTGTCCTCTCCGCCCCGCCCACTGAAATTGATCATCCACGCTGTATTCGGGAGGGCTGGCCCTAATGGTTTGCCCTCCTCCCGCCTATTTGGGCGGGCGGCGTCCGGACCATCCCGCGAAGTAGCGTGAACCACCCGGGTGGTTGCTGGTTCCGGGGTAGAGCGAAGCGAAGAAACCCGAGGGACTAATCGGCTGGTTCGGCCGAGAGGTCCCTCGCTCTTAATTCACTCCATCGAGCGATACGCTCAACCCGGCAACCGGGGTAGAGTTGTAATCGTTACGGCCAAAGGTCCACCTGTCGCGCGAGGGAACGAATGACGGCATCCGTGGCGTACGATCCGAAGCGTTTGACCGGCTATCGACTGGAGGAGCTGGCGGCGGCCTTCGACCGGGTACGGAATGCGCGAGACTGGAAGGCCCCGATCCAGGCGGTGATCCCGGCGCAGGAGCGGGCCCTGGTGGAGAAGGCCGTGCTTTGGTTTACCGACACGGTTCCCGAGTTCCTGGCGCACCCTGAGGCGAGCGATCGCCTGGTGGTCAGAGCAGCGGGCTACCGACTTGGGGGGGCTGAGACCCGAAATGGACATCTTCGAAGTCCGGCGGGCCAAGCTGATGCGGGGGGGCGCCACGCCGCAGGTACTGGAGTCGAGTCTGCCCCAACTAGCGCCGCTCGGCACCTGTCCTTGGGATGAGCTGTACCGGCGCAAAGGCGCCGTCACTTGAGAAACGGGGTATAGGATGACCCGATCGATGATCGTAGGACTCGCCGTAGTAGGACTCTTGGCCTGTGGCAAAGCCAATCCGGAGGTCTCCCTCACCGACAGCACCCGAAGCACACCGGCGCCCGCGGCCAAGACTCGCACCCTGGCCACCGGAGCGACAATCGATGCGACGATGGGCCGGACGATTACCTCGCGAAGCACCAAGGCCGGCGAAACCGTGACGACGACGATAGACGCCGACATTCTGGACGCGGCTGGCCGGGTAGTGATCCCCGCGGGCTCCACGGTGGAGCTGACGATCACCGAAATCACACCGGCCCGGAATAAGGGCCAGGCGGATGGCACACTCACCATCCAGGTAACGGGAGTGACCGTCCGGGGTCAGGACTATCCGATCGCAGCCGAAGTCACTTCCCTATCCCATACCCTCAAGGGTCGTGGTGTAACAGCTGGTGAAATCGAGAAGGTCGCGGTCGGGACCGCCATCGGCGCGGTCGCGGGGCGGGTGATCGGCGGTAACACGAAGGGCGCCATCATCGGCGGTGTCGTGGGGGCCGCGGGGGGCACCGTGGTCGCGGTCCAGACGGCGAGCCGCGACGTTGTGGTCGCCGCCGGGACACCGGTCACTATTACTCTAACCGGGCCCTTGACCGTCTCGTCGGTGTGAACCGGGGCGCGAAGGGTGGAGCAGTATGACAACGATGAGGTACAAGGGCTTCAATATCCTGGTCCGGCCCTATCAACTCTACGAGTCCAAACGCTGGACCGTGGAACTCGAGATACACCGCCACGGCCGGAGGCGGCCGTTCAGCCTCGCAGAACGCTACCGGACCGAGCAGGAGGCCGACGAGCGATGCTCCAGCCTGGCCCGCCGGATCATCGATGGTGGTGTGCCGGGATGGTCGGTCGAGCAGCTGCGGTGAGACTCGGGTGTCCTCGTTGATCACGCATACAAGGGAACGTCCATGCGTCAGCTCATCCTGGCCGGTATCCTGATTCTCGGTCTCGGTGCCTTCCTGCTGCTTCGCGGGGGAAGCATTACCACCCGGCGCGAGGTGCTCGAGGTTGGAGACGTCAAGATCACGGCGAACGAGCAGCAATCGATCCCTCCGTGGGTCGGCGGGGTGGCAATGGTAGCGGGTGTGGCGGTCATCATCACCGGTGCCCGGAAGCGCGCGTTAACCCGTGCTTGAGACTCGCGATTCCGCGAACCCCGCAGACGACCGGACCGGAGAAGCGGCGCTGCGGGAGCGGATCGCTTCGGCCGCGGATCATTGTCGTAACGCGCTGCAGATGCTGCTCGGCCTCCGACTGCTCGCCGACAAGGTCGCGAGCCTCCAAGTCAATCTTCTCCAACCCTGGTTCTCTCAGGACCTCCGCATCCTGGCCGACAGCCTCGAACGCCGTCTCTCTCAGGCAGTAGAAGAGCTCGAGGGCGCTTGGGTCCAGGTCGGCGGGGCAGGTTTGTGCGCTCCTACGTGGATTGGCGAGATCCTCGACATACGCGACCGTCACCCGCAGTGAGCGGGGGCGATCGTTTCATTCTCAAGCAGTGGAGGGTCAGTGTCAGATACGCGGGTGTGGCCCAGAGCGGTCGGAATTGGTTTTCTCTTGTTGGCAATGTGGGGATGTGACGACGCAACCGATGCGGCATCCATCAACGGGGCGTCTGCTTCAACCTCCTTCCTGGCCACGCCTCCCGCCGGAGTGCCGGTCTACACCGTCACGTCGATCGATGCTATTACGGGCTTACGTGTCAACCAATCCGGAGATGTGGTTGGGTGGACGTTCCGCAATGGCCCCGCTCAGCCCATACTCTCCACCCCTCAGACCGGGGTCATCGTTCTCCCGACATCGAGCAGCCAACCGTATGGCGTAGCGCGGGACCTCTCCGATCGCGTCGCGGGCGTCATCACCGTGGTCGGTGAAGCTATACTGAATTCCAGCGGCTCGGCAATTCACGCGGTTCGCTGGCGGGTCGCGGTACCGGCGGGAACGGTCACTTCCGTGACCGATCTCGGGGTGCTTCCCGGGCATGCCGAGAGTGTTGCCAACGGCGTCAATGGCGCCGGGCAGATCGCCGGAACCTCGGATCCCAACTCCTTCCTCAGCATGAGCTCGTTCATCTATTCCAACGCCACCGGAATGGTCGATCTGGGATTGGGGAGCGCCGGGCAAAATGCACGCGCCCTGGATCTGAACGCCTCCGGTGTCATCACGGGGTATCTCGGGCTGACGGCATTTCGCTGGTCAATCGCCAGCGGCCTTCAGAGCCTCGGCGCCCCGGCAGGCTTCGCCAACTCGTTCGGCAATGCAATCAACGCCAGCGGTCAGGTGGCCGGCAGCGCCGGGAGCGCCTCCGCGAACACCGAACGCGTGGTGCGCTACACGGACGGGACCGGGTGGAAGATTCTCGGCGGAGCCGGCCAGCAGAATCAGGGCAATGGCATCAATCAGTGGGGCGACGTCGTAGGCACCGCGATCGCCGGGACGGGTGGAATCCGTCGAGGGGTCATCTACACCGATAACCTGGGTTTCCTGGCAGCGGTCGACGATCTCTTGCTGGTTCCGGGAACCTGGAGGATCATGGCGGCCTACGACATCAATGACGCACAGCAGATCACCGGGTGGGCGAGCAATCTCCAGACGGGAGTTCGCAGCGCCGTGCTTCTGACGCCGGTCACCTCCCCACCACCCAATCAGCCGCCGGTCGCGAATTTCACCTACTCCTGCAACGTTTTGCTCTTTTGCGGCTTCGACGGCTCCAGTTCCACCGACGATCGCGGCGTCCTCGACTGGCGGTGGACCCAGAACGGCCAGACGATAGGAACGGCGAAGTTTTTTGGCTTTCAGTACAGCGGCCCCCAGACCACCAGCGTGACCTTGACGGTCACCGATAGCAGAGGTGCCACCAGCAGCATCACGAAGCCGGTGGTGGTCGGAAGCACCGCGAACCGGCCGCCGGTCGCCCGATACACGGTAAGCTGCTCGCCCGGGAAGTGCGTCCTCGACGCCAGCTCGTCGGCCGACGACCATGGTATCGTGACGTACGGGTGGAAAGCATCGGTGGGAAGCCGGCCGGAGAAAACCGGAGCAGTCATCACCCGCAAGTGGATTACTGGCGGGGGAAATACCTATCAGGAAACTCTGCGGGTGACAGACGGCGGCGGGCTGACGAATTCACTGACGCGGGCGATAACGATCCCACCGCCGTAGATGGTATCGCCGTGCCCGCTGACGGCTCATCGGTGCGGCCTAGTCCTTTCGAGCTAGCCCGGAATCCAGTCCAACGAGCGATGCCATTCCCCGGGCCCACGGGATAGAGTTCATGGTCAAGGTGAAATCCCTCTGGCCGCTTGTGGCCGGTGCAGTACATAGATGCGCGACCGGACGGTCCCGGGACCGTCCAGATCGCCATTCATCTGGAAGGAGCACATCATGTTTGGTGTATTAGCGGTCATTCTGGTCGTGGCGTGGTTCCTCGGCTTCAGCGTTTTCCACGTGGCCGGAGGAATAATTCACGTCCTTCTGCTCCTCGCGGTTGTGTCGATCTTGTGGCACTTCATTTCAGGGCGCCGCACTGCTCCTTGAGCATCGCTGAACACCGGACGAATCGATCGTTCCGGGCCTCCCCCGCGGCAATGGGACCACGCGGGGACAGGGGCTGGGCAGCTGGCCCCCTACGAGGCACAGGAGTCATCATGCGCAGGATCGCAATCCTAATCCCTATCGCAGCCGTCGTTCTCGCGGCAGCGTGCCACAGCTCTCCCCCGCCTGAGACGCCGGCTCCTCAGCCGACTGCGGCGGAAATCGCACTCCAGCGACATATGCAGGATTCGCTCGACGCCGTCGCTCGTGCCACCGCCGACTCAGTCGAGCAGGCCCGGCAGCAGCTGGCCCTCGCCGAGAAGGCTCGCGCTGACTCGATCGAACAAGTGCGTTTGGCGACCGAGGCCGCGGCCAGAGCGACCGAGAAGGACGCCGAGCTCCGCCAGGAGCTGGGCGTGATGGTCTACTTTGATGTCGCCCAGGCCCAGATCCAGACGGACGGCCAAGCCATCCTCGACCGCAAGGTGGCGATTCTGAACGCCAACCCCGCGGTGCGAATTCGGATCACCGGTGCCTGTGACGAACGCGGATCGGATCAGTACAACGAGGCGCTGGGTGAACGCCGGGCCGCCGCGGTCGAGAAGTATCTCACCGGGAAGGGGATCGACGTTGCCCGGTTGGACCAGGTGTCCAACGGTGAGAAGGACCCGGTCGATTCTGGCAGCGATGAGGCGGCGTGGGCGCGGAATCGCCGCGCGGAGTTCGTGATCGTGAGCGGTGACATGCCGCTGGCGATGAACTAGAGGAGCGACGCTCGCCACGGTCTTCGCGGCGAGGGATATGGGACGGGCGGCTGTGAAGCCGCCCGGCCAACCAGTTGGCCGAACGGCCTGGTTCACGTACAGAGCAAGAGAGTGACAATGTCGCGAGTCCCGGGCGAAGGGCCGGAGGAACAGATCCGCAACGCCCTGCAAATCGTTAACGGGCTTTCGTACATCCTTGAGAGCACGAACCACTCCCCTGGCATGTACTCCGATACCCGGGAGCTGGTCCGGGAGAGCACCGCAGGGTTGGAGAACCGGCTCTCAGTGGCACTCGCTCAGTTGACTACGCAGCGACATTCCCCGTCTGAAACTCCACCCGCTTAGGCGTCGGCTGACTGCGCTATTGGACGGCGTGGATTCGCATTCTCTGTTCCTGCACCCCGCATTACGGTTACTCCCCCACCTCTGCCACCCCTCCCGACACGATAAACGCCATCACTCTCGAGCTGGGAGTCTCGATCCGGGTGATCCGGTCACTCGGCAACACCAGAGTCTGTCCGGCGAAATTGTACGACTGCGGCAGATACACACTCACATGGTCCCGAATGCCCAGCTCATCCAGGGAGTCCTGGGTGAGAAAGCCGATGGCCTTGATCCCCGCCTCGCGATCCAGGGTGATCAGGACGGGCTGATTGAAGCGCTTCTTCTCCCCCACGAAAGCCCCCAGCACGTCCTTGATGCCGGTGTAGAGCAGCCGAACTCCGGGGACCCGGTTGAGCAGATGCTCGATCAGCGCGAGGGCCCGCTGGGCGAGGAAATTCGAGGCGATGAACCCGATCAGCGTGATGAGAGCAATCGTCAGCAGGAAGCCGGCTCCGGGAATCGGCAGATTGAGCCACCCGTCAATCGCCCGGAACAGGCGCCAGCAGACATAGAGCGTGAGCGCGACCGGCGCGGAAAGAATGAGACCGTTCAAGAAATAGTTCAGCACCCGTTTCATGGCAGGCTCGAAGCTGGAGGGTTCAGCAGCAGCGGGAAGGAGTGCGGCCGTAACGGGCGCGCAGGTATGACTCGAAGAATTCGCGCTCCGACGGAACCGGGTCGGACGCGTCGCAGCGTTTGAGGTGCCTCAGGTACTCCTCGTAATCCGGCATGCCCAGGATCCGTCGAAGAGCCCGCGCAAAGCGGTTCAACGCCGTCTCAGTTGGCATAGGCGGTCTCGACGAAAGGCGATTCCCGCACGACGGCGGGTTTGCGTTTCCGCAGGATCTGCAGCCATTCCCAGGCCGATGACAGCACGACCAGCAGCACCACCGAGATAAAAATGACCACCATCAGCGCGTCGAGCCGGTCGTTGAAGATGAGGCGGGCTCCCCGCGCGGGCTCAAGCGATCCCGCGCCAATCTGGCCTATCAGGCTGGCCGCATGGGACAGGAATCCCAGCCGGGGATCCGGGGAAAAGATCTTCTGCCATCCTGCCGTGAGTGTGACGGCGAGGAGCCACATCAGCGGAACGATCGTCACCCAGGCGTAGCGGGCTTTGCCGCGCTTTATGATCAGGGTGGTACCGACGCAAAGGGCCACGGCGGCGAGCAGCTGATTGCTGATGCCGAACAGCGGCCAGAGCGAATTGATCCCTCCCAGCGGATCGAGGACTCCCTGCACCAGGAAGTAACCCCAGCCACCCACCACCATCGCTGAAGCGAAAATGTTGCTTGGATACCAGGAGGTGCGGCCGAGTGGCTCCCAGACGTGGCCCGCCAGTTCCTGCAGCATGAAGCGCCCGACCCGGCTCCCGGCGTCCAGCACGGTAAGAATGAAGAGCGCCTCGAACATGATCGCGAAGTGGTACCACAGCGCGATCAGTCCCTGACCAAAAGCATGGCTGAAGATCTGGGCCATGCCGACGGCGAGTGAGGGGGCGCCGCCGACCCGTCCCAGCAGAGTGGCTTCGCCGACCGACGCGGCGAGACCGGTGATCTGCTCCGG
>Ga0068866_10000548_pt1 | contig 17150 bp, 15 predicted proteins | sample KBSMisM22_FD_66587 | JGI IMG/M metagenome (GOLD analysis project Ga0068866, IMG submission 66587) | Miscanthus rhizosphere microbial communities from Kellogg Biological Station, Michigan, USA - KBS Miscanthus M2-2 | ecosystem: Host-associated > Plants > Roots > Rhizosphere > Soil ... | reverse complement strand
GCGCTGGCAGATTTCGGCGTGCGCATCGAGTTTCAGCCGACCGATTTCACGCAGGTCAATGTCGCGATGAATCGCATGCTGGTGCGCCGGGCGGTGGGACTGCTCGAGCCGACGGAAGGCGATGCGGTCGCCGATTTCTTTTGCGGACTGGGCAACTTCAGCCTGCCGATCGCGCGGCGCGGGGCGCAGGTCGTCGGCGTCGAGGGCAGTGTGCCGCTCGTGCGCCGCGCGCAAGCCAACGCGCAGGCCAACGGTCTCGCGGATCGCGCCCGCTTTGTCGCCGCCGATCTGTTCGAGGCGACGGCGGCGAGCCTCGAGGCGCTGGGCGCGATGGACAAGGCGCTGCTCGACCCGCCGCGCGAAGGGGCGATCGCGCTGGTAAAGGCGCTGCCGGCGGAGCAACTGTCGCGCGTCGTCTATGTCTCGTGCAATCCGGCCACCCTCGCCCGTGACGCGTCGGTGCTGGTGCACGAGCGCGGCTTCGCGTTGCGCAAGGCGGGAATCGTCAACCTGTTCCCCCATACGGCCCACGTGGAGTCGGTCGCGCTGTTCACGCGCTGAGCGGGCCGGAAAATGGAAAATGCGTGAAAAGGGCGCCCGTAGGCGCCCTTGGGCACGGCACTGACGCCCCGTCAGTCGCGCTGGCCGGAGAAGATCAGCAACAGATTGAGAATGTTGACGAAGATGTTGTAGATGTCGAGGAACAGCGCCAGCGTCGCCATGATGTAGTTGGTCTGGCCGCCGCGGACGATCGAGCTGACGTCATGCAGCAAATAGGCCGAAAAGATCAATACGGCGATCGCCGAGACCGTCACCGACAGTGCCGGGATGTGCAGGAACAGGTTCGCCAGCGACGCGATGATCAGCAGGATCAGCCCGACGAACAGGAATTTGCCGAGGAAGCTGAAGTCGCGCTTCGACACCGTGGCGATCGTCGCCATGACGAAGAAGACCGCCGCGGTCATGCCGCCGGCCAACGCCACCAGCTGCCCGCCGTTTCTGACCTGCGCCGCGAATTGCAGTATCGGCGCCAGCATGACGCCCGACACGAAGGTGAAGCCGAATATCGCGAGCACGCCCCAGCTGCTGTTGCGCAGCGCGGAGACGACGAACAGCATGCCGAACATCGCGGCGAACATCAGGATCGGCGCCATGATCGGCGACGTCTTGAACAGGCCGGCGAAGTTGATCGACGTGCCGAACCATGCGCCGGCGATCGTCGGAAGCATCGACAGGGCGAGCAGCCAGTAGGTATTGCGCAGAACGTTCTTCTGCTCCTCGCTCGTGACGATCGTCGCGCCAGGCTGTCCGGCCGGCTGCCGCCATGCGGGCTCGCCACGGTCGATCGGAACGGGCTTCAGTTGCGGTTCCATCAGATTTCCTTTTCAAGGCGACGGATTTCCATCGCGTCCGCTTAGACTAGCAGAAATACCCCAAGTTTCAACTGCGTTCTTTGCGCGGCACTGCTCGTCATATGACGCCTCACGCGCCGAATTCAAGCGCCTGGCTTCCGTCTGGCCGCCCGCCGGGAAGAGCGGATGACCGCGGTGCTATGATTTTGGCCTGCCGGGCACGCCGGCGACCCTAGCCCCGGAAGGTTGGCAGAGCGGTTGAATGCACCGGACTTGAAATCCGGCGTGTCGGCAACGGCACCGTGAGTTCGAATCTCACACCTTCCGCCAAGAGCTATGGAATCCTAGGACTGAGCCCCGGACAGGCATGCGAGCTGGTAGACGCCGGCGGTGGTACCGGGCGATGCTCCGTGGGCCGCGAGAGACCTCGCACAGAGCTCGTCCAGCGCCAAGCCTGCCATCAGCTCCGTCGAGTAACCGGTTACCAGCAACACTCGATCCACGCTCGCGTCTCGCCCACGAAGCCGTTGCTCGGCTGTCATCTCGGGCGCACTCTCAGAGCGCAGCATGAAGGCGCTTGCAAACCCTCTCCGCTGCATGAGGTCCGGAATCAGGTCGCCATTCAACCAACTGCACAAGCGATCCTCCATTCCCGGCGCGGCAGAATATCGTAGGGTGACGCCGGTCGTTCCAAGTACGGAACCGTGACTGGTGTCCAGCTTGCAAAAGCCTCGAACCATACCTCTGAAACTCGGCATCATCCGGCTCGTCCAGGGCGTCGGGTTGTTAAGCCGCTCCAGATACGCTGCAGAGGAGAGTACGTCGACATCGCTGACTTCATAAACGACGAAATATCGCGACCCTGGCGAACGGGAGACCCAGCGCTGGGCTCGAATGAACCCGGGAATGCCAACTCTTTCAGGGAAGTGTTGCCGCGTGTGCCAGTCGTCGTGTTCGGCGATCTGCTCCGGGATGATGTCGTACCAGAGAAGCATCGCTGCCCTACCGAGCAGAGCCATAGGCTTTGCCTGTCTAAGCTGGCGGACGGTCAATCATTTGGACAATCGCCCGGATGGCCAGAACGTATCCATCGGGCCCGAGGCCGGCGATGACCGCCGTGGCGATTTTCGAGACAAAGGAGTGATGGTAGTGTTCTTCGCGCCGGTGAATGTTGGAAATGTGAAGCTCCACAATCGGGCCCGGGAACATCTTCAGGGCATCGAGAATCGCAATTGACGTAAACGAGTAAGCGGCCGGGTTGATGAGGATGCCGCTGCCCAGATCGATGGCCTCGTGGATCCAATCGATCAGCTGCGATTCACTGTTCGTCTGACGAAACTCGATTGGCCGATTGCCAGCTTCTTTTCTGCATCTCTCTTCGATCTCGGCCAGCGTCACTTTGCCGTAGATCTCCGGCTCTCGCCGGCCCAGGCGATTCAGGTTAGGGCCATTCAAGACGTAGATGGATTTGGCAGTTGTCATGATTCCCTATTGGCCGTACGCAGGGCTGCCTAACCCTTGTAACCCATCACTCTGGGCAACCACAGCACCGTTTGTGGAACGAAGGTGATGATTGCCAGAACCACTATTGCAACAAAAATGAATGGCGTCGCTTCACGGACAATCGACATCAGCGGCTTCTTGGTCATGTTCGCGACGACGAAAAGGAGCAGGCCGAACGGCGGCGTGAGAAGCCCGATCATGATATTGACTACCACCACGACCCCGAAATGCACGAGATCGATGCCGAGTGCCTTTGCGGCTGGAATCATGATCGGAACGATGACGAGGAGAATCGTGGTTCCCTCGAGCAGGCACCCCAGGAAAAGCAGTATCGCGTTGACCAGCAGCAGGTAGCCAAGGGCCGTCAGATGGAATCCGGCGATGAAATGCTGCACCGAAAGCGGAACATTTTCGATCGTGACGACGTAGTTGAAAACCAATGCCCCGGCGATCAGCATTCCCACCGAAGTTGTCGACTTGGCACTTGACAGCAGGATCGCGTACAACTGTTTGAGCGAGATCGAGCGGTATATGAGTGACGACGCCAATAGCGCATACGCTGCCGCTGCAGCCGCGCCCTCGGTCGGTGTCATCACGCCGCCATAGATGCCGAACAGCAGCACGACCGGAAGCATGAGCGCGGGGAACGCATCCAGCGTGATGCGCGGAATTTCCCGCATCGGAACCGGTGGCTCGACCGGATAGTTCCGGCGACGGGCAATCACCGTGTTCATGATCATGAACGCCACACCGAGCAGAAGCCCGGGTATGACTCCGCCGAGGAAGAGATAGCCGATCGACGTGTCGGAAACGAGCGCATACACGACCATCGGGATCGATGGCGGAATGATGGGGCCGATGATGGCCGCCGATGCAGTGATCGCGGCAGCGTACTCGATCGGATACTTTCCATTGCGCGTCATCATTCCGATGATGATTTTGCCGATGCCGACGGCGTCGGCGATGGCAGACCCAGACATTCCCGCAAAGATGATGTTTGCCACGACGTTGACGTGACCGAGGCCGCCGCGGAATCGGCCGACGAGCACAAGGCAGAATTTCAGAAGCCGATCAGTCAGGCTCCCGCTGTTCATCAAATCCGCGGCCAGGATGAATAGCGGTACCGCCAGGAGAACGTAGCTGTTGAACAAGCCATTGAGGATCTGCTCGCCCGCCGTTCCAAGATCGAGGCCGGAGACGAGGAGATAGAACACCGATGCGCAGATCATCGACAGACCGATCGGCAGCCCGAACAACGCGAGCGCGATCAAGACGATGATGCACAGCGTGAAATGGCTGGGCATCAGATCCGCTCCGACTCGTCGAGTACGTCAACCTCCGGCGATTCGCGGCCACGAAACGCGTTCCAGGCGATCCAGCCGTGCTTGACAATGCACGCGATCGCAAAAATCACGTAGATGGAGTACAGATAGTCGAAGCGCATTCCCAGGTAGGCGGACTTCTCACGCTTCATGAAGAGCACGTAACCCCAGGCCGCCGGCAGCGAGACCGCGAACAGCACGACCAGCGCCAGGCTGGAAATCAACGTAAACGTACGGCGAGCCCTTGGAGAAACGAGTTCGTAGACGATGTCGAACCGGATCTCGTCCTTGTCCGACAGGATGAACGCCGCCCCCCAGAGCACCAGCCATACCCAGCAGAGGACAACGACCTCGTCGGTCCACCCAAGTGGGCGGTTCAGAACGTACCGAAACGCAATTTGCAGAAGGAAGGAGACGAACATGATCGCCATCAGCGCGACGATCACGTTCTCGGCCCGTTTTCTCAGCCATGAGCCAGCGATCGACGAATTGGGGGGGTTCGTAGGTTTCATAGGGGACATCGACTCCGCGCAGACGCACCTCGCCGACGAGTCGTGGCCGGCCCGCCAACCATTGCGAACAATGGCTGGTGATGCCGGTCACTCCACGGGGTAACTTGCCTCTTGGCTACAGCGCGTTGATCCGCTCGAGTGCGCCCTTGGGCCATTCCTGGCCGTACTTGTCGAGGTACTTTTTCTGGGCAAACGTGCGGAACGCATTGAGGTCAGGGGTGTAGACCTTCTTGCCCTGGGCCTTGAAGAAGTCCAGGGTCTCCTTTTCCTGCGCGCCGAACTTGACCACGTAGTCGTCGATCGCCTTCTCGGCGGCTGCCTGGAATGCCGCTTGTTGGGGAGGAGTCATCGCGTCCCAGATCTTGCCGCTCATGGCCATCACGTCGTATCCGATGACATGGCCGGTCATGACGAATTGAGTCGTTACCTCATAGAATTTCATGAGCTTGCTGGCTACCAGCGGATTGTCCTGGCCGTCGATGGCACCCGACTGCAACGCCGTGTAAACCTCGGCGTAAGCCACCGGCGTCGGGTTGGCGCCAATGGATTCGCCGAGAAACTGCCAGAACTCACCGGGCGGCATCCGCAGTTTGATTCCAGCCATGTCCGCGGGCGTCTTGATCTGGCGGTCGGGCTTCAAATTGACATTGCGCGATCCGAAGTAGACGGGAGTGATGATCTGAATACCGAGTTGATCGCGGGCCATCTTGATGAAATCCCGTCCGACGTCGCTCTTGAAGGTTTTTTTCAGATGGTCTGCGTCGCGGAACAAGTACGCCGAGGTCATCAGCGACCACGCGGGAACCTGCTTCGATATATCCGCGGGCGCAAGATTGACCATCTCCAGGTTGCCCCGCTGGAGAGCGATCAGTTCGGTGCCCTGCTTGAACAGCGTGTTCCCCCAATAGGGCTCGAAGTCGTAGCCGTCCTTGATTGCTGCGGCAAACGACTTGTATGCATCCGCGCGCAAATCCTGTTCGGTGAATGCCGAGCTGAAACGCAACTTGGTCTTTGCTTGGGCACGAGCGTGCGGCAGGGCGCCGAGCGCCAGCATTGATGCACCGGCGGCCAGCAAGGAGCGACGTGTGAACTTGGCCTTCATGAACTTCCTCCGTTTTGAGATTTTGCGTAACGGGACGACACCGTCTGTGAGTCGACGATTGTTGGTCTGACCTCCATAGGATATTATGATGATCGTAGGACAATAGCAATATATGCTGACATAAGGAGCCATTCAGGATGCGGCGCACCTCGATCGATCGACCCTCTCGTAAGGCGACCGCCAAGACATTGGCTGAGCCGCGGGTGATCAGCCGCCGGCAGGAGCCGGCGCATGCCGCGGCCCCAGGTACGCCGGTAGGGGAAATGATTTACCGCCGCGTCCGGGCCGACATCGTCTACGGGCGCCTTGCGCCCGGCCAGAAATTGACCCTGGATCGAATGCGAGACGCGTATGGCTCGGCCGTGAGTACCTTGCGTGAAATCTTCAACGGCCTCGCGTCGGAAGGGCTCATCACCGCCGAGGGCGCGCGCGGTTTCGAAGTCGCCTCGATCTCTCGCGACAACTTGCGCGAGATCGCTCGCATGCGCCAGCTCCTCGAATGCGACGCCCTGCGAAGCTCGTTCGAGGCCGGCGACGTGGAATGGGAGGGACGCGTCGTTGCCGCGCATCACAAGCTGGCGTCGCTGGAGCGCCTCGTGGCCGCTGGGGACCGTTCTCACGAGGAGACCTTGCGGCGGTACGATTGGGAATTCCACAACGCGCTCATTTCCGCCTGCGGCTCGCGCCTTCTGCTTCAGATGCACGCGGGCATCTATGAAAAGTATCTGCGCTACCTGATGCTGGCGGCAGTATTTCGCGGAGAGCCGGTCGTGGAAGAACATCGCAAGCTGCTGGCCTTCGCTCTGGAACGTGATTGGCGTGGAGCCCAGGCGACGACGATCACGCACATTCAGGACTGTGTCGCGCAGATGGTGTCCGGAGACTGGTGGCTTAACTGAAATTCGAGCCGCCGGGGTTGTCCGCATGAATCTGTCTTCTGACCGCCCGCTGCGGATCGGCGTGCTCGGGGCTGCAAAGATCGCCCGTCTGTTCGCGGAAGCAATCCGCGCCTCGCGCAAGGTCGTGGTAACCGCCGTGGCAAGCCGGGACGTCGACCGCGCGACCGCGTTCGCGCGGGACAACGGTGTCGCAACGGTTCATCCCACCTACGAGGCGCTGCTCGACGACCCGGAAATCGACGCGATCTACGTCCCGCTGCCCAACAACCTTCACGCCGCGTGGTCGATCCGTGCCGCTGATGCGGGCAAGCATGTGCTGTGCGAGAAGCCTCTCGCGGCTACGGCGGCCGAGGCGCGAGCAATGTTCGAAGCGGCGCGGAAAAATGGGGTGTACGTTGTCGAGGCATACCCGTACCGCGCACAGCCGCAGACGTTGAAGATGCGGGAATTGCTTGCCGGCAATGCCATTGGCAGGTTGCAGCTGATTCAAGCGTCATTCGGATTTCAGCTGACTGACGCGGCGAACATCCGGATGAACCCGGCCCTCGCGGGGGGAGCGCTGATGGATGCCGGCTCCTATCCGGTCAGCTTTGTCCGCACTGTCACCGGTACGAGGCCAATCCGCGTGTTCGCCATTTCGCGATCGGCTGACTCCGGGGTGGATCTGACCACATTGGCTACTCTCGAATTTCCGCACGGCCTGCTCGCGCAGATCTCATGCAGCTTCGCAACAGCCAGGCACCGCCATGCCTTCATTGCGGGCGATGCCGGGTCGATCAACACGACATACTTCAACGATACCTCCACCGCATTTCCGCCGATCCTCGAGGTGAAGCGCGGGACCGGCTGGGATGCACAGCGCGAGGTCATCGAGACGGCTGCGAGTAACGGTTTTCTGGCGGAAGCCGAGTCGTTCCATGACCTCGTCAGACACGGCTGGGATCGATGGGTCGGCGCTACACCGGACGAATCCATTGACATTGCGCTTACTCTCGATGCGCTCGCAGACAGCGCTCGTACGGGTACACCGGCCGATGTGCGCGCTCTTACCTGAGGAAGGGCGCCGGGGGCCGGCTCAGTCTAGTTGCGCGAGCACGCGCTTGGTAGCTCCCAGCGCCCGGCGTGCGCGCTCGGTGGCCCCGACCGTCTTTGCCAGCGTGCGTGTCGGCACTTCGACGCTGAGGGGAATGTCGCGCGGAATGGCTCGCAGCAGGCCGCGCAGGTCGATGGAGCCCTCGCCTGGAAACAGCCGCTCGGCGCGCGCCTCGGCAACAATCGCGTCCATCGTAGGCGGAATCGCCGCGGGCACGTCGCAGATTTGCATGAAGTGCAGCCGCGAAGGCGGAATCTTCGCGATGTCTTCGAGCCGGCTTCGCGATCGGCTGAAGTGAAATGCGTCGATGAGCAACCCGGCGTTGCCGCGGCCCGCGAGTTCGATGACGCGGGCGGCTTGCGTCAAATCCCTGGCATCGGTCCAGGGCATGAACTCGAGATTGGCAGCCAAGCCGTAGTTGCCGGCGAGGTCGCAAAACGCAGCGAAACCATCGATCAGCCGAGCTTGTTCAGGGTCGTTGCCGGCGACCAGCAGCTCGCTCGCGCCAAGGCGCGCGGCGGTGGCAATCGCTGCTTCGTAGTCGCCGGCGCGGGTATCGGGCTTGATCCGGAAAATCTCAACGTCGAGCACCGTGACCCCGGTATCCGCCAGGCGGCGCTCGACGTCGCGCAACAGCGGTGTGTCGCCGACGATGTCGTACAGGGGCTCGGTCGGCGTGGCCGGCAGCAGCCGAATGCCAACGTGGCTGAAGCCGGCGTCAGCGGCGCATGTCACCATGTCAGGCGGCGCCAGCTCCAGCACCGTCAGGGCAGCGAGCGAAATGGGTCGGGCCATGCTCGTCCGGAGTCCTACGCGCTTTTCAGCCTGCGTCTGATAGGCAGCACGGGCCCGCCGCGCGAATATGAAAGCCCGTAGCAAAAAAAGGAGTTATCAATGAGCGTCCGAAAGACACTTTTGGCCATCGGGCTGGCGACCTCATTCGCTGCCCCGTTTGCGGCCCATGCGGCAAATTTCAGTATCGACGTTGACGTCGCGCCTCCGCCGCCGGTGTATGAGCAGTTGCCGCCTCGTGAAGGCTATATCGTCACGCCGGGCTATTACCGGTTTGATGGAGACTCCCACAAGCACGTTTGGGTGAAGGGCGGCTACGAGCGCGAGCGGCGTGGCGAGCACTATGTTGCGCCGGAGTGGCGTGAAGAGAATGGCCGCTACCATTTCCACGAAGGCCACTGGGACAAGTAGCCGACTCTTGGCAGAAGCTGGATCTTGCACGTCGCGGCGCGCTCCAACGCGCCGCTTTTTTTGCCGATAGGTTGCAACCGTCGCGACCGCTGGCGTCGATCGCCGTGTTTCAGCTGCGCCGTCAGAATGTGACCTGATCGATTGTGGTCAGCGTAAATGCCGGACCGATGACCGGCACGTTGACCAGATGCCACGCGACGTATTGCTCGATATACGGTGAGTCTGCGGACACGCCGTCGACAGGAACGATCACTTTCATTCCACGCATTGCCGCGCCGCTCGCCGTGTAGAGCACGGCTCCATTCGCGGCGGTGCCGACGACGATGACTGTCTTGGCGCCTTTTTCCTTCAGTATCTTCTCGAGATCGGTACCCATGAACTTGTCGACGCCCGCCAGCATTGCCGGCTCGTTTGCCGCGGGAGCGAGATCCTTGGCGATGTCGGCCGCCTTGCCTTGGGCGCCCATGGTGAAGACTACCGGGACGCCCGCCGTGCGCGCCGCCGTCAACAGCGTCTTGACTTTGGGGATCGATGCGACGCACCGCGGTCGACGCTGCATGTTGCAGGTCTGCTCGTTGAAATCGAGCATCAGCAGCACGGTCGTCGTCTTGTCGATCATGACCGCCTTCAACGGCGGCGGAGGCGGTGCGCTTACCGAACTCCATTGATCGATGATCGTCTGGGCGCCCGCGTGCGGGACGGCAACGCAGCTCGCCATCCCGGCAATGATCACGACAGCGCGCAGTGCGGACCGGATTCGCGTCGACATTGTTTTTCCTCTCATGACCCGGGACGAAGCCTCGGTTTCTCCTCGAAAACTACTTGCGCGGTAGGGCAAAGTCAATCGATTCGTCGGTCAGCCGGCCGCCGCACCCGCGCAGTTACTGCAGTATCTTGACGTTCTCGACATCGGGAAAGCAGCCGCTGTCTCGCGCTGCGATCTGGAATGCCAGGAATTGCGGCAAGGTCTCGCGCACGGGCGCTTCCTCGGTCGCCACCCGGTTGTCGATGACGACCACCCGCTTGTAACCCTGGTACTCGCCAGCCTTGTTCCGGACATTGTATTCGGCGCACATGCCGGTCTGCTTCGGGTTCAACTCGGCGTTGCGCAATTGCATCGATGCCGGATCGGCGAGCGTCCGCTTCAGCGTTTCCGTGTACTGCCGCAGCAGGTTCGCGCGCTCCGCCTGCTGCTGCTCGGGCGTAGGCGGCGCGGCTGCCGCGCGCGCGACCTCCTGCTCGTGCTCGGCCGCCTCGTTGACCAGCCTCTCGAAGGCCTCGGCTGCGGCGCCTTCGCGCATGCGACGGTCTTTTTGCTGCTCCTCGGCCAGCGACTTCTCGAGCGCCTGGCGGAGGGCCGTCTCGCGCGCGACCCTTTCCTGTTCGCGTTGTTCGCTCGTCTTGCCGCAGCCTCCAATGCAGACCAGCAGCAAGGCGACCAGCAGATAGCGGATCGCCGGCATTTCTTTCCTTCTCCGATCAGGCGTCGCGGCCACGGACTAGAGGACGGTCTCCCAGCGCCGGCTCAACCGGGTTGCGCCGTTGATGATACCGACCATCGAATAGGTCTGCGGAAAATTACCCCAGAGCTCGCCGGTCGCGGGGTCGATGTCCTCGGAGAGCAGACCCAGTGGATTTCTCGACGCGACCAGGCCCTCGAACAGCTCGCGTGCTTCACCGGTGTCGCCGGCGCGCGCCAGTGCGTCGATCAGCCAGAACGTGCAGGCAGTGAATGCCATCTTGGGCGTGCCGAAATCGTCGGCGGTCGCGTAGCGGTATAGATGGCCGCCGCGCAGCAGCTCGCCACGCACGGCGGCAAGTGTCGACCGCCAGCGCGGGTCGTCGGCGCCCACCAGGCCGACTTCGCTCATCAGCAGCACGCTGGCATCGAGGTGCTCGCCGCGGAAGACGTCGACAAACGCCTGCCGGTGCGGGTTCCAGGCGAGCTCGAGTATCGTCGCCTTGATTGCATCGGCGCGGTTGCGCCATTCGCTTGCCCGGTCGGGACGGCCGAGATGCAGGGCGATCTTCGCCAGGCGGTCGCAAGCGGCCCAGCACATCACCGTCGACGACGTATGCACGCCGCTGCGCGTGCGCAGCTCCCATATACCCGCATCGGGCTTGTCGTGCAACGCGAATGCGCGCTCACCCAGCCATTCCAGTCGCAGGAAATCGTCGATTCCCGCCGGATGCAGCAGCCGGCGATCGAAGAATGCCTGCGTCGCGGCAAGGATCGCGTGACCGTAGACATCGTGCTGTCGGTGCTCGTAGGCCTGATTGCCGACGCGGACCGGCCCGATGCCGGCGTAGCCGGGCAAAGTGTCGACGAAACGCTCGACGACCTCGCTTTCCAGGCTGATGCCGTAGAGAGGCTGCAGATGGCCCTGCAAGGCCGCGGTGTCGGCGACATTGAACAGGTACCGGAGATAATTCTCCATCGTGGCGACTTCGGACAGCCCGTTCAGCGCGCGAACGACGAAAAAAGCGTCGCGCAGCCAGCAGTAGCGGTAATCCCAGCAGCGCTCGGTCCCCGGCGCCTCCGGAATGCTGGTCGTCATCGCAGCCATGATCGCGCCGGTTTCCTCGTACATGCACAGCTTGAGCGTGATCGCCGCACGAATCACGGCGTCCTGCCACTCGAGCGGCACCGCCAGTGCGCGCGACCAGTGCTGCCAGTACTCGGCGGTGCGCTCCTCGAAATCGCGCGCGGTTTCGGCGATGCCGGTGGCGATCGTCTCGTCGACGCCGAAAATCAGGTTGGCCGGCTGGTCGAGCAGATGGAAGGTCTCGTCGAGGATGTAGGTGACCGGCATGTCGCAGGTCAGGCGCAGGGACTGCGTCGGATGCACGTAACGGATATGGTTGCTGCCGCGGGTGAATTCGGGTCGCGCCGCGCCGTACTCGAAGCTGGGCCGCACGCGTATGCGCACGCGCGGTCGCCCGGAAAGCGGCGTGATCCGCCGGATGAACAGCAGCGGGCGGAACACACGGCCGCGGTCGCGCAGGCGCGGCGCAAAGTCGGTGATCCTCACCCCGTGTCCCTGCCGGTCAAACAGGTCGGTGACCAGTATCGCCGTGTTGGTGACGTAATGCTGCGTCGCGCGGGCGAAGTTTTCGATTTCAATGTCGAATGCACCGCGCGCGACGTCGTCGCGCGGCGCGCCACCGAGCAGCGCGTGGAACACCGGGTCGCCGTCCGGTCGCGGCAGACAGCACCAGACAATCGAGCCCCGCTCGTCGACCAGCGCATTGAACGCGCAATTTCCGATGACGCCCAGCGAAAGATTTGGCGCCACTCGGCCGGCGATCTCGCTCATCGCGTGATCGGGGAGGCGGTTGCACCAAGCGGCCGGGACGGCTGCCTGCGGCCATCGAGCATCGCGACCAGCCGGCGCACCAGCCGGGCAACCTCGGTCTGGTTCTTCAAATACATTTCGGCGGCACTCGTCCGCTTTCGCCCGACCCGGATCGACAGAACTTCCGGCATGCGCATGCGGAATACGTCTTCATCGGTGACATCGTCGCCGATATACATTGCCCGCGCACAGCCGGAAAGGCCGAGCAGGCTTTGCAGCGCCTCACCTTTGTGCGGCGCATCCGGCGGCAGCAGGTTGAGCACGCGCTTGCCGTGCACGATGTCGGGCGGCGGCACCAGTCGAGCGATACGCTGCTCCAGCAACTCACGCGCCAGTCCCGGCCGTGCGGTATGTCGGTAGTGAAATGACAGCGAATACTGCTTGTCCTCGAGCATGATCCCCGGCATCGCGCGCCATCCGCGCGCGTCGGGCGTAGCGCTGAGCTCGGCGAGCCACGCCGCACAAACGCGCTGAAAGCCGGTGCTTTGGGCTTCGAACCCGGGGATCCCTTCCGCGCCGTGGTTGCCGACGACATAGTGCGGGCTGAAGCCCAGCAAGGGGCGCGCGTCCTTGACCGCGCGCCCGGTGATGATCGCGACCGGCGTTCTGGCCGCCAACGAGCGAAGGCAGGCGCGGAGTTCCTCCGAGATATGCGCTCGCCAGGGCTCGGCGACGATCGGCGCCAGCGTGCCGTCGATGTCGAACGCCAGCATCGGCCGGCCCGACACCATATTGCGTATTTGCGTCAGCGACGCAGCCCCTAGCGCATATCTCATGCCTCGATGCCGGCGCTGCGCTGGTGCGCGAATATCCGCGCCGATACGCGCTGACGCTGCCGCAGCCGCGCCGCATCGAGCAGCATCGCACCAGCCCAACGATAGACGTTGAACTCCTGCACGAGCCGCCGCATGCTGCGCATGCGCACGCGCTTTTCGTCGGCCGGCATCGTCAGCGCCTTGTACAGAGCATCGGCGCAATTCTCGATGTGATACGGGTTGACGATCAGCGCGTCCGGAAGCTCGCGTGCCGCGCCGGTGAACTGCGAAAGCACGAGGACGCCTTGCTCGTCCTCTCGCGACGCCACGAATTCCTTGGCAACGAGGTTCATTCCGTCGTGCAGGCTGGTAACTACGCAAACGTCAGCCGCGCGGTAGTACTCGTTGACCGATTGCGACTCGTGATGCTCGACCTTCAGCCGGATCGGTTCGTAGCCGTCCCGGCCGAAGCTCGTATTGATGCGCGCTGCCAGCGAGCGGACTCGAGCCTCGAAATTATGATATTCGTCGAGCGACGAGCGCGAGGGCGCGGCAATCTGCACGAGAACGAACCGGCCGATGAGCTCGGGATGTATCTCGAGCAGGCGCTCGACCGCGAGAAAGCGCTCGAGTATTCCCTTGGTGTAGTCCATCCGGTCGACGCCGACGCCGAGCAGTACGTCGTCGGGAAGTCTTTCGATTCGCAGAACCTTGGCGCGGCAGAGCGAGACTGACAACTGCGAATCGATCCACTCGGGCGGCCATTGGATCGAAATCGGGTACGACTCGACGCGCGTCAGCTGGCCGCCGTACGAGATCGTTGACGACTCGCGCTCGATGCGAGCTTCCAGGTGACGGTCGACCGTCTCGACGAAATTCTGGCAATGGAAACGCGTATGGAAACCGAGGATCGTGCTGCCCAGCATGCCCTCGAGCAGTTGCTCGCGCCATGGACAGATGCTGAACGATTCCGGATTCGGCCACGGAATGTGCCAGAACATGATGATCGTGGCTTTCGGCAGCCGCTCGCGGATCAGCCGCGGCACCAGCGCCAGGTGATAGTCCTGCACCAGCACAACCGGATCCTCGGTGTGGGCCTCGTCGCGCACGGCGTCGGCGAAGCGCCGATTGACCCGGACGTACTGCTCCCAGTCGGCGGACCGGAACACCGGCCGTACGTGGGCGATGTGGCACAGCGGCCACAGCCCTTCGTTGGCGAAACCGTTGTAGTAGCCGCGCTCCTCTTCCGGACTCAGCCATACTCGCCGCAGCGTGTAACTCGGATTGTCCGGCGGCACGCGCAGCCGCCCGCGCGCATCGGCGGTCTCGCGGTCCGCGCCGCCGCTGCCGTGAGCGATCCAGGTGCCGGAGCAGGCGCGCATTACCGGTTCGAGCGCGGTGACCAATCCGCTGGCCGGGCGCAACAGCGTTATCGCATCGCCATCGCGGTTGTGAATGAACGGCTCGCGATTGGATACGACCAGCACCTCGTCGCCGAGCAGCTGCTCGTGCAGGACGTTGCGCAACATCTCCGGGCTCCATATCGCGGTCTGGTCGCGGCCGCGGCGGCCTTGGTCGAGCTCGCGCAGCAGCGCCCGCAATTCGCTCGCCAGCGGGTGGACCGGGGACGAGCCCGGCTGCGAGAACGGCTGCAGTATTCCTTCACCGCGCAGCAACGAGCGCACGCCGGCGACCCAGCCGCGCCATGAAAGGTGGGCGATCGACACGGTGACCAGCGACACGACGACGCCGAGGACGACGAACAAACCGATCAGGTAGAGGCGCGTATCTGCGCTGCGGCGGTCGACGAAGCTCATGTCGTGCACCAGGATCAGCGTGCCGATCCGATCGTTGCCCTGGAGCAGCGGCCGCTGCACGACGTGCAGCGGCCCCTGGCGCAGGCGGATCACCGAGTGCGCTTCGCCCGCCGCGCTCGCCGGCGGCCGGCATCCGAGCGTCACTGGATAGGTGGGCGTCGAATAGCGCAGCTTCCCTTTCTCGTCGCAAAAGGCCAGCGCATAGAGCCGTTCGTCCTGCAGCGCTCGCATGAACACTTGCTCTACTTTCGTCGTCGAGCCCTGCTCGATTGCCCCGGAGAGCTGGTCCTGCAGCGTGTTGGCGACCAGCTCCGAGCGAGTGTCGAGGTCGTTGATCCACCAGCGCAAGGCGAGCTTGTCGACCAGCGGCACCAGCAGGTACGCGAGCAGCGCCAGCGCCACTGTCAGCGGCGCAATGAAGCGCAGCGACAGGTGCATCGGACGTAGCGGTTCTTGCGTGCTCATCGTGTGATGACCATTTCAGGGCGAACCGAAGCGAGTCAAGCCCGCGCGCAACGCGGGGAGCCGAATCCGGCCGCCGTGTGAGCTAGCCGAGCGGAACGACCTTGATGACTTCCTCGGCGGTGGACAGCCCCGCGGCGATCTTCGCCGCGCCGGACACGCGCAGCGGCTTCATGTTTTCCTTGTATGCCTGCTCGCGGATCTTCGAATCGTCGGCGTCGGAATGGATCAGACGGCGGATGATTGGCGACAAAGTCATGATCTCGTACAGGCCGATCCGGCCGAAGTAGCCGGTCATCCGGCATTCGAGGCAACCGACGGGAGCGTGCACGTGCTGCTCGCCGTCGCTGCGGAACGGCGCGGTCAGCATCCGCCACATATCCGGGTCGAGCGGGTCCACCGGCACCTTGCAGTGCGGGCAAAGCGTACGCACCAGGCGCTGCGCCATCACGCCCAGCACCGTCGAGCTGATCAGAAACGGCGGCACGCCCAGATCGAGCAGGCGCGTGATCGCGCTCGGCGCATCGTTGGTGTGCAAGGTAGAGAGCACCAGGTGGCCGGTCAGCGCCGCCTGTACCGCCATGTCGGCGGTGTCGCGGTCGCGGATTTCGCCGACCATGATGATGTCGGGGTCCTGCCGCAGGAGCGTGCGCACGCCGCTCGCGAAATCGACCCCGATCGCCGGCTGCACCTGCATCTGGTTGAACTCGGGAGCGATCATCTCGATCGGATCCTCGATCGAGCACACGTTGACTTCGGTCGTGGCGAGCAGCTTCATCGTCGAATACAGCGTGGTCGTCTTGCCTGACCCCGTCGGACCGGTGACCAGGACGATGCCGTAGGGCTCCCTGATCATGTGCTCCCAGCGCTCGCGGTCTTCGCCGGTAAATCCCAGCTCCTGGAAATCGCGAACGAGCACGTCGGGCGTGAAGATCCGCATGACGACCTTCTCGCCGAACGCGGTCGGCATCGTCGAGATGCGAAGCTCGATCTCCTCGCCGTCCGGCGACAGCGTCTTGATGCGCCCGTCCTGCGGGCGCCGCCGCTCGACGATCTCCATGCGCGCCAGAAGCTTGATCCGGCTGGTCATCGCAATCAGGACCGGATTCGGGATCACGTAGACCTGATGCAGGACGCCGTCGATGCGGAAGCGCACGACACCCGCATCACGCCGTGGCTCGATGTGGATATCCGACGCGCGCTGCTCGAACGCGTATTGCCAGAGCCAGTCGACTATGTGAACGACGTGCTGATCATTTGCGTCGAGCTGGCCGTGCTTGCCAAGCTCGACCAGCTGCTCGAAATTGCGCGTGAACGTGTCGCCGCGTTGCGTCTCGCCTGCCTTCTTGATCGAGCGGGCAAGAGTGAAGAACTCGCCGATATAACGACGGATATCCTGCGGGTTGGCGAAGACCAGCTTGACCTTGAGATGAAGGATCGACTCGAGCTCATCGGCCCACGCGCGCACGAACGGCTCGCTGGTCGCAACGGTCAGCTCGCTCTTGGCGATCGCGACCGGCAGGATGCGGTAGCGCTCGGCGTACGCGATCGACATCGTGCCGGTCACCGCGACCAGGTCGATTTTCAGCGGATCGATGTGATGGTAGGGAATGCCGAGCTTGCCGGCCAGCCATTCGACCAGGGTCTCGAGCGTCAACGGCCGGCGCGGAGGGATAAGCGAGCGCCATTTCTGGTCGGCGATCAGCTCCAGCGGATTGTCGTAACGCTGCGTGCGCGAGCGCGCGACCGGGTCTGCATCGGCGGCGGCGACCAG
>Ga0068866_10000523_pt1 | contig 17666 bp, 21 predicted proteins | sample KBSMisM22_FD_66587 | JGI IMG/M metagenome (GOLD analysis project Ga0068866, IMG submission 66587) | Miscanthus rhizosphere microbial communities from Kellogg Biological Station, Michigan, USA - KBS Miscanthus M2-2 | ecosystem: Host-associated > Plants > Roots > Rhizosphere > Soil ... | reverse complement strand
TCGCTATCGGCCTGGCGATACGGTTGCGCGACAGGGGGGCCGCGCTGCCCGGCGCGGTTCTGTCCATCTCGACCTGGTGCGATCTGACGCTCTCAAGCGGTTCCATCGACACCAATGCGAGCGTGGACATGGTGCTGACGCGTGGGTTGCTGGAATTCTTCCGTTCCTGCTGGCTCGATGGAACGGGCGTGCAGTGGACCGATCCGCGGGTGAACCTGCTGAAGCGGACCTAAGCGGCCTTCCCCCGATTGCAGTCTTCTACGGCACTGACGAGTTGCTCGCGGATGAGGCGGTGCATTTCGCGCTGCTGTCGGAAGCGGCTGGCAACGATCAATGTTTGCGGCCCGTTCAGCGCGGTCAGCACTCGTTCATCATGGGCGCCGGCCGTGTGCCCGAGGTTGATGACGCCATCACGGAAATGGGGAAGTGGTTGCGTCGGAAGCTTCTGCTGAGGGCGGCGCCGTGATCAAGGGGTCGGCGCGATCGGCACCCGAAACCCTGTGCCATTCAATCGAAACGAAAGGAGCTTAACGGTCCATGTCCGTCCCCGTCGTGGCTCCCGGGCGCTCAATTGCCCATCGGATCGTCAGTCGGGTGGCTGTCTCGCCACCGGGTCGTCGGTTCGTCGGTGACTTCGGTGCCCGCATCGATCCGACTCTGCTCCGGCTCACGCGGGGGCGAGTTTCCTCCGTTTGGCCGTTCCCCGCCGTCGTTATGACGCACGTCGGCGCCAAGTCCGGCAGGACCCGCACGAGTGCGCTGGTGTTCTTCACCGATCGAGGGCGCGTCATCCTCATCGCCTCGAACTTCGGTGAATACCGAAATCCAGCTTGGTACCACAACGTTAAAGCGAATCCGCACGTGACGTTGTACGGGGTGGGCATCCGCGGGTGCTTTATAGCCGAGGAGATCTACGATGCCGAACGCGACCGTCTGCTTCATCGCGTTAAAAGCTGCCCCGGGCCATACGCCAAGTACGGGCAGGCCGCGGCCACCCAATCAAGATATGTTCCTGTCATTGCATTTACGCCGCAAAGCTGTGGGTGCGACCACGCCGTGGTCGAGCCTGGGCACTAAGACTAGTGCGTCATCGCCGACGTGATTGGCACGCAAGGAGCGGGCTTCGCACGGTGTCCGGCACTCGGGATCACGGCCCACCAGTCAAGAACGCAAACGGCGTGGCGACGTGTAACACGCAGAGCCTCACCAATCACCATGAACGGACTTATATTCACATGACAAAGCGAGATGGCGCCCACGACGAGGACTACGACATGCTGGTCATCGGAAGCGGATTGGGTGGACGCGTCGCAGCGCTGCAGCTGACGAAGAAGAAAAACCGTACACGCCTCTTGGCGATAGGGGGGAGGTCGCCCGACGGACACTTCGCAGAAACAAGCTGGGATATCAAGCGATTCGCGTGGGCGCCATTGGGGCTCAAAGGCACACGGCGTATCTTTTGGCTGCCCAAAGTCATGGTCCACGCCAGAGTTGGCGTCATCGGCTGCTCCCGCGTATTGCGGCGGATGTGGAAATCTCGGTCGTCAACCAACTGCGACTGCACGGCGTCGACGGACTCCGAATCGCTGCCGGGTCCGTCACGCCCATTGCACCCTCGAGTAGCACCGTGGCGGCTGCCTACGCGATTGCAGAGCGTGTGCGGCGGAGTCGATCAGGACGTGAGCATCGCCGATCGGGACGACGACTTTGTAAACCGTTGTTGGCGAAGCATTCTCAGCAAGCAGAGCCGATGTCTGCCGCTGTTGTCGGCGGGACTCGGATGTCCGAGGAGGGCGATGCGGTGGCGTGCAGCGGCTTCTTCGACCGCCGCTGATCAGGAACGCAGCCCAAGTCATTCCCTCGCGGGTTTACCTTGGCACGAATTCATCCGACGCGTCGCCGCCGCCGAGGCCGACGCCGAGCGCGCCGCAATCGGCGGTGCACACTTTTCTTCATTACGGCTGCCCTTCGTCATCGGCATTCCCTCGAGGACGAACTCGTCTGGCCGCGCTGATGAATCGTCTGGCGGCAGACACAGTTGAGAACCCTCCGGCATGTCCCACCGCAACTCGAATACTCGAGGCCGTCGCCGAGCGCGCTGCGCAGCGAACACTGGCGGCCGGATGACACCGCGAACGAGATGACCATGGACGATTCCGACGTTCCGGCTCAGTCATCCTCCCCGCGAGGGGTCGGGAGTGACGCTGAACTTGCGACGCGCTTCGAGCGCGAGGCCCTCCCACTGCTCGACCCGCTTTACCGGGGCGCGCTGGCGCTAACCGGAGACCGGTCGGAGGCAGAGGATCTCCTGCAGGAGACGATGATGAACGCCTACAGGGAGTTCGGCATATTCGCTGAGAGCCCGAACCTGAGGACCTCGCTGTACCGGGCCTTGACCAATGGCTACATCAGCATTAGGCCCGATGGACACCGCCAACTCGCCGAACGTCCGACCGACACGACCACCGATCGGCAACCGCCGGCTGCGGCAGCGCGCTCATCGACTGGCCTGAGCGTGGCGCAGGCGGAAGCGCTCGAGGCGCTACCCACCGCGGTGGTCACCAAAGCCCTGCACGCATTGGAACGAGACACCCGAATGGCGGTGTACTACGCCGACGTGGAGGGCTTCTCCTACAAGGAGATCGCCCACATCACGAACCGCTCGGTCAGCGCGGTGATTTCAGTGCTGCGCCGCGGCCGCCATCAAATGCGAAACCTACTGCTCGCTGCTCCCCGGGAACCGGCGGCAGGCCCTCTTCTGAATGATGCGCCGAAGAACACGGCTCAGGCGCAACGCGCGACGTCGATACACTCGCCACTCCGTCCGTTGTCCGAGGCCGATACCTGCGCCTGTCGACTCGACTGGTTTGAACGTGAGATCCTTCGCTTCGTTGTGGTCTGGGCTCCGCACGGCAAGTTGTGGGACGAGGACGTCTACCCCATGTTTGGCATGAGGGCCGAGCAGTTGGTAGACAGATTTCGCTCGATCGTCGCCGCATTAGTGCCTCGCTTGGATCACGTTGCCCAGTCCGATCGCGAGCTACTGGACACAGCCTGCCATCTGCTAAGGACGCTCGGGCAAGCGCGATAGGTCGGATCGTCGAATAGCCTGAGCGATCCGAAAGCTAGTTCACCGACCCAATGGAATTTCGTGCGCAGCGATTCCGCGGCGAGATCGAGATCCGGATCGGAGAGCCATCTCATTCTCCAAATCGTCGATGATGGCCATGCTACGCAGGGCGTTATACGAAGTACGCTATGCGTACGGCATAGGCGCTCCGGGGGCCACACGTAACGCCAGCACGGTGGCCAAGGGCATCGGCAAAGCGCTGACCGCGCCGGCCCCGCACCCGTTAGCTCGTCGGTAAAGACGCATACCTTCAGGCCGCGGTAGCCAAGCTTCTCCTGGGATATAACTACTCGCCAGAACGATTGGCCCGCACTAGATCAGCGCCCTTTTCGCCGATCATGATGGTGGTCGCGTTGGTGTTGCCGCCGATGATGGATGGCATCACGGAGGCGTCGATCACCCGGAGATTGTCGACTCCGCGCTAAGTACTCAGTTCCAGGCGAGACGTAGGAGTACTCCGACATCTCCACCCGACACCGGATCGAGGACATCCTCCGGTTCACAACCGAAGGCGGCAATCGACGAATCGTTCGGGCGGGCGGGTTCCGGGACCCTGAACCCGCGATGATCCGCCTGTCGATTCGACGCCGGAACTCAACTTAGAGCAGCGAACTGGTGAAACCTCCGTCGAGCACCAAGTGCTTCCGTTGCACCGGGCCGACTGATCGCTGGCGAAGAAGACTGCCGCCGCCGCAATCTCCTCCGGACGCCCGTAACGGGTCTGTTTAGCGACCACGAGGTCATCAAAGCCCCCGAACTCGAGGCCGAGCGCCTCTTCGAAGTCGCGCTGATGGGAAGTGACGAGATTGGTGTCGATGAATCCCGGGAGCAGCGCGTTGGCTCGAATGCCATGGAAGCGGAGTTCGGCCGACAGGGTCTGCGTGAGGCTGCGTACAGCAGCCTTGGCGGCGGCGTAGCTGCCGATCAGCGGAGAACCGGTTGTCCCCGAAATCGAGGAGATGGTGACGATCGATCCGCCTCCAGGTTTGAGTAGTTCTGGGAGTGCGTGCCGGATGGTCAGGAACACACCATCGAGGTTGACGGACATGACTTTTCGCCAGTCAGCGAACGAAGTCTCAGTCAGAGGCGTGGTGGTGGCTATTCCGGCGTTGGGCACGACGACGTTCAGCTGTCCGAACGTCGATACCGTTCGGGCGACGAGATTCTCCACCTGCGTTTCATCGGCGACGTCTGCGGTGATTGCGATCGCTCCGTCGATTGATGCTGCGACTTCCTCCGCCGCAGCGGCGTCGATGTCAGAGACCACGACACGTGCACCCTCGTCGGCGAAGGAACGCGCGATTGCGGCGCCGATACCGGCTCCCGCTCCGGTGACAATAGCGACCTTGTTCTTCAAAAGATCCGTCAAGAGTATCTCCGGTTCTTGTTGGCATGGCCGGTGCGGGCTTGGGCACCGCCGCACCCCAAAACGCAGTTGGTTATTGATCCGGTTCGTCGCGTTCGCCGGTTGGCGGTTGTGGCGCAACGCGCGGCCATGGGTTGAGTGATTCCAGTTGTGCTGCCAGGGCGACTAACTGCGATTCGCCGCCCGGCGGCGCGACGAGTTGGATACCGATCGGTAACCCGCTGGGGTAACGCGCGGCGGGAACCGACATGGTGAGAACCCGGCAAGATCCCAGGGGTTCAGAAACGGCGTGAGTCGGATCGAAGCCAGCGCGTTGGGTGTCCAACCGCGTGCACTCCAACGCCGTGCTGCCGGTGGCAGTGTGGCGAACATGGGGGTGATCAGCACGTCATGGTCAGCGAAGAAGGCGTGTGCTCGGTCGATCCATTGCTGTCGCGGGACTGACTTGATCAAGTTGGCTCGACGCACCATGCGGGCGGCGCGCAGGTGCCGCCGGGTTCGCTTCTCCAGGTGCGTTGGCGCCGCGGTTCCGAGCCCGCCCAGCCAGCGGCTGAGCAGGGCTGGAGTCAAGTTTCCGTAGTGTGGTGTTGCTTGCCGGACGTCGTGCCCAGCAGCACGCAGATGTGCAGCTGTCTGTGCGACCGCCTCTACGAACTGCTTGGGGATCGGGATCGGCCCGACGAAGCCCGGCGGCCGCACCGATGTCGCAACGCGCATTACCCCGCCGGAGCGATCGCGGCCAGTTGCGGCCGTTGGGCCAGCACCGAAAGCAGAAGAGCCGCATCAGAAACCGTCGTCGCAATGGGACCGTGGCGCAACATGCCAGACCACTGCCAAGCGTCGTCCGCGGCAACGGTGCCGGTTCCCGGTGAGATACCCACCAGGCCGCACATCGCAGCAGGTATACGTATTGACCCAAATGCGTCCGTGCCATGAGCCAGAGGCACGAACCCGGCGGCGACCGCGGCTGCGCTGCCGCCCGACGAACCACCGGCGGAGTACCTCGGGGCCCAGGGGTTGGCCACGATCGCGTCCGCATCATCGGTCATGGGAAATTGACAATTTTGCGGAGTACGGGTCGTCCCAATGAGCACAGCGCCAGCGGCGCGTAGCCGCTCGACGACATCACTGTCGACAGCAAAAGGCTCTGCGGTGGAAGGTGATTCCCCAGCCGGATATTCGCCGGCGATGGCAGCGACTTCCTTCACCGCGATCGGGACTCCAGCCAACGCCAGCTCACCTAAGTCCGAGCGGTCCGCCAGGGCAGCTGCCTCGGCAAGCGCCTCGTCGCGTCGTACGCGACGAAATGCGGCCAATGCGCGGCTGTCGCCGGCGATGCGCGCCAACGCGGCTGAAGTAGTCGCAACCGGGTCGACTCGACGCGCTCTCACTTGCGATGCAAGATCGGCGGCGGTGCTCACCTCGTGGCTCTCAGCGGGCATGGTTTCTCCTCAAGAAGTAGCGCATTCGTGAACCTCTTAGCTATGGGGTTTTACTACGCGGGATCGTGGGCGGAGTCGCCTTGCCGTAGACCCGCCATGCGTGACGGCTAAAGGCGCACGGAACGATGACCGGTATAAGGAGTCGCGCCGGCAGGTGCGCGTTGGAAAGCGTTCGCCGCAGCATCACCGCAGGATCGCCCTCGTACATCAGCACGTCAAAAGCCAAGGGCAAGAGTCGCTTCGAAAAGGCGCTCATCCGGTCCTGGCCCATCTGTACCCACTCTGCGGCGGTTGCGTGGATAGCGTCCCATACCCGCCGGATGCCGGATCGGTCGTGCCACCGTGCTCGCAGGAGACTGATCCGCGAATTCGTCGAAGCCTCAGTGGGCCCGTAGGCGGTTCTGCCATTGGCGATCTCAGTACACGGGCACTGGAGGTGGCCGGCGGAAGTACAGTCCGCCCGACCACTCCCAGACCCGCTTCTGACTCAGCCCGTGCTGGGCAATCATATTGAGGTCGTTCAAGTGCCGTTGCAATGGCGACGATCTCTGCAATGCCCCTGCCCCAACCGTGTCGACCAACAGCTGCACCGCATCCCGGCACATCGTGCCCGCGTGGACCACGCAGCCGGCCCATCGAGCCCGCTGATCAAACGAAAGCTCCTGCCCAGCAGCAATGGTCGCAGACAACTCACCCAAGGTGCCGAAGACAAAGCTACGCGAGGCACCGATCATGGAGGCCGCCCGGGCCAACTCGGCCAACGCTGCCGGCTCCTCCGTGGCCGCACGCATAGTTGCCCTGCTGGTCTTGTGATCCAACGCTTCTCGCGCATCACGAACGCCTCAGCCGCCACCCCCAACGCGACACCGACACCACACGCCACCGACATCCCATACCAGGCATACAACGGCTCGGGCCGCCGGCGTTGACCAGGAATGAAGGTGTAGCTCTCTGGTACGAACGCGTCATTGATCACGTAGTCGTGACTTCCGCTGCCAGCCAACCCGACTGGATCCCAGGTATCCAGCACCTGCCAGCTCTGCGCCGGCAACATCGCCACCCGGAATTCGGGCCGCCCCGATGGCGCCATCCTGGGTTGCCCGCCCTGCAGGACTCTGGCACCGCCCACGATGACATCGGCGTGATTGATACCGCTGCCGAAAGGCCAACGACCCGAAAGCCGGTACCCGCCGTCGCAGACCTCGAGCGCGCCTACCGGCCCCTGGAAGCCAGCGGTGATCATATCCAAATCCGGATACAGCTCACGCGCAGCGGATTCGTCAATATATGACGCAAAATATCCACTCTCCACCCCAATCATCGCGCACCATGCCGCCGAGGCGTCGGCTCGGGCCAGCCTCTCCACCACTTCCAGCTGCGTGCCGACGTCCAACTCCGGCCCACCCCACGCCGCAGGCATCGCCATCCGAAACACACCGGCCGTCCGCATTGCTTCGACGACCGGCGTGTTCAAGCGACGCGCCCTTACCGCTTCGTCCGCATGTTCGCGGATAGTAGAATCGATCTCGTTCACCCGATTCAAGATCGCCGGTCCATCCAGAACATCATTGAGTTTCTTCACTACGTCGTTCCTGTTCCCTCTGAGCCACTACAGGATTCAACGAATCGCTGAGGACTATCGATCTAATTCTTTGAGCGGTACCGATCACCGGGTCATGTTTCTGCGCCCCCGTAGCTGTCGGCGACGCCGGGTCCGGAGGATCAACTGGCGTACGTTCCTGCAGGGCGGCGACGATGTCGCACGGTTGATCACCTGGCCATTCGCCAAACGAGCCACTTTTCGGGAAGGTGCTCATCCCGTGCTGACCCATGTGTGCCCACGCGGCAGTGGTTACGCAGCGGGCCTTGTGCTGCTTTATCGACTCGATCGCCTGCCGTGTGCCGGCGTTATCGTCAGCGATCACGTCGTTTGCGTGCTCTGTCATTGCAGGTCAATTCCGGTCGACCGGCGAGTCCTCGGGATCCACCGTGCGTGACATTTCACGCGGAATCTAAAAACACTCACGCTTGACGCCGTTCGCCCTTGAAGTAAACGATTTGGTGCGAGGTGGCCAGCAGTGCTCGGTCGCGAGTCCACAGCTGTGCGCTTTGATCGAAGTACCCGCCGGATAATCGGTTGGCGCGGGCGGTTCCTAAGACGTAGTCACCGCCCAGGGCGTCAAGCTGCTGCTGATCGGCATGGAAATAGGTGGTCAACGAAATGGTTCCGGACGGGACGATTCCGCCGCGACGCAAGAACACTCGCGGGTAGAAGATGTCGCACAGGGCGGCCAGGGCCGGGTAGTCGACAGGGCGCTGTGCGTTGTCGCGAATCCACAAGGTGCTCGTCGATGACCGCTTGGGTGGCGCGTGTTCGCCGGGAAAGGCGCCTTCGACGAAGCGCATGTCGTAAAGGCGTGCCCAGGCGATGAAGTCGCCTGGACCAGGACTACCGGGGGTGAGCTGTTCTGGCGGCGGCGCGGTCGGCGGGTGCGCTTCGGTACTAGCCGAGGTATCGCGGCGGACGCCGAACACCGCGGTCGCGATGGTTGTGACCGCGCCGTCCTGATTGAGTTCAGCGATCCAGTGTTGATTGGTGCGGTTGGTGCGCGCGGCCCGAAGCGAGACGTCGAAATCGCCGTCGGCGATGGGCGCCGTGAAGTTGACGGTCAGCGCCAGTGGCTCACCGATGCGGTCGGGGTGCGTTTCAATGGCACGCAGTATGACGGCGGCGGTGATCCCGCCGAACGGGCCGACCATGTTGGCCCACTCCGGATGGGTACGGCCGTGCCTGACGTTTCCGTCGATGGTGTCAAGGTCGATGGCATTGTCGAACGGGTGTGGTGGGGTCATGCCGATTCCTTTGGGCTCAGCGTCACTGCGAGCATTGGGCGCAGGGGCGTGACGAGGCGTTGTGATGACTAGTTCTGTGACTGTTGGCGCGAGGTACGTGTCTGGAATCGGACTCGAACCTGAGCTTGCGTGATGGTTACGCCGAAGCCTCGAGGGCTTTTTGGTCCTCGTCGGCGAACGTGTCCTCCAGCTGTAGGGGCGAGTAGTCGACATCGATGTCTTCGAGCGGCCGGCCCCTGGCGCTACTGATCGTGCCGAATCGTCGCATCCCCTTATCGGCCGCGTATTGCTGTAGCTCACCCGCCATCAGGCCGAACGGCATCTCGTCGTAAGGGGCGAAGGTGTCGGTGGTGTTCTGCAGCACCAACGGAATGAGTTCGTTCATCCGTGATTCGAATATGTTCCAATTCTCGTCGTCTGCGGCGACATGGCGCCGACACGTGAAGGTGCCCCAGGCCATGTGACGCCGCTCGTCGTCACCGATGCGGCGGACCAATTCCTGCATACCGGGAAGAATGCCGCGACCGACGCAAATCCGGTGCCACGCATAATATCCCGTCAGGGCCATCATGCCTTCGATGACGTGGTTGTACGTCACCGAGGCGCGTATCTGGGCGGCGGGTGAGGCATCGGCGGACAACGTGTCGAGCGATTTCGGCAATTCTTCGTAGAACATCTGGCGGTAGGCGGGAAGGTCGTCGAGGTAGTGATGCATGTCGTATGTCATTCCGACCGCGTCAAGCCACATACGAAATACCTGCGTGTGCTTGGCTTCCTCGAACGCGAACTGCGTCAGGTACATCTCGTCGGCGAGGCGGCCCTCGTCGCGCATCGCCGCCATGAACGGCTGAATATCCTGGGTGACCGCTTCCTCACCGACGATGAACTGCACGCACAGCCGCGCGGCAAAGTCGCGCTCGAGGTCCGTCAGGGACTCCCAGTCGGCGCGGTCGCGTGAGAAGTCGATATCGACGGGATTCCAGAACTTCGCGTTGCCACCGGCGAAGAGCTTCATCGGGAGGCTGTCCCAGTTGAGCCCACCCGCGTCGAGCGAGCGTGAATGTGTCCGTGCCATTGGTTTCTCCTCATCAAATCACGTCGGGGCTTGTCAGTCAGTGCGTTCAACGCGCACCGATCAGGCTCGGCCAGCTGCTGGAAAAGTCTTGTTAGGCTGCGAAAATCGACTTGCCATTCTGCAAGCTCTGCAAGCCCTCAGGACCCAGTTCCAGGCCCAAGCCGAGTTCAGTTGTTGCGCGCTTCTCTTCCCCGCGTACGCAAATGGTGCGGTCATGCCGATTCCATCAGAAAATGATCAGCAGGTATCACGCCGACTAATCGATCGCGGATCTCGGCCGAGAATCGCAGCACGGCGCCCACCGGCCGGTGGTGGATGGCGGCTGCGACGATCTTGCCGCTCGCGTGACGCTCCAGAATTGTGATGCCGGCGATCTGCAAGCCACCGAAAGCCGTTGCACGCCACTGCAGATACGTTGTCGCTGCATTTTGCGATTCGGCCGTGAACTCGATGGATTGGTAGATGGCGCTCGCGGCGGCCAGTACGGTTGCCACGTTCTGCTTACCCTCGACCGGCTTCGCCAGAGCGGTGGCCTCTAAGACGATGTCGTCGGCGAACCGCTCGGCGAAGGCGCTCTGCAAATGGTCGACAAGACCGCGGCGCCACCCATCGACGCTCTTGCCGTCGTACCAGCCCATATCAACCATCTCACTTCTCTCGTGGCTGCCTGTGCCTCATAGTCTTTGGCAGTTCATTACGCGTGTCCAAGACCTGATCCGCACCCCGCGATACCGAAAGGACATCGACCGAGGTAGCCGAACACGCGACATCCACCCACGACCGACTTGGCGGAAAAGTGACTCTCAATCAACGGCAGTTAGTACCGCCGCGAGACGGCACGAACGCAGACACGATGGCAATCTGAGGGCACACCAGGCCCGGAGCGATCGTGATCAATGCCTCGGTCAACGCCATGCGCCCGGAGGTGCAATTCGCGGATTACAACGCCAGCAAGGCCGCGGCCGCAAGTCTCGCCGCAATGCTGGCCGTGGAGTGGAGCGCCAAGGGCTTGTGCGTTACCTGCTTGTGCCCCGGATACTTTCGCGCGAGCATGACTGCTCGATACCTCGACGACCCACAGACCGCCTCTGAATTGCTTACCCGCATTCGAGCCGGCCGGTTCGGAACTGCCACCGACATCGTGGCGACCGTCGAGTTCCTCCTCGGCAATCAGGCGTCGTTCCTCAGCGGCGCCACTATTCCACTTGCCGGTGCGAGCAACACCTAGTCAGTCGCGGCCAGCCAAGACCAGTTTTTCCGCGAGCAGCGACGGATTGGTGTAGAGCACTTCGTGTGAACCGTCGAGCGTCACCAATCTGAACACCCCAAGGCGGCGGGCGTTGGCCAGATACCCGTACTGGGGGTCTCCTGGTGGAAGGCCGGCGTCATCGTGGCACAGCACATAGCTTCGCGGGACCGTCGTCAAGTCATAGAACGCCCGCATGTCGAGCTTCTCCACGGATGGCCCAACGGGCTCCGGTGTCAGCATTCGGTAGGTCTCTTGCGCGCGAGCAAGGTCGGCGTCTCCGATGAAGGCGTCCCGCCAGATTTCCCAGGGCAGCATCGCCGAGTTGTCCGTCGACAGGGCCGCGAGTTGCGGGAGCATCTCTTGGTAGGCCGGTGGTGCGTTGTCCAACACGCTGGTCCCATGGGCAGGCACGAAAGCATTCCAGAACACCAATCGTCGTATCTTCTCCGGTATTTGCGCCGCCAGGCGAGCGATGACACTGCCCCCGAAGCTGTGGCCCACGAGCACGACGTCGGTGAGGTCGTACTCGCTGATGTAATCGGCGAACGACGCAACGCAGTCGTCGTGACTTACGTCGCGGTCTGCGTCGATGCCGTGGCCTGCCATGGTCGGGTGATGGGCTTCGTGGCCGAGCTTGCGGAGTTCTCCGGCAACATCGGTCCAGGCTTCCCCGTCGTGCCAGGAGCCGTGTACGAGGACAAAGACGGACATGTGGTGCGCCTTCCTGTGAGTGATTCCCGAGGGCTGTTCGATGACATGCACCACCGCATTCGCCAGGTAATCTGAGTTGATCAGCCACCAGTGGATCCGCCTGTGACCAAGACTCGCCCCCTGTTCATGCTTGTGACGACGTCTTCGTTGTGATCTTGGGCGGAGTAGCGGTGCCGTAGAGCCGCCGAGCGTGGCGGCTAAAGGCGCGTGGAGCGATGATCGGCATCAGGAGACGCGCCGGCTGGGGCACGTTGGACAGAGTTCGCCGCACTACAGCAGGATCGCCCTCATACATCAGCATCCCAAACGCCAAGGGCAAGAGCCGCTTCTCGAAGGTGTCCATTCCGTGCTGACCCATCTGCACCCACTCTGCGGCGGTGATGTACTTCTCGGCAAGAGGAAGCACGGCCTTCTCTTCGAGCGCAGTGTGTTCTGTCAGGACCCGTACAAGATCACCGACCACCGTCGCCAATCCTTCTCCGTCGTAGCCGCATCTGCACCAGGCGCCGAGTCGATAGACCGCTTCGTCGTGCGCAGCCGCGATGGCCCGATGTTGTTCGCCCATGACAGCAACGATCTTCGTCGCCTCCGCCTCGGCCCGTTCGAGAAGCAGAGGCCACAGAACCAGGTCTTCGCCTTCGTGATGGGTATGCAGAATCTGGCACACGAGCAGTGCGTGCGCACCGATGAGAGCCCTACGCTTCGCATCGCTTCGCTCCGTGCCGCGGATTAGACCGGGCAGCAAGCTGAACTCGCGGCGCAGCATCGTATGAACGAGGTACATCTCGTCGACGTCAGCCATCGGTGCTTGCGGTGGATTTGTCATCTGTCGGTGTCCGCCGTGGTGAGTACCACTCGGAAGCGGGCCTGGTTGGCCAGCATTCGCTGGTAGCCATCGGCGGCCTTCTCCAATGGCAGGGCCTCCGCCATCGGCCTAATGCCCTGCAGTACAGCGAAATTGAGGGTGTCCTCGATGTCGCTCGGGGAGCCGGTCGAATGGCCACGCACAGTGCCCGCGATATTGATCAGCTGCACCGGACTGACCTGCACCGGGTCGAGGACACCGGCCAGCGTCAGCAGTTCACCGTGCGGTCCCAGCCCGCCGATCGCGGCGGTGATCGCCTCGGCGTTGGTGGCGGTGGCCGCGATCACCCGCGCCCCACCCAGGTCCTGCAGTTCGCTGGTCACATCGCTGGCTAGCGAGTCGATGCAGTGATGAGCGCCGAGTTCGCGGGCGAGGTGACTTTTCTCGGGGCCGCGCGCGATCGCGACGGTGCGAAAACCCATCTTGACCGCGAACTGGACACCGAGATGACCCAGTCCGCCAATCCCGAGGATCGCGACCAGATCACCGGGCCGGGCGCCGGTGTGGCGCAGCGAATTGAACATGGCGACTCCCGCGCACGCGAGCGGCGCGGCGTCAACCGCCGACAGTCCATCGGGAATACGGGCCAGTGCGCTCGCCGGCGCTATGACGTATTCGGCGTATCCGCCGGGAAACGTTGCGCCAGTCACCATGCCGACTTCGCAGTGCACGAAGTCGCCGCGCCGACAGCCGCGGCACCGCCCGCAATGGCCGCCCGACCAGCCGATCGCCACACGTTCACCCTCGCGCCAACCCAACACGCCCTCGCCAAGCGCGTCGATGCGTCCAGCGATCTCGTGACCGGGGGTGACCGGGAACCGCAGACCCGGCAATATGTCGTCGACGAGAACCGAATCGCTGTGGCAGATGCCGCAGGCTTCCACGGCGACCCGCACAGTGCCGGGTGCCGGATCGGTCAGTCTTCGATCGACAAGGGCCAGAGGTCCTCGCGGTGAGGTGACTTGGGCAGCTCGAAACGTTGTCATGATGCGCCTTCCCTACTTGCCAGACCGCTTGGCGCGCACTAGATCGGCACCCTTTTCGCCGATCATGATGGTGGTTGCATTGGTGTTTCCGCCGATGATGGACGGCATCACGGAGGCGTCGATCACCCGGAGGTTGTCGACTCCGCGCACGTGGAGTTCGGGGTCGACGACGGAATCTTCATCCACGCCCATCGCGCAGGTCCCGACCGGGTGGTATTGGGTTTGCGACCAACACCGGATGTGTTCGGTGAGCGCGGCGTCGTCGGGAACGCTGTCGGGCAGCCGCAGCGCACCGAGGCTGGCCTTGAGCGGTTGATGGTCGGCTATTTCCAGTACCGCGCGCAGGCCTTGTATGACGGCCTTGAGGTCGGCGGGCTCGCTGAAGTAGCCGGCGTCGATGCGGGGTGCGCCGAGCGGATCGCTGGAACGCAGGGTGAGTCGACCTCGGCTGAGCGGACGCGTAGCTGTCACCAACATTGTGAAGTTCTCCGGCGGCAGACTGAATCGGCCATGGTGCACTAATGCGGTTGGTCCACAGGTCAATTGAATATCGGGGACGTCATTGCCGTTGGTGCTGAGAAAACCGCCGACTTCGCCACCGATGGAGCAGAAGGGGCCACCACCGCGCTGCTGCCAGCGTGCCATGTTTTCCGGGGTGGCCAGTTGCAGCAGATCTGTCGAGTCTTTCGTCGCCCAGACGATGGGGGTCATGGTGTGGTCGTTGAGGTTGGCTCCGACGCCGGGCAGGTCGACCTTGACCGCGATGTCGTGTGCGCGCAACTGCTGGGCTGGACCGATGCCCGACAGCATCAGCAGTTGCGGGGAGTTGAGCGCTCCTGCGCTAAGGATCACCTCGGCATCGGCGCGCGCGGTGGTCTCGACGCCGGCATGCACATAGGCCACCCCGTGTGCCCGCTGACCATCGAACAGGATCTCCGTGGCCGGCGAATTGGCCCGCACCGTCAGGTTGGGTCGATCGTGCACGGGTTTCAGATACGCGTCGGCAGCCGACCATCGCCACCCGTCATGACACGTCACTTGGTAGACGCCCGCACCGATTTGGCCCGACCCGTTGAAGTCGTCGTTGAACGGCAGACCAACATCGACGGCCGAGCTGATCCAGCTGTGCGAGAGCTCGTGGGTAAACAGCATGTCCTCGACGCGCAGCGGGCCTTCTTTGCCGTGAAAGGGTGCTGCGAGTCGGCTATTGCTCTCGGCCTTGACGAAGTAGGGCAGTACCGCGTCGTAATCCCAGCCGCTACAGCCTTTCTCGCTCCAGCCGTCGAAGTCGGTGCGGTGACCGCGAATGTAGATCATGGCGTTGATCGCGGACGAACCGCCCAGTGTCTTTCCCCGGGGGTACAGGTCAGACCCGGCGTAATGCGGTTGGGGTTCGAGGCGGTAATCCCAATCGACTTCCGATCCGAACAAACCGCTCCACACCGCGGGCACCCGAATGATGTCCAGGGTGTCGGGCGGGCCGGCCTCGAGCAACAACACTCGGACCGTCGGATCCGCCGAGAGCCGATTGGCCAACACGCAACCCGCACTGCCGGCGCCGACGATCACGTAATCGAACGTGTCCCGCGGTGAAGAGACGTTCTTGCCGGCGTACCCGCTCATCTCGGCCATCTCTCTTCTCTCGTCACTCCCTGTGCCTCCGAGTCTTTGGCAGTCGGTTGCGCGTGTCCAAGACCTGTTCCGCACCCCGCGATACCGAAATGACATCGACCGAGGCAGCCGAACACGTGACACCCACCCACGACCGACTTGGCAGATGCGTGACTCGCATTCCACAGCGGTGCCTACCACCGCGAGACGGGCACCAGCGCAGCCAAGATGGCGCCGGTGGTGCCGTGACCACGACGTCGGTCAAGGCCAAGCCGCCGGCAGTCGCCGCCGATCGGGTCGCCCCGACCCCCCGTTCGCCAGTGGCCCGCCAGTGTCCCAAGACGGGACCGAACATCGTGGACACGGCGGCATCAGCCGGACACGCGCTACGGCGCTGACGTGGACGTACTGGACCCCGTAGAACGCCTGTTCACTTTTTCCGGTCCCTTTACACACCAGCGGTCGGCGGTTCGATACCGTCCGCGCCCACCAAGGTTATTGCAGGTTAGCGGCGAGAGGGACACCGCAATGGCGGCCGATTTCGTGCGCCGTGTTGCCCTCCACCGGCGGTGGTCTGAGACCGAGGCCGACGACGCTGGTACCCCTGTGGCGCTGGCGCTGGCTATGACCTGTTGCGCGGTCTGCGGGCGTTGCGTCCGCGTCGCTGAGAACGACAGTATCCCAACACAATTCCGTTGTTGTCGGATGTCGACCCGGCGGCGCTGACGCCCAGCCATTAGTCTGACGTTCGGGACGAAATCAGCCGTCTTGGGCGACCGGGAGGTCTTCGCAGAGCTTCCGGTAGGGAATGTCGGAGCCAACCTGGTTGTCCCAGGTCTTGGGACTCATGTTGTAGGTCATCTTCTCGCAGAGCTTTTCGGGCGACGGCGTCGGCACGGGCCAGACCCGAATGGTCTTGTCCGGACCAGCCGACGCGACCTTGGTGCCGTCCGGGCTGAACTCGACGTCGCTCACCGGCTGGGTGTGCCCGACAAGCGCCGAGCCGATTTGGCTGCGTGTCTGGACATCGAAGAGCCGGACGCCGCCATCGGCACCGCCGGTGGCGATGATATGACCGTCCGGGCTGAACTTGACATCGGTTACCCAGCCGTCCTGCCACATCGGTTCACCGATCGGCTCGCCGGTTTCCACATTCCAGAGTCTTATCGAGCCGTCATGCGCCGCAACCGCGATCGTGTGGGCGTCATCGGAGAAATCGATGGAATCGATCCACGCGTCGTGCTCGAGGGGTGCGCCGATCGGCTGGCCCGTGTTGGCATCCCATAGGCGGACTTGCCAGTCCCTGCTGCCGGTGGCGATGCGTTGACCGTCAGGGCTGAACGCAAAGGTTGCCACCGTCGCATCGTGGTGCAGTGGATTGCCGATCGGTTGCATCGCAGCGTTGCGTATCTGGACATCGGTGCCCGTCGCAATCCCCGCGATTTTGGCGCCGTTGGCCTTCAGGGTTGCAAACTTGGGACCAACGTCTGTTCCGGTCACGGCCACGGTGTCGGGCGGCGGACTCGCGCCCGCGCTTAGTGGTCTTCCGGTTGCGGCATCCCAGGCAAGGTTGGTGCGCGGGCCGATGCCCATGATCTGCCGGGCGTCCGCACTGAACCACGCGCCGACAAGTTTTCGGCTTTCCCCGGCGATCCCCTCGGGGCTGCCTCCGGTCGTGCCATCGCCGCCGACGCGGATGATCGGGCCGGTCTGGATCCCGGCGTCTATATCCCACTGCCGGATCGTCTGATCGGCGCCGGAGGACACGATCCGATGCCCGTCGGGACTGAAGCCGACGCCCGTCACGGCGTCCTCGTGACCGCGGAATACCTGTCCGCCGCGGGCGTCCCACACCCGGAAAGTCTTGTCGAAACCACTCGATACGATCCGCCGGCCGTCCGCGTCGAAGGCGACACCGGTGACCACGAACTCGTGCCCGACCAGCGGCTCTCCGATCGGCGAGCCGGTGAGGGCATCCCATAGCCGGACGGTCTTGTCATCGCTGGCGGAGGCGATTCGGGTGCCGTCGCGGCTGTACACCACCCGGTCGATTGGCGCTGAATGTCCCTGGATCGGTTCACGAGCTGGTGTGCGGGTTGCCACATCCCACAACCGAATCGTTGTCCCGTCGGCCGAGGCGATGCGCCGGCCGTCCGGGCTGAACGCGACGCTCATTACTGGCGCAGGGCTGCCCGTCAGCGGCTCCCCGGCCGGCAGCCGGGTGTCTGGGTCCCACAGGCGCAGCGTCGTGTCGAGGCTGCCGGAGGCGATCAGCCGGCCGTCGGGACTGAACGCCACACTCGACACAGAGTCGGTGTGACCCCGCATCGGCTCACCGATGGGTTGGCGCGATTCCGCGTCCCATAGCCGCACCGTCC
>Ga0068866_10000477_pt1 | contig 18333 bp, 13 predicted proteins | sample KBSMisM22_FD_66587 | JGI IMG/M metagenome (GOLD analysis project Ga0068866, IMG submission 66587) | Miscanthus rhizosphere microbial communities from Kellogg Biological Station, Michigan, USA - KBS Miscanthus M2-2 | ecosystem: Host-associated > Plants > Roots > Rhizosphere > Soil ... | reverse complement strand
GGCGCCGAGGTGGCGCTGGCGACGATCGCTGCCGGCAAGCACATCGTCATGATGAATGTCGAGGCCGATGTCACCATTGGCGCCTACCTCGCCGCCAAGGCGGCCAGTGCCGGCGTCGTTTACACGCTGGGTGCCGGCGACGAACCGAGCGCGACGATGGAATTGATCAATTTCGTGCGCGGTCTCGGCTATCCGATCGTGGCCGCCGGCAAAGGCAAGAACAACGCGTTTCGCATCGATGCGACGCCCGACGCATACGTGGAGGAAGCGAAACGACGCAACATGAATCCGCGCATGCTGGTCGAGTTTGTCGACGGCTCGAAGACGATGGTGGAAATGGTTGCAATTGCCAACGCCACTGGGCTCGTTCCCGACATCCCGGGCATGCACGGGCCCGACGCTCCGCTGGCCACGCTGCACAAGGTGCTGTGCCCGCGCGAGGAAGGCGGCCTGCTGTCGCGCAAGGGTGTCGTCGATTTCACCGTATCCCCGGGAGTCGCCCCGGGCGTATTCGTCGTCGCCGAAATGCGCCACCCGCGCCTGCGGGAGCGGATGAACGACCTGCACCTGGGCGAAGGACCCTACTACACGTTCTTCCGTCCGTACCATCTGACCAGCCTGGAAGTGCCGCTGTCGGCCGCCGCCGCCGTGCTGTTCGGACAAAGTCACATGCGACCGCTGCCGATTCCATCGGCCGAAGTCGCCGCCCGCGCCAAACGCGATCTCGCCGTCGGCGAAACACTCGACGCGATCGGCGAATATTGCTACCGCGGGTTTGCGCTGTCGCGTGCCGACGCGCTCGCGCGCGACGCATTGCCGCTGGGCCTCGCACAGGGCGCCACCGTCAGGCTTCCGATCGCCAAGGGAGAATTCCTGAGCTACGCCAACTGCGTGCCGGACGAGGGGCTCAAGATCGTCCAGGTGCGCCGGGCGCAGGACGAGTTGATTCGCGCCGCCAGCGACGAGCCTGCCGTCGCCCTCGTGTCATGACCGGCGGCAGCTGTCACGCGGCGCTGTCCTGCGCCGCGGCGGACTGATCGTGGCGATCGCTCCGGGCAACCGCACCACCGCAGCGCAGGCGCCGGAGCGTCCGGAGCTCGCCGCGCTCGGCGACGACGCGCTGCGCGTCGCCTTGTCGCGGATGCATCTCATCCGCAAGTTCGAAGAGACCGCCGAAGCGAGCTATATGCGCGGCCTCATCCATGGCACGATGCACTTGTCGATCGGGCAGGAAGCGAGCGCGGTCGGCGCGACGCTCGAGCTCGCGCGCGACGACTACATTCTCTCGACGCATCGCGGCCACGGACATTGCATCGCGAAAGGCGCCGATCCGGCGCGCATGTTCGCCGAGTTCTTCGGCAAGGAAAACGGCTATTGTCGCGGCCGCGGCGGCTCGATGCACATCGCCGACATCGAAGGCGGCAATCTGGGCGCCAACGGCATCGTGGCCGGCGGATTGCCGATCGCCGTCGGCGTCGGCATGAGCATCAAGGCGCAGAAGCAGCATCGCGTCTGCATGGTGTTTTTCGGCGACGGCGCCGCCAACGAGGGCGCCTTCCACGAGTCGCTCAATATGGCGTCGATCTGGCGGCTGCCGATCGTGTTCGTTTGCGAAAACAACAAGTACGGAATGTCGATGGACATCGCGCGCGCGATGGCCGTGGCCAACGTCGCCGATCGGGCGCCGGCATACGCGATGCCGGGAATCGCCATCGACGGCAACGACCTGCCCGCCGTCGTCGCGGCGGCAAGGCCGGCGATCGAGCTCGCCCGCCGCGGCGGCGGCCCGACCTTGCTCGAATGCAAGACCTATCGGCTGCGCGGGCACTCCAAAAGCGATCGCAACCTCTATCGCAGCAAGGAGGAAATCGAGGCCTGGCGCGACAAGGATGCGATTCGCCGCCTCGAGCGCGAGCTGATCGCGCATGGCCGCTTCGCCGAAGCCGAATTGCTCGCGATCGAGCAGGCCGCGCAAAGGACGATCGACGATGCGCTGGAATTCGCCAAGGCAAGCCCCGACCCTGATCCTGCCCAGCTGACGCGCGACGTCTATGCCGACTGAGCTTGTCGTCCCCGAAGCGGGAACGCGGGAGTTGTCGTACGCCGAGGCGATACGCGAAGGCCTGGCGCAGGCGATGCAGGCGGACGAGCGCGTCTTCCTGTTCGGCGAGGACGTGGGCGTGTACGGCGGCGCATTCGGCGTCTCCGGCGACCTGTTCCACAAGTTCGGTCCCGAGCGCGTGATCGATACGCCGATCAGCGAGCTGGGAATCGCCGGCGCGGCGGTCGGCGCCGCGATCACCGGCATGAAGCCGGTGCTCGAGCTGCAATTCTCGGACTTCGTGACCTTGGCGATGGAGCAGATCGTGAACCAGGCGGCGAAGATCCACTTCATGTTCGGCGGCAAGGCAACGGTGCCGATGGTCGTGCGGTTGCCGGGCGGATCGGGAACCGGAGCGGCAGCGCAGCACAGCCAGAGCCTCGAAGCCTGGTTCGCCCATGTCCCGGGTCTGAAAGTCGTGCAGCCGTCGACGCCGCACGACGCCAAAGGCCTGTTGCTGGCGGCGATCGACGATCCGAACCCGGTGCTGATCTTCGAGCACAAGCTGCTGTACAAAACGAAGGGCCCGGTGCCGGAGGAAGCCTACCGTGTGCCGATCGGCAAGGCGGCGGTCCGCCGCGCCGGGCGCGACTTGACGATCGTCGGCAGCTCGATCATGGCGATACGCGCTGTCGCAGCGGCTGCGCGGCTCGCCGGCGAGAACATCGACGCCGAGGTCATCGACCTGAGGTCGCTCCGCCCGATCGATCTGACGACGATCGCCGCCAGCGTGCGCAAGACGCACCGGCTGCTGATCGTCTACGAAGGTGTCAAGATCATGGGCATAGGCGCCGAGATTTCGGCGATGATCGCCGAGAGCGACGCGTTCGATTTTCTCGACGCGCCGATCGCTCGGCTCGGCGGCGCCGACGTCCCGCTGCCCTACAACCCGGTGCTCGAAAAGGCCGCGGTCCCGCAGGAGGACGACATCGTCGCCGCGGCGCGCCGGCTGGTGCGCGAAGGACGAGCCTGATGCCGATAGAAGTCATCCTGCCCAAGGTCGACATGGACATGGACGACGGGATCATCACCGAATGGAAGGTGGCACCCGGCGATCGCGTGCGGCAGGGCCAGATCCTGTTCGATATCGAGACCAACAAGTCGGTGATGGAAGTCGAATCTCCGGCCAGCGGCGTCATTCGCGACCTGGCGCCGATCACCGGCGAGCCCGTTGCCGTCGGCACCGTCGTTGGCTGGATCGACGCCGACGCGGAGGCGGGGGCGTCGTCAGCCGCAGCCGCGGAGCGCACCAGGACGACATCGCCATCCGCGGCAAAGGCGGATATCGATCACCCAACCAGCTCGCCGGAGCCGGCGGCCTCCGTGGAAGCAGCGAGCGTCGCGCCGTCGGACTCGATTCGCGCCACCCCGCTCGCTCGCCGCGCGGCGCGCATGCTCGACGTGAATCTTGCCGACGTTGCGGGGTCCGGACCGGCCGGTCGCATCGTCGAAAAGGACGTCGCCGCCCACGCCGGTCCGGCGCCAAAGAGCGCCGTCGCGAGTGCCGATCGCCTTGTCCCGTTCAATCCGGTCCGCCGCATCGTCGCGCAGCGCCTTGCCGAAAGCGCACGAAGCGCGCCGCACTTCTTCGTCTCCGCACACATCGAAATGAGCGGGCTGCAGGCCGCGTTACGGCATCCGGGTGGACAGCAGTCACCGGATCGCGCACGTCCGAGCATGACGGTCGCGCTCGCTTACCTCGCCAGCCGCGTTCTGGCGCTGCACCCGCTGCTCAACGCCAGCATCGAAGGTGAAGCCGTGCGCCTGCATCCAGGGGTCAATATCGGCGTCGCGATCGACGACCAGGGCGACTTGTTCGTGCCGGTGCTGCGCGATGCGAGTACGCATACGCTGTACGATCTCGCCCGCGAGTTCGCAAGGCTTCGGGCCGCGGTCCGCGCGCGCCAGATCGTGCCCGACGACATGCGCGGCGGCACGTTCACGATTTCAAATCTTGGCATGTATGGCGTCGATGCGTTCACGGCGATCATCAACCCGCCCGAAAGCGCGATTCTCGCGATCGGGCGCACGACCGACACGCCGGTCGGCCGCGACGGCCGGGTCGTGTTGCGTCCGATGGCGACTTTTACGCTGTCGTCGGACCATCGGATCGTCGATGGCGTGACCGCGGCGCGCTTCATCGCCGACTTGCGCGAGGCGATCGAGCATCCCGAAGGCCTGTCGTGATCTTCGGGTTCGTTGAATCATGCCTGCCCGGCGGCGCAACAGTCGTTGCCGTGGCGGACGGCGGAAGGTATAAGAACGGGCGACGACACCGATCCGGTGTCGAACGGCATTTTCACTCTGGAGGAGCAATATGAATTACCTTTTGCGCGGCGTCTGGCTCGCCGCGGCGCTGGTCTCAATGCTGGCGCCCCTGTCGGCGCAGGCGCAAGCCCCGAAGGGCAAGCTCGTGCTGTACACGTCGCAACCCGAGCGCGACGCGACGCAGACGACGACGGCGTTCAAGCAGGCGTATCCGGGCGTCGAGGTCGAGGTATTTCGCTCCGGCACGACCGAGGTGATGGGCAAGCTTGCCGCCGAGTTCGCCGCCGGAGCGCCGAAGGCCGATGTGCTGCTGATCGCCGACGCGGCGAGCATGGAAGCGCTGAAAAAGGACGGGCGGTTGCTCGCGTACCCGGAAGCGAAAGTCGCCGGGCTCGCGGCGGGCACGTACGACGCCGACCGCACTTACTTCGGCTCCAAGCTGATCACGACCGGCATCGCGGTCAACACCGCGGCCAAAAACCGTCCGGCCTCCTGGGCAGATCTCGCGAAACCGGAAAACAAGGGCCAGATCGCGATGCCCAGCCCACTGTATTCGGGGGCCGCGGCAATCATGCTTGGAACGATGACCGCGCGCCCGGATCTTGGCTGGACCTTTTTCGAAAAGCTCAAGGCCGACGAGGCGGTGGCGGTCCGCGGCAACGGCGCGGTGCTCACTGCCGTCGCGAGCGGGGAAAAGCCCTATGGCGTGCTGGTCGATTTCATGGCGTTCAACGCCAAGGCGAAGGGCTCGCCGATTGACTTCATTTTTCCTGCCGAAGGCGTGCCCGCGGTGACCGAGCCGGTGGCGATGCTGAAGACGGCGCAGAATCCCGCCGCCGCGCGCGCATTCATCGACTTCATCCTGTCGGACGAAGGGCAGAAGCTCGCCCTGTCGATGGGCTACATCCCGGCGAGGGCGAGCGTAGGCACACCGTCGTGGCTGCCGCCCGGAACAGTCATCAAGCTGATGCCGACCGACATCGGCAACGTGGTGCAGAACAACAGCGCCAATCTGAAGCGTTTCTCCGAGCTCTTCGGTAACTGACCGCGATCCGCCGGCGCGCCACGATGGCGGATACCGCAGGCTGGCGCGAGCGCGCCGAGGAGACCGCGCTGTTGTGGGTGCTGGTCGCGATCGTCGCGATCCTTTCGCTGCTGCCGCTGGCGCGGTTGCTGTTCGAGGGGGTGGCCCCTGGTGGCCGGTTCTCGACCGCCGCACTCTCGAGCGTGTTGTCGAGCGCCACGACCTGGACCGCGGCACAGCACAGCCTGGTAACGGCATGCGGCGGCACGGCGCTGGCCGTGCTGATCGGCGCGACGGTTGCGGTGCTGGTCGGACTGACCGATATCCGCGGCCGCAACGCCTTTGTCTTCTGCTTCGTGCTGCCGCTGATGATCGCGCCGCAGGTCGTGGCACTGGCGTGGCTGCAGTTGTTCGGGCCGTCGAGCACGCTGCTCAAGATGATCGGTCTCGCACCGGCGATGGGCAGCCGCAACCCGCTCTACTCCGCTGAAGGCATCGTTCTGCTGCTGGGCGTGCAGTATGCGCCGCTGGTGTTCCTGACGTTGCGCGCGGGACTGCGCACCTTGCCGCAGGAGCTGCTCGAAGCGGGGCTCGCGGCGGGCGCGAAGCCGCTGACGATTCTGCGCACGATCATCCTGCCGCTGATGACGCCGCCACTGGTCGCAGGCATCGCGCTCTGCTTCGTCTCGTGCCTGGGCAACTTCGGCATTCCGGCGTTTCTCGGCATTCCTGGGAACTACCTGGTCCTGCCCACACTGATCTACCAGCGGCTGGCGGGCCTGGGGCCGAGCGTGCTGTCCGAGGTCGCCGTGCTGTCGTGCCTGATTGGCTTCATCGCCGTGCTGGGCATTTTTCTGCAGGACCTGATGCTACGGCGGCGCGATTTTCGCATCACGACGACATCGAACGCGATGCGGCCGTTCGAGCTCGCGCGCTGGCGTCCCGCCGTCGAGATCGCCCTGTGGATCTTGACCATCGTCGTGCTGGTATTGCCGCTGGTCGCGCTGCTGTTGAGCTCGCTGGTGCCTGCGGCCGGCGTGCCGCTGACGGTGAAGTCCGCGACCTGGTCGAACTACGATTATGTGCTGTTCGATCATGCCGCCGCGAAACGCGCTTTCATCAACAGCTTCAGCCTGTCGGCGACGGCCGCGATCGTCATCGTCCTGGTCGCCGTTCCGCTCGCGTATTTCCTGGTCTGGCGCCGCTCGCGGCTTTTGCGCGTGCTGAACCTGGTCGCCGAGATGCCGTACGCGCTGCCCGGCGTCGTGCTCGCGATCGCCGCCATTCTAGTCTTCCTTAAACCCCTGCCGGTGTTCGGGCTCACGCTGTACAACACCGTCTGGATCATCCTGTTCGGCTATCTTGCGCGCTTTCTGGTGCTGGGCCTGCGTCCGGTGATCGGCGGCTATTACCAGCTCGACCGCACGCTCGAGGAAGCCGCGCAGATCGCCGGCGCGCGTTTGCTGCGACGCTTGGCGACGATCATCCTGCCGCTGGTCGCTCCGATGGCGACCGCCGGCGCGCTGCTGGTGTTTCTCACCGCGTTCAACGAGCTGACGGTGTCGGCGCTGCTGTGGTCGTCCGGCGCCGAGACGCTGGGTGTCGTCGTGTTTTCGTTCCAGCAGGGTGGCGACTCGACCTATGCCGCGGCGCTGGCGATGCTGACCGTCGCCGTGACGATCGCGCTGATGCTCTCGACCCTGCTTACCGGCAAGCCGGCAAGGGGCGTGCTGCCATGGCGCGGCTGATCGTCGATCGCGTCACCAAGACGTTCGGCGCGTTCCGTGCGCTCGACGAAGTCTCGCTCGACGTCAGCGACGGCGAGTTCATGGCGATTCTCGGGCCGTCCGGTTGCGGCAAGACGACTTTGCTGCGGCAGATCGCCGGCTTCGACAAGCTCGACGGCGGCCGCATCGTCATCGGAGAAGCAGTCGTCTCGAGCGTCACGCAACACGTGCCGCCCGAGCGGCGCCGCATCGGCATCGTCTTCCAGTCGTACGCCCTGTGGCCGCACATGACCGTCGCCGAGAATGTCGCCTATGGGCTGACCGTGGCAGGCGTGCGCGATCCGGAGCGCGCGCGGCGCGTCGAGGCCGCACTGGCGCTGGTCGAGCTCCGAGGCTACGCCGAGCGCCGCCCTTCGATGCTGTCGGGCGGGCAGCGCCAGCGCGTTGCGCTCGCACGCTGCCTGGTCACCGAGCCCTCGCTGGTGCTGCTCGACGAGCCGCTGGCGAACCTCGACGTGCATCTGCGCGCTTCGATGGAAGAAGAATTCTCCCGCTTCCACGCGCGCACCGGGACGACGATGGTGTACATCACGCACGATCAGGCCGAAGCGATGGCGCTGGCCGACCGCATCGCGGTGATGGACAGCGGCCGGCTGCTGCAAGTCGCTACCCCATCGCAGCTCTATCGCGAGCCCGCTGACGCGACCGTTGCGGCTTTCATCGGCGAGGGCATCGTCGTACCTGCGGAGGTCGTCGATGTCGACAGGAATGGACGCTGCCGCGTCGACCTGTTCGGCTTGAGCGTCAGCATGCGTTGCGCACCGGCGCAACGGCCGGCGCGCAAAGCGCGCGCATGCCTGCGTGCCGGCAACCTCGCCATCGTCGGCGCGGACGCTTCGGGAATCGACGCGCGCGTCGTTCGTGCCGTCTACCAGGGCGGCCACTTCCGGGTCGAAGCGCAGCTCGACCATGCCGACGGCGTGCTGGTGCACATGGCGGTGGCCGAGCCCTGCCAGCTCGCGCCCGGCAGCGCGATACGCATCGGCATCGACGACGGATGGGTCCTTCCTGAAATCGGGAAGGTCGTCGATTCGATCGCGCCGGAATCGGCTGATAGCCGGCGCCCCGGCGGTGTCGCAGGCGCGGACGGCTAAAGGCTCATGCGGCTGCATCTTTACGGAGGCTTTGGCGAAAAGGGCCGCACCTGCCTGGGTGTCGAAGTCGGCGGTTATCGATTGCTGCTCGATGCCGGCGTAAAGACCAGCGCACGCGGCGCCGATTACTACCCGGCGATCACGGCGGACGAGCTTCGCGCGACCGACGCGATCGTCATCACCCACGCCCACGAGGACCACGTCGCGGCGTTGGGCTGGTGCATAGCAGGCGGGTTTCGCGGCCGTCTGCTGATGACCGCCGGGACCGGACGCGAAGTCGATCTGTTTCTCGAAGCCTATGCCGACGCCTCGCATCGACGCGCCGCGCGCGAGTTCGCACGCGAGGATCTGGCGGTCGGCGCAACAATCGCGCTGGGGCCGCTGCGATTGATCGCCGGTCGCTCGGGCCACGTGTCCGGCGGTGTCTGGTGCGTCGTCGCCGACGGCCGTCACACCCTCGGCTATTGCGGCGACGTCGTTCCGGCAAGCGAGGTATTCGCGATGGATCCGCTGCCGCGCTGCGACGCAGTCGTGCTCGACGCCTCGTATGGCGATGACGACGTGACGGCGGTTGAGCGCGCGAAAGACGTGCGCGACTGGGTGCTCGCGCACAGCGGAGGCTGCGTGCTGCCGACGCCTCTCAGCGGGCGCTCGGCGGAGCTCCTGGCGATTGCGCCGGGAGCGATCGCGTTGTCCGACGGCATGCGTCAGGCATTGCAGCTGCAGATCGCCGATCCCGCATGGCTGGCCGATGGCGCGGCCGAGCGCCTTTCGCGGCGGCTCTCGCTTGCGGCCGACTGGCAGATCGGCTCGCCGCTGCCGCGCGCCGCACTGATCTGCCACGATGGCATGGGCATCGCCGGTCCGTCGCGCGAAGTCTTGCGTCTCGCCGCCGCCGATGCTCATCCAGTGCTTTTCACCGGCCATCTGCCCGCAGACAGCCCGGGGGAGCGCATGCTCGCCGCCGGCCAGGCGACGTGGCTGCGGCTGCCGACGCATCCGACCTTGTCCGAGAACACCGCGATCGTCGCGGACAGTGCGCCGAAAATCGTCCTCGGTCATTCGTGCGAGCGCGCGGCGCTCGAGCAGCTGAAGCGTCACATTCCCCGCCTGCGCGCCGATCTTGCGACCGGCGACCGGCTCGAGCTCTGACGAGCGGGCATCGTGCGCATTCTCGTCTGCAACGATGACGGCATCGCAGCACCCGGCCTCGCCGATCTGGCCGGCGCCGCCGCAACACTCGACGCTGAATTGTGGATCGTCGCCCCCGACCGCAAATGGACGGCGGCAAGCCATCAACTGTCGTTCGATCAGGATCTCGTGCTCTCGCGGGTCGGCGAGCGCGCCTACGCCTGCTCGGGATCGCCGGCCGATTGCGTCGTCGCCGCAATGACGGTGCTGTTCGCCGACGGACCCAAGCCCGATCTCGCGCTCGCCGGCATCAACGAAGGACGCAACGTCGCCGAGGACATCGCCTATTCCGGCACGATGGCGATCGGGCGCGAATCGGCGTTCTGGGGCCTGCCGGCGATCTCGATCTCGAGGGTGAAAGATGCGCTGCGCGCGAGCGGCGACGACGCGGCGCTGCGTGCGCTGCTGCGTGCGTTGTGGGCTACCCGCGGCGAATGGGCGGGCGACGGACACTGGCTCGGCGTCAACCTGCCTGCGGCGCTGCCGGCGACTATCGTGCACGCGACCATCGGTCGCGACAAAATCGCTTCCGCCAGCGATGTCATCGTACGCACGGCCGACCGCATTCGCTACCGCTTGCGTCGCGGGCGCGCCCACAGCTCGGCCGCCGGCGACGAAAATGCCGCGATCGACGCCGGCAACATCGTCGTCGTGCGGCACGGCTGGGCGGAAACGGCGGCGCTGCCCGAAGACCTCGTCGCCTCCTGGAATCGCACGCTGCGCTGATCGCTTGCCCAGGCGACCGGACTTCGAGCAGCGGTGTCACTCCAGCGGCGTCAGCGCCGCATGCACCGGCGGGTCCCGCCAATAGCGCCGTTCGCGCTCGCGTTCGAGACTCGGCGTCAACGATCCGCCGCGCCCAAAGGTAAAGATCAGCGCCCCGTCGTAGTCGGTGCGATAGCTACGAACGCCGGCAGCCGCGTAGCGTGCGACGATTTCGGGCCGCGGGTGTCCGAAGCGATTGCGATAACCGGGCGTGTACACGGCGACCGCCGGATGCGCGGCCGCAATGAATGCCGGTGTCGACGACGTCCGGCTCCCGTGATGCGGCACGATCAGCAGGTCGGAGCGCAGCAGGTTCGCATCGCGCGCAAGCATTGCCGACTCGGCGCGCGCCTCGATGTCGCCGGTCAGCAGCACGCTGCCGCCGATCCCGCTGACCCGGAGCACGCACGAGAGGTCATTGGTCTTGATCCGTGCCTCGAGATAAGTCGAGTCGAACGGATAGAGCGTCGCGAATTCCACCCCGTCCCAGATCCAGCGTGCTCCGGCGAGACAGCGCCGTGCCGATCCGCCGCGTGCCCGTTGCGCGCCGACGATGGCATTCTGCTCGGGCAGCGAAGAGACGAGCCAGCCGACCGGCACCGTCTGCAACAGCGACAGCGCGCCGCCGCTGTGGTCGCTGTCCTGATGACTGACCATTAGCGCATCGAGTGCGCGTATGCCGGTTGCACGCAGCATCGGCGCGATGATGCGGTTTCCCGCATCGGCGGTATCGTTGTAGCGCGGTCCAGTGTCATAAAGCAGGGCGTGCGCGTGCGTCTGCACCAGCACGGCGAGGCCTTGTCCGACGTCGAGCACCGTCACGCGAAACGCTCCGGGCGCCGGCGGCGGCGGAACGACGACGAACAGCGGCGCAAGCCACGCCAGCCCAAGCATGCGAGCCGGAACGCCGCGGGGTGCCAGCAGCCACAGGACGCCGAGCGCGCCGGCGAGTGCGGTCCACAGCGGCGGTGCGTGCTGCTGCCAGACCGCGGCCGGCAAGCCACTGAGGATTTCGAGCAGCAGCGCGAGCCAGGCGAAGACCTGGTGCGCGATCACCAGCAGCCCATCCCACGGCAGGGCGATCGACGCCAAAGTCAGCGGCACGACGATGAAGGTCACGACCGGGATCGCCACGGCGTTGGCCAGCGGCGAGACGATCGACACCTGCTGGAACAGCACCAGCATCAGCGGAACCAGGCCGAGCGTGATCGCCGCTTGCGCGCGCACGGCGGCGCGCCAGGTCGCGGTCGGGCCGATGCGTCCGACGCCGGTGTAGAGCAGCAGCCCCACTGCGCCGAACGACAGCCAGAAACCGGGAGTCAGGCCCGCCCAGGGATCATAGGCGAGGACGACCGCAAGCGCCCATAGCCACACGACTGACGCAGTACCCGGCCGGGCGAGCCAAAGCCCGATCGCGGCCACCGTCAACATGTACAGCGTTCGCTGCGCCGGCACGGCAAATCCGGCCAGAAGCACGTAGCCGAATGCAGCCCCCACGCCGGCGATCGCCGCGGCTTTGCGTGCCGGGAGCCGCAAGGTCAGCGCATGGCTTCGCTTCCATGCCCGGAACACCAGCGCGCCGATCAGCGTCGCGAAAAACGTGACATGCAATCCCGAGATGCTGATCAGATGCCCGATGCCGGTGCGATTGAACAGCAACCACTGCGCCGACGGAATCGCGCGCTCGTCGCCGATCGCCAGCGCAGCGATGACGCCGGCGTACGGCCGGTTCTCGAGCGCGCGCAGAATGCGATCGCGTATCGCCTCGCGGGCGCGCGCGATATGGTCTTCTGCCCGGCCGGCAAAAGCATCGAGCCGGCGATTGGCGTCATCGTTGCGCACATAGCCGGTGGCGCGCAGATTGTTGGCCAGCAGCCACGCTTCGACGTCGAAGCCATGCGGGTTGACGGTTCCGTGCGGGCGCTTCAACCGGACCGCGACCGACCAGCGCTCGCCGGCGTGCAACACAGGCCCGTCGACAGATGCTGCGCCGACCGCGAAGCTGCTGTACCAGGCAAGCGACACGCGCGACGGCACGCTGGCTTCGGGCGGGATGACGCTTTCGACGGCGAAGGCGAAACGTACGCCGCGATCAGCCGATTGCGGCAACTCGTCGAGTACCCCCACAAGGCGGACATCGCGGCCCTCCCATGCGGGAGGCAGCGCGTCGGCGAGCCGAAGCTCGGCGCGCCACGCGGCGTAGAAAAAGCCGCAGCTGCCGGCGGCGAGCGCGAGAACGGCGGCTGCGTATCGCGTGCGGCCAGCGAGCAAGCACCACGACAGCATGAATAACGGAATGCAGAGCGCAAGGTGCGAGTCAGGCAGCGACGGCTGCATTTGCAACACGACGACGCCCAGCGCGAAGGCCAGCAGAGCGAGCTGCAACGGCAAGACAAGTTCCCGACGATTCGGCGTGCGCCGAATTCGTCAGTCTAGCTAGCGTTGAACCACCCGATGATCGGCCGGATGGATGACGCGCAGTGCGATGCGACCTACCCTAACTGCTCGCCCGCGCAGCGGAGGCTAGCGCAACTCCCTTCTTGCCCGCATTCGCAGCGCAATTGCGGCCAGCGCGAGGCCGCAGATCGCAAGTGGCACGAATGCCATCGCCGGCACGCCGCTCACATCCCATGCCGCGCCGCTGACGACTGCGATCGCCACCGCGCCGCCGTAGCTCAGCGTGAACATCCCTGCCGAGGTACGCGCGACGTCGTCGGGCGGGCAGAGCAGTGCCGGGAGGGTCAGGCCGACGATCAGCGCAGTGGCGTCTGAAAACCCGAGCAATGCCGCCCAGACGATCGTCGCGGGTCCGACCATCAACGCGAGTCCCGCGATCGACAGCAGCGAGAGCAGGCCCGATGCCAGAAAAGGCCACGCCCTGCGCTCGAGTCTCTCGGCGAACGCCAGCAGCAGCAACGACGCCGGCAGCTGGCCGAAATTGAGCGCGGTCAGCGCGCCGCTGATCAGGTCCGGCCGTCCCGCGCTGATCATGTAGATCGGGATGAAGGCGTTGGCGCTGAAGTAGATCGCGTTGATGCAGCAGAACAAGCCTCCGAGACGCCAGACCAGCGACTTGTGCCAGTCGGGAAGCCACCGCCGCGGCGTCGCGGGTGCGTCGCGATGCGCGCTGACGCGCGGTGCGCCGGCGTAGACGGCGACCGCGATCACCGCGATCGGCACCGACCAGGCGACCAGCGACATCCGCCAATCGCCGCCGACCCAAGGCAGCACATAGGGAATCGTAAGCAGCACCGGAAAGATCTCGCCTACGAGGAGGCCATTGGTATAGATCGCCGTGCCCAGGCCGATACGCGACGGAGTCCATAGTCGGACGGCTGCCGGCATGATCGGCTGCATGATCGCGATGCCGGCCGACATGACGATCGTCGTTGCGAACAGGATCGTGAAGTCGGTCGCGAGTCCGCGAAAGCCGGAGCCGATGGCGACCAGCAGCAGGCCGCCGACCAGCGCGGTAGTCACGCCCAACCGCGCGACCAGCAGCGAGCCCGCCAGCGCAGCGATGGCGAACAGTGCTGGCGGAATGCTGGAGAGCAGTCCGACCTCGGTCGCGCTCAAGGCGAAGTCGTCGCGGATCATCGCCAGCACCGGAGGGACGGCGAGGATCGTCAAGCGCAAACCGATGCCGGCGAGCCAGAGCAGCATCAGCGCCACGGGAAGCCTATGGCGCCAGGAGTGTGGTTCGTTGGGCATCGTATCGACGGCGGCGCCGCATTATCGCCGACGCGGGGCGTAACGGCGCAATCGAATCGCATTTTCGAATGCGGCCGCTAAAAAGATTCGGCCGGCGCGGGCGTTGACTGCCCGGGCCGGCCGAAGCCGATACGCGAAATCAGGTGATCAGTTCGCCAGCATTTCCTGGATCTTGGCGTCGAATTGCTCGTATGGCATCGCACCGACCATGCGCACGCCGGTCAGCTTGCCGTCCACGACGCGGCCGAGCACGAACGACGGTGTTCCGTTGACGCCGGCCGCCATGCCTTCGGCGATGTCCTTGTCGATGGCCGCCTTGTACTTGTCCGAGGCGATGCACGACTTGAACTTGGCGACGTCCATTTTCACGTTGGCCGCGTAGCTGTTGATCTTGTCCTGCTGCAGTTGGCTCGCGTTGACGATCATCGCATGCCGCAGCTCCCAGTATTTCCCCTGTTCGGCCGCGCAGCGCGCCGCGTAGGCGCCGCGCCGCGCGTTCTCGTGGAAGTCGAGCGGGAAATCGCGGCTGACAAAGCGGACCTTGCCGCTGTCGATGTAATTGGTCTTGATCTGCGGATACGCCGCGTTGTGGAACTGCTGGCAGAACGGACACTGGTAGTCGGTGTATTCGACCAGGACCAGCGGCGCATCGGCCTTGCCCTCGCTCAAGCCGCCGGCCGGGAAGGCGAAGCTGACCTTGTCGTCGGGCGCCGGCGCGGGTTGGCCTGCGCCCTGACCACCGCCCTGCTCGACCGCCTTGCGGATCGCCTTGAGCTCGTCGAGGATCTGCTGCGCCTGCTCGCTGGTAATGCCTTCGGCGTGCGCCGGCATCGCGCCTGCCACAAAAGCGGCGGCCAACGCGAGCGCGGCGATGGTGCGCCAGGATTTGATCAACATTGCCTTGCCTGCCTTCCTGTGAGTTATCGACGATTCGGGGCCGGGTCCAGGGAAACTGAGGGACCCGCCTCGAGATTGGCCGCCATCATAGGGCGCGAGCCCGGCATCGTAGCGACGGCCCGATGTGAGGCATTTGACGAAGAATGAACGGTTGGCCACCATCGTGACCGCTTACGCGCAGCGTCAGGTTTGGCGGGCCGCCGTCACCTCTTTGCGCGGCCATAACACCATCTGGGTGCAGCGGAACAGCGCGATTTTCTTGCCGGTCGCGCGATCGCGGACGACCGCATCCCAGATCTGGGTCGCATTTCCCAGGTGCGCCGGCGTCGCGACGCAGGCTATCGTTCCGGCGCGCGCGGTCCCGAGAAAGTTGCTCTTCAGCTCGATCGTCGTGAAGTTGTCGGCGCCGGCCGGCAGATGCGCGAGGCAGCCATAGCCGCATGCGGTGTCAGCCAGCGCGATGACCGTCGCCGCATGCAGGTAGCCGTTCGGCGCGAGGAGCTCGGGGCGGATGTCGAGCTCGGCGTCGACTTGCGCTTCGGTCACGGCGGTAAATCGCACGCCGATCAGCCCCGGCAGAAAACCTGACCCTCGCTGGGCGAGTTGTTCGAGTGTGATGCCGGCGCGCAAGCTCAACACGTTCCCCTTTTGTTGCGATGGCCGCGTAGCCTACAACCGCTGCTCGACCCAGCCCCGCACGCTGGCGAGCGCGGCGGGCAGCGCTGCGGCGTCGGTGCCTCCGGCCTGCGCCATGTCCGGCCGGCCACCGCCCTTGCCACCAACTTGCGTTGCGACGTGGTTCACCAGATCGCCTGCCTTGATCTTCGCCGTCAGATCCGATGTAACCCCGGCGATCAACGTCACCTTGCCGCCCTCGGTCGAGCCCAGCACGATGGCGGCGGACTTGAACCGGCCTTTCAGCTGGTCGAGCGTTTCGCGCAGAACCTTCGCATCGGCGCCTTCGATCGTCGCGGCGAGCACGCGGATCGATCCGCCATGGCCGTTGACTTCGACCGCCTGCGCCGACAGGTCGCCGCCCTGGCTCGACGCGAGTCTCCCCTTGACGCGTGCAAGCTCCTTTTCCATCGCGCGCACGTTGTCCTGCATCTGCTGAATTTTGGCCGCGATGTCGCTCGGCGACGCCTTGAGGACGCGCGCCGCCTCATTCAATTTCGTCTCGATCTCGTGCGTGTAGGCGAGCGCGCCTTCGGCAGTCACCGCCTCGACCCGGCGTATGCCGGCGGCGACGCCCGATTCGGACACGATCTTGAAAAAGCCGATGTCGCCGGTGCGCGCGACGTGCGTGCCGCCGCAGAGCTCGGTCGAGAAGTCGCCCATGCTGAGCACGCGTACCTCGTCACCGTACTTCTCGCCGAACAGCGCCATCGCGCCCGAACGGATCGCCTCGTCGTACTTCATCAGCCGCGCTTCGACCGGGTAGTTGGCTCGGATCGCGCGGTTTACCAGCGATTCGACCGTGCGGATTTCGATCTCGGTCATCGGCTGCGGATGCGAAAAGTCGAAGCGCGTGCGGTCCGGGTCGACCAGCGAGCCTTTTTGCTGCACGTGATGACCGAGCACGCGGCGCAATGCCGCGTGCATCAGGTGCGTCGCCGAATGGTTCCAGGCGGAACGCGCCCGTGCATGGGCGTCGACCGAAGCAACCACGGTGTCGCCGATCTTGATCTCGCCGGTCTTGACCTCGCCGTGATGGCCGAAGACGTCGGGCTGGACCTTTTGCGTGTCGTGCACGGAGAAAAGCGTCAGGCATGCTCCGGTGCGCGAAAGCTCGCCGCGATCGCCGACCTGGCCGCCGGACTCCGCGTAAAACGGCGTGCGATTGAGAACGACGACGCCCTCTTGCCCGGTGGAAAGCGAATCGACCGCGCTGCCGTCGCGGTAGAGCGCAACCACCCGGCTTTCCTCGGACAGCGTGTCGTAACCGTCGAACACCGTCTTGGCGCCGGCATAGCTCAAGCCTCCGGCCGTCTTGAAGCTGGACGCGGCGCGTGCGCGGCCGCGCTGCTTTTCCATCGCGGCGTCGAAACCTGCCTGGTCGACCGCGACGCCGCGCTCGCGGCATACGTCGGCGGTAAGGTCGAGCGGAAAGCCGTAGGTGTCGTACAGCGTGAATGCGGTTTCGCCGGGCAGCACTTTCGAGTCGGACTTGCCCGCTTCGGCAAGGGCCGCCTCCAGTATTTTCATCCCGTTTTCGAGCGTCTCCGCGAAGCGCTCCTCCTCAGCCTGCAGCACCTGCGCGACGTAACTCTGCTTCTGCGGCAGCTCGGGATAGGCATCGCCCATCAGCCGCGAGAGCTCCGGCACCAGCTTGTGGAAAAAAGGCTTCTGCTGTCCGAGCTGATAGCCGTGCCGGATCGCGCGCCGGATGATCCGGCGCAACACGTAGCCGCGACCCTCGTTGCCGGGAATCACGCCGTCGACAATCAGGAAAGCGCAGGCGCGGATGTGGTCGGCGATGACCTTGAGCGATGGAGACTCGAGATCGCCGGCGCGCGTCAGCGCTGCGGCCGCCTTGATCAAATCGCGAAAGAGGTCGATTTCATAGTTGCTGTGCACGTGCTGCAGCACGGCGGCGAGGCGCTCGAGGCCCATGCCGGTATCGACGCAGGGCTTCGGCAGCGGCGTGAGCTTCCCTTGCGCGTCGCGATCGAATTGCATGAACACCAGATTCCAGATCTCGATGTAACGGTCGCCCTCGGCGTCCGCCGATCCCGGCGGGCCACCGGCGATTTCCGGGCCATGGTCGTAGAAGATCTCGCTGCAGGGTCCGCAGGGTCCGGTCTCGGCCATCTGCCAGAAATTATCCGACGCGTACGGCGCGCCCTTGTTGTCACCGATCCGCACGATGCGCTCGCGCGGTACGCCGATCTCGTCCGCCCAGACGTCGTACGCCTCGTCGTCGGTCTGGTAGACGGTGACCCACAACTTGTCCGACGACAGCCCGTAAACGCTGGTCAGAAGATCCCACGCATACTTGATCGCATCGCGCTTGAAGTAATCGCCGAACGACCAGTTGCCCAGCATCTCGAAAAAAGTGTGATGCCGCGCGGTATAGCCGACGTTCTCGAGGTCGTTGTGCTTGCCGCCGGCGCGCAGGCACCGCTGGACGTCGGCGGCGCGCACGTAGCTGCGCGTCTCGGTGCCGAGAAACACATCCTTGAACTGGACCATGCCGCTGTTGGTGAACAACAGGGTCGGATCGTTCGCCGGCACGAGCGGAGCCGACGGAACGATCGTGTGTCCGTTCGCGGCGAAGTAATCGAGAAACTTGCGGCGGATGTCGTTGGCTTTCATCGCGGCAATGGCGGCGCGCCACCGAGGGCCAAAGCCCCGACCCGGGCGACCCGCTGAAAATTCAATATGTTAGCACAGGAATGCCGGCGCCCGGCGACGTCAGGGCGCGAGTGTCTTCAGCATCTTGAAAATGGCTGACAGCTCGAAGCCGCGCGATTGTAAAAAGCGGATCTGTCGAGC
>Ga0068866_10000461_pt1 | contig 18602 bp, 13 predicted proteins | sample KBSMisM22_FD_66587 | JGI IMG/M metagenome (GOLD analysis project Ga0068866, IMG submission 66587) | Miscanthus rhizosphere microbial communities from Kellogg Biological Station, Michigan, USA - KBS Miscanthus M2-2 | ecosystem: Host-associated > Plants > Roots > Rhizosphere > Soil ... | reverse complement strand
GATCCACGCCGACGCCGTCTGCTCTTTCGCTGCTGGCATCGCGGCATTCGCGAAATGGACCTTGTGCTCGGCGGGTTTGCCGATGCGCACCTGGCGTCCCTGACCGAGGCAGAGCTCGACGAGCTCGAGCGCTGGCTTGAGGTCCCGGATCAGCAGATTTTTGCCTGGGTCAATGGAATGGAAATGACGCCGCAGGAATTCGACACCGTGCTCTTTCGCCGTCTGTGCGATTTCCACCGCAAGGAGAGGGCGTGAGTACGAGCGGTAAATCACCTGCGGCATTGCTGAAGCCCGGAAGACCGCTCGTCCTTGCGCAGGTCGCGGACGGCGCCGAAGGGCTGGTGCTCGCCGATCTTGCGCGCGCGATCGCTGCCGGCAAGGACGCGCCGGCTGTGTCACTCGCCGTCATTTGCCGGGATGGACAACGTATGGCGGCGCTGTCGCGCGCGCTGACCTTTTTCGGCCCCGATATCGAGTTCATGGAATTCCCGGCATGGGACTGTCTGCCTTACGATCGTGTCTCACCGAATGCGGCCGTGGTCGCGCAGCGCATGACCGCGTTGTCGCGCCTCGTTCGCGTGAAAGGGCGTGACAAGCCATCCATCCTGCTGACAACGATCAACGCCGCGCTGCAGCGTGTGCCGGCGCGCGACTTTGTGTCGACGCATGCGTTGTCGGTCGCGCCCGGCAATGTCATCGGCATGCAGGGGATCGTCGACTGGCTTGAGCTCAATGGCTTTATCCGCGCCTCGACCGTGCGGGAGCCGGGCGAGTATGCGGTGCGGGGCGGCATTCTCGACCTTTATCCGCCGGGTCTGGATATGCCCGTCCGTCTCGATTTTTTCGGCGACGCGCTTGAAACAATCCGTGTGTTCGACGCGCAGACCCAACGCAGCGAAGAACAGCTGCGGCGGCTCGATCTTGTGCCGGTTGCGGAGTTTCAGCTCATCACTGAGACCATCCGCCGTTTTCGCACGGGCTATATCGCTGAATTCGGCGCCACGACGCCGGACGACCTTCTCTATGAATCGGTCAGCGAAGGCCGCCGCTACCCCGGCATGGAGCATTGGCTGCCGCTGTTTCACGATCGGCTCGAGACGCTGTTCGATTTTCTGCCGCGGACGACCGTCGCACTGGAGCATCTCGCCGAGGACGCGGCGCATGAGCGCTTTTCACAAATAACCGACTATCACGATGCGCGCCGCGATGCCCTCAAGCGGGGCGTTTTGCCGGTCTACAAGCCGTTGTCGGCGGAACGGCTTTATCTTGGCGAGCAGGAATGGAAAACGCGCCTCGATGCGTTCGCGCTGGCGCGGCTCACGCCATTTGCTGTGCCGGAAGAGAATGCAATCGAAGTGGGTGCGCGGGGCGGGCACAATTTCGCGGCCGAACGCGCCGAGCCGGGCGCAAACATCTTCGAGGCGGTGAGCACCCATGTGCTCGCGTTACAGGCGGCAGGCAAACGCGTGGCAATCGCGTTGTGGAGCGATGGTGCGCGCGAACGCATGAGTCACGTGCTCGCCGATCACAAGCTCCACAATCTCACACCGGTTTCCAATTGGAGCGCGGCGCTGGCCCTTCCGAAGACGTCGGTTGCGCTCGCAGTCCTCGGCATCGAATCCGGTTTCGAGACCGAAGATGCGGCGATCATCAGCGAACAGGACATTCTCGGCGACCGGCTGGTGCGGCCGCGGCGCGCCGCCAGGCGCGCTGAGAATTTCATCGCCGAGGCGACCAGCCTCGCGCCCGGCGATCTCGTGGTGCATGTCGACCACGGCATCGGCCGATTTGCAGGGCTGCAGCCCATCGAGGCGGCAGGCGCCCCGCACGACTGCCTGGAAATTCATTACGCCGAAGACGCCAAGCTCTATCTGCCGGTCGAAAACGTCGACCTTCTCTCGCGTTACGGCTCGGAGGAGGCAACCGTCGATCTCGACCGGCTCGGCGGGGGTAACTGGCAGGCGCGCAAGGCGCGCATGAAGAGTCGCATCCGCGAGATCGCGGGTGAGCTGATCAAGATTGCCGCGGAGCGTCAGCTGCGCGAGGCGCCGCGATTGACTGTGGGCCCTGGCGCCTATGACGAATTCAGTGCCGCCTTTCCTTATGAGGAGACCGACGATCAGCTGGCGGCCATCGACGCAACGATCAAGGACCTCGGCTCGGGACGGCCGATGGATCGTCTCATCTGCGGTGATGTCGGCTTTGGCAAGACGGAAGTAGCGCTGCGTGCGGCCTTTATCGCCGCGATCGGCGGCAAGCAGGTCGCGGTGGTCGTGCCGACGACGCTGCTGGCGCGCCAGCACTTCAAGACATTTTCAGAGCGGTTCCGCGGATTTCCCGTGAACGTCGCGCAGGCCTCGCGACTGGTTCCGGCGGCTGAGCTAGCCAAGGTGAGGGCGGGCCTCGCCGACGGCACGATCGATATCGTGATCGGCACGCACGCTTTGCTCGGCAAAAATGTGAAGTTCAAGGATCTGGCGCTGCTTGTGGTCGACGAGGAACAGCATTTCGGCGTTGCGCACAAGGAAAAGCTCAAGACGTTGCGTTCGGAAGTGCACGTGCTGACGCTGACCGCAACACCGATTCCGCGCACGCTGCAACTGGCGCTCACCGGTGTGCGGGATCTGTCGATCATCGCGTCGCCGCCGGTTGATCGTCTCGCCGTGCGCACATTCGTCTCGCCCTTCGATCCGATCACAGTCCGCGAGGCGCTGCTGCGCGAGAAGTACCGCAGTGGCCAGGCCTTTTATGTCTGCCCGCGCATCGAGGATCTCACCGGAGGCAAGGATTTTCTCGACAAGAACGTGCCGGAAGTGCGGGTCGCGGTGGCGCACGGCCAGATGCCGCCGACGGCGCTCGACGACATCATGTCGGCCTTCTACGACGGCAAATATGACGTGTTGCTCTCGACCACGATTATCGAATCTGGTCTCGATATTCCGACTGCCAATACGCTGATCGTGCATCGTGCCGACCGGTTCGGCCTGGCACAACTCTATCAACTGCGCGGGCGAGTGGGGCGTGCCAAACTCCGTGCCTATGCGCTGCTCACGCTGCCGGCGCAAAAGAAAATCACGCCGCAGGCCGAACGCCGGCTGAAGGTCCTGCAGTCGCTCGACACGCTGGGCGCAGGCTTTCAGCTTGCCTCGCACGATCTTGACATTCGCGGCGCCGGCAACCTGCTCGGCGAGGAGCAGTCAGGTCATATCAAGGAAGTTGGCTTCGAGCTTTACCAGCAGATGCTCGAAGAGGCGGTGACGAGCCTCAAGGCGGGGATTGCTGCGCCGGTCGCCGACCGGTGGTCGCCGCAGATCACCATCGGCGCGGCGTTGCTCATTCCGGAGGACTACGTCGCCGACCTGTCGGTGCGGCTGTCACTTTACCGGCGGCTCGCCGACATTGACGACGAACGCGACATTGACGTTGTTGCTGCCGAACTTGTGGATCGGTTCGGTAAATTGCCGCAGGAGGTCGAGCATCTGCTGCAGGTGGTGACGATCAAGGCGCTCAGCCGACGCGCCAATGTCGAGAAAGTGGAAGCAGGGCCAAAAGGCATCGTGTTGTCGTTCCGCGACAATGTCTTTGCCAATCCGGAAGGGTTGATTGCCTTCATTCGCGAGCAGGGCTCCGGAGTGCGCATGCGCGCCGATCCGAAAAACCCCAAGGGCCAGCAGCTGGTGTTCTTCGATGAGTGGCCGCGTCCCGAGGATCGCCTGAAGGGTACTGCAGCCGTGCTGCGGCGGCTTGCAAGCATCGCCGAGCAGGCCAAGGCGGCCTGATACTCAGTGCGGCATGCGCAGGACGGGCTTGATGGTCTTGCCGGAGGCCGATTCCTCCGCTGCACGGTTGATCTCGTTAAGTGGATAGAACGTGATCATTTTCTCGACCGGGAAACGGCCGGCAACGATGTGATCGACGAGGAGCGGGAGGAACTCCTGCGGCACGCTATCGCCCTGGATCACACCGCGCACGGTGCGGCCGTTCTGCAGGAACGGCATCTCGAATGATGTCTCGGTGCCCTTGCGCGCGCTGCCGAGCAAGACGCAGGTGCCGGCCGGCATCAGGCAGTCGACCGCTTCGCGGAACACGGACGGAAGCGCAGATGTCTCCAGCGAATAGCGTGCGCCAAGCCCGGTCAGCTTGCGGATCTCGTCAATGACGTCGGTGCGGTTGGTGTGATTGATGGTGTGCGTCGCCCCGAGCGTACGGGCGAGCGCCAAGCGATGCTCGTGCACATCGACTGCGATGATGGGGTCGCAGCCGGCAATCTTGGCTGACATCAGACCGGACAGGCCCACGGCGCCGACGCCGAACACGACAAAACTGTCGTCGGCACGCGGCTTCATCACGTTGAGAACCGCGCCAGCGCCCGTCTGCCCGCCGCAGGCGAGCGCGCAAACGTGCTCGATCGGGGCATCGTTGCGGACTTTCACCGCATAGCGTTCGTTGGCGATGGTGAAATTTCCAAACGAAGACTGTTGGAAAAAGGCGCTGTAGACCGGCTCGCCGCCCTTCGAATGCAGGGTTGAGCCGTCGGCACGGGTGCCGTTCATCTTCAGATCGAAAGCGTGCAGGCAGTAGCTCAGCCGCTGCGACCTGCAATTTGGGCACTCGCCGCACCATGGATAGGCCATGACAACGTGATCGCCCGGCTTGAACTTTGAGACAGCATTGCCGACTGAACGCACAATGCCAGCGCCCTCGTGACCAAACACCTTGGGAAACTTGGTCGGGTAGTAGGCGTCGCGGCCGTGCAGGTCCGTGGCGCACATGCCGCTGGCCACCACTTCGACCAGCAGTTCGTCGCTGCGCGGATCACAGAGGTCGAGTTGCTCGACGTTGAACGGGCCGGAGCGCTCATGCACCACGGCAGCGGTGATCTTCATGAGCGGTCCTGGAGCTACTCGGCGGCGTCGGCCGACTCGGAGAGGCGCGCAATCGCTTCTGCAAGATCCTCCGGGGCCTGCGCGCCCGAGATCGCGAACTTTCCTCCAAGGATGAAGCAGGGAACGCCTTGAATGCCTGCTTCCTTGGCGGACAGTGCTTCGCTCTCGACCTCAGCGACGTCTTTGTCGCCGGCGAGCGCCGAGCGCACCTGCTCCGCATCGAGGCCGACATCCGCGGCGGCTTTGACCAGTACGTCGCGGTTGGTGAGGTCGGCGCCTTGGGTGAAATAGAGATCCATCAGCCTCTGTTTCATGGCCGGCGCCTTGCCGATGGCGTCCGCCCAGCGGATCAGGCGGTGGGCATCGAGTGTATTCGGCTGCCGGCTGATCTTGTCGACGGCGTAGGTCAGCCCTTCGAACGCCGCAGCTGCGCGGACGCGTTGCGCGATGCCGTTGTAACGTTCGGGGGAGCCGAACTTCGTGGTGAGGTACTGTTCGCGTGCGATCCCTTCGCGTGGAATCCAGTCGTTGAGGAAATAGGGGCGATAGTGCACCTCGACCGGAATGTCAGGGTTGAGCGCGATCGCTTTCTCGAGCCGGCGCTTGCCGATAAAGCACCACGGGCAGACCACGTCGGAAACAACGTCGATACGGACCGGCTGATGATTGGGCATGGTGAGCTCCCTTTGCCGGGAGCCTAGGCCGCTGTCTATTCGGCCGCAACCATGCGGCTACCTACGACGCGCATCATCAGCGTATCGAGAGTGTCGCCAGCTTTGAGCGTCGCCAGAGTGACATTCGCCGCCGGCGGTTCCTCGCCCTGGGGCGCGAGGATCATCCGTTTTAGCGAAGCTGCGAGACGGCGGACGGTCACGTGGGTGTTGCGCAGATCGGTCTGTGTGAAGGCGACCAGAATGGCGCCTTCCTCGTCGCGCGTCGCAAAATCGATGTTTCGGATCAGTCGTGACATCAGCCGCGCTGCATCGAGACTGGCGCGCTCGTCGAGATCCTTGCCGAATGAAAAGCGCGCAACCGAGAGCGGCATGCTGCGGTCGGCCGCTTCGCCGATCGCCATCTTCAGGTCATGCCAGAATGAATCCCGTGTGAGCAGGCCGCTCTGCGGGTCGAACACGCCATCGGTGTCGAGCGCCTTGAGCATACGCTTGAGCCGCGCCTCGAAGGCGCGCAGGCGAACCAGCGGAATGATCCGCGTGACAAGCCGCGCCGGGTCGGCGGCGACGTGCTCGATGTTGGGCAGGGCATCTGCAAATTCGGGCGGCGTTTCGCCGATCACCGCAACCGGAATGTCGCGGAAACGAGGTTCCTGCGCCAGCACAGTCAGGAATGCCTCCACCATTCGCGGAGAGAAGCCGTCGCCAACGACGATGCCGTCAATGTCGCGTATGTTGAGATGTCGCGCCGCCGCTTCCACACTCAGCGCGCCGGCGACCTTCACGCGCTCGCCCATGGCGACGCTCAGTGTCGGGTAAAGGGGACCGCGGCCGGCAATCAGGACGGTCGCATCGACCAGCGCATCGCCGACCGGCAGCGCGGGCAACTTGCCGTCATGCGACGTAAACAGCTCAATCCGGCGCAGAACGGTGGCGTGCAGCGCGCGCACCCGCATGGCGAACTGCAGGCGGGCGAGCAGGCGGTCGACGGGAAGCGTGGCGTCGGCTGGCAGCGCGATCGGCACGGCTGCATCGTCATCGCCGCACACGCGCGCGATGACGGGCACGAGCGGACCGTTCACGGTGGCAACCTGCAGGCACAGCATGCGGGCCGAGGCGATGTTGGCGGGCGCGCCCGGCTCGGCGATGACGATTGCGGCTGGTTTCACGGTAACGAAAGCCGCCGGCGCATCGGCCCATTTGGATTCGACGATTGGAAAAGCGCCCGCCGTGCTCAGCGCCTGCACCAACTCGGCCGCCGGTTGTTCGGCGACCACGATCAGCGGACCTTGCAGCGACATCCGGGCGCACGCGCGGTTGTGGGTCGCGGCAATCTAGTCGAGCGCTGTTAATGGCCCGTCAACGAACAGTCGAAACTACGCGGCGTCAGCGCCGCCGCGCTGGCGAAATGCGCCTGATATCAGCGCATTGGCGCCTTGCGCCTCAAGCGCGACAACGACCGCTTTTTTGTCCTGAGCGGTGCCGGCAAGCCGCTGTCCGAGCGCGCGATCGGGAAGCGCGACGACAGTTGCCTCGGGCGCCGCCTTTTCAAGGCAGGCGTCGAGGTCGTTTTGCCGCACGCGATAACCGCCGATGCTGACGATGTTGGGAGGCGGCACGGTGATCGCGAGCGTCTGGTTCGATGCATCGAGTCGGCAGGCATATTCGGTGTCAAAGTAACCGGCGCGGTCAGGCGAAAGGTGTGGCGCGTCCGCGCCCGGAGGAAACGCAGCGGTGGGGACCATAGGACCACGCAGCAAAAGCGTGCCCGAACCGCTACGTGCCGTCTCGATGACCGTCATCGCGCCAATCGCACCGCGCGGCACGCTGATTGCGCCGTGCGGAATTGGGAGCGGAGGCCCGTTCGCGTTTCGGCGTGCAGCGACGATTCCGGTTTCTCCAAAGCTCGACACATCGACCACGGTTGGTGCGTTCCCGGTCGACGTCGCATCCATCATCCGTTCAGGCGCACGCCACAATGCAACAAGCGTGCAGGCTCCGCCCTCAAGAAGGCCCGCCGCCGCCATTGCGGGCAATGCCGCCGAAGGTAACGTTACTGCATCAAAGTCTGTCGCATCACGCTGCGCGCCAAACGTAAGCGGTTCAAATCCGTGGTGCAGGTGCAACGTGCCGCCTGACAGAAGCCATGGCATCAACGTGAGCGCCAGCCCCGCGAATGAAGCAACCGGGACCGTCGAAAGCAGGCACGCATCGGACGCAATTCCGCCTTCCAGTACAACAGCGAGGCCGCCGCTGACGAGTTCAATATGATTGCGCGCCATCGGAATTGTGCCGCGCGCATCGACTCCGAATGTGATGGCTGCGACATGCGCGGCTGCAGCGTCCGGGCGAACAGGGGTGGCAGAGAGATCGGCGCCGCCTGGAGTGAAGACGTCGTCGAGTGACACAATCCCATCAGGCAAATCCCGGCCGAAGCCACAGATATAACGGATTGGAAACAGCGCCGCCGCCGTATGCCTCGCGATCTCCGCATGGCAAAGGCCGCCGGCGCGGGCGCAGGTCACGATCGCTTTCGCGCCAATACGGCCCAAAGCATCAACCATGTCGCGGCGCCGCCAGAGCAGTGGCACCGGCGCAGCAATCATGCCGGCGCGCAGGATTCCGAGAAACGCGACAATGCTCTCAACCGTGTTGGGCAATTGCATCGCCACGATCGCGTCGGTCGGCAGGCCGAAGGAACGCAGCCGTGCCGCGACAGCGGAGATTGCGTGATCGGCCTGTGCATAGCTCAGGCTGCGTGGCGCTCCGTCAGTGAAACTTTGGCGGTTTGGCGGATCAACGAGCGCTGGTGAATCGGGATGGCGCACCCCCGCACGGCGAAAAAGATCATCAAGCGTTGTGGTGATGCCAGATGTCCGGTTGATTTCGCCGAGGATCATCGCCAGTGCCTCACGGCTTGAGGTCCTTCTGCCACCACGTTTCCGGCAAATAGCCAAACAGCGACGTTCGTGAGGGATGCGCGATTCGCGCCCAGCGCGCCACCCATTGCACTGGCGGAAAATAAAGCGGCACCACATAGAAGCCCGACAACAGGACCCGGTCGAGCGCGCGGGTGGCGGCGACAAAATTCTCACGCGTTGTCGCACCGAGCATCGCACCGATCATGGCGTCGACGGCCATGGATTTGACGCCCATATAGTTGCGGCTGCCCTGCTGATCGACGGCAGCGGAGCCCCAGTAGAACAGCTGCTCGTTGCCGGGCGACAAAGATTGCTCCCAGCGGTACTCGATCATGTCGAAATCGAAGGCGATGCGGCGGCGTTCGTACTGGGTGGCATCGACGGTGCGCACGCGTGCCTCGATGCCGGCGCGCTTGAGATTGCGGACAAAGGCAAGCGCAACACGCTCCTGGTCGCGCGTGGTGGTGAGGATTTCGAACGACAGCGGTCGACCCGTGGCGGTATGCAGCAGCTGGGTGCCTTTGAGCTCGTAACCCGCAGTCTTGAAGAGCGTGAAGGCGCGGCGGAGCACCGAACGATCGTGTCCGGATCCATCGGTGACGGGCGGAGACCAGGCGCCGTCCATAATGTCTGCCCGCACGACGCCGGGGAATGGAGTGAGCAACTCGCGCTCGCGCGCATTGGCCGGCACGCCGTGCGCTGAGAGGTCGCAACCATCGAAATAGCTCGCAGTTCTCTTGTAGAGGCTGAAGAAGTAAGTGCGGTTGAGCCATTCGAAGTCGAACAATTGCAGGATCGCCTCGCGCACGCGAACATCGGAGAAAATCGCGCGTCGCGTATTGAACACCAGGCCTTGCATGCCCTTGGGCAATCCGTAGGGCAAGTCTTCCTTGACGACACGGCCGTCGCGCATTGCAGGAAAGTCGTAAGCGGTCTGCCAGCGCCCCGGATCAGTTTCGACCCGTAAATCGTATAGCCCTTTCTTGAACGCTTCGAAGTGCGTGTTGCCGTCGCGATAATAGTCGTAACGGATCGTATCGAAATTCCAGAGACCGCGATTATGGCGAGATCCCGTCCCCAGTAGTTCTTGTCGCGCGTGAAGGTGACGCTCTCGCCGGGTTTCACATTGCTGACGGAGTAGGGTCCGCTGCCAAGCAACGGGTCGAAGCTGGTGTCCTCGAATGTATCGGCGTTGACGGCATGCTTTGCGAGCACCGGCATAAGTCCGATGATAAGGGGCAACTCACGGTCGTCGGCGCCGGAAAGGTCGAAGCGTACCGTCTGCGCGTCGGTCGCTTCGGCTTTGGCGACCTTGATGTAATAAGTGCGGAAATTCGGTCGCCCTTTATCGCGCAACAGCTCCCAGGAAAAAATCACGTCAGCCGGCGCCACCGGCCTGCCGTCGGCGAAGCGAGCCGCCGGATTGATTCTGAAACTGACGTAGGAGCGCGCGGCGTCGGTCGCGATGCTGTCGGCCAGCAGGCCGTAGAGCGTGAACGGTTCGTCGTAGCCGCGGGCGAGCAGGCTTTCGACGATGTAACCCCTCATATGTGCGGCCGGCAGTCCTTTCACGATGAACGGGTTTAGGCAGTCGAAAGTGCCGAGCACGCCTTGCGTCAGGTGCCCGCCTTTCGGCGCTTGCGGATTGGCGTAGGTCGGATGGGTGAAGTCCGGCCCCCATGCCGGTTCCCCGTGCATCGCGATGGCGTGAGCAGCCCGCTGGGCATGCGCCGGACGCAGGCGAAGTGCGATCGCTGCAGACAGCGTGCCGAGCACGACAAAACGCCGCGACGGACGCAAGCAGGTCCCCGCAAGGGCAGTTGAGGGCGGCGCGAGTGTCGGGCGAATGCGATTCGGTCCGGTTTTGCAGGAATTTATCATAAGGTGACAGGGCCAGGACGGGCCGCATTTTCAGCGCATTCGTGGCTTTATTGCAGAAGGGAATTCGGCTATCAGGCGTCACGCTCCCGCCGTATTTGACCCGGACAGAGCCGGCCAACCAGCGGCAATTTAGGGGCGTCATTCGCCGCGGACGAAAAAACAAGGGAACAGTTACAATGGATCATCGGACCGTATCGGTCCGGCCGTGGGGCCGGGCGTTGACCGCCACCATGGTCATGACTTTGGCAGCAACGCTGTTCGCGAACACTGCCTCTGCACAGCAACCGCAACAGCAGCCCAAGGCAGCGCCAAAAGCGGCGCCGAAAGCGCAGCCAGCTCAACCGGCACAGCCTCTGCAACCGGCGCAGCCGCAGCAGCAGGCTACTGACCAGCCGCAGCTCATGTATTCGCCATGGATGAAAGTCTGTGGCCAGGGACAAGACACGGGCAACAAGAAGGTTTGCGTCATCACCAAAGATGGCCGCCTCGAAAATGGAATGCCTGTTGCCATCGTTCAATTGTTCGAGCCGGAAGGCGAGGCGAAAGTTCTGCGGGTCACGGTTCCGCTTGGCATGCAGCTCGCACACGGGACGCGGCTGCTCATTGACCAGCAACAGCCCGCGCAGCAGCCCTACAAAATCTGCTTCCCTGTCGGATGCATGGCGGATTACCCCGTCACCGACGACATGATCGCCAAGATGAAGAAGGGGCAGAATATCGTCGTTCAGGCAATCAATATGCAGGGCACGCCGATCAGCCTGCCGCTGCCGTTGAATGATTTTGCGAAGGCCTATGACGGGCCGCCCACCGATCCGAAAGCGTTCGAGGAGCAGCAGCGCAAACTCCAGGAAGAGCTGCAGAAGAAAGCCGAAGAGGCCCGCAAGAAACTCGAAGGCCAGCAGAGCCAGGCTCCGGGAACACCGGCGCCCGCGCCAGCCCCGGCACTGAAGAAGTAAGCCTTTCGACCGGGAAAAGATCAAAGGCGCGGCCTCGAGCCGCGCCTTTTCGTTTGAGAGCTCGAACTAGTGAACCTGCGAGTTGCGCGGGCGGTATGTGCCGCTTTCGTCGCGCACAAAGACTTCGGCAACATCAGGGTGGCGGATCGGCTTGCCCGACGTGTCAGGCAGTAGATTCTGTTCCGACACGTAGGCGATATATTCGGTTTCAGAATTTTCGGCGAACAGGTGATAGAACGGCTGATCCTTGTGCGGCCGTATTTCGGCGGGAATCGACTGCAGCCATTCCTCCGTGTTGCTGAACACCGGATCGATATCGAAGATGACGCCGCGGAACGGGTGCACGCGGTGCTTCACCACCTGACCGATCTTGAACTTGGCTTCCCGCATCTTGTCCATTCGAATTCTCACGAAATCACATGCCGTAGCGCTTGCCCGCCTCGGGATCCTTGGCTGCAACCAGCTTCACCAGGTCGAGGAGTACTTTCGCCTGCTTCCAGGTGGCGTCGTCCTGCATCTTGCCGTCGATCATGACGGCGCCGGCGCCGTCAGGCATGGCGGCGACGATTTTCCTGGCGAAGGCGACCTCGAGGGGATCAGGCGAGAACACGGTCTTGGCGATATCGATCTGCGACGGATGGAGTGACCAGGCACCGACGCAACCCAGCAGGAACGCGTTGCGGAACTGCGCCTCACAGCCGGCCGGATCGGCAAAGTCGCCGAACGGGCCGTAGAATGGCTTGATGCCCGCGGCGGCGCAGGCGTCGACCATCTTCGCAATCGTGTAGTGCCACAGGTCCTGCTGCGATGAGGCGCGCGGTGCATCCCCTTGTGCGTCGGCGAGCACCTTGTAGTCCGGATGTCCTCCGCCGACGCGCGTGGTCTTCATTGCGCGTGAGGCGGCAAGGTCAGCCGGCCCGAGGCTCATGCCGTGCATACGCGGGGAGGCCGAAGCGATCGCCTCGACATTGTTGACGCCTTGCGCGGTCTCCAGGATGGCGTGGATCAGGATCGGTTTCTTCAGCTGGTGCCGCGCCTCGAGCTGCGCAAGCAGCTGGTCGAGGTAGTGGATGTCCCATGGCCCGTCGACCTTGGGCAGCATGATCACGTTAAGCTTGCTGCCGGCCGCCGCGACGATCTCGGTGACGTCGTCGAGCGCCCAGGGCGAATTAAGGGCGTTGATGCGGGTCCACAGCCCTGTTGAGCCGAAATCGGTCGCCCGCGCCATCACGATGAAACCGTCGCGTGCCGCCTTTTTGGAATCGACCGGAATGGCGTCTTCGAGATTGCCGAGCACGACGTCGACCTGCCTGACAAGCTCGGGCACTTTCGCCCGCACTTTCTCGATGTGCGGCGGCACGAAATGAATCATGCGCTCCAGCCGCACTGGCAATTCGCGCAGCGGTGCAGGTGCGCCGACGGCAAGCGGAGCAAAGAACTGGCGTGGAAGCTTCATCGGCATCCTCAAAACCCGCCTGCCGTTTAGAGGAATGCAAAGGCAACGCCAAGTGCTGACAAGTGCCCTTGGGTTAACGCGGCTCGCGACGCTTTCTTTCGGCGTCATCCCAAGCGGTCAAAGCCTGAAAATCAGGCACAAAGCCGAGCCCTTTCTGGGCATCCGTCGACAGGACGGACTGGGATGTCACGACGTCGACCAGCGCCGGAGCGTTCTTCAGCGCGCGACGCAGCGCGCCTTCGAGTTCCGACGGCTTTTCGACGCGCTCGCCATGCGCCCCGAGGGCGCGGGCGAGGCCCGCATAGTCCGAGTGGCGCAAAGTGGTGCCGACGACGCGGCCGCCATAGTTCATTTCCTGATCCAGCCGCTCGATATTCCAGGCGGCATTGTTGGACACGATGAAGACCACTTTCGCGCCGTGCCGCACGGCGGTGTCGATTTCCATGGCGTTGATGCCGAACGCACCATCGCCATTGACCGAGATGACCTGACGGCCCGGCATGGCGAGTGCGGCTGCGACCGCGAAGGGGACTCCGACACCAAGACAGCCGAATGCGCCCGCATCCATGTACGTGCGGGCGGCCAGCCCGGTACGGGCAAAGCTCAGCAGGTCGCCGCCATCCGCGATCGCGATGTAATCCTTTGGCGCCGTGGCAGCGACCGCATCGAAAATGGCGCGCGGGTGAATTTTTCCGTCGCTGCCGGTCGTCGGCCTGTCTTTCGCGGTTTCCGCCGCGGCAATTCGTTCACGGTGACGCTTGCGCAGGCTATCGGCCCAGGCCCTGTCGATTCCGCCTTCGCGATTGCCGGCGGCTGTGACCATGGCTTCAAGTACAAGATGAGGCGAGGCGAGTAACTCCGGCTGGCCGCGCCGATTGTCGATCAGTTCACCGGGGTTGTCGGAAATCCGGATGAAGCGCGCGTTGGGAAAAACAGCCGGCGAGCCATAGCCGACCTGGTAGTCGAGCTTGCGCCCGATCAGCAAGACGACGTCAGCGTCAGTCATTGCGGCCGCGCGGACAGCGGCTGCGGTCGAGGGATGATCGGCCGGGACAAGACCGCGGCTCTCCTGCGTGTCCAGGTAAAGCGCGCCGGTTGCATCGAGCAGCCGCACGAGCGCGGACCCGGTCTGGCGAGCGCCGCGCCCGGTAATGACGATGGGGCGCTTCGCCGACCAGAACACGTCCACCGCCTCTTTCACCGCCGCGGGATCAGGGGGGATAGCGCGCGGCGGCTTCGGATTGATCCATTCATCGAGTACCAGTTGCGGTGGCACATGCGTGCGCAGCACATCGGTCGGCACTTCCAGATAGACCGGCCCCGGCTCGCCGTTGTCGCCCATGGCGCGCGCCACGGCCTCGTCGAGCTCGCGTACGACCTGCTCCGGAACGCGCGCGGTACGCGAGGTTCGCGTCACCGGACGAAGGATGTCGACGTGCGGAATATCCTGCAGCGGTCCCATATTGGCTTGTGGACGCGAGGTACAGCCGCCGATCAGCAGCACGGGGATGCGAGCGAGCGATGCGTTGGCGATCGCAGTAACCGTGTTCGTTACGCCGGGTCCGGCGGTCACCATGGCCACGCCGAACTGCCCGGTGAGCTCCGCATGGGCGTGCGCCATGTGAACCGCGGCACCTTCATCACGCACGTCGATGATCCGGATTCCCTGCCGGGCGACGTGATCCCAGATCGGCTGGATATGGCCGCCCTGCAACCCGAAGATCCGGTCGATGCCCCGCGCCTTGAGAAATCGTGCAATCCAGGCCGCGCAGGACTGCTGATCCGCGTTGAGATCTTGCGACTGCACTGCGGGCTTGCTCATGAACTTACTCCCGTTGGCGTATATTTCGTACGCAGGATGCGGTGCAAAATTTTTCCGGTCGCGGTCCGTGGCATTTCTTCTTCGGCAATGAAAGATATCGATCGCGGCCGCTTGTAGCCGGCGATACGGTCCCTGCACCATTCGATGATTTCTTCGGCGGTGAGCGTTTCACCGTCGCGCGCAATGATGACGGCGTGGACGCGCTCGCCCCATTTTTCATCCGCGATACCGATGACGGCGACATCCTTGACCTTTGGATGGCCGCCGACCAGCGACTCCACTTCGGACGGATAAACATTCTCGCCGCCGGAGATGATCATGTTGCTCTTGCGGTCGACGAGATGAATGTAGCCCTCCTCGTCGCGGCGGGCGAGATCGCCGACGGTGCAGTAGTCGCCGCGGAATGCGTCGCGGGTCTTGTCGGGCAGCTTCCAGTAGCCGTCGAACGTGTAGGAGTTACACGAATAGAGTTCGCCGGGCTCGCCGTCGCGCACGTCGTTGCCGTCAGCATCTAGAATTCGGATGGGCCGCGATCCGACGCATTCGCGGCCGACCGAGCCGAGTTTTGTGAACTGCTCGTCCGGGTGGAGCATGGTGACCCATCCAGCTTCCGTGGAACCATAGAGTTCGAACAGGCCGGTGTTTTTGAAGTAGTCCATGATTTCGAGCTTGGTGTCGCGCCGTGCGGGCGCCGAGGACACCATCAACTTGGTGACAGCCGAGACGTCGTGCTTTGCACGGATGTCGGGCGAGAGACCAAGCATCATGATGTAATGCGTCGGCACCAGCGAGGTGAACGTCGCGTGCCCGTCGGCAAGCGTGCGTACGAGATGCTCCGGGTCGAAGCTCTTTCGGTTGTAGACGGTGCAGGCGGCGCCGCAATAAGAGAAGGCGCCGAAGAAGAACAGCGAATTGGCGTGGCACATCGGCATGACCAGCAGGCCGGAATCGCGTGAGCTGAAGCCAAGTTCGACGTCGGTGACAAGCGACAGCATCGCGCTGCCGCCGTGCGAGCGGATGGCGCCTTTCGGCTTGCCGGTCGTGCCCGAAGTGTACATCAGCGTCCACGGATCCTCGGGCGTCACGGTCACAGTTGGCGGGCGATCGCTTGCCGCTGCGATAAGCTCCTCGTAGGCGCGGTAGCCGGCATGCCGGTGATTGGTGCCGAAAATAATGAACTTGTCGTTGGCCACGGGAAGCGCATCACGGACCGGCTCCAGTGCATCGATCAGCTGATCCTGAACGATGAGTGCGCCGGCCTGGCAATTCTCAACAATGTAGCGGATCTCTGGACCGACCAGCCGGAAATTGATCGGCACGGCGACCAGGCCAGCCAGCGCCGTCGCGGCATAAATTTCAAGCCATTCGACACAGTTATAGGCGAGGACACAGACCCGATCGCCCTTGGAGAGACCGAGACCCATCAATGCGTTGGCGAGACGGCACGCGCGCTGATGCCATGTCCGGAAGGTCATTGCCCGCTCAAGATCGCGCGCTCCGATCTTGTCGGGAAATGTCTGAGCATGCATGCCGAGCACGATTCCCATGTGCGGCAGCTGTCTCATCCAATATCGCTCCACAACCGACCAAGCATTAATGTGCCCGCGGAGGCTGGTTCTGGCAATGCGTGACGCCGCGCATGGGGCATGACAAACTCCGGCAGTCGCGAGGTGTGTCGAATTGCCATGCAACCGCTGAACGGTCTTTTTGTCCTTGATTTTACCACGCTGCTTCCCGGACCATTGGCAACGTTGATGCTCGCCGAAGCCGGCGCCGAGGTGCTCAAGATTGAGCAGCCGGGCGGCGAGAATGCGCGCCGGTTCCCACCATTCGTCGGCAATGAAAGCGCAGCCTTCGCGATGCTCAATCGCGGCAAGGCCAGCATGACTCTTGATCTGAAGATTGATGCTGACCGCGACAAACTTATGCCGCTAATCAAGCGCGCCGACATTGTGGTTGAGCAATTCCGCCCGGGTGTGATGGACCGGCTCGGTCTGGGCTACGACGAACTGAAAAAGATCAACTCAAAACTGATCTATTGCTCGATCTCAGGCTATGGCCAAAGCGGGTCACGCGTTCAAGAGGCCGGGCACGACATCAATTATATCGGCAACACCGGGTTGCTGGACCTGCAGCCGGGCCCCGTCGACCGGCCGGTCGTGCCGCCGATGCTGGCGGCCGATATCGCGGGCGGCAGCTTCCCGGCTGTCATCAATATTCTTCTGGCGCTGCAGGCACGCGACAAAAGCGGACAGGGTTGCCATATCGACATTGCGATGACCGATGCGATGTTCACCTTCACATGGGCGGCGATGGCGATCGGCGCGGCCACCGGACGATTTCCGAAACAGGGCGACCTGTGGCTCGTCGGCGGATCGCCGCGCTATCAGATCTATCCGACCAAGGATGGGAAATTGATCGCGTGCGGTGCGCTTGAGCCGAAATTCTGGGCCGCGTTCACACAGGCGATCGGGTTGTCGCAGGAATTCGGTGACGATGCGCGCAATCCAATGGCGACACGCGATGCCATTGCAAAGCTGATTTTGGCCAAGACATCGGACGAGTGGAAGCCAATCTTCGCGGCGGCCGATTGCTGCGCGACGGTCATTGTTCCGCTCGAGGAGGCGATGCGCGATCCGCATTTCATTGAGCGCGGACTGTTCGCGCACGAGGTCGGGACAGAGTCGGGTAAGACGTTGCCGGCACTTCCGCTGCCGATTGCGCCAGAATTTCGCGCGGCGCCCGGAACGAAAAAAGCGCCGAAGCTCTGCTAGAGCGCTTCGCCGCGCATAAGGCGCGGCTGGCCAGCCGCCGGCGCAACGCCTTCGCGCATGACTGCGCGGCGGAGTGGTCCGATCCGGTCAAGCAGATAAAGGCCCAGGCCGCGTGCGCTCTGCACGGGCAGGAAGTCACTCAGCAGCGATCGGTTAAGCAGGTTGATCGCGAGCGTACGGCTGCCGACATCTGTACGTCTCATGCGGTCATAGCGGGACGTCACGTCGGCTCCGCCAATGTCGCGGCCCGCTCGGTGTGCGGCGACCACAAGCTCGGCGATCGTTGCCGCGTCGCGCAGGCCAAGATTGAGTCCCTGGGCGCCGATCGGCGGCAAGACGTGCGCGGCTTCTCCGACAAGCGCGATCCGTTCGCCAGCCAAGCGTCGCGCGGTCGAAACGGTAAGCGGAAACATGCCGCGCCCGGGTTCTACCGTCAGCTTGCCCAAAATCGAATGGGCTGCCTGTTCGATCCTGACGGCGAGTGACAGATCGTCCAACACCGCGAGTTCGTCAGCTGCGTCAGGGTCGAGCACCCAGACCAGACTTGAACGGTTGCCGGGAAGAGGCACGAGCGTGAACGGTCCGCTCGGCGTATGAAATTCCGTCGATGTGTTGTGATGCGAACGGGAATGGGACAGACACAACGTCATCGCGTTTTGCGAATAGCGGCGCTCATCGCTCGTGATGCCGGCAGCCGCACGGCAGAGCGATTGACGTCCGTCGGCGCCGGCAACGATCTTTGCACGCAAGGGTTTGTCACCCTTTAAGCTGACCACAACTGAGTCGCTCTGTGACGACACGGTCACAACTTTATCCTCGACGATCGTCAATGCGGGCAGGTTACGTGCGCGCTTTACCAGCGCGTCGATGAGATGGCGATTCTCGATATTGTATCCGAAGGCATCGAGTCCGATCTCGTCGGCGGAAAATTTCACCTCAGGGGCGCGCCACAGGCGGCCGGTGTCGTCGACGATACGCATGGTGCGCAACGGGGCAGCCTTCTCCGCGCACATTGACCAAACCCCGAGCGTGTCGAGCGCAGCGACGGAACCGGCGAGCAGAGCCGTGGTGCGATTATCTGCCTTTGCGGGGCGCAGCCCGACAAGTGCGGTATGAACGCCGCCTTCCGCCAGCGAAATTGCGGCGGTGAGGCCGGCAGGTCCGCCTCCCACCACGATGGCGGCAGGGTTATCGGCGCGCTTCTGCGGCATTCAGGGGCCTGGCCCGGTTCAATA
>Ga0068866_10000443_pt1 | contig 19160 bp, 14 predicted proteins | sample KBSMisM22_FD_66587 | JGI IMG/M metagenome (GOLD analysis project Ga0068866, IMG submission 66587) | Miscanthus rhizosphere microbial communities from Kellogg Biological Station, Michigan, USA - KBS Miscanthus M2-2 | ecosystem: Host-associated > Plants > Roots > Rhizosphere > Soil ... | reverse complement strand
GTGAAGATACCGCTTTTGATTGGAAAGGCTCTCTCGCATGCGCCGCGCCAACGAATCCTTGTTAGCGCAGAATTGCGCGGCCGTGACGCGGTATTGGGTGAGATAGTCGTCAACGACAACCATTGGATACTTGCGGGTGATCCGAAACCAGTCCGACCAATCGCCGCAGGCCGTATCGCTGGGCGGTCCGTCTTCGATCAACGCGCGCCGCAGGACCAGCGCGGACGAGGGACAGTAAGGATTCGAATGCAGCAGATGATGCAGCGCCTCGTGCGGCTGATAAGCGATGAACTCGCCGGAAACGGCAGGCAAAGTCGTCGCGTCAATAATCTCTCCCTGCTCGCCGATGTTTTGAAACCTGGTGAAAATAACGCCAGTGTCGGGAAAAGCTTCGACCGCGGCGGCCTGCCGTTCGAGTTTCGCCGGCAACCAGAGATCGTCATGATCGAGCAGACCGATCCATTCGCCGCGGGCTTCATTGATTGACTGCCAGCGCGCGCCAATCCCGGCCGTGCCATCGTTCTCGCGATAGAAGTAGCGCACCCGATCGCCGAACGATTCGCAGACCGCTCGCGTCTGGTCGGTCGAGCCATCGTCAACGACGACGATCTCAAACGGCGGCAAAGTCTGAGCGAGCACGCTTTGAATCGCCTGCCGCAAATATTCAGCCGCGTTGTAAGCGGCAATAGCTACGCTAATTTTCATTAGTTGAGACGAGAACGCTTACCCGGTCGCTACCGCTCCCGGTTCTGACACCAGCCATTCGGGTCGCGGAATCTGAAGCTCAACAGCGTCCGGGAAATCGAGCGCCGGCGAAAACTCGCAGCTGTCAAACTTCGCATCCTTAACGGTAACGTGTTTGCCGTTGATGCTCAAACGGTCCTCTTCAATCCATTTCATCACCTGCAAAAGTGATTTGCATTGCTGCTCGAAAATTCGGTGCCTCGTGCGAAGCAGTGGCTCTTCGACGCGACAGATGGTCTGCTGGATTATCTTGCCTTGGTCCAGATGCTCATCAATCAGATGGATGGTGCTGCCGACATAGCGCGCGCCGTGTTTGATGGCGTCGTCAAAACCATGCAGCCCTTTGAACGCCGGCAGCAGCGAAGGATGCAGATTAATAATCCGATCGTGATATTCGCTCAGCAGCTCGCCGACAAACAGCTTGCTGTAGAACGAAATGGCGTAATCAATTTGGTGCTGCTTGAGATAAGCGAGCACCAGGGCTGAAAACTTCACCTTGTCCGGCTCCGGAATGATCTGCGTCGTGACGCCGTGCGCCGCCACCTTGGGAATGGCTGCGCAGTCGCGGTCCGAAACCACCGAATGAATCCGGCGCTTGAAAAAATCGTTATGAAAAAGCTGGTTGATGACCGAACCGCCGGTGGAAATTACGATGACAAATTTCATGATCTACTGTTGGCCAGGAAATTATAACAGTCCGCGGAGCGGACGATGGAATCGAGCCATCGCGCGATAGTTCCTTACTTCCGCTGCGGCGCCAGAGTACCGACTTCAGTCGGGCAGTTCTATTGGCGAAAAAAAGGCCCAACTAAAGTTGGTACTCTAACATCGTCAATTTAAGACACTACTCATCGACCGGTGCGGGCTGTCGGAAAAAGAATGTTCTCTGTGCCTTTGTGAAAAACCTCTGTGTCTCTGTGGTGAAATTACCGCAGAAAAATTCACCACAGAGGCACAGAGATCGCACAGAGACACCGAGATCGGTTTTTCCCGACAGTGCGTCCTGGGGTTTGCTGCGTCCCAGGCTTTATGCTGCCGTGCGCTTCGCGCACTTCGGTTTTCTACAATGCGCTCGTCTGGGCATGAAATGCGCAAAGGATCTTCATTTATGGTGTTATTTCCCAACTTGCGAAAGCTGCCGCTTCTGCTACAGTAAACGAAATTTAGCCCTGCATGACCGCTGTCCCGCAACCACCATTACAAATGAAGCTCGGCATGAATCAGCCATACCTGTTTCCTTATCTTGGCTTCTACCAGCTGGTGGCGGCGGTTGACCGCTTCATTGTTTATGACAATCTGAATTACATCCAGTATGGCTGGATCAATCGGAATCGTTTTCTGGTTGTCGGCGGTGAGCCCACTTACTTCAATGCGTTGACCGACGACAGCAGCCCCAACCGGAAGATTCGCGATATCAAGCTGTCTGCCCGGAGCAACTGGCGGCGGAAATTGCTGAACACGTTTTTTCTCAATTACAAGAAGTGCCCGTTTTTCGACGAAACCTACACATTGATCGAGCCGATTATTCGCAGCGACACCGATTCGCTTTCCGAGATGGCGACCGCATCGATAGTTCAGGTGAGCAGGCACGTCGGGATCGGCACTGAGATAATCGAAAACCCGATCTATGACGATTTGGAAGCGCAACTGGAAAGCGAGCAGCTCGAAACCGCGTTTCCGTCGATCAAACTCGAGCGGCCGGAGCGAAAAGTTTTTCGCGTGATAGCAGTTTGCCACCTGATGAAGGCAAGCCGTTTCATCAATGCCATCGGCGGCCAGACGCTGTATGACAAAGAGGAGTTTCGCCGGAACGGCATCGAACTGGAATTCCTGAAATCCCAGGACACGCCTTACCCGCAAACCACCGAAACCTTCCATCCCGGCCTCTCAATCATTGACGTCTTGATGAATTGCGGCCGAGAAGGCACTATGTTCAGATTGAAAAACTACGAGTTGATTTAGTGATGACGGAATTGCAAGAACTGGCGATCTTTGGCGGTAAACCTGCGTTCGGCGAGGACCACAAACTTGTGGTGGGCCGCCCGAATATCGGCGATCGCGATGAATTGTTTCGTCTGATCGGCGAGGCACTGGACCGCCGCTGGCTGACGAACGCCGGACCGCTGGTCCAGGAGTTCGAGCAGCGACTGGCTGATTATCTGGGCGTGAAACAGTGCGTGACTGTCTGCAACGCCACCATCGGGCTGGAAATCGCCGCGCGCGCCCTGGGTCTGAAAGGCGAAGTCATCACGCCGTCATTCACCTTTATCGCGACCGCGCATGCCCTGCAATGGCTCGGACTTAAACCGGTCTTTTGTGATGTAGATCCGGAAACGCACAACATCGATCCGGCCCAAATCGAAAAGCTGATCACCGAAAATACAACCGGCATCATGGCCGTTCATCTTTGGGGCCGGCCTTGCGCCATCGAACAGCTGACTGAGATTGCCGCCCGCCGCAACCTGGCGCTGATCTTCGACGCTGCGCATGCCTTTGGCTGCTCGCATGGCGACGGCATGATTGGCTCGTTCGGCGACGTGGAAGTCTTCAGTTTTCATGCGACCAAATTCTTCAATACCTTTGAAGGTGGGGCGCTGACCACCAACAATGATGAGCTCGCTCGCCAAATGCGCCTGATGCGAAACTTCGGGTTTAAGGGTTACGACGAAGTTGATTCAGTCGGCACGAACGGCAAGATGTCGGAAGTGTCCGCGGCCATGGGCCTGGTTTCTCTGAATTCGGTGGCTGAGTTTGTCGCGGTCAATAAACGTAATTACGATCTGTACCGTGCGGAGCTCGCGGGCGTCGCCGGGGTGAGCGTGATCGACTACAACGAATCAGAGCGAAACAATTTTCAATATATCGTCCTGCAGATTCCGGCGAACCCTGAGGGTTTGACTCGTGACGATTTGCGGCTGGCGCTGTGGGAAGAAAACGTGATTGCCCGCCGTTATTTTTATCCCGGCTGTCACCGCATGGCGCCGTACGATAGCAACGGACCTTACGATCTGCCGGTGACGGAACAGTTGGCCGACGAGCTTTTGCTCATGCCCAACGGAACCGCGGTAACCGAAGATGACATTCGCAAGATTTGCCGGATGATCGGATTGATGATGGCGCATCCAGCGGAGATCAGATCAAAACTCGAGTCGGCCCAGGCGGCTGCGACCACGAGCTAGGTGGAAACGCGCGCCACGGGCGCGTCTGAAGAAATGAATATCGCACGAAGTATCAGTTATCGATTTTGTGAGGTGCAGAAACGGACCAGCTTTGCGCTGCATGGCGCGAGCGAGTTTCTCAAACTGCGCAAACGGCAGAATGGCGACGGCCCAAAAATCTCGGCGGTGGTCGTCGCGCGCAACGATGATTACATGTCCGACTTTGCCGAACGGCTGCGCGCGACTATCGACTGGAACATCCGCTATCTGGTTGACGAGATTGTGCTGGTGGAATGGAACCCGCCGGCCGATCGCGAACTGCTGGCTTACGACCTCACCAAAAGGTTCAGTTGTTTGCGCGCGTATGTCGTGCCGGCGGAAGTTCATACCGAACTCTGCGAAAATGAACACGTGAAGCTGCTCGAGTATCACGCCAAGAACGTCGGGATCCGCCGGGCCAATTCGCCCTGGATCATCGCCACCAATGCCGATGCCGCGTTTGGCTTTGATCTGATCAATCGGATTCTGACTACCGATCTGTCGCCGGACGTAGCCTGGACGGCCGAACGCATCGACATTCCCTGGCGCGAAGGAAAACAAACCGCCATCGGCTTCAGTAGCGCGCTTCGTTATCTGCGGGCCATTCCGTACCACGAGCTGGGCACCGGTGAATTCATCCTCGCCAGCCGCGACCTTTGGCATCGCATCCGCGGCTACGACGAAAAGATGGTGCGACACCGCATCGGGTGTGACGTGCGCGGCACGGCGCAGATGCAGCACATGGGCGCGACCATTCGCCGCGCCGGCATCATGCTGCACCTGGCCCATCCGACCTCGTGCACTGAAAAACTGCAACCGCATCATGGCGAAATGGCGACGACCGAGGGCATCCCTTATCACAATGATGATGACTGGGGTTTGGGTGCTTGCCGGGAAGAACAACTCGCCGAACGAGTGTGGGAATTAAAACGAACATAAAGTTAGGATATCGACGATCAAAATGAGAGAACTTGTCCTGGGTGGTGATGGATTGATTGGCGCGGCGCTGGCTGAGGCGTTGCGCGCGCGTGGCCATGAAGCGACTTCATTGGATTTGAAATCGGGTTGCGACTTACGACAGGCGGTTGAAGAGCCCTTCGCTGCTGCCGATCGGGTTTGGTTCCTGGCGTGGGACACCGGCGGCGTCAAACATATCGAAGCCGTCGACAGCCAGCATGAACAGTTCAAGAACAACTGCGAATTGTCCCTGCGCGTGTTCGACATTCTGGCGCGCACGCGCAAACCGTTTTTGTTTGTCAGTTCACAGCTGGCGGTCGTGCCGACAGCCTACGGCACGACCAAAGCAATGGGCGCTGCCTGGGCGCGGCAAATAGGCGGCAAGGTGGCACGGCTTTGGAATGTCTATGGCTGGGAAGAACCCAGCGTACGCAGTCACGTGGTTACCGACCTGGTGCTTTCAGGATTGAAAGGATCGGTCAATTGCATGACTGACGGAATGGAGCAACGCCGCTTCCTCTACAAAACGGACTGTGTCCAGGCGTTGATGAAGTTATTCGATGGCGATCAGATGGTGGCTGAGATTGCCGCTCCCGGTTGGACCACGATTCGATCGGTCGGTGAAGAGATCGCGCGGCAATTGAATGTACCCACAAAATTCGGCGAGCTCAAAGGCTCGGAATGCCTGGTCGATCCCGAGATCGTGCTACCGGATTGGCAGCCGCAGATTTCGCTATCGGACGGCATCTCGAAAGTAATCGCCGACGCGCGCGCTCACCTGAATCAAAAGAGCGCGGCCGTCTAGTTCTGATAAAGGACTTTTCGCTTGACTTTGAACCAGACCCTTTCCGATTTGGCCCAGCATGTCCCGTTCTACCGCAGCCTGCGCCGGCGCGCGGTGGTCGAAGGTTTGCGCCGCCAGATCGCGGCCACGAAACCTCTGAACCTGATGATTGGCGGTGGGCAGACTGCGTACGACGGTTGGATATTTACCGACCGCGATTTTCTGGACGTGACGCAACCGGATCAATGGGCCGCCCTGTTTGCGCCCGACACAATTGACCGGATTCTCAGCGAGCATATGCTCGAGCATCTTTCGGAAAGTCAGGCCGAAACCACACTGCGCGAATGTCATCGCTATCTGAAGCCGGGTGGATTGCTACGGTTGGCCGTGCCGGACGGTTACCGGCGCGATGCGCCCTATGTGGCTGAGGCTGCGCCACCGAACGACGGTCACCAGGTCTTCTATAATATCGACACCCTGACTTCGTTGTTGACGTCGCTGGGATTCACGATCACGCCGCTGGAATATTTCGATGCGAACGAAAGATTTCACGCGCGGCCCTGGGACGAGAACGAAGGCATGATCATGCGCTCAGTGCGCTTTGATACGCAGAAGGATTTTCAACGCGGCGATCTGTTCTATACGTCGCTGATTGTTGACGCCCGAAAATAAACGATCGTGGCCCGCGCTACGCGCGCGTGGTTCGTGGGCCAGACGCCTCGGGCCCCTTTGAGTTCATGTGCGGCATTGCAGGAATTATTAGCGCCAACCGGCTCGAGCCCGGCGATCTTGATGCCGTGGCGGCGATGAACGATCGATTGCAGCATCGCGGCCCTGACGGCGCCGGTCAATTCAAAAACGATCACGTCGCGCTGGCCATGCGGCGGCTCAGCATCATCGATCTGGCCACTGCCTGGCAGCCGCTCTACAACGAAGATCGCAGCCTCGCGATTGTCGGCAACGGAGAGATTTACAACTACATCGAATTACGCCGCCACGTCGAACAACGCGGCCATCAGCTCAACACGCAGGGCGACATCGAAACCATTCTCCACCTGTACGAAGAGTACGGCTTGGATTGTGTGCAGCATTTGCGCGGGATGTTCGCCTTCGCGCTCTGGGACGATAAACGGCGCCGGGTAATGCTGGCGCGCGATCGGATGGGCGAGAAACCGCTTTATCTCTACGAGCACAATCGAAAACTCGTGTTCGCCTCAGAGATGAAGGCCCTGTTGCGCTCCGGGCTGGTACCTTTCGAGCTCGATCCCAACTCAGTCAATCTTTATTTTCATTACCAGTACGTGCCTGAGCCGCTCACGCCGCTGAAGAATGTGCGCAAGCTTGACGCGGCGCATCTGCTGACCGTCGAGGTCGATGAATGGCACGTTGAGGACCGGTGCTACTGGCGCATGGAAGATGCAACGCCGTTGTCCGGAGATCCCGCGACGCAAATCCGCGCCGAATTGGAAACGGTTAGCGAGATCGTAATCCGGTCCGACGTTCCGGTTGGCGTTGCGCTCAGCGGCGGATTGGATTCCAGCGCGATTGCCGCTTTGGCCGCGAGTAAATATCCCGGCACGATGCACGCCTTCAGCATCGGCTATCCAGGTGCGCCGGAAAACGATGAACGCGCAGATGCCAAAGCGCTCGCCGATCATCTCGGCATGCCTTTTCATGACGTCGAACTGGAAACGGCAGAGATGGTTTCGTTCTTTCCAGAGCTTGTTTATTGGCGCGACGATCCGATCGCCGACATCGCCGGTTTCGGTTACTACGCCGTGATGAAGCGAGCGCGCGAACAGAACGTTCCCGTCGTGTTGCAGGGACAGGGCGGCGACGAGCTGTTCTGGGGGTACGACTGGGTGCGCAACGCAGCGCAAGAGTCGGCGCGGAAAAATTTGACGCTGCAACGGACCGCGCTGGCGGCTTTGCCGGCGTATTTGGAGTTGTACGGGCCGCGTGGTTTTTCCCGGCTGCATGTGGGCGAGTGGGTGCACGATCTCGGCGGCCTGCGCACCGCGTTGCAAAAGTGGCGGCGCGATCGCGACGCGCCCGCGGACCAGATGGTCTTTTATGATCTAATCTCGGACTTTCGCGATTCCGCTCGCGAGGTGCGCGGCCTTTATCAACCGGCTTTTTTGGAAGCGATTAATGGAGGCAATGCAGCCAACTGGTTTGCGCTGCCGGGCGCGGAACAGAATGTGGATGTGACTTTGACGCGGCTTATTTGCGACACCTACTTGCGCGAAAACGGCGTTACGCAGGGAGATCGCCTGAGCATGGCCTCGTCCATCGAGCTGAGGTTGCCATTGCTCGATCATCGTCTGGTGGAAACCGTGATTGGGCTGCGCAAGTCACAGACGGACGTGCAGCAGCCGGCCAAGACCTGGTTCAGGGCAGCGCTCAAGGGGCTGTTGCCGGATTGGGTCACGCAACGTCGGAAGCGTGGGTTCAGTCCGCCCGTGGTCGAATGGCATCAAGCACTATTTGCCGCCTACGGAAGCAATTTAGCTGACGGATTTTTACTGCAAAACGGCGTACTGTCAGAGCGGGCGGCCCAGGAGCTGGCCCGTGGTGCTTTTCCCACTGCGGCCATTACCCCGTTGTCATTCAAGGCACTGGTGCTTGAACAATGGTGCCGCCAGCTGAAGAACTGAAAATCCTGATGACCTCCGGGCAAATTCACAAACAGACTCCCATCGCGCTCTTTGTCTACAATCGACCGGCCCACGCGAATGCGGTGCTGGAATCTCTGGCAAAATGTGCGCGGCTTCAGGAATGTTCTCTGCACATTTTCTGTGACGGCTCGCGGCGTCCGGATGACGATGCGAGCGTCGGCGAGACGCGGGCGGTAGCTCGTAAGTGGGCCGATGCGCTCGACGGAGTGCTACACGAGCGCGACGCCAACATGGGACTTTCACGCTCGATTGTTTCCGGCGTCTCAGAGCTGTGCGCAAGTCACGGGCGCGTGATCGTCATTGAAGATGATTTGATTCTCGGCGTTTCGTTTTTGGATTACATGCTGCAAGCGCTCGACCGGTACGAGGCGGCTACTAACGTGTACCAGATTTCCGGTTACATGTTTCCGGTTACGCACCCGCAGAAACCGGACGCGTTCTTTGCGCCGCTCGTCACCACCTGGGGTTGGGCCACCTGGGCCCGCGGTTGGGAAAGCTTCGCTTGGAACGCTGAAGATGCGGCGGCCGCGATGAAAGACGCTGAGACGCGCCGGCAATTCGATTTGGACGGCGCCTATCCATATTCGGAAATGCTCGCGCAACGTCTGCGAAACGAGAACGATTCCTGGGGCATTCTGTTCTGGTGGGCCGTTTTCAAACGCCATGGCCTGGTCTTACATCCGCGCGAGTCTTTGGTCCAGGTCGGCGGTTTTGACGGCACGGGCACGCACGCCGGTAACTATTTGTGGTCTCGGACGGCGCCGGCCCGGCTGCAGACATGGTCCTTCGAGTTGCCCGATGAGGTGGCGATCGATGATAGTGCATTCGCGCGCATCAAGACTTTCCTGAAAAAGGAGCAGTACCCGGCATCGCTGGCGGGACGCATCTGGCGGCGGCTCGAAAGATACGCCGCGGGAAGTCACCGATCGCCGGCTGGTTAAACTTCATTCTTCATGGCCTCTGCCCGAAATCTTCTGAAGCGATTGGTCGTCGGATCGCCGGCCGACGCGGCCACCGAATGGCCCCGCCTGCTGGACGGACGAATGCGCGTCGGCGCCGGCACGCAGCTGAACGGAAGGTTGGCGGCCCGCGCGCCCAGCGGCTGCTCTCTCGAGATCGGATCGCAAAGCAACATTGAAGGCTCGCTGGTGTTTGAAAAGTCGGACGCAGTAATCACCATCGGATCGCGCACCCATATCGGGGGCGGCACGCTGGTCGCCGCGGCTGAGCGGATCGAGATCGGCGACGATGTGCTGCTGGCATTCGACATCATCGTGATGGACCACAATTCCCACGCGGTCTCGTTCGCTCAACGGCAACACGACGTGACCATGTGGATCAAAGGGCAGAAGGACTGGTCCCAGGTGGGCATGGCCCCGGTGCGCATCCTGAATAGATCGTGGATTGGCGCGCGGGCTATCATCCTCAAAGGAGTAACGGTGGGCGAAGGCGGAATCGTAGCTGCGGGGAGCGTCGTGACCAACGATGTGCCCGCGTGGACGATCGTCGGTGGTAATCCGGCGCGGGTGATCAGAGAGCTGACTGATGACGAGCGAACAGTCGCGTGAGACGGACCTTACCTGGGAACAAGCCGTGCGATGGTTTCGCGCGCAACCGGGTAACGAGTCTGAGATACTCAGCAACTATTTTGATTTGCCGGTACGCCGGGCCGCTGAACGTTACGCCGCCAGTGAAGAGTTTGGCGAGGTGTTGCGTCTGCTGGGCGCCGGCGGCGGCAGAAGAATTCTGGACCTCGGCGCCGGAAATGGAATTGCCAGTCTGGCTCTGGCGCAGAACGGCTGGCTGGTGAGCGCGCTCGAACCTGACAGCAGCAACGAAGTGGGCGCCGGAGCTATTCGCGATTTGGCACGCGAAACCGGTTTACCTATTGAAGTGGTCGAGGAGTTTGGCGAACGGCTTCCCTTTCCTGACGAGTCGTTCGACGCGATCCATGCGCGGCAGGTGCTTCATCATGCGGCTGACCTCGACACTTTCGTGCGCGAGATAGCCCGCGTGCTCAAACCCGGCGGACTATGCCTGGCGACGCGTGAACACGTGGCGGACAACGACCAACAGTTGCAGGCGTTTCGAAACGAGCATCCTTTGCATCATCTTTACGGCGGCGAGCACGCATACCCTTTGGATCGGTACCTGTCGGCATTCGTCGACAGTGGGTTGCGCGTAATCGACACATGGGGGCCGGTTGAATCTATTCTGAACTTTTTTCCCGGCTCAGAAGCCGAGCGGCAGATCGCCAAACGCCAGGTGGCCAACCGCAGCTGTTTTCGCTTTGGCCGGCTGCTCAGCTGGTCAGCAGCCTTTCGCGACGCGCAACTGCGCCGGTACACCCAGCGGGATCAAACACCGGGTCGAATCTTCAGTTTCCTGGTTGGTAAAGCGTGAGAATCTTAATCACCGGCAGTTCCGGCTTTTTGGGATTGACGTTTGGGCGCATTTCCGTCCAGGCGGGGCATGAGGTGATGGGACTCGGCCGCGCGCCTCAAGCGAGAGCGGAATGGCTGGGCGATTATCGAAGCAGCGGTGCAACCACCGAAAACCTTTGCACCAACATTCACGAATTCCAACCCGAAGTGATTTTTCACGGCGCGGGCACCGCGTCCGTGGCACTGTCGTTTACGGATCCATCGGCGGACTATGACGGTTCAGTGCAGTTGTTCCGCCAGGTCCTGGAAGCGATGCGGCTGGCCGGCAGCCGGGCCTTGCTGTTTTTTCCGTCAAGCGCGGCAGTCTATGGCAATCCCGAATCGCTGCCCGTTGCCGAAGATGCTCCCGTACGTCCGATTTCACCCTACGGGTTTCACAAGGCAATCTGCGAAACGATCGCGCGCGAGTATGCCGAGTGTTTTGATCTCAACGTGGTCAGTTGCCGGCTGTTTTCAGTTTTTGGCCAGCTGCAGCAGCGGCTGCTGGTGTGGGAACTGTTTCGTCAGCTCAACGGGCCGGAAGACAGCGTCACGCTGGAAGGCACCGGCACTGAATCGAGAGATTTTCTGGAAGGCAAAGACGCCGTCAAAGCGATGCTCGCGTTGACGGCCGGTTTGCAAGATGCGGCGCGTGGTTTCCGCGCCGTGAATCTCGCCGCCGGAATCGAAACGAAAATTAGTGATTTAGCATTTCGAATGCGCGATCTGGTCGCGCCACGGAAAGAGATCCGTTTTCGCGGGACAGTGCGTAAAGGCGATCCGCTAAACTGGTGCGCTGATATCTCGCTGTTGAAGACCTTAGCGCCCGGCTGGGCAGCCACTTCCCTCAACGAGGCTTTGTCCACTTGCATTGCTGATTGGCAGCAGCGCAGCCCGCTCGGACATCATGGCTCATAAACCTCTCAGGATCGGAGTCGTAGACCAGGCCTCGTCAGGTTGGACGGCTGCAGCAATCTACTCAAAGATGATCCTGCGTTCATTGAGCTCGGTAAGCGATGAAGCGAACGCCGAGATTTATTTTCTTTCATCGCAGACTGACCCACTCACCGCACCCGCAAAACTGATCGAGTTGGCTTCCGCTGATTACCTTCCCGGTGAGCGTGGTATTCGCAGGTCGTTGGCTTTGGGTGACAAGGTACATGCCTGGCGAGGCGAAGCCCGGATCCGCCGGCTGCTAAAAATTCCTGATGCTTCGAGCCCTTTTTCGATTGCCGGAAAACATGGGATCGATGTGTTACTGCCGTTGCTTGACGTGCCGCCGTGGCCGGTTGCGTCGCGTTTAGTCGGATGGATTCCCGACTTTCAACATGTTCACCTGCCGGAGTTTTTTTCCGCCAACGAATTGGCAAAGCGCAACGACACCATGAACCGGCTCGGCCGCCACAGCACCCTAATCATGCTCTCGAGCCATGCTGCCAAGGCTGACTTCAAATCGTTTTGTCCACAACATGTTGAGAAGACGCGGGTATTGCCTTTTCCCTCACTGTTGGCGTTTGAATCCTTACCCGAGGACCCTGAATCGACGCGAAACAAATTCCGGCTGCCGGAAAAATTTGCGCTGGTCGCGAACCAGTTTTGGGCCCACAAGAACCACCAGGTGATCGCCGGCGCGGCGGCCAAGCTGCGCAATCAAGGGCTGACACCAACGATCGTCATGACCGGCCTGCCGGCCGATCCGCGAGACACTTCGAACAGCAACTTTTCTGCGTTGCTGCAGAAGATTGCCGCAGCGGGACTCAACGGTCAGATCATAATTCTCGGCCAGGTACCGTATGGGGATTTGATCAATCTGATGACCATGGCCGCGCTGGTAATTCAGCCGTCACGGTTCGAAGGCTGGAGCACGATTGTGCAGGACAGCAAGGCGCTGGGACGACCGGTGATTTGTTCTGACATTCCCGTCCATCGCGAACAGGCGCCGGACGCCATCGGGTTCTTTCCCTGGGATGATGCTGACAGACTCGCCGAATTGATCGCGGCGAATTGGGAAGCTCTGCCGGCCGGTCCCGATCGCGCCCGCCAACAAGAGGCACTGGCCGGCGAACAAGAGTTTGCCCGGCAGCATGCCCGGAACCTGCATGAACTTTGCCGCGAAGCGAATGCTATCAAGAGTAGTGGTACGTTTTGACTCCCTCTCCCTTTGGGAGAGGGTTGGGGTGAGGACCTGAGCGCAAATTGCAAAACCACAACGTTGCTTCGGGCTTCAGCCCGCAATCTGTTTAGGAATTCTTCGCAAGCATCAAAACTTTGAAGTGTTGACTGGTGACCCGTCTCGATTACGGGCTAAAGCCCGGTGAATTCATTCTGAGCTGACTGTGCTAAGCCCCTCACCCCGACCCTCTCCCAAAGGGAGAGGGAGTTAAAACCTATCACTACCATCTCAAGAAAACTGTTGCTTCAATTTGGCTCGGCGTCGTATGCTGCAGTTAGCCCCAGTTGTCTGATAGCTTGCTGGCGATGGCCTCACAGTTAACTGCTATCGCACCAGCGCGAATCGTCAAAACAGTGTTCGAGGAAGTGCAGAGTTTGTGCGCAATCGTACTCTCTGCCGAATTATTCATGCGCGATTCGCCATCAGAAACTAACTTTTAGCTTGTTAGCTTGCCCAGTGTCCTACTCACAAACTTTTACACATCTCGGGTAAATGTTTGGACCAACCTTTGTGGTTGGGCGTCTATTTAGCTGAAGGAGAATCCCGATGTCGATCCCTCGAAAACTCTCACATCAATTCATTTTTTCGTTGTTTGTTTTGATCTGCAGCAGCCTGTTCTGCGTGGCGCAGACTCCTAATTGTCCGGTAATTAATTCTTTTACGGCAACACCGATAGCTCCGGGTCCCGTTGCTTTCTGGCGACTGGACGAGGCGACCGGCGCAATTCGCAAAGATCTCGCCGGCGCCAGTGATCTGCTCGACTACAATTCAGTGACCCAAGTGCCCGGCAAGATCGGTACCGGCGCCAACATGGTGACCGCTTTGGGGCAAAGACTGGCGGCGCCCGACAGTCCGAGCCTGCGTTTCACCGGCGGCAACTTCACCGTTGCCTTCTGGGTTAAGTTCACGGTCATCAAGACAGCTCTGATTCTCGCCAAAGACAACACGTTCGGTAACGCTTCCCAACGTGAGTTTCAGTTGTATTTGAGCAACGGCAGAATTGGCGCCGGCTTGTACGACGACTCGCCAATGCCGCAGTTCATGGGCAGTGTTACCGCCAACAATTTCGGTCAGGTTTCGCCGGGCCTCTGGTATTTCGTGGTGTTCCGCCATGATTCGGCAACCAAACGGATATTCCTGAGTGTGAATAGCGGCGCCGAGGACAGTTTCACCTATAGCGGCACACCCAATGGCGGAAGCACGGCCGATCTAACAGTCAGCGGATTTCACACTGGCACGTATCAGATGGATGGGGCGGTCGATGCGCTGGGAATCTGGAAGCGCAGCTTGTCATCTCAGGAAATCAGCGCGCTCTTCAACTCAGGCAATGGCTTGGAATATCCCGCGTTCACCATCAACTGGCAGACCACGAATGCCGGTGCAGGTGATTTGGAATTGAATCTTTGGAACACGAACACTCTGGTAGCGCCGAGTGGACAAACAATCTGGACCGCGCCTGGCAACGGTATTTACGATTTGACCCTCCGGGTAATCAAGCCAAACTGCCAGGCCAGTCAGACCGTAACCGTCGGATCCGACCCGGCACCTATTGCTTCGCCGACTCCGACGCCAACGCCGACTCCTACTCCGACGCCAACGCCGACTCCTACTCCTACTCCGACGCCGACGCCGACGCCAACACCTACTCCGACTCCGACACCTACTCCTACTCCGACACCTACTCCTACTCCGACTCCGACGCCGACGCCGACACCTACTCCGACTCCGACACCTACTCCGACTCCGACGCCAACGCCAACGCCGACACCTACTCCAACGCCGACACCTACTCCGACGCCTACTCCGACACCGACGCCTACTCCGACACCGACGCCTACTCCGACACCGACGCCTACTCCGACACCTACCCCGACGCCTACTCCGACGCCTACTCCGACACCGACGCCAACGCCGGGCCCCAACAACTTATCCGTAACGATTACCGATTCGAGTGATCCGGTTACCGAGGGGAATGTGCTCGGCTATAACATCACCGTTACGAATAATGGGCCCGGTAGTGCGACGAACGTGATCGCCACAGATAGCTTGCCGGTCAATTCCGCATTTCTCCTGGCTTCGAGCGGATGCACGTACAGTGTGACCACGGTGACGTGCAACATCGGCAATCTAAACAGCGGCGAGAGCGCGTCTGTGCAGGTCATTGTGGTTGCGACTCACAATGCTGCCGGAACCATACTCACCAACAATGTCAGCGCGTTAGGCGCCGGCGACGATCCGGCCCAGGCGCACACAGCCAGCGAAGGGACGTTGGTTGTAGCGTACACCACCACACCCGCGTTGAATCCACTACAGCTCTTTTTTGATCAGGCAAATAACGCGGGCTTTGGCACCACTGTGCCTATCTTCAACGATGATCATGTAACCGGTGCGAATGTCGGCAAGTGGGTGGCTATCGATGGTGGGCCAGATGGCGGGGCGGCCTACCTGGGTTTAGGAGGCACGGTCACGAACCCGACCGAACGAGTGGGCTTCCTGAATTTTTATAATCGCGCTCAAACCGGCGTTGACGGCCGCACGGCCTACATTGGCTCTTTTAATGATGGCGAGATCGGGAAGGGTAACCTTGTCTTTGCCACGTCGCCTGATACGGTCGGTCCGCAAACTCGGATGATCATTGGGAGTGACGGCAATGTCGCAATCAACCGCCCACATTCGCAAGGCGCCACCTTGAATATTGGCGGAAAAACCTCAGACGACACATCTTTGCCGCTGATGGTCTTGAACAGTAATGACCTTCCCGTACTGATTTTGACCAGCACGGGCAAATTGAGTCTCGGGTCAGTGAGCATGCCGACAGAAGCATTGCAGGTGGGGCCTAACCGCAATTTCTCGGTCAACGAGGCGGGCAGAGTTTTGATTGCTTCACCCGGCGAAGGAATCATTCTTAAGTCACCAAACGGCCTGGTTTGTTCAAAACTGACGATTGATAACGCAGGCGTGCTGGGATCAACGGTCGTGCCTTGCCCCTAGGGCAGGTTTCGGATCGAGTCCGCGCGTTTATAGCTTCGCCTCGATCGAAGGCTGAGGAGTTTTTCGCGATCAGAGACGGCAATAGCAGGACAAACCGGCGACTGCCATGAATCTGGCTGTCGTCGGCCGCGATTCGATCCTCGAGCGGCCGCTCCTTCGCCAGTCAATTATTACGAAGGTATAGACCCGGATTGGGCCGCTTCCGTACATCGCTGCTACCGCTATGCGTCTGATTTTGCAACATGTTGGCCGGGAAAATTTACTATTGACTTTTTAACCGATTCAGCATAAATATCTCACCCATTAGATTCATTTCCGTTAGTTCTGGCGCTCGGCATGAAACAACGGTGCGGCCGTTGGGCAGCCGGGCGCAGCGGTTCTCAGGCCACGGAAGATGACTTCAAAATGAAGTTTGTCGAGCGTTCCGCTCAACTTCAAAACACGGATTGCAAGAAAGTTCTGATTAATTTTGTAGGCTAAGACTCAGTTAAGCCCACCAAGCAGGTGAGAAGGAGACTTCGTATGAAGATCGGTAGATTCACATTAACAATTTTGGCAACAGCGTCGGTGATGCTGTTCGCCGTTTCGTTTGCGCAGGCGCAAAACAATCGCTCATGGGTTTCGAGCACGGGCGATGACAATGCCGCTTGTACGCGAACTGCCCCGTGCCGCACTTTTCAGCGCGCGCACAATGTAACCAACGTTCAGGGCGAAATCGACGTCATTGACGCTGGTGATTACAGCAACGCCACCAGCAACGTTGGTGCAATCTCCGCTGTTCTTTCGTTGACGATTACCAAGTCGGTGACGATTGATGGCGGTGGCATCGGATTTATCACAGGTGGAAATGCCAACGGGGCCGATGCCGTTGTGGTTAATGTTACGGACCCCCACGATGTGGTAACGCTGCGCCAGGTTTCTATCAATGGCGTCCACTTTGGCGGCGTGCCCTCAGCCTTTTACGACGGTGTCCGCTTTGGCTCGGCTGGCGGTACCGGTGCGCTCGTGCTCGAGCATTGTAAGATCAGCAACTTCTCCCGTGGAGGGGTTAACTTCACCCCAAGCACAGGTGGCAGCCTCTTTGTGAGAGATTGCGAATTCACGAATAATGAATTCTTTGGCATACAGGCTCAGAGTACTACGTCTGGCTTGGCGACCTCCTCGATTGATAACGTTCGCGCCTCGAACAATGGCATCTTCGGAACCGGTTCCGGTTTCCAGTTCTTAGCAAGGACTCAGGCCATTGTTAGCGACAGCGTCGTCAGCTACAACGGTCTCAACGGTATTCAGGCTTCGCCGTCAGCCGGCACCTCGGAAGTCAATGTCGAAAGCACGAATATCGTCGGCAACAACATTAACCTGCAGGCAGGATTCGCCGCGGGCCCGGCTACGATTCGCATTTCGAACGTGGATATTTTTGATGCTACCGCCAACGGTCTTACCTGGACCGGCGGCAGCAACATCCTCTCGTTCGGTAACAATCGAATCGCTGGTAACGTAGGCTCGAACGGTCCGCCGTCAGGCACGTTGCCGCAACAGTAAGGATCGATACTACCGATCCCTGTTTTGGTTTAGACCCTCCTGCCCCCGACGGGTGGGGGGGTCACCTTTTGTGGTTGTGAAACACCTCGACGGCCCCCGGTTCGAGGTCCTGCCCGACAAATTCTCTTCCCCATTACCGCTTAAACAAAAAACCAAGTAACATACCAGCGGACAAATTCTTACGGGTGTAATTAGTCTTGAGAGCAATTAGTCAATTCAGTTGGCGCAGGGTTCTGGCGGACCGAACCATCTGGTTGGTTGCCGGCCTGGTTCTGGCAGCCGCAACCGGATCAGTTTTGGGTACGGGTAAAGTAACGGCAGGCAGATTTTCGACTTTCCTGACACCGGTCGGATTCTCGATCAGTGGCAACGTCAAGGACAGCGGCGGCAGCAACCTCGGGGATGTGGTCATCACGCTCTCGGGCAACGGTCAAAACAAGCAGGTGCCGACAGGTCCCGATGGGAACTTCTCGTTTCCGGACATTCCCGGAGGCGGTCCTTACACCATAACACCCTCAAAGAACAGCTATACTTTTAGTCCAACTCAAAGGACCATTTCGAATCTCACCGCCGACACAACTGGTCAGAATTTCGTTGGCACTTTCGCAACCAGCTTCGTTTCGATCAGCGGCACGGTTCGCGACAATAATAACCAGCCGCTCAAAGATATTGTGGTCCAACTCAGTGGGACCAGTGGGGCGGTCACCCAGACAGGTCCGACGGGAACCTATGGTTTTGGCTTCCTTGGTCCGGGCGGCAATTATACTGTGCGGCCTCTGACCTCTGGCTATACGTGGAATCCGACCAGCATCGTCTTTAACAATCTGCAAACGGATCAAACTGCCGCCGACTTCCAGGGGACGCCCGCGCAGACGTTCACGATAAGCGGCACTGTCCGCGACAACAATAGCCAGCCGCTGCAAAACGTCACGATAACTCTAACTGGCTCGTCGAACCTCGGCGTCACTACCGGTCCCTTTGGGACCTATTCATTCTCTGGTCTGGCGTCGGGTAGTTACACCGTGACGCCGTCGTTCGGCGGATATGGCTTCAGTCCAACAAACCGGCAGTATCTGGCCCTGGGCAGCGATCAAACCAACCAGGACTTTACCGGCACGCCGCAGAACACCTTAACGATTAGCGGCAAGGTGACGGACGGATCGAACAATGCAATTCAGGACGTGACGATTACGCTGTCGGGAAATTCAAACCAGAGTCAGGTGACTGGGCCGACCGGAACTTATTCTTTCCCCGGGCTGGCGGTAGGGAGCTATACAGTAGTGCCGTCGAAGAGCGGACTGGTATTTACGCCTGCTAACCGCCAGTACATTGGTATTGGCTCAGATCAGACGAACCAGGATTTTGTGGGCTCGGACGCGCCGACACCGACGCCTACTCCGACACCTACGCCTACTCCGACACCTACGCCGACGCCGACGCCTACTCCGACGCCGACGCCTACTCCGACTCCGACACCGACACCGACACCGACTCCGACTCCGACACCGACGCCGACACCGACGCCGACTCCGACGCCGACACCAACGCCGACGCCGACGCCAACACCGACGCCTACACCAACGCCAACACCGACACCAACGCCGACGCCTACTCCGACGCCGACGCCTACGCCGACGCCAACTCCGACGCCGACGCCAACTCCGACGCCGA
>Ga0068866_10000435_pt1 | contig 19346 bp, 20 predicted proteins | sample KBSMisM22_FD_66587 | JGI IMG/M metagenome (GOLD analysis project Ga0068866, IMG submission 66587) | Miscanthus rhizosphere microbial communities from Kellogg Biological Station, Michigan, USA - KBS Miscanthus M2-2 | ecosystem: Host-associated > Plants > Roots > Rhizosphere > Soil ... | reverse complement strand
AGCCATTTCGCGATGTGGATAGCGCTACATTAGCTGTAGCAAGGATATGGTCCATCGTGGCAATCATCCATGACGTGCCTTATCTGCTGGTCACCCCGCCTACTCTGCTGGTCACGTCGCCTGCCTGCGCAGATATGGCAAACAAATGAGAGAATGTTGTAACTTTTACTGACGCGCACGTCAAGCAATCGTGAGGGGTTTCGCTATGTGTCGAATAAGCCAGCGAAATTCGGATATCCGTGCATCAGACCTTTGCAAGCCCGACGCGTACTTCTATTGCCTGGACGCTGGCAAGCGAGGTTGGGCGCGCCGGATGACGTGGTTACGGGGGCAGCGCAATATGTGCAGATCTGCAACCGGAGTGACCCGATGGGTGACACTCTTTAGCAGGTGGAGGAGGAGTACCCGATCGCAGGTCACGGTCGGTTGCCGGTCAAGGATGTGGGCCGGCTGCTGCTGCACTGCTCCGATCGACCGGGACTTGTCGCGGCCGTGAGTGCATTCCTCGCAGGCGCGGGCGCCAACATCGTGTCGCTGGATCAGCACTCCACCGAGCAATCGGGCGGCACGTTCATGCAGCGGACGATATTTCACCTGCCCGGGCTGACGGCCGCGCGCGACGCTCTCGAACGGGATTTTCGTGAGCAGGTCGCCACGCGGTTCGATATGAATTTCCGGTTGACCGAGGCTGCGAAGCCGAAACGCATCGCAATCATGGCGTCAAAGGAAGATCACTGTCTGCTCGATCTGTTGTGGCGCAATCGTCGCGGCGAGCTCGATATGTCGGTCGTGATGGTGATTTCCAACCATCCCGACCTCGCCGATCAGGTGCGCCCGTTTTCGGTGCCATTCCTGCATGTGCCGGCGACCAAGGATATTCGGGTGGAAGCAGAGCGCCGCCAACTCGACTTGTTACGCGGGAACGTCGATTTGGTGGTACTGGCGCGGTACATGCAGATCCTCACTCCGCAGTTTCTCGCCGAAGTGGGTTGTCCGATGATCAACATTCATCATTCATTTCTGCCCGCCTTCATCGGGGCGGCGCCGTATAGGAGGGCGAAGGAGCGAGGCGTCAAACTCGTCGGCGCCACCGCCCATTACGTGACCGAGGACCTTGACGACGGCCCGATCATCGAGCAGGACGTGGTGCGCGTCGACCACCGCCACGGCGTCGACGATCTGGTGCGTCTCGGCGCCGATGTCGAGCGCCTTGTGCTGTCCCGGGCGGTGCTATGGCACTGTGAGGACCGCATCATCCGATATGGCAATCAGACGGTCGTGTTCTGAGCGGTTTAGGAGAGAAGAGAAGTGGTGAAGAAGTTCAGCGGGCTGGATGAGTTCGTCGCTGCCCAGGGCAGCCAGCTCGGTCCCACCGATTGGCTGGAGGTCACACAGGAGCGTGTCAATCTCTTCGCCGACGCCACCGACGACCATCAGTGGATCCACGTCGATCCCGAGCGTGCGGCGAACGGGCCGTTCGGCGGGACGATCGCACATGGCCTGCTGACGCTGTCACTGCTGCCGCACTTCACACACCAGCTATACACCGTCGACAACATCGCGATGGCCGTCAATTACGGGTACAACAAGGTGCGCTTTATCACCCCGGTGCGGGTGGGGTCGAAGATCCGGGCACGCGCGGAGATCGCCAAGGTCGATCAATTGGACGGCGCGGTGCAGGCGACGGTGCCGGTCACGGTCGAGATCGAGGGTTCGGACAAGCCGGCGGCCGTTGCGGAGTCGATCGTCCGGTTTATCGGCTGAGACTCTCTGATCGCGTCAGGTCAGTACTGCGTCGAGCCCTGGTCGACCGAGAGGGCTTCCGCCGTGATGAATTTCGATTCGTCGCTTGCGAGCCAGCACACCGCATCCGCGATGTCCTCGGGCTGGGCCGCCCAGTCCGGTAGGAACGGCGTGAGCATGTGGGCCAGCTGCGGATAGGACACCATGGTCTTCGCGACGGAGGCAACCATGTCGCCCGACCCCATCGCCGTGTTGACCGGACCGGGATGCACGCTGTTGACGCGGATCCTGTGCTTGCCGAGTTCGGCCGCGAACGCCCGCGCCATGCCAGTGACGGCGTGCTTGCTGGCCGTGTAGTGGATCATGAACGGCTGCATCTTTTTTCCGGCCGCGGAGCTGATCAGGATGATTGAGCCGCCCCGGCCGCCGTCGATGATCTTCTGCGCCCCGGCCATCACGGTGTTCCAGGTGCCGGTCACGTTGATGTCCATGACGTCGCGAAAGTCCTCTGCCGTGATGGCATCCCAGGTCTGCGGGGCGGCGACGCCGGCGTTGGCGACGATGATGTCGAGCCGCCCCAGTTCCGCCACCCCGTCGTCGACTGCCTTGCGCAGACCCTCGAGATCGCGAGTGTCGACGACCGACGCGAGGATGCGGCCGCCCGTAGCCTTCACCAGCCGCGTGGTTTCGGCGAGATCCTCGGGAGTCGCAGGGTCGTAGCGCACACAGGACGGCAGCTTTCCCGCGATGTCCACGGCGATGATGTCGGCGCCCTCATTGGCCATCCGGACGGCATGGGCGCGGCCCTGGCCGCGCGCCGCTCCGGTGATGAAAGAGACCTTGCCCTCGAGCCGCCCGGTCATTTGCGCGCCGCCTTCTGTGCGGCCTTGACCAGATTCGATCCGATGATCAGCCGCTGGATTTCGCTGGTGCCCTCGTACAAGCGCAGCAGCCGCACGTCTCGGTAGATCCGTTCGGCTGGCACCTCGCGCATGTAGCCGCTGCCGCCATGCACCTGCACGGCGAGATCGGCTACCCTGCCTGCCATTTCGGTGCAGTACAGCTTGGCCGCCGACGGCGCGATCCGTCTGTCCTCACCAGTCACCCAGAGCCGCGCGGTATCGCGGACCAGTGCCCTCCCGGCTAGCACGCCGGTCTGCTGATCGGCGATCATCGCTTGCACCAGTTGGAAATTCCCGATTGGAGTGCCGCCTTGTGTCGCGGTGGCGGCGTAGGCGACGGATTCGTCGAGGGCGCGCTGCGCGATTCCGACGGCCAGCGCTGCGATGTGCACACGGCCGCGGGCGAGTGAGGTCATCGCAGCCCGGTACCCGATGTCTTCGCTTCCGCCGATCAGTGCCCCGTCGGGCACCCGGACGTCGTCGAAACTGACGTCGGCGGTCCAGGCGCCTTCCTGGCCCATCTTGGCGTCCTTGGCGCCGACGGCGACGCCCGCTGTGTCTGCGGGCACCAGGAAGACCGCGATGCCGGCGCCGTCGTCGTCGGCAGGTCGGGTGCGGGCGAAGACAACGAACAGATCGGCCATCGGCGCATTGGTGATGAACCGCTTCTGCCCGTTGATGATCCAACCTCCGCCATCGCGAACGGCCTTCGTGCGCAGCCCCGACGGATTAGACCCCGCGCCGGGCTCGGTCAGCGCGAAGGAGGCCACGAGCCCCGACGCCATCGGCTCCAGCCAGCGGGCCTTCTGTTCGTCGGTGCCGAACCCGACCAGCACCTGCCCGGCGATGCCGTTGTTCGTGCCGAACATCGAGCGCAGCGCCAGCGACGTGTAGCCCAACTCCATCGCGAGCTCGACATCCTGGGCGAGGTTGAGCCCGAGGCCGCCCCACTCCTGTGGGATCGCGTAGCCGAAGAGCCCCATCTTCGCGGCCTGCTCGCGGAGGTCGTCAGGGACCCGATCCTCGGCCAGAATCTCCTGCTCACGTGGGACCACTGCGGTGCGGACGAAGTGACGAGTCTGGGCCAGGATCTCCTGGAAATCGTCGTCGCTGACTTCGGTGGTCATCGCGCTCCTCTGCGGCGAGTGGGGCCAAGGACTCCGGAAATCATATATGAAATATGATGTTCGATTGACGGGCCCTGCTTAGGGCCTGACCAGCGAAAAGGGGCGATCAGGTGTCGTTGCTGACCGATCAGACCGCGGTAATCACCGGCGGTGCGCAGGGTCTCGGGTACGCCATCGCCGAGCGGTTCATCGCAGAGGGCGCGCGAGTGGTGCTTGGCGATCTGGACCTCGGCGCGACCGAGGCGGCGGCCAAGCAACTCGGCGGCCAAGACGTCGCGCTGGCGGTGCAGTGTGACGTGACGCAGGCCGCCGAGGTCGATGCGCTCGTCGCCGCCGCCGTTGACCGGTTCGGCGGCCTGGACATCATGATCAACAACGCCGGCATCACCCGCGACGCGACGCTCCGCAAGATGACGGAGGAGCAGTTTGACCAGGTCATCGCCGTCCACCTGAAGGGCACGTGGAACGGAACCAAGGCGGCGGCAGCGATCATGCGCGAGAACAAGCGCGGGGCGATCGTGAACATGTCCTCGATCTCAGGCAAGGTCGGCCTTGTCGGACAGACCAACTACTCGGCGGCCAAGGCCGGCATCGTCGGCATGACCAAGGCCGCCGCCAAGGAGCTCGCCCATCTTGGGGTGCGGGTCAACGCGATCCAACCGGGACTGATCCGCTCGGCGATGACAGAGGCCATGCCCCAACACGTTTGGGATCAGAAACTGGCAGAGGTGCCGATGGGTAGAGCCGGCGAGCCTGTCGAAGTGGCCAAAGTCGCCCTGTTCCTCGCCAGCGATCTGTCGTCGTACATGACCGGAACCGTCCTCGAAGTCACGGGTGGGAGGCACATTTGAGCGAGTCGCTGACTCGTCGAGATCGACGAAATGGCGAGATCCACTCGCACTTTTCCGCCCGTTTGGCCGTTTCGGCGAAGGAGAGATGAAGCATGCGTGAGGCCGTTATCTGTGAACCAGTTCGGACGCCGATCGGCCGTTACGGCGGCATGTTCAAGGCGCTGACCGCCGTCGACCTCGGTGTCGCCGCGCTGAAGGGTCTGCTGGAGCGCTCCGGAATCGATCCGGCCGCCGTGGAGGACGTCGTCCTCGGTCATTGCTATCCCAGCAGCGAGGCGCCCGCGATCGGGCGCGTGGTGGCGCTGGACTCCGGACTGCCGGTGAGTGTTCCCGGCATGCAGGTCGACCGCCGCTGCGGGTCGGGCCTGCAGGCCGTCATCCAGGCGGCCCTGCAAGTTGCCAACGGCGACAACGACGTTGTGATCGCAGGCGGGGCTGAGAGCATGAGCAACGTCACGTTCTACTCGACCGACATGCGCTGGGGTGGCGCCCGAGGTGGAGTGAAGGTACACGACAGCCTCGCCCGTGGCCGGACCACGGCAGGCGGTCGTCACTATCCGGTGCCGGGCGGCATGCTGGAGACCGCGGAAAACCTGCGTCGGCAGTACGGAATCCCACGCCAGGAACAGGACGAACTGGCCGTGGCTTCACATCAGCGGGCGGTTGCCGCTCAGAAGGACGGCATCCTGGCCGAGGAGATCATTCCGGTCGCGGTGCCGACTCGCCAGGGCGAGGAACTGATCGACACCGACGAGCATCCCAGGGCGGATACGTCGGTCGAGGCGTTGAGCGAGCTGAAACCCGTTCTGCTGGCTAATGATCCAGAGGCGACCGTGACCGCGGGCAATTCCAGCGGCCAGAACGACGCGGCGTCGATGTGCATCGTCACGACCGAACAGAAGGCAGCCGAACTCGGGCTGACCCCGTTGGTCCGGCTGGTCTCATGGGGGTCGGCGGGCGTCGCGCCGAACATCATGGGCATCGGGCCGGTGCCCGCGACCGAAGCCGCACTCGGTAAGGCGGGGCTGAAGCTGTCCGATATCGACCTGATCGAACTCAACGAGGCGTTCGCCGCCCAGGCGCTGGCGGTGATGCGCGAATGGAAGTTCGGCCCGGCCGACCTCGAACGGACGAATGTGCACGGTTCGGGGATCTCGCTCGGACACCCGGTCGGCGCAACCGGCGCCCGGATGCTCGCGACGCTGGCGCGCGAACTGAATCGCCGCGGCGCCCGCTACGGCCTGGAGACGATGTGCATCGGTGGCGGGCAGGGCCTCGCGGCCGTGTTCGAGAGGATCGGCGAATGACACGGCTCGCTCAGACGCTCGGCCTGACCGAGTTTCAGACCGAAATCGTCACGACGGTACGGCAATTCGTCGACAAGGAAGTGATTCCGACCGCGCAGGAACTCGAGCACACCGACACCTACCCCCAGGCGATCGTCGATCAGATGAAAGAAATGGGTCTGTTCGGCCTGATGGTCCCGGAGGAGTACGGCGGTCTCGGCGAGTCCCTTCTCACCTATGCGCTGTGCGTCGAGGAGCTTGCGCGCGGCTGGATGAGCATCTCGGGCGTGATCAACACCCACTTCATCGTCGCTTACATGATCCGCCAGCACGGCACCGACCGCCAGAAGCAGCATCACCTGCCGCGGATGGCGACAGGTGAGACGCGCGGCGCGTTTTCGATGTCCGAGCCCGAATTGGGCTCCGACGTCGCCGCCATCCGCACGCGGGCCAAGCGCAACGCCGACGACACCTACACCATCGACGGTCAGAAGATGTGGCTGACCAACGGCGGCAGCTCGACCTTGGTCGCGGCGCTGGTGCGCACCGACGAGGGAGCCGACAAGCCACACCGCAACCTGACCGCATTCCTGATCGAGAAGCCCACCGGTTTCGGTGAAGTCGCGCCGGGGCTGACAATTCCTGGCAAGATCGACAAGCTCGGCTACAAGGGCATCGACACCACCGAACTGATCTTCGACGGCTATGTCACGAGCGCCGGCGACATCCTCGGCGAGGCGCCGGGCCAGGGCTTCTTCCAGATGATGGACGGCATCGAAGTCGGCAGGGTCAATGTCTCGGCCAGGGCGTGCGGCGTCGGCATCCGTGCCTTCGAACTGGCGGTGCGATATGCCCAGCAGCGCCACACGTTCGGCAAGCCGATCGCTGACCATCAGGCGATCGCGTTCCAATTGGCCGAGATGGCAACGAAAATCGAGGCGGCACACCTGATGATGGTCAACGCCGCGCGGCTGAAGGACTCCGGCGAACGCAACGATGTCGCCGCGGGAATGGCCAAATACCTGGCAAGCGAGTTCTGCTCCGAGGTCACCCAGCAGAGCTTCCGGATTCACGGCGGCTACGGCTATTCCAAGGAGTACGAGATCGAACGGCTGATGCGCGATGCCCCCTTCCTGCTGATCGGTGAGGGCACCAGCGAGATCCAGAAGAACATCATCAGCAAGCGACTGCTCGCCGACTACCGGATCTGACCATGACCGCACCCGATTTCGCCTTCCGGCCCCAGCTGGCCGAGGACGTCGCGCGTCACGTGCGCAAGCGAATCTTCGACGGCACCTACGCCGCGGGGCAGTACATCCGCCTGGATCAGTTGGCTGCGGAATTGGGTGTCAGTGTCACTCCGGTGCGTGAGGCGCTCTTCGTCCTGAGCGCCGAGGGTCTGCTGTCGCAGCAGCCGCGGCGCGGTTTCGTCGTCGTAGAGGTGACGGGTCGAGATCTCACGGACGTGGCGAATGTGCAGGCCCACATCGGTGGTGAGCTCGCAGCGCGGGCGGCGGTCAACATCACCGACGAGCAGTTGCGGGAGTTGGAGAAGATCCAGACCGAGCTGGAAGACGCCTACGCCAGCGATGACGACGACCGCGCGGTTCGGCTCAACCACGAGTTTCACAAGTCGATCAACGTGGCCGCCGATTCGCCCAAGCTCGCCCAGCTGATGTCGCAGATCACCCGCTACGCACCGGAATCGGTGTTCCCGACGATCACGGGTTGGCCGGAGCAGTCGACCGAATATCATCGGAAGTTGTTGGCGGCGCTGGAGCGGCGCGACGAAGATCTTGCCCGCTCCGCGATGTCAGAGCACCTTGCCGCCGGGGCGGTGCCGTTGATAGAACACCTCACGCAACGAGGCGTCGTCGATTAACTGCTCGGCGCAGGTGATCTCAGCGGTCGGCGTCGGTGAAGCGGATGATGCCTCGGATGTTGCGGCCGTCGAGCATGTCGAGATAGCCGTCGTTGATCTCTTCGAGCCGGTAATCGCGCGTCACCATGTCGTCGAGGTTCAACTTGCCCGCCTGATAGAGCGAGAGCAGGATCGGGATGTCGTGCTGTGGGTTGCCGTGGCCGAAGATGCTGCCCTGCAGGTTCTTCTGCGACAAGGTCAGGGCGGCCACGTTGAGCGTCACATCGGTCTCCATCACGGCGCCCATCGCCGTCAACACACACGTTCCGCCTTTGGCGGTGATCGACAGGTATCTTTCGATGTCCGCGCCGTTGATTCTGCCGACGGTGACGATGACCTTGTGCGCCATGCGGCCCGCGGTCAGCTCGGCGATCTGCGCGAGCGCCGTTTCGATGTCCGAAGATGCCTTGGTGGCGCCGAATTTGAGCGCCAGATCGTGCTTCCATTCGGCTGGCTCGACGGCGAACACGTGACGCGCGCCCGCGTTCACCGCGCCCTGCAGCGCCGACATCCCGACGCCGCCGAGGCCGACGATGACTACATCCTCGCCCGGCCGGAGCGACCGACCACGGCTGGTGGAAGTCCCAGACGAGCGCACCTTTGGTTTTCATTGCGGAGCCTCCAGTTGATTGGTCAGCATCTGTCTCAACTCATGAACGTCGACCTTGCCGGTGCTGCCGCGGGGAATGGCGTCATCGGAGTCGACCAGCAGCCACACCGTCGGAATCTTGAAGGAACTCAGCCGCTTTCGCGCTGCCGCATGCAACTGTTCGACGGTGGTGTCGCCTATCACGACGGCGCCCACGGCGCCAGAGACATCGGTGACGAACGCGTTGTCGACCCCGTCGATGGTGCGCAGCGCCTGCTCGACCTCGCCGGGATAGACCGTCGCACCGCTGACCTTGAACATGTCGTCGGAGCGGCCGTGGTAGAACATGAAGGCGTTGTCGTCGAGGTGCCCGAGGTCGCCGGTCGGGTAGTAGCCGTCCGGCGTGAACAACTCTTCGCGGCCACGCCGGCAGACGCCCCGCAACGTGTGCGGGCCGCGGATCTGGATGATGCCGATCGTGCCTGCGGGAAGCGGTTCGCCGGAGTCGGGATCGACGATCCGTACCTCCATCCCGTCAAAGGGCTTACCGCAGCTTCCCCATGCGGATCGCGGCATATCGGTGTCGGCGGGATAGCCGCAGTACGGCCCGAAGGACTCGGTCATCCCGAACAACCTCGCGCGTGCCCCCCGCTCCGAGCGTTGCTCAGGCGGGAGCAGCGCCTCCAGGCTGCCCGGCCGCAACGCGGACAAATCCGCTCCGACAGAGGCGGATTGGCGTGCCAAAGCCTCGGCCTGGTCGGGCCAACCGCGGAACAGCGTGACTCGTTCGCGCTCCAGCAGGTGCAGCGTCGTCTCCGGCCGGGGAATCTCCTCGGTGACGAGGGTGGCGCCCGCCAGCAGCGCGGACAGCACGCCGCTGCCGAAACCGCCCACCCAGAAGAACGGCATCGGCAGGTACAGCCGAGCATCTGCGTCGATGCAGCGGGCGGCCAGGCCGGATCGCACCGCGACCAATGCGTTGCCGTGCGAGTGGATGACTCCCTTCGGCGGTCCGCTGCTTCCCGAGGTGAACATGATGACAAGCGTGTCGCTGGGCGTGACCGCCGCTGCCATGGCGTCGACCATCTGATCGCCGCCCGCATTCGGCAGTTGCTCAGGCGTCCAAACCTTGTGCAGCGCAGGAAGTTCGGGGACTTTCAATACGTCGGCAAGATCGTCGTGATAGCGATGGCCGCGGAACTCTTCGACCGCGATCAGTACCTGCACGGAGGCCGCCCGCAGTTGAGCCACCAACTCGGGGGGCTGCAGCAGGGTGCTCAACGGCACCAGCACCGCGCCGATGCGTGTCAGCGCCACGGCGATCTGCACCCACTGCACGCGATTCGGCATGATCAGACCGACCCGGGTCCCCTTGCCGATGCCGGCTCCGATGAATGCGGCCGCCATGGCGCGGGTGGTGTCGTCGAGCTCGGCGTAGCTGATCCGGGACTCGGTGTCGATGACCACCGGCTTGTCACCGTGCTGTTGTGCGCGAATCCTGACCAGTTGGTCGACGGTGTCACGCATCGAACATCTTCTGTAGCGTGGTGAGGTCGACCTTGCCGCTGGAGAGCACCGGTATCTCGGAACGCCGCACGGCGGCAAACCTTCTCGGAATCTTGTAGGCGGACAGCTCCGCCTCGAGTTGATCGCGCAGGGCGGCCTCGTCGAACTCGGCGCCGTCCTCGACCGCGACGACCGCGGCGACCAGCTGTCCCCGCTCGGCGTCGGGGAGTCCGAGCACATGCGCGACGGTCCCGCCGGCCACCTTGGCGATCGCACGCTCCACCTCAGCGGGTGCGACGTTGGCGCCCGCCGTCTTGATCATCGCATCGCGTCGCCCGATGAAGTACACGAAACCGTCGGCGTCGGTGCGAACGAGATCGCCGGTGTGAAACCAGCCGTCGGCGTCGAAGCACTCCTCGCGGCTGCGCTTGTAGTACCGCTGCATCATATGCGGCCCGCGGATGCAGAGCTCGCCGTCGACGACTTTGGTTTCGAAGCCCGGCACCGGCCTGCCGAACGAACCGCGCCGGTGCTCGGGTTGATCGGACTCGTCCTCGCTGATGGTGATGACGCTGCCCGCTTCGGTCATGCCGAGCATGGTGTGCCGCAACTCGGGATCGGCAGGCCGGACATCGGGCGCCATGATCGGGTACAGGTTGCCACGGCGCATCGAGGACAGATCGCGCCGCGAGAGGCTGGGGTGACGGGCAAGGTGGGCGATGCCTGCCACGAAACCGTTCGTCATGGTCGGCTTCTCGGCCTCGAGCAGATCCAGCGTCTCGCCGGCATCGATGGCGTTGGAGCACACCAGGGTCGAACCGGCGAGCAGGGTGGCCAGCACCGCGAACGCGATTCCGCCGATCCAGAAGAACGGCGAATTGCAGAACAGTTTGTCCTCCGAGGTCAACCCGCGGATCTCGTTCAGGATCCTCTGGTGCCCCAGCAGCGATGTGTGCGTGTGAACCACGCCTTTGGGAGCGCTCGTCGACCCCGACGTGTACACGATGGCCACTGGATCCGATTCCTCGACGTCGTCTTCCATTGCCTCGAGCAGCGCGGTGTCGACCGTCTCATCGGGTTCGTAGTCGATCAGGACGTGGCGCAGCAACGGGGCAGCGTCCTTGCTGTCGGCGAGGCGTGTCCGGTAGTCGTGAGATCGGAAGGAGGAAGCGGCCAGCAGGATTTCGGTGTCGCTGTCGGCCAGTTGTACCGCGAGTTCCGGGGCAGTGGCGAAGGTCGAAAACGGTATGACGACAGCGCCGATGCGCGCCGCGGCTAACATCGCGACAATCCACGCTGCTCCGTTCGGGAAGAGCACGCCGACGTGGGAGCCCTTTCCCGCGCCGAGAGCGATCAGACCGCGTGCCAGTTGGGCCGAGCGGCGGTCGGCCTCCAGGTAACTCAGGCGTTCGGTGTCGCACACCAGCAGCGGGTGCTCAGCCCGGTCGCGGGCCTGGCGGCGCAGCACGTCGCCGACGGTCAGCGAGTCACTTGGCATGTTCGACGGGATGGCTGAAGAACTCTTTGACCGCACCGAGGTCGGCCTTACCGGACGGTGTTCTGGGGAGCTGGTCGACGATGGCGATGTCGGTGGGAATCTCGTAGCGCGCCAGCCGCGTTCGCAAGAATTCGACCAGCGCCGTGGTGTCCGTGGCGTCCCGCAGCTCCACCATCGCGACCGGTGTTTCGCCGAGGCGGTCGTCGGGCCTGCCGACCACCGCCGCCCCGCGCACCGCGGGATGGCTCTCCAGCGCGGTGCGTACGTCGTCGGGCATCACCTTGAAGCCGCCACGGATGATCGCTTGATCGGCGCGGCCCAGGATCCAGAGGAATCCGTCAGAGTCGATGCGCGCCATGTCCGTGGTACGCATCCAGTCCGCAGCCGGTTCCAGCTGACCGGGTTTGACCTCCAACAGTCCGGCCTGGTCCGGACCCAGTGGGGCGCCTTCGTCGTCGACGACCCGCAGCTGTGCGCCGAGGCTGGGCCTGCCCACGCTGCCACGCTTGTCGTGCCAGTGCTTCCGGTAATCGGCCAGCGTCCATCCGGCGACCCCGCCACCGAATTCGGTTGCGGCGTAAGATGTCAGAACGGGTATCTCGAACTTTTCGGTAAACGCGTCGGCATCGTCCGCCGACAGCGGTGCGGTACCCGACGTCACTGCTCGGATGCTCGCCAAGTCGTCGCGGGTCAGATCCGAATGCAACACCATGCGCAGGGCCGCGGGCACCAGCGACACCGCGCGGGGGCGGTGCCTGCGCACGGCTTCGGCCCACTGATCGAGCTCGAAGCGGTCCAGCAACGCGAAAGGCCGTGCCTCACAAATACACTGCAGCACACGGAAGACGCCGCCGATGTGCACCATCGGGGCGTTGACGATCGCGACACCCTGACGCAGTTCCGTCGGGGCCGGTGAGTGGGCTGCTTCGGGCCCGATCACGCTGCGTGCGAGCATGTCGTAGGTGAGGTCGATTCGCTTGGGCGGACCGGTCGTACCGCTCGTCAGCATCCGTACCGCGACCTCGGGGCGACCCGCCGTGCTGCCTCGGCCCGGCGTGACCAGGGGTGCGCCTGCCAAGTTCGAGATCGAAACCAACGTCGGGCCCACGGGAACCAGCGATGCCAGGTCGTCGGACGCACCAACGATAAAGGGAAGATCCAGCGCCTCGATGTCCTCGCGAGTACGGTCGTCGCCTCGGGACGGGTTGATGACGACGACCGTTCCGCCGGCGAGAAGCACGCCCAGGAACGCCGCCACGTGTGAGGGCCTGTTACGCAGCAGGATCCCGACCTGACGCGGCCCTACGTCGAGTGCCTTGATGGCTCCGGCGAGTCCTGCGACCTGTCGCCATGTCGACCATTGGCCGTTGTACTCGATCGCTGCGGCGTCGGGCTGCAACTCCAGCACGTCGCCGATCCGCAGGGTGAGCGCGTGAGCGGGCATCACCGCACCCTCGGCTTGGTCGACGCTCCGTTGCCGCGGGCGGCCAGTTCGGCTTGTCCGAGGGGATTTCCGAGCCTCGTGTAGATCAGATTCTGCTCCAGCGCCGCACGATAGGGCTTGTCCAGCGACTCCCAGATCGCCTTCACGGTGCCCTGAGTGGCAGACGGCGGCTTGGCGGCGATCGACGCCGCGATCTCGTGCGCGCGCTCCCAGAGCCGATCGGCAGGCACTACCTCTGACACCAATCCGATCCGCAGTGCGGTGTCGGCGCCGACGCGTTCGTCGTTGCCCATCAACGCGATTCGCAAGGTTTCGCCGAGACCGACGCGGCGCATCAACCCGACCGGCTCCAACGCGCACACCAAGCCCGCGCTGACATGGGAGTCGAAAAACGTCGCATCCGCCGAGCAGATCACCACGTCGGACTCGTTGACGAAGTAGAACGCACCCGCGGTGCACATGCCGTGGACGGCGCACACTACGGGCTTCCACATCTTCTGCCACTTCGGGCTCAGCGCTTCGCCAGGATCCTCGTGATTCCACACGTTGTCCGGTTGGTCAAAGGAGGACTTGATGTCAAGACCGGCGCTGAACGCCCGGTCGCCTGCCGCGCGAAGCACGACGGCGCTCACCGAGTCGTCGAGTTTTACGATGCGCCAGGCCTGCGCCATCTCCTCGCACATGGTCCGGTTGAACGCGTTGAGGGAATCGGGCCGGTTCAGCGTGATGGTTGCGACGTGACTGGCTTCGTCCACGTCGAGCAGGATCGTTTCAAAGGCCGTCATCGGCACTGCCAGTTGGGGGCGCGCTTTTCCATGAACGCCTTCGGTCCCTCGAGTGCGTCTTCGGTGCGAACCACGCGCTCGCGGAACGTCTCGGCGAGGATTTCGGCCTCGTGCAGCGGCAGGTCGAGTGTCTTGTGGATGGCCAGTCGCGTGCCGCGGACGGCAAGCGGCGCATTCGAGTTCACGATGTCGGCGATCTCGTGGGCACGCTCGAGCAGCCTGTCGTGCTCGACGACCTCGCTGATCATGCCGAGGTCGTATGCCCGCTGTGCGCTCATCCGCTCGTGCTTGCCCATGAGCGCCATCCGCAGCGCGACATTGCGGGGCAGCACCCGGGCCAGCCGTACCATCTCGCGGCCGGCCACCAAGCCGATGCTGACGTGGGGGTCGAAGAACGTCGCCTTGTCGGAGGCGATGGCGATGTCGCCGGTGGTGATCCAGTCCAGGCCTGCGCCACAGCACAATCCGTTGATGGCGGCCAGCACGGGCTTGGCCATTCTGCGAAACGGCGGCGTGCCCTCTTGCGGGGCCTCCCACTGGTCGTAGGTGGACAGATAGGGCCGCTCGTAAATCACCCGGCCGTCCTCGGGGATCTCCCCGACGTCGGCGCCGGTGCAGAACGCGCGGCCAGTACCGGTGACGACAAGGATCCAGATGTTGTCGTCGCTTTCGGCCTCGTCGTACGCGGCGCGCAGCTCACTGATCATGACCGGGCTGAGCGCGTTGAGCGCATCGGGCCGGTTGAGCGTGATCGTCGCCTTGTGGCCGTCGACCTCGTACTTGATGTACTTCATTTAGTCACCTTCCACCGAACTCCGGTGTGCGCTTTTCCCGGAACGCCGCTAGACCTTCTTTGAAATCGGCTGTCCGGCACGACAACTCCACGTTGAACAGCTCCTGCGTCATGGCCTGGTCCAGGGTGGCGTGCTGGCCATAGTTGATCGCCTGCTTGGCCAGCCCGATGGCCACGGTCGGCCCCGCTGCCAGTCCCGTCACCAGTTGTTCGGTGACATTCTCGACTTCGGCCGAGCTCACGCTGCGGTGAATCAGCCCCCAGTCCGCGGCGTCGCGGCCACCCACCTTCTCGCCGAGCAGCAGCATCTGCTTGGCGCGCGCCAGGCCGATCAGCCGGGGCAACAGCCACGTTGAGCCGGAGTCGGGGGAGAAGCCACGGCCGACAAACGGCTCCCAGAACACGGCGTCGTCGGCCGCGACGGTGAAGTCGGCGGCCAGGGCCAGATTGCAGCCAAGGCCGACGGCCCAGCCCTGCACGCTGCAGACCACCGGCAGCTGGATGTCATGGACGAGTTCGATCACGCGGTTGGCGGTGTGCGGAATCCGCCGAACGAGATCGCCGGTCCGCGGCCGCTGTCCGGCGCTGTTGGTGGCCACCCAGTCCGCACCGGCGCAGAAATCGCCGCCCGCACCGCGGATGTGGACGACTCGCAGTGAATCGTCGGTCGCGGCGCCGGTCAGTAGAGCGACGAACGCGTCGATCATCGAATGACTGAGGGCGTTGCGTCGCGACGGACGATCGAGCGTGAGCCGAAGGACATCGCCGTCCCGCGATGCCGTCACCGAGCCGTCGGCTTCGACGTCAGTCACCGTTGAATCCGCCAATCCTTAGCTATACGGTTAGCCATACAGTATTGCTATCCTGTACAAGTTAGCAAGGAAAGCGCGCTAACGGAACATGGAAGAGGAGCCATGGCGGAAGGCACACCGCGATACGGCGAGCAGCCACTGGCGCAGACGGTCGCCGCCGCGGGCGCGCTTCGGCGCCTGACCGGGATGCTGCTGTCCTTGGAGCATGAGCATCCGATCGTCGACGCCATGCTCGCCCAATTCGCCGATTGGGAGCGGGAGTTGGCGGGCGTGCTCCCGGTAGACCCGACTCCCCGGATCGGGGCGGGCGGCGACGAGAAACGCGTATATCTGGACCACGCGTTCGACGTCGGCGCGTACAACCCGTGCTTTCCCGAGTACACCTTCGATCACCTCGACGACGAGACCGCCACCGGCCGCGTCACGTTTCCTGTCGTGTACGAAGGTCCACCGGGACTGGTGAACGGCGGCTTTCTCGCCGTGTTCTTCGACTGCATCACCCAACACCAGAGTTGCGCGGCTAGGCGCACGGGTAAGACGCGCTCACTGACGGTGACGTTCCGTCGACCCACGCCGATCCTCACCGAACTTCGTTTCGACGTCGCGCGGTCCGAAGACGAGGGCAGGGTCACGTCGACAGCGCGCCTGCTGTTGGGCGACGAAGTGCTCTGCATTGGCGAGTTCAAGACGGTGGCGAATTCACCGGACAAACTGACCGGTTTCCGATTCGGCGAGCGGCGGGTCAAGAACTAGTGGTCGTCCACCGAATTCGCCAACCTCGCGTCGCCGAAATCGTGGCCTCGCGGCTGCGGGAGGACATCCTGTCCGGCCGGCTCAAGGAAGGCGATGTGCTGCCGTCGCAGGAGAGCCTGTTCTCCGAGTTCGGCGTGAGCCCGCCCGCGCTGCGCGAGGCGATCCACATCCTGGAAACCGACGGGCTGATCTCCGTGCGCCGCGGCAATGTCGGCGGGGCGGTCGTCCATCAGCCCTCGGCCGAGCGGACCGCGCACATGATCAGCATGGTGTTGCAGTCGCGGTCGTCGACACCGGCCGACGTGAGCGGTGCGTTGCTGCACCTGGAACCGATCTGTGCGGGGATGTGCGCCGCGCGCGAGGACCGGATGACTGAAGTGGTGCCGTACCTCGAGGCCGAAATCGACTTCCAGACAGAGCAATTCGATGACCTGACGCGGTATGTGCCGAATGCGCGACGCTTCCATGAAGCGATCGTATCCCGGTGTGGCAACGAGCCGATGATCTTGCTGATCGGCTCGCTGGAGTTGATCTGGTCGGCGCACGAGTCCTCGGTGTGGAGCGACGAAGGCGACCCGATGTCGCGCAAGACCATGCGCGCGGCGCTGCGCGATCACCAAAAGCTGCTGGACGCAATTCGGGACGGCGACTCCGCCCGGGCGGTGCAGCTTGCGCAGGACCACCTGGCCGCAGCCCGGCGCAACACCCTCGCCGTGGGCAGTGACAAAACCATTGAGGCCAAATTGATTTCCAGCACCGACCATCAGGAGTCCGTGAGATGACCAGCCCCGACGATCGTGTGCTCTTCGACGTGGATTCCGACAAGCGGATCGCGACCATCACGCTGAACAACCCGGGCCAGCGCAATTCGTACGACGCGACGATGCGCGACGCCGTCGCGGGCTACCTGGATCGTGTCGCGGAGGATGACGACATCACCGTGGTGTTGCTGCGTGGAGCCGACGGCGTGTTCAGCACCGGCGCGGACATGAACAACGCGTACGGCTGGTACGGCGATCGTGGCGAGAAGCCGGCCAAGAGCCGGCCCAGTCAGCGGCGGAGGCTGACCGTGGACCGCAAGTCGTTCGGCTTCTATCACAACCTCATGGGTTTTCCGAAGGTCACGGTGGGGGAGATCAGCGGATACGCATTGGGCGGCGGCTTCGAGATGGCGTTGATGACCGACATCTCGGTGATCGGGCGCGACACCAAGATCGGCATGCCGGCCACTCGCTTCGTCGGGCCAGCGCTGGGCAGCCTGCACATGTTCTTCCACCGGCTGGGTCCGGTGCTGGCGCGCCGGCTGCTGCTGACCGGCGACATCATCGAGGCGGGTGCCATCGAGCATTTGGGCACCTTCACCGAGACGTGTGACGCGGCCGCGGTGCCTGCCAGGGCCAGGTACTGGGCGGAGAAGGCCGCGAAGATGCCTGCCGACGGCGTCGTCATCGCCAAGGAAGCGTTCCGCCTCGTCGAGCAGAGCCAGGCCTACCAGGGCGAGGAAGTCGCCAGCTACCTGTTCCACGCGTTCGGCACGAACCTTCAGTTCGCGCCGGGGGAGTTCAACTTCGTCAAGACGCGGGCGCAGCACGGGACCAAGGAGGCGTTCCGGCTGCGTGACGAGCACTTCTACGTACCGGAGCCGTGAGTGACGTCGGTCACCTACTGGTAGCAATACAGTATCTGCTATTTTTGTAACGTCGCTTACACCGAAAGCCGAGGTCGAGAACATGCCAACACCCGTCATCGTCGGTGCCGCCAGGACAGCCATCGGCCGGTCGTTCAAGGGGACGCTCGTCAACACTCCCCCCGAGACGCTGATCACCACAGTGCTGCCCGAGGTGGTTCGCCGATCCGGTATCGACCCGTCGGCCATCGACGACATCATCTTCGCCGAATCGCATTACGGTGGAGGCGATCTCGCCCGCTACGCGGCTGCGGCGACGGGTATGGAGGACGTCCCCGGCCAGTCGGTCAACCGCCACTGCGCGGGCAGCCTCACCGCGATCGGCAATGCCGCGGCGCAGATCGGTTCCGGCATGGAGCGGGCGCTCATCGCGGGTGGCGTGCAGTCGCTGTCGATGACGCCCCTGATGAATCAGCGGATCCCCGGGCCCGAGCTGACGTTCGAGGAGCGGTGGATGCCGCCGACACATCCGGAGACGCCGGATGCTCCGTGCAAGGACATGTCGATCACCGTCCGGCTGGAACACCGCCCAGGCCGTCGGAATCACGCGTGAGGAGATGGACGCCTGGGCGGCGCGGTCGCATCAGCGCGCCGTGGCCGCGATCGATGCGGGCAAGTTCGTCGACGAGATCATCCCGCTCAAGGTGCAGCAGCTCGACGGATCGGTGATCGATTTCAGCGTCGATGAGCATCCGCGCCGTGACACGACGGTCGAGAAGCTGGCCGGCTTGAAGCCGTTGCATCCGGAGATCGAAGGGTTCTCGATCACCGCAGGCAACAGCAGCGGCACCAACGACGCCGCGGCCGCGGTGGCACTCGTCGATTACGCATACGCGGATGCCGAGAAGCTGACGAAGTTGGCGACCGTGAAGGCTTGGGCCGCAGCGGGTGTCGCTCCGCGCGACTGCGGGCTCGGTGCCGTCAAGGTCATCGGCAAGGTGCTGCAGCGCGCCGGGCTGAAGCCGTCGGACGTGGCGCTGTGGGAGATCAACGAGGCGTTCGCATCGGTGCCGATCGCGGCGTGCCGCGAATACGGCATCGACGAGGAGCTGGTGAACTTCTCCGGAAGTGGTTGCAGCCTCGGCCATCCCATCGCCGCGTCCGGTGCGCGCATGGTGACGACGCTTGTCTACGAATTGCAGCGACGTGGCGGCGGCATCGGCGTCGCGGCGATGTGCGCGGGCGGTGGCCAGGGCGGCGCGGTCGTCATCGAGGTCTAGTCGCGATTTGGGCGCGCAAACGGTCGCTGAGCGGGCGTTAGCGCGCCGAAATCACTAGCGCGTGGCGGGCGCCTTGCTTCGCGTCCGCGGGCCCGACGCCTTGGTCGCCTTGCGGGCGGTCTTCGCAGGCTTCTTGCCGCCGTCGTCCATGAGCCTGCCCGCGTGGTCGAGGATGCACTCGAGGCCGAACTCGAAGTTCTTCTCGTCGGCCGCGCCGATATGGTGACCCCTCGCCGTCACCTGCGCCAGCAGTGGCGTGGTTTCGGGGTCGATCGTCATCGTTTCCTCGATATCGCTCGGCCCCTCGTCGGCGGCCCGGTTCTTGTCTCGAAGTCGCTGTAGGACAACCGATCCGCGGACATGCACCGACACCGCGGAGTACGTGTCGAACGCGTCATCGGCAGACAGGCCGGCCTCCACCAGGCTCGC
>Ga0068866_10000429_pt1 | contig 19431 bp, 15 predicted proteins | sample KBSMisM22_FD_66587 | JGI IMG/M metagenome (GOLD analysis project Ga0068866, IMG submission 66587) | Miscanthus rhizosphere microbial communities from Kellogg Biological Station, Michigan, USA - KBS Miscanthus M2-2 | ecosystem: Host-associated > Plants > Roots > Rhizosphere > Soil ... | reverse complement strand
TTGCGCAACAGTTCGGCGGTGATCAGCGATTGCGAGTGTACGATCGGTTGATCGGTGGCAGAGATGATCACTATCTTCTCGCCTTTGTAGCCCGACTCCTGGATCAGTTTCCTGGCCTTGTCGAAGTCGCGTTTGCCCTTGAGTGGCTCGGCGCCGATTTCGGACGACAGCGGTGTGCCGCAAGTGTAGAACGAGTAACAGGTATGGCCGTTCTTCTCGTCGCCGGCGATGCCGAGCACGTAGTCTTTCTGGTCGAGGACATAGAGCAGCGCCTCGCGCATCTTTTGATTGTTGAACGGCGGTTGCAGGAAATTAAATCGGATGATACCGAGCGATCCGAGCGGGTCGATGTTCTCGACCCGTACCTCCTTGTTCTTGCGCAGCAGCGGGATAAGATCCGGAGGCAACTGTTCCCACCAGTCGGCCTCGCCGGCATTGAGTGCGGCAGCGGCGGTGGCGGAGTCGGGGATGTAAGTCCACTCCACGCGATCCACCTTGACGACTTTGCCACCGGCCGCCCACGAGGGCGCTTCCTTGCGCGGAACGTAATCGTTGTTCTTGGCATAGACCACCTTGCTGCCGGGCACCCACTCGTCCTTCACGAACCTGAACGGACCGGAGCCGATCGTTTCGGTGATGTTCTGGAAAGCGTCGGTCTTGGCGACGCGTTCGGGCATGATGAACGGGACATTCGCCGACAGCTTGCCCAGCGCATCCAGTGTCAGCGGAAACGGCTTCTTGAGCTTGAGCTTGAACGTCTTGTCGTTAACCGCGATCCACGATTCCGTCGACTGCGCGAGCTTCTGCCCGAGCGCATCACGTTTGGTCCAGCGCTCCAGCGATGCAATGCAATCTGCCGAGCGCACCGGTTGGCCGTCGTGGAACTTGAGCCCGTCGCGTAGCGTAAACGTATAGGTCAACCTGTCCTTCGAGATATCCCACTTGTCGACCATCTGCGGTTGCGCCTGAAACTTGGCGTCGGTCGCAAACAGCGTGTCGTACACCATGTATCCATGGTTGCGCGTGATATACGCGGTGGTTGTGATCGGATCGAGTATGCGCAGATCCGCCTGCGGAATGAACTTCAGGACCTTTTCCTGAGCCGCGGCCGAACTCGCGGCAAACACCAGGGCCAGCGTGACCGCGCGAAGCAAAGCGCAAACGTCCTTCATGGCGATCTCCCGTGCAAGAAACTTCTTGGCGGCATGTGCCGGCACCTGGTTCCACTTTAACGCCACGGTGCATCGATGTACAGGCTGCGGCCACGCAACAAGCACACCATCTGGCGGGCGACGTAGCCTGACGAATCGATCTCCGGGCACTCCCGCGCCGCGGGCGCATTCTTACATAAATGGCACCGGCCTTCGCGCTGCATGCACCGCAGTTAAAAGGGGGAGGCAATGTTGGGGCAACGAGCCTTGCGCGGAGGATTCGACGAGTGGTCTCGACGAGGACGCAACGGGCCAAGGCGCGCAGCATTGACCGCGGGAATCCGCTTGCGGCCGAAGCAGCGCGTTCGCAGGCTTTGCGGGGTACCATGTACGCAATGGAGTTGGTAGCGTCGTCTGCGGAGGGCTGGCGAGCGAAGCTGCCCCTGGACAATTGGTGCACCCTGCTTTTCAAGTGCTGAGGACACGGCGGATATGGCTGTCGACGCAATAGAACTTACCAAACAGCTAGTGCGCATGAACACTATCAACCCGCCGGGCAAGGAGGAGCAATGCGCACGCCATCTTGGCGCGCTTCTGGAAAAGAGCGGGTTCAAAATCAAATACCATGAATTGTCCCCGCAACGTGCCAGCCTCGTTGCGACCATCGGCGGCAGCGCCGACAAAGCGCCGCTGTGCTTCACCGGGCACATCGACACCGTACCGCTCGGAGCGGCGCAGTGGAAAATGGATCCGTTCGCCTCGGACACGCAAGACGGCAAAATATACGGCCGCGGCACCAGCGACATGAAATGCGGTGTGGCGGCCTTCGTGGTGGCCTCGTTGAACCTCGCGGGCAAACTCGCCGGTTCACCCGGCCTGGAACTCGTGATCACTGCGGGCGAAGAAACCGGTTGCGAAGGGGCATTTCACCTCACGAAAAAAAGCGGCGCTTTGGGACGTGCCGGCGCCGTCGTGGTGGGCGAACCGTCGTCCAACTATCCCTTTGTCGGTCATCGGGGCGCTTTCTGGCTGAATGCACGCACGCGCGGCGTTACCGCTCATGGTTCGATGCCGGAGAAAGGGATCAACGCTGTTTTCAAGGCAGCGCGCGCGATCGCGGTGCTGGAGAAGTTCCGCTTCACCAATTCGCCCCACCCGCTGATGGGGCAGGCCACCCTCAACGTCGGCACCGTCCGCGGCGGACTCAATATCAATTCCGTACCCGACGAGGCTGTGATTGGCATCGATATACGCACCATACCGAACATCAAGCATGCGCAATTGAAGGCAGAACTCATGCGCGAGCTGGGCGAGGATGTCGAACTCGAAACAATTCTCGACCTCGAGAGCATTTTTACCGAGCCGGTACATCCGTGGATTCAGGAAGTTTTCGAAGTCATGGAGCCGATTCTTGGCCAGCGACCCCAACCGCGGGTGGCGTCCTACTTTACCGACGCCGCTGCGCTCAACGTCGCCTACAACTCACCTCCCACCATCATTCTCGGTCCGGGCGAAGCGCAGATGGCGCATCAGACCGACGAGTATTGCGTGATCGACCGCATTCCGGAATCGGTGGCGGCTTACGAGGAGATCGCGCGGCGCTGGTGCGCGATCTGATGGCCGAAGACCTGTTTTCCGCCAGCGCGCCGGCGCTACGCATCGCAGCGTTGCTGGACAGCGCATCGGGCGCAGGCGGCCAAACGCAGGCACATGGTTCTCTGGTCGCCGGCAACGGAAGCATCGGCGCGCATCCGGTTACGATTGTCGCCACGGACCGGCAGGTCGCCGGCGGGTCTTTCGGCGTCGCCGAGGCACAGGCACTGGCCAAGTTGCTGGAGCAAAGCCATGCACAGCGCTCGCATGCCATTCTGTGTCTGGACTCTGCCGGCGCAAAACTGGACGAGGGACTGGCTGCGCTCGGCGCGTTTCGCCAGCTTTACCGCCATATGCTCGACTTGCGGCTCGCTGGTCTGCCGATGCTTGGCCTTATCGGACGCGACTGTTTCGGCGGAGCAAGCATGCTCGCGGCCACTTGCTCACAGCGCGTTTACAGTGAATCATCCCGCCTTGCCATGTCGGGACCTGCGGTCTTGCAGGCGCTGGGCGGCTCCGAAGAGCTCGATGCGACCGATGCCGCAGCAGTGATCGCTTTGATGGGCGGCGCGGCGCGCGCGCGTCTGCTGCCAACAGACCGCTTGTGCAAGGACTCCTTTGACGCCTATCGTCATGCGACCCTGGAGTGGATTGCCGATGGCGCAACCAGTGCATCGCTGAACCTGCATGTGCAACACACGCGCCTTGGCACGCGCTTGCTGTCACAAGGCATGCTGCCCTCGCCGCCCCAACCTGCGTCGGACGACTTGCCGGCAATGCTTCGAGAGATCATTCCGGAAGGCGTGCAACTGCACAAGATGGATGGTGTGCTTTTCGGGCGCAACGGCACGGCCTCGCCGAATGCTTTTTTCGGATTTATCGACGGTACCCCTGTTGGCGCTTTGGCAATGTGGACTCTGGCTGGCGAGTGCCTTGCGCTGGCCGATGAACGTCCCGGCGAAGCGGTGACAGTGTTTCTGGATTCGCCAGGCCAGGCGCCGACTTTCCATGACGAAAGGGTCATGCTTTCCGAATATGTCGCGCATCTGGCGCTCGTGCTGTCGGATTTGCGGCAACACGGACATCGGGTAACGCTGCAAGTGCTAGGGGACGCGGCAGGCGGCGTCTACGTGGCACTGGCTGCTCCCGCGACACGCGTGGTCGCACTGCCCGGTGCCAACGTACAGGTACTGCCGCCGGCGGCGATTGCGCGTGTGCTGCGCCGTCGCACCGACCCGCTCGGCGTGGAAGACTATCTGCGTGCGGGCGTTATAGATACCCTCATATGAACGGGTGATGACGGCGAATTTCTACGCAGCGATTTCCGCTTCTCTCGGATCGGACGGGAATCGCGTCTGCCTCGAAACCGACGACGGCCTTTCCTACACCCGCGCGGACCTGGCGCGCGAATCGGCGCGCTACGCAGGCCTTCTGGTCGACACTGGAGCGGTGCGCGGAGAGCGTATTGCCGTGCAGGTCGACAAATCACCGGCGTGCCTTTTTCTCTACCTCGCTTGTCTGCGTGCCGGATTGGTCTATCTGCCGCTCAATACTGCCTACCAGCGCGGCGAGCTCCGGCACTTCCTGGAAGATGCAGAGCCGAGAATCGTCATCTGTGCGCCCAAGTCATTCGAGATGATGCGCGAGCTTTGTCCGAGCCACACGAAGATTTTTACCCTGGACGAAGCAGGCCGCGGCTCGCTGGCGGATGCCGCAGCCGGCTTTTCCGGTGAATTCGAAACAACCGCCTGCGAGCCCGACTCCCTCGCCGCGATCCTCTATACCTCGGGGACCACCGGCCGTTCCAAGGGTGCGATGGTGACTCACCGCAATCTCCTGTCGAATGCGCGTGTCCTGGTGGACTATTGGGGATTCAGTGATCGCGATGTGCTGTTGCACGCGCTGCCGATTTTTCACATCCACGGCTTGTTCGTCGCCAACCACTGCGCGTTGCTGTCCGGCGCCACGATGGTCTGGCATCGGAAGTTCGATGCGGCCCTGATAGTGCGAGACCTCGCGCGTGCGACCGTCATGATGGGCGTACCGACGTTCTATACCCGGCTTTTGGCACAGCCGGGCTTCGATCGCAGCGCCTGCCGCACTATGCGATTGTTCATTTCGGGGTCGGCACCTTTGCAACTGGATACCTTTAGCGAATTTCAGGCCCGTAGCGGCCATGCAATACTCGAGCGCTACGGCATGTCGGAAGCCGGCATGATCTGCTCGAATCCGCTGGATGGGGCGCGGCGCGGCGGCAGTGTCGGGTTCGCGCTGCCAGGAATATCGGTCAGGATCGCATCAGAACACGATGAACCGCTTCCTCGGGGCGAAGTCGGCGGTATTCAGATCCAGGGCGAAAACGTGTTCGCCGGCTACTGGCGCATGCCCGAGAAGACACGCGAGGAATTCACTGCGGACGGGTATTTTCGCACCGGAGACGTCGGTGTCGTCGACAGTGAAGGCTATGTGACCATCGTCGGCCGCGCCAAGGATCTGATCATCAGTGGCGGATACAACGTTTACCCGAAAGAGATCGAGCTGGCGCTGGATGCCTTGCCAGGCGTCACCGAGTCCGCCGTCATTGGCGTTCCACATCCTGACTTCGGAGAGGCCGTTGCTGCCGTCATCGTTCCCAGCAAAGACGCCAATATCGACCCTGCAACCGTGATCGCGGAACTGAAGAAGAACCTGGCCAATTACAAAGTGCCCAAGCACATCTACGTCGTAGATGATTTGCCGCGCAATGCAATGGGCAAGGTGCAAAAAGCGTTGTTGCGGGAGCGCTACGGCAAATCGACCCGTGCCGAATAACGCGTTGCGAATCCTATTTGGAGTTGCCGCAGCGAAAACATCATGGACCCGCGCGGTACCGGCGGGCACGCTCGCGTCGGCGGCGCCGTGCGGATGGAGTTGTGTTGGCCGCATTCGCCGAACCTGACAGTCTAGACCGGCTTGCCGATGACCTCGCGGAAAAAGGTTGGGCGGTGCTCGACGAGTTTTTCGCGCGCGAGACGACGGCTGCGTTGCGCAGCGACTGCCGGGCGTCGATCGCTTGCGGGGATTTCCGCGCGGCGGCGGTGGGCAGTGGCACGCGGCGTCAGATTCGGCCCCTGGTTCGAGGTGACGAAATCCTCTGGATGCAGCAACCCGGATCGAGCGAGCCGCGACGCGCCTGTTTCGACCGTTTCGAACAACTGCGGCTTGAGCTGAATCGTTCGCTGCAGTTGGGACTGTTCGAATTCGAGAGCCATTACGCCCGCTATGCTGCCGGTGTGCGTTATGCCAGGCACGTCGACCGGTTCCAGGGTGACGGCCGCCGGCAATTGTCGTGCGTGCTCTATCTCAATGAAAACTGGAAATTCGAAGATGGCGGAGAACTGCGCCTTTACCTCGATGGTAACGATACGAAATTCGAAGACATCGTTCCCCTGGGCGGGCGGCTGGTGATTTTCCTGAGCGCGCGCTTCGCCCATGAAGTCCTGCCGGCGAAGCGCGAACGGCTGAGCATTGCCGGCTGGTTCAAGTCGCGTTGATCAAAACAGCGACCACAGCATCCGGGTGGCAAGAATGAACAGGATGACAGCGAAAATCTTTTTCAGTGTCGCGCCCGGCATGCGATGCGTCATCCTTGCTCCCCAAGGCACCGTAACGAACGTGCCGACCACGATACCGACGAGTGCGGGCAAATAGACGTAGCCCAGACTGAGGGCCGGCAGATGATCCTTGCCCAGACCCGTGAGGATGAAGCCAATCGTCCCGGCCACTGCAATCGGCAGGCCGAGTGCCGCGGAAGTTCCGATCGCCTGGCGCATCGGCACGTTGCAGAGATTCATGAGCGGGATGGTCATCACCCCGCCGCCGACGCCCACCAGGCTGGAGACCACGCCCACGGCCACCGCGACCGTTGTCATGCCCATTCTGCCGGGAAGCTGCCGCGTCGGCTTCGGCTTCACGTCCGCGAACATCCGGACCGCCGAGTAGTAAACAAAGATGACAAAAAAGATGGCGAGATATTGTGATTTCAACTGGTCGGCCACTACCGTGCCAAGCAGAGTGCCTGCAATCAGACCCGGCACGGCGGCACGCACGATGTCCCATCGCACCGCGCCGTGCTTGTGGTGTGCCCGTAAACTGGAAATGGATGTGAAAACGATACTGGCGATCGATGTACCCAGGGCCAGATGCAACAGGCGATCGGCCGGAAATCCCTGCAGGGTAAATAAATACACCATCAGCGTGACCAGGATCAGTCCGCCGCCAATTCCGAGCAATCCGGCGAAGAAGCCGACGAAGAGTCCCATCAACAAATAAATGATCCACCACAGTTCCATCACCGTGGTGGCCTAGAGCAGCTTCATGATGAAGTCCCATTCGCGCAAGTCGACGGGCGTGATCGACAGACGGTTGCCGCGCTGAAGCACGCGCATCGATGTGAGCTCGGGATGCGAGTGCAATTCCGGAAGTCCGACGACCCTGGTTTTCTTCACCAACGTTACATCTACATTGAACCAGCGTGGATTGTCCCGCGATGCCTTGGGGTCGAAGTATTCGCTCTTGCGATCGAACTGGGTTTCGTCCGGATACGCGAGCTTTGAGACCCTTGCAATGCCGGCAATGCCCGGCTCCGGACAACTCGAGTGATAAAAGAACACGCCGTCGCCGATCTCCATTTGATCACGCATGAAATTGCGCGCCTGATAGTTACGCACGCCCCACCACGCCGCAGTCTTGCGCGGAGCCCGCGCGAGGTCATCGACGCCGAACACGCCGGGTTCGGATTTCATCAACCAGTGTTTCATGGTTCCGCCGCGCAAAAAAAAGAGTTCCGGGGTTTCCGGAACTCTATCGGATCACAACGCTTTGACAATAGCAGAAACCAAGATACTCGAATCTGCCATGCACTTTCTGAAAAAGGGTGCCCCCCACGATATCCGCCAGGCCGGCATCTTGAACCTAGGGTTCAAGGCGGTCGCTTTCCGAGCACATCAGGCGCTTCCCTATGGGACGCGCACAACAGCGCTACTTTAGGCAGCAACCAAGACTATTAACATTGGTTCAAAGAATTACAACCTGACGAACGCCGCAGGGGACATTGACTTCGCGTCAAAACAACTCGTCCTGACCATTCATTGCCTGGTCAATGGCGGCCTGCATGTGGAAGATTCTACGCTTAAACTCCCCCACATCAAATCCGCCTTCAACGCGAGTCGACAGAAATTCATGCGCAATGTTCAACGCCGCCATGATTGCGATGCGCTCGACGCCGATCACCTTTCCCGCGTCGCGGATCTCCCGCATCTTGTTGTTGAGGTATTCGATCGCTTTGAGCAGGTCTTTCTGTTCTTCCTCGCTGCAGGCAATGCGAAATTCGCGCCCCATGATGTTTACATCCAAGCCGCCGCCCTTGGGCTGAGCACTCATTCCGCGCTTTCCGGTATCTGGGCCAGCAATGTCTCCAGGCGGGTCCGGGCGGTGGTCACCTTCTCGGAAAGGCGCTTGTTCTCGCTCTGAGCCGACGCCAAATTCTGCCGCAACTGGGAATTGTCCTTGCGCAGTTTCTGTGTCAGCTGAACGAGTTGACTGATCTTATCGTCGAGGGACTTGAGCTCGGCTTCCATGGGGACACTATAATTTTGAAAAGCGTGAAAAGTCAACTGCTAACGGATTTTTTTGAATGTGTTTTGGTACATATTGAGGACTTTTGGGGCCGACTTTGGCGCAGCGCGGAAAGCCCCTGCCGGTGGTTATGGTCCGGGCTTCCCCGCTACCCCGTGGGAAGCTACCGGTACATGCCAATGGGGTAGAATCCGGCGACGTTCTCGGGTGCCCCGATCGAATTTCTTTGGCGGGGTCAAACGGGAAACAGGTGCGTGCCAATTGATTGTAACCGGCGCAATTCCTGTGCTGCCCCCGCAACGGTAAGCGTCTGTTGGGGCGTATCAACATGCCACTGTGCACGCCGCCGGATCATCGGCGGCTCATGGGAAGGCGATACGCCCGAAGCGCAAGCCCGGATACCGGCCCATGGACGCGAACGGAGATTCCGCGTGGGGCGGCCATCCGGTGTCGGAATTCCTTCACCAGCATCCCCGGCGGGACTCGCTTTCTCAAACTCGCGCATGCGGAGGGCTTGCGCCCAAGGGGAGCAGCGAATGAAAAATTTTCAGAGGTGCCTTCTGCTGGCCGGCTTGTTGGCCAGTGCAAGCGCTCACGCGCAAAAAAATCCGGATCTCGTCGCGGAAGAGGTCGTTGTAACGGCTTCGCGTTTCGAGGAAAAGCCGGGCGATCAGCCAATCGGCGTGGAAGTGATCACCAGCGAACAGATCCGCGACAGCGGCGCGCGCACGGTGCCCGAGCTATTGTCGCGTCAGGCAGGAATCTATACCCGGGACAACAGTGGCAGCCCGAACCAGCAAATTGACATGCGAGGGTTTGGCACCTTCGGCGATCAAAACACTTTGATCTTGGTAGATGGCCAGCGCATCAGTGAAAATGAACAGATCCCTGCGGATCTTGCATCGATTTCGTTGTCCTCCGTAGACCGCATTGAGATCATGCGCGGTAGCGGCGCAGTCCTCTATGGAGGAGGTGCAACGGGTGGCACGATCAACATCATTACGCGCGGAGCGAAACCGAACGCGGCTGAAGCAGAGCTAAAGGCCGGATATGGGACCTACAGCACCAGCGAGTTCGCTGCTGGCGGAAGAGTCGGCGGCGAGAAAGTCGGCGTTTCGGTCAACGCCAGCCAGTACGCGTCTAACAATTATCGGGACAACAATGCCATCCGGCAGCGCAATTTGCAGACTGACTTTCGCTATTTCGGCGAGCACGGCCCGATTTATCTGAAGCTGGGGGCGGGCGATCAGGATTTACGCTTGCCTGGATCGCGGACCGAAGCCCAACTCGAAAGCGATCGGCGCGGGACGGCGAATCCCAACGACTATGCCACGTTGCGCACTACTCGCGCCAACCTGGGAACCAGCCAGGCGTTGGGCTTTGGAGAACTGGCGGCCGATCTCACCTATCGGGAGCGCGATTCGTTCGCATTGAACGATCCGGGAACCAACGACGTTCAAGGAAAGGTCACCTCATTCTCACCGAGATTGAAAATTCCGTTCTCACTGGGAGGCAGCCATGCGCTGGTCGGAGGACTGGATTGGGATAGATGGGAGTATTCCTCAACTACAGTTTTCCCTGGATTCAGTGCTTCCTCCCGATCGGAACAAGAGAACTCCGCCCTGTTCGCCAAGGATACGGTCCAGTTCGGGACGGGAACGCAGTTAAGCTTGGGTGGACGGTTGCAACGCGTTGACACCACCATAGAGGATTTGAGCGGCTTTGCTCCGGAGATCGATCAAGTTCGCCGGCCAAAAGCCTGGGAACTGGCACTGCGCCAGGATCTTGCCGCTGCGACGGCAATTTATGGAAAAGTCGGACAGAGCTTCCGTGTCGCCAATGTGGACGATAACCGCGGGCTGACCGCGCCGCTCGAGCCTCAGACCTCCCATGACGCGGAAATTGGGACCGAGTACCACGTCGACAAAGCGCGCGTGCGCGCAGCTGTGTATCGCATGAACATCAAGAACGAAATTGCTTTCCTGCCCGGAGACGTTGTGCCGCCCTTTGGAGCGAACGTCAACTTGCCGCCGACTCGTCGAGAAGGGTTTGAAATCGAAGCGGACTGGAATGCGAACGCATGGCTGGCATTTTCGGCGAACTATACCTATGCGGTTGCCAAATTCCTCGAGGGCAGCTTCGGTGGTGCCGATGTGACCGACAAGAACGTGCCACTGGTGCCGAGGCATCGTGCCAGCCTGGGCGCGACCATAACACCAGTGGAGCGTCTGCGGGTGACGGCGATCTTTACTTACGTGGGCGAGCAGTATTACGACAACGACCAGAGCAACACTTTCGGCCGCAAGATTCCTGAATACGCGGTGGTTGATGTCTCGGCGAACTACGATTATCGCAACTGGACCCTTTCAGCCTCGATCCATAATCTTCTTGGCGAGGATTACTACACATATGGCATCCGCAGCCTGAGCGCGCCTACCTTCAATGCCTATCCGGCGGCAGAGCGAGCATTTTTCTTCGCCGTCGAGTATCGCTTCGGCCGCTAAGCGCAAGCGACGGTGTGCTGGTTGGAGAAAGGTCCAGAGGAGTCGGGCCTTTCTCGTTCATCCTGTTGGCTGGTTCCAAGTTTTGCTATTGTGCGGCCATGCAGCAGATAACCAGCACCCAGCTCTACCTTCGCCTGCTCCGGTACGTCCAACCGTATTGGGGTGTTTTCGCATTCTCGATACTCGGCATGCTCATAACGGCGGGCACGGAAATCATTCTGCCCATTGCCGTGAAACCTTTCCTCGATGGGACTTTCGTCCAGAAGGATCCGTTTCTGATCCGGTGGGTTCCGGTCTTCATGGTCCTGTTGTACGTGGTTCGCGGCCTCGGAGCCTATATCGGCACCTACGCCAGCGCATGGGTCGGAAACAAGGTTGTGATGGATCTGCGCGATCAGATGTTCCGGCGCATGCTCGCCCTGCCGCTAGGCTATTTTCACGACAGCACCACCGGCAACTTGATCTCGCGCTTCACCTTCGACGTTGCACAGGTGACCGGTGCGGCGACCAATGTCGTGACAGTGCTGGTAAAGGATTCGGTCACCATCGCGGGTCTGCTCGCTTATCTGCTCTACATAGACTGGAAGCTGACGGCGATCTCGTTGATCATGGTGCCGCCGATTGCGGTGGTGGTGCGCTATTTCAATGTCCGGCTGCGCAACATGAGCCGCAAGACCCAGCAGGCGATGGGTGACATTACCCAGGTTCTGCAGGAAACGGTCGAATGCAACAAAGTCGTCAAGATCTTCGGTGGACAAGATTACGAGGCCAAACGCTTTGCCGAAACCAGCAACCGGCTGCGCGGCTTCAGCATGAAACAGACGGCGGCGGCTGCCGGCAACGTTCCGATTGTTCAGTTGCTTGCGGCCATGGCCGTCGCGGTGGTGGTTTACTACGCGACCGTGCAGGCCCAATCCGATGCCACCACGGTAGGTGGATTTGTCTCTTTCCTGGCTGCAATGCTTCTGCTGACCCCGCCGCTGAAACGGCTTACGGGAGTAGCCGAACATTTGCAACGTGGCCTCGCCGCCGCCGAGAGCGTGTTTGCGCTGCTGGATGAAAAACCGGAGAACGATGAGGGCCGGATTACGCTCGCGCGCGCGCGTGGCGATATCGATTTCCACGATGTCAGCTTCCGGTACCCGCGCGCCGACACGCCAGCATTGGATGACGTAACCCTGACGATTCGTGCCGGGGAAACCATCGCGCTCGTCGGATCCTCCGGCGGAGGCAAAACCACGTTCGCGAACATGGTGCCGCGGTTCTATCATCCGGATTCCGGAACCATCAGGATAGATGGACACGACATCGAATCAGTGTCGCTTGCCAGCTTGCGCCGGAATATCGCTTTGGTGAGCCAGGAAGTCGCCTTGTTCAATGATACCGTCGCGGCGAATATCGCCTACGGCGAGGCAGCGGGCGCAAGCCGGCAGGAGATCGAACGCGCGGCGGAAGCCGCGCATGCGCTGGAATTCATTCGCGCAATGCCGCAAGGATTTGATACCCTGATCGGCGAAAACGGCGTGAGGTTATCGGGTGGTCAACGCCAGCGCCTGGCGATTGCGCGCACAGTGCTGAAGGACGCGCCGATCCTGATTCTGGACGAGGCGACGTCGGCGCTGGACTCGGAATCGGAAAAGCATGTCCAAGCCGCGCTCGAATATCTCATGCAAGGCCGCACAACCGTGGTCATCGCGCATCGCCTCTCCACCATCGAAAACGCGGACCGCATCGTGGTGCTCGACAAGGGCGCTATCGCGGAAATCGGAACGCACGCGGAATTGCTGGCCAAGTCCGGGATTTACGCGAACCTTTACGGCATCCAGTATTCGATTGGCGGCGGCAGCGAACCGAATCGCGAGCTTCAGCCGGTCGCTTGACGAAGGTTGCTCGTGAATATCCGGCATTGACAATGGCGCAGACAAAGGAGACGGACTGCAAACAGGAGCCCGGGATCGTCAGACCTGTAATCGACCGCAATCGCTGCGAGGGCAAGACGCAGTGCGTGGCGGTCTGTCCCTTCCATGTATTTACCATGGGAATTGTTCCGAAAGAGTTGCGCCGGGGCCTTAGTCTGCGCGGCCGACTCAAGGGATTCGCGCATCGCTGGCAACAGGCTTTCGCATCCAACGCCGATGCCTGTCACGCCTGCGGCCTGTGCGTGAGCGCGTGTCCGGAAAAGGCCATCACGCTTGTGAGGTCGACTCAATCCCTTCCAGGGTGACGGCCTGTAATCGCGGCCCAGGCAACTAGGTAGTGCGGATCATCCCGCAACGCAAAGCGTGGCACGCCATTTGCGCATATCCATGCAACCATACGACGTGCATCCCGCTTCGTCGACGGTCCGATCACCACAAAGGAGAACATCGTGGGCAAATATTTCCTCGCATGGTTGCTGGGCGTGCCGTTTTTTGTACTCGTGCTGATCTATATTTTCTTTCACTGACAGGATCTGCAGCGTCGATCGCGCATGGCCGGTAAACGGGTAATCTGAAAATAAACTTGCCCGTAAATATTGCAGGCGGACTGTAAGGCATACAATCGTCAAATTAGCGTGTGCCGACGTTTCGCGGCCGTATCAAGCCGGGGGAGCGCATCGGCGCATTGCGGTGTGCACCCACCTTGCGGATAATTAGACTACCGCTTGGTTGATGGAGGAGCAGTCAAATTGAAGAACGTGCAATTGAAGATGCAACGAGCGATCCGGCCGGCATTTCGTATCGTGCGGGGTTCCTCGGGGTTGTGGGAGGTCGTGGAAGAAGGCATTCGCGAAGCGTTGGCGCTGTTCAAAGCTCCGCAGGCGGCCCTTTCCTATGCCTGTGATCTGGCGGCTGCGCGCAGGGGGTCGCTCGTTGTTGTGTTCAACAAAGTCCCGATGAGAGGGCGTCGTGCTTTGTCGATGATGGCTCCCGGCGCGGCGAGCCTTCAATGAAAACCGTTTGCGCGAGCGCGACTGTAGTTCCAGACGGCCGCCACCCCGCGACGTTTCCGCGACGGGGTGGCGTTCCCGGGTGGGCAATGCTGGGGATATGCGCTTCACTGCTACCCGCCTGCGCGGGCTACCACGACCCGACGATCTACGAGGATCCGTCAGCCATGGTGGTGCTCTCTTCCACGCAAAGCAGTCCAGTGCACGGCGTGGTTACCTTCTTGCGTACGGGCGGAGCCACCCGGATTAGCGCGAATCTGTTCGGGTTCAAGCCCAACACGTCTCACGGGATGCATATCCACGAAAAAGGCGACTGCTCTGCTCGAGATGCGGCAAGCGCAGGCGAGCATTTCAATCCGACATCGTCACAGCACGGTAGTCCGAGCGCAGCGCCGCACCATGGAGGCGATCTCGGCAACGTCACGGCGGATTCCAAGGGAGAGGTGTTTACCAGCTTTGACATCGAAGATGGAGCCTTTGGCAGCGGTCCCGATAGCATCATCGGCCGAGGGTTGATTGTCCATGCGGATACCGACGATCTGAAATCTCAGCCCGCCGGAAACTCGGGTGCGCGGGTGGCATGCGGTTTGATCACCCGCAATCCGGACAAGATGACCTACGCCAAGGCAAGCCAGCCGTAATTAGTGCGCCTTCTCCCAGTTAGGTCCAAAGCCTAAATCGACGGCGAGAGGCACGTCGAGTTTTGCGACGCGATTCATCAAGCCGGGCAGTTCGGCTGTGACCGATGCGGCCTCGGCTTGCGGTACTTCGAGCACTAGCTCGTCATGCACCTGCATGATCAGCCGGCTCTTCATGCCGGCATCCGAAATCCAGCCCTGCACGGCAATCATTGCCAGTTTGATCAGATCGGCAGCGGTGCCTTGCATTGGCGCATTGATGGCGGCACGTTCCGCGCCCTGGCGCCTCGCGGCGTTGCTTGCTTTGATATCGACCAGGTAAAGACGGCGACCGAAAACCGTTTCCACGTATCCGAGGTTGCGGGCGGTTTCGCGCGTTCTTTCCATGTAATCCTTGACACCCGGATAACGCAGAAAATAGCGCTCCATGTATTGCTGCGCGGCGGAGCGCTCGATGCCGAGCTGCGAAGCCAGGCCAAACGCCGACATGCCGTAAATCAGGCCGAAGTTGATCACCTTCGCGTAGCGGCGCTGTTCGCTGGTAACGGTCGCGGCGTCGATCGCAAAGATTTCGGCAGCGGTGTGGCGGTGCACGTCTTCGCCGCCGGAGAATGCCCGCAGCAAACCCTTATCCTGGGACAGATGCGCCATGATGCGCAATTCGACCTGTGAATAGTCCGCTGAAACAATGACAGAGCCGGGCGGCGCAATGAACGCCTCGCGTATGCGGCGGCCTTCAGCAGTGCGGACCGGAATGTTCTGCAGATTGGGATCATTGCTCGAGAGCCTTCCGGTTACCGCCACCGCCTGTGCGTAATTCGTATGCACCCGCCCGGTAGAGGCGTTCACCATGCGCGGCAACTTGTCCGTGTACGTGGATTTAAGTTTCGACAGGCCGCGGTACTCGAGGATCAGCTTCGGCAGCGGATGGTCGAGCGCCAATTGCTGCAATACGTCCTCGTCGGTGGAAGGCACGCCGCTGGGGGTTTTTTTGACAACGGGCAGCCCCTTGCGTTCGAACAGAATCTCCTGCAACTGCTTGGGTGAATTCAGGTTGAAAGGTTGTCCGGCCTGCAAATACACCGCCTGCTCCAGCGCCATTAACCTGGCGCCGAGTTCCTTGCTTTGTTGTTCGAGCAGTTGGCTGTCGAGCAGCACGCCATTGCGCTCCATCGTGTACAACACTTCCATGACGGGCATTTCAATATCGCGATAGATATGCAGCAATTTGGCATCCCGCTCGATCTGCGGATGCAGCACGTGATGCAATTGCATGGTCACATCCGCATCTTCAGCCGAGTATTCGGTGGCACGGCCGACCTCCACCTGCTCGAACGGGATACGACCGGCGCCTTTGCCGGTGACACTGTCGTATGTGATGGGGGACCAATCGAGATGCCGGCCCGCAAGACTATCCATGTCGTGTGGCCGATGACTTTCCAAGACGTAGGATTGCAGCAATATGTCGTGTGCCAGTCCACCAAGCGCGATCCCGTAGTTGGCGAAAACATGCTTGTCGTACTTGAAATTCTGCCCCAGCTTGCCCGTCGCCTTGTTCTCCAGCCATGTCTTGAGTGCGCCAAGAACATGCTCGCGGGAAAGCTGCGCCGGCGCGCCCGCGTAGGTGTGGCCAAGAGGGATGTAGGCTCCGCCGTGGGGCTGCACGGACAGCGAAATGCCGATCAACTGTGCCGTCATCGGATCGGGACTGGTCGTTTCGGTATCGAGCGAAACCAGTTCGGCGCTCTCGCACTTCCCGATCCAGGCGAGCAGTTGTTGTTCAGTGAGAACGGTTTCATAGGCTCTCGGGGGACGAGGCACTGCGGGCGAGGAACGAAGCGCGGATACGGCGGCTTCGTCGCTTCGTCCCTGCTGCGGTTCCAGTATTCCCTTGTCGCCTGTACCGCGTCCCTGCAACTCCCTCAACCAACTCTTGAACTCGAGCCTCTCGAACAGCCGCGTCAGCTCTGCGACGTTTTGCGGCTGCGGCACCAACTCGTCGAGGCCGACCGGCAGAGGCACATCGCACTTGATGCCAAGCAGCTTTCTCGCCGTCGGCAACCATGGCAGTGCCTTGCGCAGATTGTCCCCGACCGCGCCGCCGATATCCGCCGCGCGCGCGATGATTTCGTCCAGCGAGCCATATTGCACAAGCCACTTCACGGCAGTCTTCGGGCCGACTTTGTCGACACCCGGAATGTTGTCCACCGCGTCCCCGATCAGCGTGAGATAGTCCACGATCTGCGCGGGCCTGACGCCGAATTTTTCCTCCACGCCTTTTTCATCCAGCAATTCGTTGGACATTGTGTTGACCAACCGCACCATCGGATTGACCAACTGGGTAATATCCTTGTCGCCGGTAGAAATGATCGTCTGCACGTCGAGTGTTTCGGCCTGCTTTGCCAGCGTGCCGATGACATCGTCCGCCTCCACTCCGTCGATCATGAGCAGAGGCCAACCCATTGCCCGGATGCTGTCGTGCAAGGGCTCTATCTGCCGCGACAGATCATCCGGCATCGGTGCGCGAGTGGCCTTGTATTGCGGATACCAGTCGTCGCGGAAGGTCTTTCCTTTTGCGTCGAATACGCAAGCGATATAATCCGCAGGTGTTTCGTTGCGCAGCTTTTGCAGCATGCTGAGCACGCCTTTCACCGCGCCGGTGGGTTCGCCAAGACGGTTGCGCAGGTCGGGAAGCGCATGGAATGCACGATAAAGGTAGGAAGAACCATCCACCAGCACTAGCGTTTTCATTGACGATCAGCGCGGAAATCAACCATGAGCGAAAAACAGAAGGTGCCGGTTCCGCTCGCTCCCGAACTTGTCGAGAAGGCATGGTCGGCGCGGGAATCCTGGCGGGTGTTCGGAATTATGGCAGAGTTTGTCGCGGCGACCGAACGCCTCGCCCACATCCGTCCCGCGGTAAGTATTTTCGGGAGCGCCCGCACCAAGCCCGACCATCCTTACTACCGGCTTGGCGAAGCGATTGGACGCCAGCTTTCCGACGCGGGCTTCGCGGTGATCTCGGGCGGTGGTCCCGGCATCATGGAGGCCGTCAACAAAGGGGCCTATGCAGGCCGCTCCCTGTCGGTGGGACTCAACATTCAGTTGCCGCATGAACAGGAGACCAACGCCTATCAGGATGTAAGTCAGACTTTCCGCCACTTTTTTGCGCGCAAGGTCATGTTCGCCAAATTTGCCTGCGCCTATGTCGTCCTTCCCGGAGGATTCGGGACTCTCGATGAGCTCGGAGAAGTGCTCACCCTGGTTCAGACCGGAAAAATCCGCCGCATTCCGGTCATTCTCGTGCACGGGGAATTCTGGCGCGGACTCCTCGACTGGATAGGCGATCGCATGGTGGCCGAGGGCATGATCGATCCACTCGATATGGATCTCATCAGAATCATCGATGAACCCAAGGAAATCGTCGATGCCATTTTTGATCACTACGAGAAGCGCGGATTTGCATTGACCGAGGCCGAGCGCGAAGCGCAACTGAATCTCTAGACCGGCCGATGTCAGTTTATACCACCGTCACCCGCGAGCAGCTTTCTGCCTGGCTCAGGAACTACTCGATCGGCGTTCCGATGGCGCTGGAAGGCATCCTTTCCGGGATCGAGAACACCAATTATTTTGTCACCACCACACACGGCCGCTTCGTGCTGACGCTGTTCGAAAAACTGACACGCAACGAATTGCCGTTCTATCTCAAACTGATGGCTCACCTGTCGAGCCATGGTCTGCCGTGTCCAAAGCCGATCGCCAACCTGCAGAACGAGTTGCTCGGTGAGCTCAACACAAAGCCTGCCGCCATCGTTTCCTGTCTCGAGGGCCGGCCTATCGCCGAGCCGGAACCGGTGCACTGCGCGAGAGTCGGCGAAGTTCTGGCGGAGATGCATCTGGCCGGAATGACCTATCCCGGTCGTCTGGACAACCTCCGCGGCGCGAGCTGGTGGGCCGCGTGCGCGCCGGAAATCTACCCGTTTCTCAAGCCCGCGGACGAAGAGATGCTGAAGTCCGAGATCAGCTATCAGGCCGCACAAAGCAGCGCCGGATTGCCGCGCGGCGTGGTGCATGCAGATTTGTTCCGCGACAACGTGCTGTTCGACGGTGACCGGGTGGGCGGGTTCATTGACTTCTATTTCGCCTGCGTTGACAGTTTCGTCTACGACGTCGCAATCACCATGAACGATTGGTGCGTCGATGCCGACGCAAGACTCGACCAGGTTCGGGCCAGCGCGCTGTTGAAGGCATACTGGTCGGTGCGCCCGTTCACCGATCAGGAGCACTCCGCGTTGCCGTCGATGCTGCGTGCCGGCGCCCTGCGCTTCTGGGTTTCACGGCTGTATGATTTTCATTTGCCGCGTCCCGGCGAACTCACCCATAAGCACGATCCGGAGCGCTTTCGCCGGATTCTCTCCAATCACCGGGCCGGCGCGTCGCGCGGTTAGGCCGTAGCTGACGCCAACGAAACGAGGATATGTGAACATCGACAAAGTGCCCGCCTCTCACGGCTTGAAATGGCTGTTGCAGGGATTTGTCCTCTTGCGCCGAAGTTTTTTCATGTGGCTGTTGTTCGTGCTGCTTCTGTGGGGCATGGTATTCGTCGCCGCCAAAGTGCCGTTCGCGGGTTTGCTGCTGGCCCTTTTGACGCCGGTCTTTCTTGGCGGACTCATGATTGGATGCCAGGCGCTGGCAAAAGGCGAAGAACTCGAGATATCCCATTTTTTCGCCGGATTCCGCAACAGCACGCTCAATCTTGTTACGCTCGGCGGCTTTTACCTGATCGGCAATGTCGTGATTGCGGGCTTGATGTACTCGATCGGCGGCGAAGCGATTCAGCAGATCGTTGCCGGTCAGTCACAAAACATCGACCCGGCGGTTCTCGCGCAGGCAATGGCACCGGCTCTGGCGGCGCTTATTGCGGGTATGGCGCTGTCTGTGCCGCTGAGCATGGCGATATGGTTCGCGCCTTTGCTGGTGGTGTTCGCACACCAGAAACC
>Ga0068866_10000419_pt1 | contig 19721 bp, 18 predicted proteins | sample KBSMisM22_FD_66587 | JGI IMG/M metagenome (GOLD analysis project Ga0068866, IMG submission 66587) | Miscanthus rhizosphere microbial communities from Kellogg Biological Station, Michigan, USA - KBS Miscanthus M2-2 | ecosystem: Host-associated > Plants > Roots > Rhizosphere > Soil ... | reverse complement strand
CACACCCAACAACCGGCTGCCAGCGGCCCATCGCGAACCGGCGTCACCCTCTGGCTGGTACACCGCAGCGGTGCCAGGACCGCTGATTAGCGACGCGCCCCTATGCTCCGACTCAACACGGCCTGACCGCAGCACATTCACGCGGTACGCGCTGCACAGCTCTCCGCAATGAATTTCCACGTCGGAGCCGACTACGACTTCGGCAACGACCACCGGGCCTATGGCACCCACCCGCTGGGTGAGGGAGAACGATTGCGGATCACTCAACAGGTCGATGTGCGGCTCCTGGCAGCACAGAGAGGCGAAGCCGTCGAGCCCGTTCGCGGTCGTCCATACAGCGCTATCGGAAGGATCGGCAATACTTTGGACCGTCACCGATCAGCCTCTCTCGCCATGTCCGGGACGTAACGCTCAATCTTGACAACGTCACCGGCAATGCTCGATATGCCGCCTCGCGCAGGTCGCCAGGTAATTCACAGCTAAGCCGCACCTGCTGGCGTCTCGTCCGGCCCGGCCCGGGCGGAGATCGGGCAGGGAGCCACACCCTCCAGCAGCACGGTTGACCTGGCCGCACTTCTGCGGCAACGAGCCCGGCGGAGTGGCGATCGTGCACGGCGAAGCTGGCGTCGGAAAGACCCGTTTGGTCGCCGAACTCACCGAATTGGCAGGCCACACCGGCGGCCGGACCGCCATTGGGACGACGCCCACGATCGGTTGTCCGCCGTACTGGCCGTGGGCCGAGGCTGGGCAGCGCGCTGCTACGCTCCGATCTGGTGTTCCAGTGGTACCTCCAACCCGCAGATGGCGGCGGCACAATAATCTCTGTTCACGTCGACATTCCGGAGGCCGAAGCCGAGCGTTTGGAGATGCAGCGGAACGTCATCGAATCGTCGCTACGCAGACTTGGGAAGCTGGCGGCGGCTGACTAACTGCCCTTTCGGCACGCCACCCGCGAGGGGACCCACGGAGTTCGTTGGCCGGCAACGTGTTTCATTACCCGTGTACCGCGTCGTAGATACGCTTGGCCACCACGGGATCGCCGAGGTATCCGCTGATCCCGTGCCGATTGTCGGTGGGATTGTCCACGTCGGTCTTGTTCTCGATCGGCCGGTCCGGCGGAGTCAGCGGAAAATGCTCGACATCAAGCGGATACAACGCGACCACGTCGCGGGGATCCATCGCGTTGAACCACGTCTTCACACAGGCCGGTGTCCGGTTACCCCCCACCTCGCCGACACCCGGAGTCAGATTGCGAATCGCGTTGACCGCCAACGGCGCTCCCACCGTGACAAACAACGGCACGTTCCAGTTCCGTGGTCCACCCTCCCGCTGCAACAGGGTGTAAGCGACGACGGTGCCCAGCGAATGCGCCACTACCACGCTTTCAGCGCCCGCCGTCATCGCGCCCATCATCCCGGTGTCGATCTTGCGGCGGATCACCCCGTTCGTCAGGTACTGGTAGACGTCATAGGTCGCCAGCGCGATGGTCGCGGCACTGACCTGCGGCATCGTATCCAGCTTGTGCAGAACCGCACGTACCCACGGCCAGTTCAGCGGGCCTTTCTCGGTGATCTGCTCGCCAGACGCGGCGAGCACCTCCTCGTCGGAAACGCCTTGCTCGCTGCGGATCTCGTCGAATACAGACAGCATGAATCGTTTCGCACCGGCGTCCAACTGCGGCTCACCCTTGACGATGACCTCGGCGGCCTCGTCGGGTGGCGTGCCCGCGGTCATCTGATCGAGCGCATCCCCGTAATACGGGAATCGCACCATACTTTCATCGATCGGCGGAAGAGGCGGGTCGTTCTTCGCCAAGCCCGCCGCCAGACAATCCACCCATTCACGCTTGAGCGCGGCCGCGTCCTTATGACCCTGCCCTCTGCCATGCACGAATACAAGTTCCCTAGCCACAGTCCCCTCCTCGACTCGATTTCACCTAGGTCCGATGGCACGCATCATTGCCATCAGATGATCTCGAGCGGACAAGTCGAACACCGTCCACAACGATGAAAGCACCATCGGACGCATCCGCTCGAACCACTCCATATCGCCAATCCCTAAGTCGTCTAACAATTCCCAGCCTTGGACCAACAGCGGGACGAATGGCACCACTGTGTGCCGAGGTACCCGTTGACTCAGATAACCGGCCAACAGCGCCACGTCGAACAGCGTGTAGCCGTCCAACTGGTCCAACAGCGCGTCATTCATCTGTTGCAGTCGCTCATGGGCTTGCATCTCGTAATACGAGTAGGCGGCATACACCGCAAGCGCAGGATCCTCGCCGTTGAGCAACTGAAGGTTCCGCGCCACATCACGCCCGTCGTCGGCCAACCGAAAACGGCCCTGCTGGACGGATGCCGCGACCACCGCACGTATCTCAGCAAGTCTGTTCGACCGTCCGGATGGCCTCTCGAACGAGACCGCGACGATCTCACGATCGTTCACCGTAATGTCGGTGACGGAGTCGGGCAGCACCGGCATTAGCGCTACCGTGTGGTTGTCGAACTCCACCAATACGTTTGACGGACGTCCTTTATCGAACGGCGTTGCGCTGACGAGCTGTGCGCCCCGCACCCTGACCGCCGCTTGGGGATCTGCTCCTGACTCGAAAAACGGTTGCGCCAGAGCCTTTACTGACTCGACGAAGCGCTTCGTGCCCGGCGCCGGTGCTCGCTCGGCCAGCGCGAGGTGTTCGCCGAATGGAGTATCGGGCTCGTTGCCGATCGCCCGCACGAGACCTTCCGCAACCTGGCTGACGGTGACGGCTTCATCAAGCGCTGACACGTCCCGCCCACGCCTGGGTTGCAGCGGCGTAGCCGTGGCCGGTGCCCCGTACTTCCGGTCCAGCGGCGACCGCGGTATCCCACCGCGAGGCCGCGCGACGACCACACGGGCCAGCCACCGTAGGTTCTTCTTGCCGTACTGCACATCGAACTTCGGCGTTTGATCTCTGTCGATATGCAGCGCGATCAGCCGCTCTGCGACCGCGGTTTCCAGGTATTCACCCAGTGGGCCCGACCAGATGTACCGCGCTGCGTCACCGCTTTCTCCCGGCTCGAGCACGTCGGGCGCCTTGCCGATCAGCGCCCCATGCAAGACCTCGGTGTAAATGCCCTGAGAATCAGTCGTGTTCAATTCCAGCGCTGCCCGTCCGGGGGCCGTGGCATAGAAGACGTCGACACGCTTCTCGGGTGCCTCGGTCGGATTGTTCGGGAACACCGAAGCGCCATTGACCGACTGTGTTTGAAGCTCCTGTGCGGGGGTCCTGCACGCATCGGACACGATCACTACATGGGGCGTGACACCGAACCGAGCGCCTTGGGCACTCCGTGTGACGCTGATCGCCGCGTCACCGTCATCGGGCGCCTCGCTCAGTAGCCACGTCTCGAGGTTGTTGATGATCATGCCGTGCCCCGAGAAGTACAGAATGAGCTGATCAACGCCTCCCGCGATGACATCGCGCACCGCGGTCTTGATCTGCTCAACCGTAACGACGGCGCCGTCCGCATCGGAGATCAGGCGGACGCAGTCCGCCGCCATCCCCCCAAGTGCGGGATCGATCGCCCAGTCGTACATTTTCTTGGCGCTGGATGCTGCGGCGCGCAGCGTTGGCATTCCACCCTTGGTGCGGTCGACACCGATGAAAACGCCCCCTCGCAACACCCGGCTACTCCATTTCGTCGCCGCAGACAGTGCCCCCGGCGAGTATTGTCGCCGATCCATCGATCAAAAAGATCAGTTTCGGGCGGGATGTTGCACCCGGCAAATCCCACACAGTCGTGCCGGCATACGGCATCGTTGTCATATGAAGAGCCAGAAGGTTCCGAGCCCGAAAGACATCAAGGCTGCCGCGCAGGCGGCGGCGGAGGCCGCACAGGCGGCAGCGGAGACCGCGCAGGCCGTCGCCAGCGGAGCGATGCGTATCCCACCCGCTTCGCTCCAACTCGCAGGTCAAATACCCGACCTTGTGCAGAATTTGGCGAAGGCCACCGAGCGCCTCAACACTGCGCTCGACCGCGTCGAGCGGTATCTCGCCCTCGCCGATCCGATGATCCGGACGATGGACGCATTGTTGCCCCAACTGGAAGCACTCGTCGCGACGGGAAACGACGTCTACAAGGCGGTGTCCTCGGTTCCAGGCGTCTCCACCCTGGGCCGACTCGCCACCCGCACGACGGAAGCCCCGACAAGAAAGCGGTCCTCGAAAAGCCGGTCCACGCAGCGAGACTCCTGACGGCTGATGCGAACCCGCGCCGCGGTGCTGCACGAATACGGTGCACCGTGGTCGGTCGAGGACATCAATCTCGACCCGCCGCGCGCCGGCGAGGTGCTCTTGCAGCTCGTTGCCGCGGGGTTGTGCCACTCCGATGAACACATTCGGCAGGGCCTGATGGCCGCGCCCAAGGACGTTCTCGGCACGCTCGGGCTGCCGTCGATGTCGCCCACCATCGGCGGCCACGAGGGCTCCGGCGTCGTCATCGAGGTCGGTGACGGGGTATCCCAGTTCACCCCCGGCGGCCACGTGGTGACGTCGTTCGTGGCGGTATCCGGGAAGTGTCGGTGGTGCACATCTGGCATGGAATACATCTGCGACGTCGGCGCCGGCACGCTCGCGCCTGGGATGCCGACGGATCGCACGTTTCGGCATCACACGACCGATGGCCAGAATCTCGGACACGTCTCGAAGATCGGCGCATTCGCCGAACACACTGTGGTGTCCGCTGATTCGATCGTGAAGGTCGACCCGCACCTACCACTGATCCCGGCAGCGCTGCTGGCGTGCGCCATCCCAAACGGATACGGGTCGGCGGTCCACCGAGCCAACGTTCGCGAGGGTGACACCGTTGTCGTCGTCGGCACGGGTGGCATCGGCACAGCGGCCTTGCAGGGCGCGCGTATCAACGGCGCGTTGTGCATCGTCGCGGTCGAGCCCGTCGAGTTCAAGCGCGCGGCACGTGCGTGCTCACCGGGTTGCCGTCACGATCGATCGGGCCGATCAACGTCAACGTGCAATCCCCGATCGGACATCGCGATGCTGGCCGGGCTCTACCAGTCCGGCAAGTTGCGGCTCGACGAGATGGTGACGAAGCGATACCGGCTCGACGAGATCAACGACGCTTACGCGGATCTCAAGAATGGTGAACTCATCCGCGGTGTAATCGATTTCGGGATCTCGTGAGTCAGTTGATATGGACCCAATCGCGCGGCCGTAATCGCCACGTCGCCCGTGCGTAGTCGAGTTCCGAGTGCGGCCACTGCGTGACGATACGACCGGAGGGTGATCGGTAGTAGCTGTCACATCGCGTCCAGATCGTCCGCTCCAGCTCAGAGTTGATCGTTTCGTTGAACCGGTGCTCGGCTTCGGGACGCACATCGACGAAGCCGCCGCGACGCGCGAGCCGACTCACGGCACTGGCCACCAGCCGTGCACCGGCCTCCAATATGTAGATGATGGAGTTGGCGCCCTGATTAGTGTTCGGGCCGTACAGCATGAACAAGTTCGGGAAGCCGCTGACCGCGACGCCCAGATAGGCGCGTGGGTCCAAACCCCAACGATCGTGCAGATTTTCGCCTGCTATCCCGATGACATCGAGTCCGGACAGGTAGCGGCTGGTTTCGAAGCCGGTCGCCAGCACTAACACGTCGACATCGACGATCTTGCCGCCTGCGGTGACAACGGATGTGCTGGTAATCCGTTCGATCGGGTCAGTCACCAGATCAACATGCGGGCGTTGCAGTGCGACGTAGTACTTTTCACCGAGCAGGACCCGCTTGCATCGGAACGGATAGCGAGGTGTCAACGCATCCCGCAGCTCGTCGTCCGCGACGTGTCGCCGCAGAAACTTCTCGGACACTTCCTGAACCACGGCCAGCCGCGGATGGTCAGGCGTCAACGCGGTGTTGTCGTGTTGCAACTTCCACAGCCGCCACCGCTCACGCAGCGCCGCCCACGGGTGCCGACGGAATCGCGCAAGCTCCTCGATGGTGTAAGGGCGATCCTCCTTGGGCACCATCCACGGTGGCGTGCGCTGGAAGACCGTCAGTTGCGCTGTGGTGTGGGCGAGTTCGGGTACCACCTGCACGCCGCTTGCGCCCGTGCCGACGATCGCGACGCGCTTGCCCGTCAAGTCGACGGACGTATCCCACCGCGCAGTGTGCATGACCTCGCCGGAGAAATCGGCAAGCCCATCGATGTCCGGATATCTCACGGCGCCGAACAATCCGACAGCGCTGACGACGACGTCAGCGACTATCACGCGGTTCGCACCCTCGCTGGCCAGCTCCACATCCCAATGCTGCGCTTCCTCGTTCCAGACGACCCTGCGCACGGAAGTGCCGAGCATCAGGTGACGGCGAAGGTCGAAGTCGTCGGCGACCGTCTCCAGATAGGCAAGGATCTCCGGCTGAGAGGCGTAGGTGCGACTCCATGCCCGGTTGGGCGCGAACGAGAACGAATACAAGTGGCTCTGGATGTCGCAGGCTGCGCCCGGATACACGTTCTGGCGCCAGGTTCCACCGACGCCGTCGGCTCGCTCGACGATCAACAGGTCATCAATGCCCTTGCGCCGCAGCGCCACCGCCGCGGCGAGTCCACCGAATCCGGCGCCGATGATCAGAACGCGCGGTGAATGGCGGTGGCTGAGCGCCAGCACGCGACCCGCGAGGAATCGGGGACCGGAACTCATCGAACCTCGAATCCCTCCGGTGTCGCGGCTGCCCTGGACGCTTCGAGAATGTCGGCGTATTCGGTGGGACTACCGTAGAAGAAGCTGCCCTGGCGGGTCTTCGCGTTGGCCTGGCCTTCCCTGTTGTAATACCCGGGCGTGCATGACTTCGCCCGCCCTGCGCTCGCCGAAGAGTGTGCGACGACCGTTTCAACCCATGCTGTTTCAGCCTCGGGGGTGGCTTCGATCTCGATTGCGTCGTTTCTCAATGCCCACGCGATCACCCACGCCGCGTGCCGCGCCTGAACGTCGAGGAGATACGGAAAGTTCACGGTGAAGCCCGACTGGGCGATGCTCAGGATGAAACAGTTCGGGAAGCCGTGGACGCTCAGGCCGTGCACGGTGCGGACACCATCACGCCATTTGTCGGTCAGTGTCAAGCCTTCTCGACCGATGATCTCGAAACCCGTGCGCCGTGAATAGTCGGTACCGACCTCGAACCCTGTCGCAAAGATCAGGCAATCAATGCTGTGCTGCGCGCCGGCTACCACGACACCGGCCGCCGATATCGCCTCGACACCGCGACCCTGTGTGTCGACGAGGGTGACGTTGTCCCGGTTGAAGGTGTGTAGGTACTCGTCGTGGAAGCACGGTCGTTTGCAAAAGTAGCCATACCAGGGTTTGAGAGCCTTCGCCGTACCGCGATCGGTCACGATCGAGTCGACGCGGGCCCGGATCTCCTCCATCTTGGCGAAGTCGGCCATATCTGCTGTGCGCAAACGCTCTTCGTCCGACATCCCCGCAACCTTGGTCTGCCGCATCATGAAGAGCTTCTTGACGATGCTCGTCCAGGCGTCGTTGACCAGATCCTCTTCGGCCTCACCACCGGCGGTGAGCAGTTGAAAGTTCTCGATCCGGCGGTGCTGCCAGCCGTCTTCCAGATCCGCCGACCAACCCGGATCGGTCGGGCGATTGCCACGCACATCAACGGTCGATGGTGTGCGCTGGAAGACGAGCAGGTGCTCGGCCGATCTCGCCAGGTGCGGAACGCACTGGATAGCGGTAGCGCCGGTGCCGATGATCCCCACTCGCTTGTCCGAGAGCTTGGCGAGGTCGGGTCCGGTGTAGTCGTAATCCCATCGGCTGGTATGAAATGCGTGTCCCTGGAACGCCGTAATTCCTTCGATTCCGGGGAGTTTCGGCTTCTGCAGATACCCGTTGGCCATTGCGACGAAGCGCGCCCGCATCGAGTCGCCGTGGTTGGTCGATATGATCCATCGCGAAAGTGCTGAATCCCAGCGGACTTCACTGACCTCGGTCTGAAGACACGCAGCGCGATACAGATCGTAGTGTTCGGCGATGCGTCGGCAGTGCGCAAAGATCTCGTCGCCTTTGGCGTACTTCTCGGTTGGGATGTAGCCCAACTCCTCCAGCAGCGGCATATAGACATACGACTCGACGTCACACGCTATGCCCGGGTACCGGTTCCAGTACCAGGTGCCGCCCACGTCGGCGGCCTTGTCGATGAGCCGGACGCTGCGCACGCCGAGTTCCCGCAGCCGGGCAGCGGTGAGCAGACCACCGAAACCGGCGCCGATGATCGCGACATCGACCTCGTCAGACAACGGATCGCGCGTGAAGTTCGGATCGCACCAAGGGTCGTTGGCAAAACCAGCAAACGGACCAGCGATCTCGAGATACTGCGCAATACCGTCGGCCCGCAGTCGCCGGTCCCGCTCAAAGGCGTATTTCTGCCGCAGAGCGTCCACGTCGAATGCCACGTCGGCGCCTCCAGCGAATGTCGGTTCCTGGCATCTTTAACCACTCCGGAAGGTCTGGCAAGACTGGGGTCCTAACCTGGTGTTATGTCGCGCATGAGCATTGCGCTGTGTGCCTTGCTAATAGCGCTGGCCAGCGCGCAGGGACGGGCTTCGGCGGCACCGCCGGATCAACCCGCGCCCACCATCCCGCTGCCGTCCAACGTCTCGGCGCTGCCGCTGCCCGACCTGCCGATTCCCGTCGGCCTGCCACCGTTCCCCTTCCCGGCCGATGTGCCGAGCGTCCAACTGCCGAGCGACATCCCCACGGTCGAGTTGCCCGCCGCGATTCCCGTCGTCCAGCTGCCCTCGAATGTCCCTGCTGTTCGGCTACCCGCCGACATTCCACCCGTCCAGCTGCCTGCGGAGATTCCGCCGTGGTTGTGGTAGCCGCGGTCAGCAGCCGACATACTCTGCGAGATGCTCGCCGGTCAGCGTGGACCGCTTCGAGACGAGGTCACGTGGCGTGCCCTCGAAGACGACCCGCCCTCCGTCGTGACCCGCGCCGGGACCGAGGTCGATGATCCAGTCGGCGTGGGCCATCACCGCCTGGTGATGCTCGATCACGATGACCGACTTACCTGAGTCGACGAGCCGGTCGAGCAAGGAAAGCAACTGCTCGACGTCGGCGAGGTGCAGGCCCGAGGTCGGCTCGTCGAGGACGTAGACGTCGCCCTTGTCGCCCATGTGCGAGGCCAGCTTGAGGCGCTGCCGCTCACCACCGGACAGCGTGGTCAGTGGCTGCCCGAGCGACAGGTAGCCGAGGCCGACATCGGCGAGCCGTTCGAGGATCTTGTGCGCTGCCGTTGTGGCCGCATCGCCGTCGCCGAAGAAGTCCAGCGCGTCGGTGACGGACAGCGCGAGCACCTCGGCAATGTTCTTGCCGCCCAGCGTGTACTCCAGCACCGAGGCCTGGAACCGCTTGCCCTCGCACTCCTCGCACGGCGACTCCACGGTGGCCATCACACCCAACTCGGTGAAGATGACGCCGGCGCCGTTGCACGTCGGGCAGGCGCCCTCGGAGTTGGAGCTGAACAGCGCCGGTTTCACGCCGTTCGCCTTCGCGAAGGCCTTACGGATCGGGTCGAGCAGACCGGTGTAGGTGGCAGGGTTGCTCCGCCGCGAGCCGCGTATCGGACCCTGGTCGATCGTCACCACGCCGTCTCGTCCGGCCACCGAGTCGTCGATCAGCGAGCTCTTGCCGGAGCCTGCGACGCCGGTCAACACAGCCAGCACGCCCAGCGGGATGTCCACATCGACGTCCTGCAGGTTGTGGGTGTTCGCCCCGCGTACCTGCAGCCCACCCGACGACGAGCGGACCTCCTCCTTGAGCGAGGCCCGGTCATCGAGATGACGGCCGGTAACGGTGTCGCTCTTTCGCAAGCCCTGGATGCTGCCTTCGAAGACCACCTGACCACCGTCGCCGCCTGCGCCGGGACCGAGGTCGACGATGTGGTCGGCGATCGCGATCACCTCGGGCTTGTGCTCCACAACCAACACGGTGTTGCCCTTGTCGCGCAGTTGCAGCAGAAGCTCGTTCATGCGCTGGATGTCGTGGGGATGCAGCCCGATCGTCGGCTCGTCGAAGACGTAGGTGACATCGGTGAGGGCAGAACCGAGATGGCGAATCATCTTGACGCGCTGGGCCTCACCGCCAGACAGCGTCCCGGCCGGCCGGTCCAGTGACAGGTAGCCGAGGCCGATCTCGACGAACGAGTCGAGAGTGTGCCGCAATGACGCCAGCAACGGGGCGACGGACTTCTCGTCCAGCCCGCCGATCCATTCGGCGAGATCGCTGATCTGCATCGCACAGATGTCGGCGATGCTCTTGCCCTTGATCTTTGACGATCGGGCGGTATCCGACAGCCGGGTGCCGTCGCAGTCGGGACACGTCGTGAACGTGACCGCTCGCGCCACGAAGGCGCGGATGTGTGGCTGCATCGCCTCGACATCCTTCGCCAGGAAGGACTTCTTGATCTGCGGGATCAGGCCCATGTAGGTCAGGTTGACGCCGTCGATCTTGAGCCTGGTCGCTTCCTTGTGCAGCAGGGAATCCAGTTCCTTCTTCGTGAACTTGCAGATCGGCTTGTCGGGGTCGAAGAAGCCGCAGCCGTTGAAGATTCGCCCGTACCAGCCGTCCATGGAAAACCCGGGGATGGTGAGCGCACCCTCGTTGAGCGACTTGCTGTCGTCGTACAGCGCCGTCAGGTCGATGTCGTTGACCGAGCCGCGACCCTCGCAGCGCGGGCACATACCGCCGACGATGTTGAATTCGCGGCGCTCCTTGACGGTCCTGCCGCCGCGCTCCATCGTGACTGCACCGGCTCCGCTTATCGAGGCGACGTTGAACGAAAACGCCTGCGGCGACCCGATGTGCGGCTTCCCGAGCCGGCTGTACAAGATGCGCAGCATCGCACCCGTATCGGTCGCCGTGCCGACGGTAGAGCGCGGGTCGGAACCCATTCGCTCCTGATCCACGATGATCGCCGTGGTGAGGCCCTCCAGGACGTCGACCTCCGGTCGCGCCTGATTCGGCATGAAGCCCTGGATGAAGGCGCTGTAGGTCTCGTTGATCAGCCGCTGCGATTCCGCGGCGATCGTGTCGAACACCAGCGAGCTCTTGCCGGAGCCCGAGACCCCGGTGAACACCGTGAGCCGGCGCTTCGGAAGTTCGACGTCGACGTCCTTGAGATTGTTCTCGCGTGCGCCGTGCACGCGGATCAGATCATGGCTGTCCGCGATCTGCTGCTTCGCCTTGGTCTTGGTCGGCATTTTTCAGCGCAGCTCCTGGATGCGGACCATGTTGCCTGCGGGATCACGCAGGGCGCAGTCCCGAACACCGTACGGCTGCTCGGTCGGCTCCTGAACAATCTCGACGTCGCCCGCCTGCACCCGCTCGAAAGTGCCGTCGAGGTCCTTGGTGGCCAGCAGGAGCGTGCCAAAGGTCCCCTTGGCCATCATCTCGTGGATGATGCGGCGCTCGTCGTCGGTGAGGCCGGGAGTGGCGTCCGGCGGATACAGCACGATGTTGACATCCGCCTGGTTCGGCGGACCGACCGTGATCCAGCGCATCTTGTCGCCACCGACGTCGAGGCGAACCTCGAAACCGAGGGTGTCGCGGTAGAAGGTCAGGGATTCTTCCGGGTCTTCGTGCGGGAGGAAGCTCGAGTGAATGCTGATGTCCATGAGGCTCACGTTAGGTGGAGCGTAGTGACGGGCGCTTCTCGATTCCTGATCGGTCTGGTGACTTGTTTCTCGACGCATGACGGTATCCCCTCCGTCACGCCGGCCGTCTGTTCTCGGTAGGTGCTGGGCGGCATGCCGACCAATTCGGTGAATCGCGTGCTGAACGTGCCCAGCGACGAGCACCCGACCGCGAAGCAGACCTCGGTGACGGACATGTCGCCGCGACGCAGCAACGCCATCGCCCGCTCGATGCGTCGAGTCATGAGATAGGAGTACGGCGACTCGCCATAGGCGAGTTTGAACTGGCGGGACAGGTGGCCTGCCGACATGTTCACGCCGCGGGCGAGCGCCTCGACGTCCAGCGGTTGGGCGTACTCGCGGTCCATCCGGTCGCGCACGCGTCGCAGCAGCTTGAGGTCCCGCAGGCGCTGATCCTCCGCGGGTGTGCTGGTCACCTTCGGATCGTACGTCACGTAGCAGACGGCGCTTCCTCGCGGAATCGAAACCCGTTGATACGCTGGCACTTCAGGGCGCGGAACCACCCTGATAGCGTCTGAACTGCGACTGCGTTGCACGTCAGCGTTAGCATCGGTGTGTGATTGAGCGCGAAGCCCGGCCGGATCGGGGCTTCGACTACCCGCAGGACGACCCGTATGAAGACGACGGGTGGTTCGGCCGTGAGCTGGTCACCGACTCCATTTCGGTGGACGAGGTCGCCGAACCTCCAAGCAGCGAACCCGTCCACCACGTCGGCGAAGAACGCGACGAACCCCCGCCACCTACCCGACGGCTCGCGCCGCCCACGGTCAATACCTGGACGATCAACGGTCAGCTTCGCGCCTCGAATAACAGCACGCTGACGTTCCGGCCTCCCCCGGCGCCGTGGTATCGCACCAAGCAGGCAACGATCGCGTTCATCGCCGTTGCGGCCGCCGCTGTCGCTGTACCGCTTGTCCTGTTCGTCTGGCCTGGTGTTTCTTCGACGGGCCCCGGCCAGCCGACCTCGGTGGCACCGCAGGCATCCACGACCGCCGCCCAACCTTCGCCGAGCACCGCTCAGCCGACACCCGTCGAGGCTCTCCCGCCGCTGCCACCACCCCCGCCGCCTCCGCCGCTACCTCCGGCCGAGGACGCCGGCTCCGCGGATACCCAGCCGTACCCGCAGGCGCGACCTGCTGCACCCGAGCCAACTCAGAAGCCGGATATCGGGGTGACGCGCACGCCTGTGACTCGGGCACCGATCAGTGTGGCGCCGCAGCCACGGCAATCACCCGACAACAACTCGGCCACTCCAGGGGACGGCCGAAAGCGTAGGCGCCTGTGGTGACTCTCATCGTGCTACTCGTAGTTGAGCCCCTTCAGCGGTATCGACTCGCTCGAAAAGTCGATCTGCGCAGCGGGATTGGCTACCGCGGTGACCATTCCCGAGCCGAACGGGCCCTGACCGTCGAACAGTGTGGCGGTGCCGACGGAAATCCCGTCTGACGCCCAGTGCGAGTCCGCCTGGATGCAGATCCAGTCGTCGACAGGTAACCGAGCGAACGCCGCTGTCAGGTCGCCGTTGATATAGCCGATGCCCTGTGTGCCCAGGTTGGTCACCAGGCTTGTCGCCTCGGCGAGCATCACCGCGCGGACAAATGGTGAGTTGTTCTCCCCCGCAAGCACTTTGATACCGTTGTTGTAGAAGCGCTTACGGGAGTCGTTCTGATGGGCCGCAGGCGACCGCGTCCAGCCCACTTCATCGCTGCCCACGAACGGCTGGATGGAGTCGTCCGGTGGTGGCGGCTGCACAAATGAGGTCGGCGCGGTCCACTCATGGCCGGGTGGTGCCGACGACCGCCGGTACTGCACCAGCGTGGCTCGTGTCACCGTGCGGGCTTCCTGCACCACATCGCATTCCGCGCTGCGTACCCGCCGGCCGTCACGCACAATCCGGACATCGATCGTCGTCGGGATATTGCGGGCGGCCCGGAACAAGTCAGCGGTGAATCGGGCGGTCATAAAGTCCGATGCGCCACAATGATTTTCGAGTGCGCGTGCGGCCAACCCGACAACGGCGGGCCCATTGAGATGATCGTCGCCCCAGTGACTCTGGGCGAACGGCGTCGGCATGAACGCCCCGCCCTCGGTCAGCGTGAAATGCGCCGGTTCCGTAGACATCCGACCATCGTCGCACAGCGCCTACCCGGCTACGTGTTTCGCCCGCCGTTGACGCCCAGAATCTGACCGGTGATGTAGCCGGCCTCGTCGGAGATCAGGAAAGCGCATGCGGCAGCGATGTCTTCGGGCTTGCCCATGCGGCGGACCGGGGTCGCATCGATGGTCGCCTGCACGTCGCGGATCATGCCGCGGGCTTCCGCGGTTCTCAGCATCGGCGTATCGATGAAGCCAGGAGGCACGGCGTTGACCGTGATGCCTGCGGGTCCGTATTCCAGCGCCAGTGACTTCGTCAGGCCGTTGACCGCCGACTTCGCCGCTACATAGTGCGACATGTAGGGCGTACCGGAATGGGTGCTCGACGAGGAGATGTTCACGATACGGCCCCAACCGGTGTCGATCATGTCGGGCAACACGGCCTGAGTGCAGTGGAAAACACCGTTCAGATTCACGTCGATCACCTTCCGCCACTCGTCGAAGGTGATGTCGGTGAATCGTTTGAACCCGTCCAGGCCTGCGGCGTTGACCAGGATTGTCACCGGTCCCAGTTGTGCGCGAATTGCCGAGAGCGCCTGTTCCACCTGCGCCCGGTCGGTGACATCCGCCGTGTGCGCGAAGTCGTCGTCGGATGGGTTCAGGTCGATCGTGGCCACGTGATAGCCGTCGGCGCGCAGCCGCTCCGCGACCGCCCGGCCTATGCCCGAGTCGCCTCCAGTGACGACAGCCGTCTTCATTGCAAGTTCCTTCCTTCGATGAGATCGGTTGAATACTTTGGCAATTGGATAGTCACAGCAACCGCCGCGGGGCCCGCAGACCCAGGGTGCGGCGGCCGGCGTCGAGGAGATGATCGAGCAGCACGTCGTCATCGAGGGCGGCCCCCGCCGGTCCCACGGCACCGGCCATCCCCGCGAACACGATGGCCGCCTTGACCTCGCCCGCCGGTCCGGGGTCGACATCGGCGAGCAGGGCGAGCTGCCGCTTGATCAGGTCGCCCCATTCGGAGCGCTCATTGAGCGCCGTGGCAACGCTGGGATCTGCGGCAAGCACCGCGACGAGGCCCCGATTCCGGACCGCCAACGCGGCATACCCGGTAAGCATGTGCTCCGCCCGCGCGTGCGCGGTGCGCTTCGCCTCCGCGGATTCGACCACGGTTCGAAGCTCGTCGAGGATCGGCTCGAGAACAGCGGCGAGCAGTTGTTCGCGGGTCCGGAAGTGGTGGTAGATAGCCGCTTTGGTGAACCCCAGTTCGTCGGCGATCATCTGCAGCGACGTGCCCGCGAAGCTGTGCCGCGTGAACAGGTCGATCGCCGCCTCGATCAGTCGCGTCCTGGTATCGGTGGTCTCCAACGCCCCCACAGTGACCAAGTTCGCCATCGCCACCCTCTCAATCCGCCAAAGTTTCAGCTTTACGATCGTATGGTACTGTACTTTCCATTCGTAAAGCCAGCGTCTTTACGATCGACTAGGTCACAAGGGAGCATTGCCGCGATGCGCGACACCGAAAAGGACTTCTTCCGGGACGACGAGCTGGTCAGCGACCCGTACCCGTACCTCGCGGCGCTACGCAACAAGTGCCCCGTGCGGCGCGAGCCGCATCACGACGTCGTCATAGTGACGGGTTACGACGAGGCGCTGGCGGTCCTCGGCGACGCGACGACGTTCTCCTCATGCATGTCGGTGACAGGACCCTTCCCCGGCTTCCCCGTCCCGCTCGAGGGCGACGATGTCAGCGAACTGATCGCATCGCATCGCGACGCCATCCCGATGAGCGACCAGATCATCACGCTTGACCCGCCAACTCACACCGACCATCGCGCGCTGCTGATGGGGCTGATCACGCCGAAGCGCCTCAAGGAGAACGAGGCGTTCATGTGGGAGCTCACCGACCGCGTCCTCGATTCCTTCCTGACCGGCGGCCGCGGCGAGTTCATCGGCGAGTTCGCCGCGCCGTTCAGCCTGCTCGTCATCGCCGATCTGCTTGGCGTACCCGAGGAGGACCGCGATGAGTTCGCCGCGGTGCTCGGGCGATCGGATGCCGCGTCGGCAGCACCGGCGACGACACCCTGCGGCACGGCCCGCTGGAGTACCTGTACGAGCGGTTCTCCCGCTATATCGAAGATCGCCGCCGCGAGCCGCGCGAGGACGTGCTCACCGGCCTGGCCACCGCGACATTTCCGGACGGCTCGACGCCGGAGGTCATCGACGTCGTGCGCGTGGCCACCAACGTCTTTTCAGCCGGGCAGGAGACAACGGTGCGCCTGCTGGGCTCCGCGTTGAAGATCCTCGCGGAGCGCCCCGACATCCAGCAGCTGTTGCGCCGTGAGCGCGACCGCGTGCCGAACTTCATCGAGGAAACGCTTCGGATCGAGAGCCCGGTCAAGGGTGACTTCCGGCTGTCGCGGGTAGCAAGCGCCGTTGGCGGCGTCGACATTCCGGCCGGCACCACCCTGATGGTGCTCAACGGCGCCGCCAACCGGGACCCAAATCAGTTCCACGAGCCCGACACGTTCGACCCAGTGCGTCCAAACGCGCGGCGTCACATCGCATTTGGCAGAGGCATTCACTCGTGCCCCCGGTGCTCCACTGGCCCGTGGGGAGGCGCGGGTTACCCTCGAGCGTCTTCTCGACCGCACCACCGACATCAGAATCGCCGAGGACAAGCACGGCCACGCAGAAGATCGCCACTACCGGTACGTCCCGACGTTCATCCTGCGCGGCCTGACTGAACTGCATCTCGAGTTCACGCTCTAAGCTGCGTGGACCGTCAGCACGCCGTCCGCCGCGGTGTCAACTCGGGTTCCGAACCGCCGGCTCATCGCTGTCACGCTCGCGCGTAACCATTCGGCGTCGCCGTCGGGCGCCCGCTCGAGGCGCATTCTCCTCATCCGCATCGGCACCATGCGCAAGGCAGCGCCCGACTCGTTGTCGATTGACGCGAAGTACAGCAACCGCAGGTCGTGCCGGAACGCCTCATAGGTGGCGATGCCTTCATAGTCGTCGATGGTGTCCCCGCACCCGTACATGATCAGCCTGCCGCGGTACACCTCGATGGGCCGCGGATGGTGCGACGAATGTCCGTGCACCACATCGATACCCGCGTCGATCAGCCGGTGCGCGAAGTGGATCTGCGCGCTGTCGACGTCGTACCCCCAGTTCGAACCCCAGTGCACGGACACGACCGCGACGTCGCCAGCACCTTTCACCGCAAGCACCCGCTCGGCGAGCGTGTTGGCACTGCGGTCGGTCAAGTCAGCCACGTATGCGACGCCGGGTCGCCGGCCCGTCGCTGCCCACGCGTGCGGAACGCCGCTCGATCCCATGCCGCACGACGCGACCACGACATGCCCGACGACAGCCGGGCGCTCGGCCCTCTCAGCATCTAATCCCGCACCGGCGCTTTGTATTCCGACGTCCTCGAGCGTTCGCAGAGTGTCGGTCAGCCCCTGATAGCCGAAGTCGAGGATGTGATTGTTGGCCAGCGCGCAGACATCCGGCCGGATCGCCGCCAAGCATCCGATGTTGTCCGGATGCATACGATAGTGCACCGCTTTGCCCGGTGCGAACTCGCTGCCTGCGGTGATGCTGGTCTCCAGATTGAGCACCCGGACATCAGGCGCGAACTGGTCGACGATGTCCAGGGCCTCACCCCACGGCCACGCGAAGTCGATCGGCGCCGGAATGGGCCCGTTCGTCTGCTCGGCCAACGCGATGTAGCTTCGCGCGTCGGTGACAAAGGATTCGCGCAGCGTCGGATCGCCCGGGTGCGGCAGCAGTTGATCTATCGCGCGGCCGGTCATCACGTCGCCGGTGAGGAAGATGACCGTCACGGCGTCAGCGGGTGCCGGCCTCGGCGAGGTGGGCGACCGATTTGATGTTCGTATCGTCGATGAACGACGGTCCGGTGAGCGTCGCCTGGCCACCGCCGATCACATTCTTGTTGGTGAGGTACAGCCACAGCGAGTCGACCGCGAGATAGCCCTGCAGGAAGGGTTGTTGATCGATCGCCCATTCGATCATGCCCTTGTTGATCGCGTCGACGACGCCCGCGTTGGTGTCGAACGTCGCCACCCTGGCGTAGCTGTTGGCCTCGGCGACGGCCTCCCGCGCGGCCAGTGCCATCTGGGCACCCAGGGTCAGGATGCGGTCGATGCTGAAGTCCTGCTGCAGCTGTGCCGTCACCGCGCGCTTGACGGTCGCGTTGTCGACGCCGTTCACATACAGCTTCTGCGTCTTGCCCGTGAATCCTCTTGCCACACCGTCACATCGCGCCTCCAGTCCGACGTGGCCAGGCTCGTGAATCACACACAGGACGTTCCGTGCGCCCTCGTGAGTGAAGCGTTCCCCAGCGGCCTGACCCGCGATCGCCTCGTCTTGTCCGAAGTACTCCATCGCCCCCATCGCTTTCCAGGCCGTGATCCCCGAATTCACTGCCACAACGGGAATTCCCGCGGCGACCGCACTCTGCACTGCCGGCGCCATCACCACGGGGTTGGCGAGGGTGACGGCGATGCCGGCGACCCGTCCGTTGACCGCCGACCGCACGAGGTTGGCCTGTGCCGCCGCATCCGGATCACGGGAGTACCGCAGATCGATGTCGTCCTTCGCGGCCGCGGCTTCGGCGCCCCTGCGCACCAGATCCCAGAACGTATCGCCGGGCGCCTGGTGAGTGATCAGCGCGACCGTCGCGCGGGGCGGGTGGTCGTTGGTCGCGCTCGACGTGGTCGTCGTCCCGGCGCGCTCGCCGCCCGAACAGGCCGCGACCGCGACCATCAGCACCGAGAGGATGTACGCAAACGACATTCGGGCCATCGATCCGCCCTCCCATGCGAGCCGACGTGACCACACCGCGCAGCGGTGCGTCACAACCCCATAATCGCAGGTAACAGGGCATGTAGTGGCCGGTTTACTCCGAACTCGGGACTTGTTCTTGCACCGCCCGAACACCCGCATCCTCGGTGTCCCGCCGGCGTTCGCGTAGCACGAATGCCGCCAGTGCCAGAACCAGCACCACCCCGCCCAACACACCGATCTCCACGACCGCACGTGCGAAATCCGGTCCCCTGTTCAACAGCGTGGCGGCCTCGACCGACAGCACCACGATCTCTTTGATTCCTGCCAGGATCCCGACGATGAGGAACGGCTCCGCGACTATCTCGCGCGAGCGCAGGCAGGACCGCACGGCGTAAAGCAATTCGACGAAGATGAAGATCAGCAACAGTCCGTCGAGAATCTCGACCATCACGGCGGCGGCTGGGGTGTTCCGGAGCCGCAGCATCGTGTTGAACTGCGCGATGAGCAGTGCGACAGAACCGACGACGAGCAACACGGCGATGCCCCAATAGACTGCGTCCTCAAGCATTCCGAGCACGCGGTCGGCGATGCGCTGACGCTCTTCCTCGTTGGTGTCTGACTTCGCCTCGACGGCCACATAAGCCCCCTCAGTCGCGATTCAGCTGCCAGATGCGCGTCGAGAGCACCGTCGCGAACGCACACCACGCCGGATAGGTGACAAGGGCACCAGCGGAGGGACCGTGCGCGGCGACAGCCCGCCGAGTGAGATCCGCACTGCTCGCGGTCAGCGCCGCCGCCGCAACGGCTGACGCACCGAGCTGACGACGGGTGAAGAACAGCCATGTCCAGCTGGCGTTCAACACCAGGTTCACGGCCAACAGTGCGGTGTACGTGCGGGCCTGCGCGCGGTCCTGATTGCGCAGATCGTCGAGAGTGGCCGCCGAGACCGCCGCGATGTCCGCGTAGAGGATCGGCCACACGATCGGAAAAACCTGGCGCGGCGGCTGGAAGCTCGGCTTCTTCAGCCTGGCGTACCACGTCGACTCGGCAGGCCGGCTTGCCAGGCCACCGGCCAGCGCAGTGACGAACACCGCTCCAACTGTGC
>Ga0068866_10000409_pt1 | contig 20004 bp, 16 predicted proteins | sample KBSMisM22_FD_66587 | JGI IMG/M metagenome (GOLD analysis project Ga0068866, IMG submission 66587) | Miscanthus rhizosphere microbial communities from Kellogg Biological Station, Michigan, USA - KBS Miscanthus M2-2 | ecosystem: Host-associated > Plants > Roots > Rhizosphere > Soil ... | reverse complement strand
GACCGGTAATCCGGCGGTTCGCGCCCTGTTATTCCACCACTTCGGGAGCAGGAGCGGGGCCGGACGGCACTGAGACCGACTGTGCACTCAGGGCGGGGAAGTTCTCAATCCAGGCTGACAGCCATACCGAGAGTCGCAGCGTCATCAACCAGTCGCGCTGTCGACGCGCTGAGCATCACCCCACCCGGCGGCGCGACCGATTCCATCCGCTGCGCCATCCCGACCTGCTCACCGATCGCGGTGTAACCGAAAGGCCCCGAACCGATCTCACCGGCGATCACCTGGCCCGAGTTCAGGCCCACCCGCAACAGCAGGTCGACACCGTCGCGGTCTTGGACGTCGACGGCAACCCGCTTCGCCTCGTCCTGGACACCGATGGCCGCCGTGCAGGCACGAATAGCGTGGTCCTCCAACGCCACTGGCGCGCCGAAGACAGCCATGACGCCGTCGCCGGTGAAACCGCCGACTGTGCCGCCAAAGTGCTGCAAGACCGCTGCAGCCGATCAACCAGCTCGGCCATGATCTCGCGCAGCCGCACCGACCGCGGCGGCGATGTCCATCGAATGAACAACATCGGCGAACAGCACCGTCACCTGCTTGTACTCGGCCAACTCGCACAGGATGTCACACCCTGCCCTCTTTCCCGCCGCCAACCGCGAATGATGCCGTCGACTGGCAGCATGTGCTCGATCAGCAATTCTTTCTAGCGATCGTCCAGTGAGCAGCTGCCGTCCTCGATGCGACGACACCCGTGACAATTGCCGAGCGGTCCCCTCGATGGCCGAGCGGGCGCGGATGTGCGAGTTGCCGTCTTCGCGCCGGCCGCCGCTCACCACGAGTGTCTTCACGTCGGCCAGCACCTTGCTGTGAAGCCGTTTTGTTTCCTGCGCGTTTACTCGGGTTGCGATTAGTGGTCGCTGGGATGACGGTATGACGGTGACAGCGACCGAACCCACCGTGCACACCGACGGCACCTACCGCGATCAGATCGTCGCGGTAGAACCGGGCGGCAACGAATACATCGCCGAGGCGGACCGCCACGGCAAGCCAAGCCAGCTGTTCTGGACCTGGACCTCGCCCAATCTGGAGTTCGCGACGGTCTTCGTCGGCGTGCTGTCCGTCGCCGTCTTCGGCATGACCTTCTGGCAGGCAGCGCTCGGCATCGTCATAGGCACCGGCCTTGGCGCGATCGCGCACTACTTCCTGTCCGCGCGCGGCCCACTGCATGGTGTGCCGCAAATGGTGCTCGGCCGACTTCCGTTCGGGTTCAAGGGAAATGCGATGCCGGCGGTGCTGATGTCGGTGACAGCCGGGGTCGGCTGGTTCGCCACCAACAGCGTCAGCGGCGCCTACGCGCTGGCCACACTGTTCGGGTTCGCGCCGCTGGTCGGACTGGTCATCATCGTGCTACTGCAGACTGCTCTGGCCTTCTTCGGACACAACCTGGTGCAGGCGTTCGAGCGCTGGACCTTCCCGGTGCTCGCGGTGATCTTCGTGGTCGCGTCGGTTGTCATCCTGTCGAAGTCGCACTTTGGAGCGCCCGCCGCCGCTGATGGCGTCGGCGGTATGGGCGGCTTCCTGCTGACCATCGGCACCGCATTCGGCTACGCGGCCGGATGGACACCGTACGCCGCGGACTACACCCGCTACCTGCCCGCGACGGTGTCCACCGCACGCACTGGCTTCTTCGCGGCCGCCGGGCTATTCGTATCGTGCGTGTTCCTCGAGGTCGTGGGCGCGGCCTCGGTCACCATCGGTGGCGAGTCGCTCGACAACCCCACCGCGGCGTTCACCAGCCAGCTCGCCGCACCGCTGGCGAAGGCGACACTGCTGGCGATCGCGATCGGTGCCGTCGCCGCCAACGCCATCAACATCTATTCGGGCGCAATGGCTTTCGTCACCCTGGGCATCAAGCTGCCGCACCACATCGCCAGGGCACTGGTCACGGTGTTCTTCGGCGTGGCGGGATTCCTGGTCGCCTGGTGGGCGTTGCCCGACGCCGCACAGAGTTACGAGGCGTTCCTGCTCATCATCGCCTACTGGATCGGGCCGTGGCTCGGGGTGATGTTCGCCGACCAATACCTGCGTCGGGGCCAGAACGTGACGGGTTTCCTGTACGACCGCTCGTATGCGAACTGGAACGGCCTACTGTCGTTCGCCATCGGGCTGGTGGTGTCGGTGGCGTTGTTCTCCAACCAGGAGAAGTTCGTCGGCTGGCTGGCCAAGGCGTATCCGGAACTCGGTGACGTCACGTTCTTCGTCGGATTCCTGCTGTCCGGCGCGGCGTATCTGGTGTTGTGCCGATCGAAGATCGCAGGGGAGCGGGCCGCCGTTTAGATGGACGCCGCAGCGATGCTCGAAGTCGCCTACCGGGAGGCCCGAAAAGGCTTGGCGGAGGGCGGCATTCCTATCGGCGCCGCGTTGTTCACCGTCGACGGTGTGCTGCTCGGCAGCGGTCACAACCGGCGGGTCCAGCAGGATGACCCGTCGGTGCACGCGGAGACCGATGCGTTTCGGGCCGCCGGCCGGCAACGCGACTACCGGTCCACGGTGATGGTGACAACACTCTCGCCGTGCTGGTACTGCAGCGGGCTGGTGCGCCAGTTCAACATCGGGGCGGTGGTGATCGGGGAGAGTCGGACGTTCACCGGCGGGCACGACTGGCTGGCCGAACAGGGTGTGTCGATCACGATCCTCGACGATCAGCGGTGCGTGACAATGATGGATGAGTTCATCGTCGCGAACCCGAAGCTGTGGAACGAGGACATTGGAGTGACTGAGTGATCGCCACCGTAGACATCTCGCACTGGCACGAGGGCGGCGCGACGGCCGACAGGGTGGCCGCGGCCGTCGACGAAGGTCTGCAGCGCGCAGGCTTCATCCTCGTCACCGGGCATGGCATCGACCCGGCATTGGCCCAGGGCGTCCGCGCTGCCGCGCGGGAGTTCTTCAGCCTGCCCGACGCGGTCAAGCAGCGATACTCGGTTCCGGTGGCAGGGCATGGCTGGCTCGCACCCGGGGTAGAGGCCAACGCCTACGCCGAAGGCACCGAGACGCCGCCCGACCTCAAGGAGAGCTACAGCCTCGGTGCCGAAACCGCGACCGGCGACCCCGAGGTGGACCGAATCTGGTTCGCGCCCAACGTCTGGCCCGACGAGGTGCCGTCGTTGCAGCCCTTGGTCGCCGAGTACACCGCCGCCATGCGCCGGCTCGCCGACGATCTGCTGGCGCTGTTCGCCTACGCGCTCGGGCTGCCGGAGAACCCGTTCGCCTCGCTGACCAGCCGGCCGACCTGGACGATGAACATCAACCACTACCCGCCGGTGAGCGTGGTCGGCGAACCCGAACCGGGCCAGTTCCGCATCGGCCCGCACACTGACTTCGGCACGGTGACCATCCTCGACCGCGAGCCCGGCGCCGGGGGCCTGCAGGTGTATTCGGATGCCGAAGGGTGGAGCGATGCGCCGTACCACCCCGACGCGTTGACCGTGAACATCGGGGACTTGTTGGAGTACTGGAGCGGGCGGCGCTGGCCGTCGGGCAGGCATCGGGTGCTGCCGCCGCAGCCGCATGCGCCCGAGGAGGATCTCGTCTCGCTGATCTACTTCTACGAGGCCAACCACGACGCCGTAGTGACCCCGCTGGCCCCGCCGATCGGGCGGGTGTCAGGGCTGCAGCCGGTGACGTCCTCAGAGTTCATCAAGGAGCGGCTCGACGCCATCACCGTCGGCTGAGTTCGTCTGCCAGAATGACCGCCATGCGCGTCTACCTGGGCTCTGACCACGCGGGCTTCGAACTCAAGCAGGCTCTCATCGACCACCTCCGCAAGTCGGGTCACGAGCCGATCGACTGCGGGGCCTACGTGTACGACGCGGAGGACGACTATCCGGCGTTCTGTATCGCCGCTGCGGCGAAGACCCTCGCCGATCCGGAGAGTCTCGGCATCGTGATCGGCGGGTCGGGCAACGGCGAGCAGATCGCCGCGAACAAGGTCCCCGGTGTGCGCTGTGCACTGGCATGGAGCGTCGAGACCGCAACTCTCGCGCGCCAACACAACAATGCGCAGGTGATGGGCATCGGCGGTCGCATGCACACCGTCGAGCAGGCCCTGGAGATCGTCGACGCGTTCCTGGCTGCCGAGTGGTCAAAAGCCGAACGGCACCAACGTCGCATCGACATCCTCGCCGAGTACGAGAAGACCCACATCGCACCGCCGGTGCCCGGCGCGCCGGCGTAGGGATGCCAGAAGGCCATACCCTGCACCGGCTTGCCCGGCTGCATCAGCGCCGGTTCGGTCGTGCTCCGGTGATGGTGTCCAGCCCGCAGGGCAGGTTTGTCGACGGTGCCGCTGCCGTCAACGGACGTGTCCTCAAGAAGGCCACCGCCTGGGGCAAGCACCTGTTCCATCACTACGATGGCGGCCGCGTGGTGCATGTGCACCTCGGCCTGTACGGCACGTTCACCGAGGTGCCGACGCCGATGCCGCTACCGGTCGGCCAGGTCCGGATGCGGATGATCGGCACCGAGTACGGCACCGACCTTCGCGGCCCGACGGTGTGCGAGGTGATCGAGGAGCCCGAGGTCGCCGACGTGGTGGCCAGACTCGGGCCGGACCCGTTGCGGCGCGACGCCGACGGTTCGCTGGCTTGGGTGCGAATTCGCAAGTCCCGCAGGCCTATCGGTGCGCTGCTGATGGATCAGACGGTGATCGCCGGGGTCGGCAATGTGTACCGCAACGAGCTGCTCTATCGGCATCGCATCGATCCGTACCGGACGGGCATACACATCGGCGATGCCGAATTCGACGCGATGTGGACCGACCTGGTCGAACTGATGAAGGTCGGCCTCCGCCGCGGGACGATCATCGTCGTGCGGCCCGAGGACGACCACGGCCTGCCGTCGTACGGGCCAGGCCGACCACGCACCTACGTGTACCGCAGGGCAGGCGAACCGTGCCGCGTGTGCGGCACCACGATCCGCACCGCGGAGCTGGAAGGGCGCAACGTGTTTTGGTGCCCGACCTGCCAGAAGTAGAGCAGGGCGCGACAATCGGCGAGTGGAACTGATCCTCGTCGTCGTCGGCGCCATAGTGGTGACGGCCATCGCGCATCGCCGTGGGCTGGAACCGGCACTTGTCCTCGTTGTCGTCGGGTTCGTGGTGTCGTTCGCGCCCGAATTCGAAGGCGTCGAACTGGAATCCGAGGTGCTGCTGTCGGTGGTGCTGCCGCCGTTGCTTTACTCTGCGGCGCTTGACTTCTCGTTCCCGACGTTCCTACGCAACATCCGGCCGATCCTCGGGCTCGGCGTCGGGCTCGTCGTCGTCACCGCCTTCGCGGTTGCGGGCATCGCCTCGTGGCTGGTGCCGTCGCTGACGTTCGCGACAGCGCTGATTCTTGGCGCGGTGGTCGCGCCACCCGACGCGGTCACCGCGGTCGCGGTGGGACGCAAGCTCGGTCTGCCGAAAAAGGTGATGGCGATCCTCACCGGGGAGAGTTTGGTCAACGATGCGGCGGCGCTGTCCCTGTTCTCCATCGCGGTCGCTCAAGTCGCGGGGAGCAAGGCCTTCATCTCCAATCCGCTGCTGCTGTTCATCTACAGCGCCACACTGGGTCCGGCCGTCGGCGCCGCGCTGGGTTACATCACGCTGTGGATCCGCCGCCGGCTCGCACATCCCGGGCTGGAGACCATCCAGGGTCTGGTGGTCCCGTTCGCGGCGTTCATCTCGGCCGAACACCTGCACGCCTCGGGTGTGCTGGCCGTAGTGGTGGCAGGATTCGTCGTGGGCCACGGATCACTCGAGGCGGGTTATCAAACCCGCCTGCAGGAGCGATATGTGTGGAACTCCGTCGACGTCATGCTCGAGGCTTTCGTGTTCGCCTATATCGGGCTGCAGCTGCGCTTCATCCTCGAAGACCTGCGCGAGGCGCACGAGTCGCTGACCGAGGTCGCGCTCGCGTCCGGCGTCGTATTGGCAGTGGTGCTGTTGATCCGGCCGGCGTGGGTGTTCCTGATGTTCGGCCGCGGCCTGCTGTCGCGTCACGTCGCAACACGACTCAGCGTGCCCGTGCCGGTCGTTGGTGCGCGCGGCGCGCTCGGCACCCGAAAACCGAACAGAGGCAAGTGGTCTGCCGTCATCGACCGCCGTCTCCTGACATGGCAGGAGAGCGTCGTCGTGTCGTGGACGGGCATGCGCGGAGTGGTGACCTTGGCCGCGGCGTCGGGAATTCCGCTGATGACCACCGCTGGCCAGCCGTTCCCCGAGCGGGCGACGATTCAGGCCATCGCTTTCGCAGTCAGTGTCGGCACCCTGCTACTTCAGGGCTGGACGCTGCCGCTGCTGATCCGCTGGCTGGGACCCTCATTCGAGGCGGACCGCGCCTGGGACGGCGCCGAGACCCGCAAGGCCGAACAGATCGTGCACTCCGCCGCCGACGATGTGCTGGCCCGGTTCGCGGCCGATCCGCCTGCCGGTCTCGACGCCGCGACGCTGGCCAACATCAGGCTGACGATCGCCCGGCATTCACAAGACGCCGACGAGATGCCTGACCCGGAGTCGCACACCTTGCGCGCCGAGGTCTTCTCACACCTGTATCGCGAAGTGCTGTCGGCGCAACGGGTCGCGCTGATCGCCGAACGCGACGCCGGCCGCATCGAAGACGAGGCGGCGCGGGCCATGCTCGAGCGACTGGACCTGCAGGAGGCCGGTGTGTCGTCGCGCCTGGAAAGCCGGTTCTGACCGACCACCGCCGTCTCACATTTCCTTGGTGAGGATCGTCTACCGGGTGAAGGACTGCACGACGTCACACCTTGGAAGGACGAAGACTCATGGACTTCCCACGGGAAAGTGGGGAATTGATGAAGACGCTGGCCGACGCCGATCCTGCGGCTCCCACTGCATGTTCGCAGTGGACGGTGCACGATTTGGTTGCCCACCTGGCGGCAGGCGCCAAGGAAAACGCCGATCTGGTCGAGGACGAATTAGCCGGGCGGCCCGCCCGCGCGACGCGGACCTTCGCAGAACGCGAACCTTCGTTCGTTGCGATGCCCGACGAACGGCTTCGTGAGGAATTGATCCACCAAAGCCGCCGCAAACTTGCTGCGCTGGAAGCGCTTTCAGCCAAGGGGCCGGACGCCTCATACCAGTTCACCGGTCGGCCCTTTACAGCCGCGATGGCACTTACGCATGCTCGTAGCGAGGCCGCCATCCACCGATGGGACATCGCGGGTGACGATGAGACGAGCAAGGAAGTGCTCGCGGCGCCGGAACTGACCAGGCATGCTGTGGAGATACTCAACACGTTGCCGATGCTGTGCGAGGCCCCGCTTTCCCGCGCCCGCGTCGCGCAAATCGACACGTTGAGGATCGTCCTGCGCAGCCCGGGTCAGCCCGACATCGTGATGGACATCAACCCTGATCGCGCCCACTTCGAGCTTGCCGAGAACGATCAGCCGGCAGATGGCGACGCGGTCGTCGAGACCGATGCGGCACACAGGCTGCTCAGCATCTGGGGACGCTGTGCCCCCCACCACCCGCCCACGATCACCGCCGACCCCAAGCTGTGGTCCCCGGTTGCAAGAACGCTTTGGGACGCCATCCCCTGACGGCCGCTGCTCAGCCTCCGTCGGCGAAGACGAGGCGTCAGCTCAGCGCGCGGTCAGGAAAAGTGAGCGCCGGCGCATACGAATCCGACGCGGCCATCGACGTCAGAAGCCGCCGAAGTCTCCGCCGCCGAAATCGCCGCCGCCGTCCCAGCCTCCGGCATCCCAGCCGCCACTGTCGCCGCTGTAGCCGTCGGAACCGCCGGCGTCGGCGCCGCCGCCGTCCCAGCCGCCACCGTCTGCGCCTGAGTCTTGCCCGGCCGCGAACCCGTCGGAATAGCCGTCGCCGTAACCACTTTCGAAACCTTGTGCGCCGTAATCAACACCGTGCATCCCGGAGAACATCGCGTCGAACAGCAGGACCGATCCCAGGCCCCAGGCACCGGCCACCAGAGCCGGTTTCCACCACGGCTCCGAATACCAGCCCGCAGGCACGGGACGTCCGGCGACGCGACCGCCGGGGTAGTAGTTCGGGGTGCGCTGCGACGGTGTCGGTGACGCCTCGATTTCGCGGCCCTCGAAGTTGATTCGCCGGTCCTCGGTGACGGAGCCCGCCGACCGCTGCCCTGTCAGCGACTCCAGTTCCGGCCCGGGATCCATGCCCATCGCGGTGCGCGCGGCGCGCACGTAATACAGCCCCTCGATGGCGCTTTCCTTGGCCAGGGCGGCCTGCCGCGTCGTGGTGGCCTGGTCGATCTGTGAAGACGCGGCGGTGTAGCGCTCGGACGCGTCGGCCATCGCCTGCTTGGAGGCGTCGTCGGCGCCCGTCAGGTTGAGCACCTGCCCGCCGAGCCGTTCGATGAGCCGACGCGCATCGGCCTTCGCATCGGCCAGCGAGGCCGCTTTGCGCCTGCCCGAAGCCTTCGACGAGCTGTACACGGCCAGCCCGATAGCGGCAATGACCACGATGATGAGGACGAGCAAGACGCCGTTCATGGCGTCCAGCGTACATACAGGAAAGGGCCCCATTAGGGCCGCGAATCAGTCGCGAATTACGCCCAGAGCTGAGTAGACCTCGTTGGAGAGCGCCACGCTGCGCGGATCGGCGTTGCACTTCGTGGCGTCGAAGTAATTCATCACGTACGCGTAGCCGATGCGGTGCTCGAGGTCGACGAATGCGAACGAGCCGCCGGATCCGCCATGGCCGAACGTCCGGGGATTCGGGCCTGCGACGCCGCGCTGATTGAGCATGTAGCCCAGGCCCCAGCCGTGGTCGGCGACGCGCGCGCCGAGCACGACGTCGGTGTCGAAGCCGCCCTGGGACACCCGGACCAACTCCATGTGCTCCCGCGAGAGCAGCTTCTCCTGTGCCAGCGCGTTGTAGAACGTCGCCATGCCGAGCGCCGTCACGTGCGCGTTGGTGGCGGGGAATTCGAGCGAACGCCACAACTCGAGTGCGTTCGACCCCAACTCGTCGTCGGGCACGAACCCCATCGCGACCGCGAGCGCGGCCATCGGATGCTCGTTCAGCGTCTGCGGATGCTCCGGCGTCTCTGCGTCGGCCAGCACATCGCGGATGTGCGGTTTGTTGATCATCTCGGCGCAGCGGCCGTGCTCGGCCTTTGGCAGGCCGATGTGCACGTCGATGCCGAGCGGGTCGGCGACCTCGGTGCGCAGGTACTGCCCGACGGTGCGCCCGGTCACCCGGCGGACCAGCTCGCCGAGGATGAAACCGAAGGTCACCATGTGATAGCCCTGCGCGGTGCCGGGCTCCCACCACGGCTCGGCGGCCGCGATGTGGGCGCACACCGCGTCCCAATCGGCGGCGTGGGCCCAATGCAGCCGAGTGCGCGGTCCGATGACGCCGGACCGATGCCCCAGCACCATCGCGACGGTGATGTCCTGCTTGCCCGCCTGGCCGAACTCCGGCCAGTAGCGCGCCACCGGGGCGTGCAGATCGACTTGCCCGCGGTCGGCCAGCAGATGGACACAGGTGCTGGTCAGCCCCTTGGAACCGGAGTAGACGCTGGTCAGGGTGTCTCTTCGCCATGGCCGCAGGCCCGCGGCGTCGGCGAAGCCACCCCACAGATTGACGACGAGGTCGCCTTCCACCCAGACCGCAACCGCAGCGCCGACGTCGTCGCCATCGGTGAAGTTCGAGGTGAAGGCGTCGCGCACCCGCTCGAAGCCGGCCGCGCACGAACCGTTGACGGGGACCCCGGACGCGTCGAGCAAGGATCCTCCTGCCGGTCATGCCCCCGTTCGGAGCGGGCGACAGAATCGCACCCGCGTGGCTCGTTGCAGCTTTCTACGGTAGCCGAGCAACTCCCTGCCTAGCCCGAACGTCACACACCTGTGACCCGCTCACGGCTAGTTAGCAGCATTTTCGGAGCTAGCATCGCGTACGCCCAGCAAAGCCTGCGGATGCTCCTCGACGGCGTCTTTGGCCGACACGGCTTCGGAGCCACCCGGGCGCGCATATCGACCGCATGGTTTCATCACAGGGATGACTGAGTTGAATCGTCGCAACCTGATGTTGATGAGCGGGCTCGGTGCGCTCTCCGCAGCGCTCCCTGTCGCTCCTGCCCAGGCTTCGGTATCGGGTCGTGGAGAAGCGCCCGCTGCACCGCCGCCAGGTGGTGCATCTGTGAACTACATTTTCCAGGATGAGTTCGATGGCCCGGCGGGCTCGGCCCCCGATCCGTCGAAGTGGGAGGCGGCGCTCGCCCGCGAGTCGATGGAGGATCCGACGTATTGGGAGCTACCCGAGAACGTCGGCCAGTACCGAGACGATCGCCGAAATCTGTACGTCGACGGCAAGTCCAACCTCGTTTTACACGCAGCGAAGGACGGCAACACCTACTACAGCGGCAAGGTCTTTGGGAAATGGAGGGGTGGCATCGGCCACACCTGGGAAGCCCGGATAAAGCTGAACTGTCTCACCCCGGGTTGTTGGCCCGCGTGGTACATGGCCAACAACAGCCCGGTCAACGGCGGCGAAGTCGACCTCATGGAGTGGTACGGCAACGGCCACTGGGCCGCGGGCACCGCCGTCCATGCGAAGTTGAACGGTGGAGAACATGTGAGCCACGGGATCACGGTCGACAGTGGGTGGCACACGTGGCGCGTCCAGTGGGACGACGCCGGTATGCGGTTCTGGGAGGACTACGTCGACGGCGCGCAACCATACTTCGACGTGCCGGCGAACTCGCTGCCGGACTGGCAGTTCAACGAGCCCGGCTATCAGATGTTTCCGATCTTAGGTCTTGCGGTCGCGGGTTCCGGTGGTGGCGATCCCGGACCGGGGACTTATCCGGCGGACATGCTCGTCGATTGGGTCCGCGTCTGGTAGGCGCCACGTCGTGCCCGCGACGGCGCATTAATTGAGTGTTCCTCGAGCTTGCCGGTCAGTACGATCCACGCTGGGGGACGGGGGTAACAGTGTCGGAGGACGCGCTAATTCGTGAGTTGTCGGCTGCGGTCGAACGCAATCCCGACGCCTTGGAACTGCGGCTGCACCTCGCCGAGCTGTTGCTGGACAAAGGGCGCTACGCCGAAGCGCTGTCGCACTGCAGCGCCGCGCTCACGCAGGACTCGGCCAACGCCGCCGCGCTGACGCTGCTGCAGCGATGCAGCGCCGCGATGTCTGCTCCATCCGGGGAGAACGCCACGTTCAACTGGTCGGCCGCCGAAGAACAGGTGGCCGACATCATCGAGCCTGCGTTCGTCGACAGCGGCGGTGCACCGGACATCGAGAACGAGCGCGATCTCGATGTGCTTGCGCCCAGCGACATCAAGCTGGCCGACGTCGCGGGAATGGAGGACGTCAAGGCCCGGTTGGAGGTTTCTCTGCTGGGGCCGATCCGTAACCCGGAACTGATGCGGGCCTACAAGATTTCGGCCCGAGGCGGGCTGTTGCTGTACGGGCCGCCGGGGTGTGGCAAGACTTTTCTCGCCAAGGCGGTGTCCGGAGAGCTCGACGCAAACTTCTATCCGATCGGCATCTCCGATGTGCTCCAACAGTATCTGGGCAACAGCGAGCGCGCGGTGCACGAGATCTTCGAGGTGGCCCGTCGGAACGCGCCTTGTGTGTTGTTCTTCGACGAGGTTGACGCGCTGGGTATGCGCCGGGCCAATATGCGCGGTGACTCCGGCCACCGAACGGTCGTCAACGCGCTACTCGCCGAGACGGATCCGGCAACCTCGGACAACACAGGTGTGTACGTGATCGGTGCGACGAACGCGCCGTGGGATGTCGATCCGGCGTTGCGCCGGCCCGGGCGCTTCGACCGGGTGATCTTCGTCGGCCTGCCGGACAGCGAGGCGCGCGCCGAGATCGCCAGGATTCACCTGCGCGAACGTCCCGTGACAGGGATCGACCTGAAGTCGATCGCGGCGCGCACCGACGGCTTCTCCGGGGCAGATCTTGCCCACGTCTGCGACACCGCAACACAGTTGGCGATGGCAGACTCGGCGCGCTCCGGTCAGGTCCGTCCGATTTCGATGAGCGACATCAACGCCGCCATCGATCAGATGCGGCCCAGCACCAGTCAGTGGTTCGACCTCGCCCGCAACGTGGTCGAGTTCGGCAACCGCGACGGCGCCTACGACGACTTGGCGAAGTACATGCGCCGCAGGAGGTTTCGATGACCTTAGACCCGGACATCAACAGCGCCAACGCGATCGAACTGGCCAATACCTATATGGAGGCACGCAACTACCGGCGCGCCGAGGAAGTGCTGCGTTCGGCACTGCTGCACAACCCGCACGATGCGACGCTGTTGACCGAGCTGGCGCGGGCCCAGTACTTCCTCGGCGACAACAAGGCCGCGGAGCAGAGCGCCCGCGACGCCGTGGCCCTCATCCCCGAAGCCGCTTATCCGATGCGGATCTACGCGGCGGTTCTCGACGCGCTGGGGCGTAAGCGGGAGGGGTTGTCGTGGGCGCGAAGGGCGGTCGATGCTGCTCCGCTGGATCACACGATGCACCACGAGTACGCCCGGCTCTTGGTCAACGCGGGCGATGCGGCGGCCGCGCTGCCGGTAGCGACCGAGGCCATCCGCCTGGCGCCGGACGATGCTGACGCCCACGACCTGATGGGCGTGATCCTCGGAATGCTGGGTCGACGGGCAGAGTCGACGGCGGAACACAAGGAGGCGCTGCGGCTGCAACCCGGACACGCGGGGGCGTTGCATAACATCGCGGTGAACCGGGCGAACAGCAAGAATCTGCCCGGTGCGATCGCCGCGTTCAGCGAGGCCGCGCGGCTCGATCCCCACATCGGCGATCAGGTTCGCACGAACATCACCGCGACGGTGCGAGCGTGGCTGAGCTGGACGACAATCGCCGCCTGGGCTGCGCTCTACCTTTCGGTCCAAATCGAGAGGGACAACGCGGGTGCGGCAAGCCCGGCGGCGCGTGTCGTCACCGGTCTCGGCTGCATCGTCCTGCTGGTCATGTTCGGCTGGTTGGTGCGCAGTCTGCCGCGCAACCTCTGGGGACCCCTTCTGCGTCAACGCGAATTCCGGTCGCTGAAGATCTATCTCGCGCTGGGCGTCGTGGTGCTCGTGGTGTTGGGCATCTTCACGCTGGGGGTACCGGTGAACTTTTGGGTCCTGTTGGGCACCCTTCTGGTCACGGTCGTCGTTTCCTGGACCGCAACGCGGTTCGACAAGGGTTGATGAGTCCGCTTGCGTCGTCACCTGCATGACCGCAGATGCGATACGAGCTGCAAACCCACCGGATCCGACCGGGATGGTCGTTACGATTCGCGCATGTCGGATTCGCCTGCCGCTGAACCCTCGTCAGATTCTCGCGGCCCCTCGACGTCGCGTGATCGCAGTTGGCTGATCCTGGCGGGCATTGCTGCTCTCGCCGTGGTGGCCATCGCCCTGTCGGTCTGGGCGTTGTTGCGTCCGGCGGGCGACTCGGAGGGCGCGGCAACGTATTCGGATGCGCAGCGGGTGGAGGCGAAGGGGCAGGTGTGCCGGGCGTTCAACACGGTGCGCCAGGGGGTGGCCCGTAATACGCGTCTGCAGGTTCCCGGTGGCGAAGGCGATGTCGCGGGAACTCTTGGAGTGGCGGCCAATGCCCGCATCTCGCTGTATGACGGCGGGCAGTATCTGTTGGCCCGGCTGGCGCCGGCGACGCCGACGGACTTGGCCGACGCGGTAGGCGGGTTCGCCAACGGTTTGATGGACATCGGTGCCGCTGCGACTGCGGGGGCACAGAACACCGACCCCGAGCAGGCCAAGCGGTTGTCCGACGCCGACGCTGCCAGCACCAGGATCGGTCAGCTATGCGCGTAAATCGCTAGTAGGAGAAGTAAATATGGATGAAGTGGTCGACGGGTTGCGCGCTGCCTATGATGCGGTGCCGTACGAGTCGCACCCTTTCCCCCAGTCGGCACCGGGGCAGCTGGCAGCGATCGCGCATGTCTTTGGGCTAGACGCACCGGCTGTCTCGGGCGCACGCGTGCTGGAGATCGGGTGCTCTGCCGGAGGCAACCTGATCCCGTTCGCGGCGTCCCATCCACTTGCGCGGGTAGTGGGTATCGATCTCTCGCAGGTCGAGATCGACCACGGGCGCCGGATGGTCCAAGAACTGGGCCTCCGCAACCTGGAGTTGCTGCAGGGCGATATCGCCACGATGGACCTGCCGGCGCTGGGGCAGTTCGACTACATCATCTGCCACGGCGTCTACAGCTGGGTGCCGGAGAACGTGCAGCAGGCCATCCTTGCCGCCTTCCACACGTTGCTGGCGGCCAAGGGTGTGGCATACATCAGCTACAACGTTTACCCCGGATGGAAGGCTAAGGAGATCATCCGCGACGCCATGATGCTACGCGGTGGTGACAGGGGGACCCCGCAGGAGAAGTTGAGCTATGCGCGCGGCATGATCGACTTCCTCGAGGAGGTTGCCCCGGCCGACAGTGTGCTGGCGAGGGCACTGGCCGATTACCGAGCAGAAAGTACGTACGTCAGGGACGACTACGTGCTGCACGAGCAACTGGCGCGGTTCAACTCGCCGTGCTACTTCCTGGAGTTCGGACGACGCGCCGAGCCCCATCGCCTGGCCTACGTGGCGGACGCCGCACCCGAGAATATGTTTGCTGTCAACTACGGCGAGAAGGTCTCCGTTCCGTTACTCAAGGAATGCGGGCACAGCCAGATTCTGGTCGAGCAGTACCTCGATTTCGTTGTCAACCGCACGTTTCGGCAATCGCTGCTCGTGCATGGCGAACGCGGACCGCAGATCAGCTACAACCTGGACCGAAGTCGTTTCGGCCGTTTGCATTTCGCCGCATGGTTGCCGCCCCGTGGCGGAGAGACCCAGCTCGATAGCTCGAACCAGGAATATGGTGAACACGGTAGTCGGACGCTGTTTACGCAAGAACCGGCCGTCAAGGCGGCGGTGGACGCGCTCAGTGCCCGCTGGCCGTGGACGCTGTCGCGGACCGACCTGTTGGATGTGGTGCGCGCGAGGCTGGGCGCCGCTGGTATCAAGGCCGCGGGCGGTCAGGAGTCGAAGGTCGATGACCTGTTGGAGGCATTGATCATTCGCGGGATGGTGCGCTACCGGCTCGATCCCGTGTATCCGGAGCCGGCGCGCACGCCGCTACGGCTGCCCGAGTCGACCAGGCGTATGGCGGAACTGGTGCGTGGGGATGAGGACCCCTACATATTCAACGTCTGGCATGAAGGGGTGCTGCTGCCGCCGGTGGACCGCCATCTGCTTCCGCTGCTGGACGGTACGCGGGATCGCGAGGCCTTGGTTCAGAAGCTGCTACCGCTGCTCCTCAAGGATGTGATCCGGTTCTATCGTGATGGCAGACATGTGACCGAAGAGGCCGAATTGCGTGATGCCGCAGCCGAATACGTCGACGCGACCCCCCAGCGCCTGGAAGAAATGAAGCTGGTGCGCCAGTGCCGTGGTGAGGTCGACGAGCTCTAGTCGGACAACGCACGCCTGAGTCAATCCCGGTAGACCAACGCCCGGCCGGTTGTACTCAACCAACCGGGCCTCGGTCTCTAGCCCTGTCCAGGCCCTTGACTACGGGCTCCCGCCTTCACCGTCGGCGCCGTTGCTCGCGCCGCCGCTGCCACCGTCGGAGCCGCCGCTGGTGCTGCTGCTCGGGTTGCCGCCGCCGACACCGGCGCCGTCAGAGCCGTTCGCTCCATTGGTTGGCGCGCCAACGCCGCCTTTGCCGCCGGTGCCAGTGCCCGTCACACTGACGCCCGGCCCGCCGTGGCCGCCGTTGCCTCCGCCATGTCGACCGAACAGATTGTTGATTCCGCTGCGAATGGGATTGCTCGACGGGCTGCCTGCGCTGCCGTTACCGCCTTTACCGCCCGTGGCCGGCCCGGTGGCGCTGAATCCTCCGCCGCCTCGCCCGCCCGCGGCGCCGTACTTGTTGGCGCTGTCGGTGGGTACGCCGCCGTTGCCGCCGGCGCCGCCTTGCGCCGGGCCGGTTACGGTGACGGCGTCTCCTGCTGGCCCACCCTGCCCGGGGTTGGCGCCTTGGCCGCCTTGGCCACCGACGCCGCCGGTGGCAGGGCCGGCGACGGAGCCGGCGAAGCCGCCGCCGCCGCCGAGACCACCGAACTGCGTGTCCGCATCGCCGCCACCTTGGCCGCCCGCACCGCCGGTGGATGTAGCCAAGCTAAGGGCCCAGCCGCCCCAGCCGCCCACACCGCCTACGACGCCGGGGGCGCCTTTGCCGCCTGCGCCGCCGGTCGCCGATATGAGGCCGAGCGCACCGCCGCCCCATCCGCCTGAGCCGCCGAACAGATCACTCGCGCCGCCATCGCCGCCGACGCCGCCTTCGGGGATACCGAGGGCTAGCGCGCGGGCGCCGCGGCCGCCGGCGCCGCCGAACAGACCACCGAAACCACCGTCGCCGCCATCACCGGCGATGGCCAGTGCAGAAGTAGGCACGATGGGCAATCCGACACCCAACAAGTCGCCCAGGCTTCCCGCCTTGTGGCCGTTGCCACCGCGGCCCCCGATAAGACCGCCGTCGCCGCCGTCGCCGCCTGGGCCGCCGGTCGAGATATCGAGAATGCCGAGATCAATGTCGATTGGAAGGTCCGGCAGGAGGTCAGGAGGAAGCAGGTCACCGAGCGCCGAAAGGCTGAACGACCCCTTGCCTCCGGTGCCACCCGCGCCGCCGAACAAGCCGCCATTTCCGCCATTTCCACCTTTGGCGTCATTGGCGGCAACCAGGTTGGCAATATCTCCGATGTCTTCGATATTCCCGATGATGTCAATGAGGGCAATGACGTCGTCGAGATCCTCGACCCCGAACAGATCCAGCACATCTGTGTAGGTCCTCGCGCCGCCGTTTCCGCCGCCGCCACCGGACACACTGCCGTCACCGCCGTTGCCGCCGTCGCCGGCTCTCGCGGTCCCGCCGACCGGCACTGTGACGTCCAAGCCGAGGAGGGAGACGGAGATATCGAGTTCTCCTGCACCGGTGCCATTCGCATCCCCGCCGTTGCCACCGCGCCCACCGAACAGGGCGCCGGTGGTGCCGCCGTTGCCTCCGGTTCCGCCGACGCCGGCACGGTCGCCGTTTCCAACGCCACCGTCACCACCCCGGCCGCCGAACAGACCGCCTCCGCCGGATCCACCCAGTCCGCCTTTACCCGTGCCACCCGGCACTGTGCCCTTGGCCGTGCCCACAGGGATAGGGATACCCGGAATGAGAACAGGGGAGTTGACCTCGACGTCCCCGCTGCCGGTTCCGGTCCCGCCCGCACCGCCTGCACCGCCGAACAGCGCACCGAAGCCACCGGCAGCACCGTTGCCGCCGGTCCCGATGCGGCTACCGGTCCCTGCCCCGCCGGCGCCGCCCTTGCCACCGAACAGCTCACCAGCGCCGCCGGCGCCGCCCGCTCCGCCGGTTCCTTCTCCTATGCCGCCCGTACCGGTGAGCGATAGTCCGAGAAACGAAAAGGTGGTGGACCCGGTGCCATCGGCGGTGCCGGTGCCGCCGGTGCCGCCATTTCCGCCGAACCCGACGAGCCCCGTGGCGCCGCCGGCACCGCCAGCACCGCCGACGCCCTTGATGAAGCCAGAACCGTCGCCGCCGCCGCCACCGGCGCCGCCGAACCCGGCGAGGGGTCCGCCTGTGCCGCCCGCGCCGCCGCCGCCGCCAGTCGCTGCCGCAGTGGTGGACTTGGTGGTCGCATCGCCGCCGAAGCCACCGTCGCCGCCGCCGCCGACCAGGCCACTCTGACCTCCGGCACCGCCCTGACCGCCCGTAGCTGGTCCAGCAGCGAAGCCATCAACCGTCGTGATGCTAGGCTCGCCGATTTGCTTACCCTTGGCACCCGTAATGAGGTTTCGAGCGTAGGTCGTAACCGTGGTTTTGACCGACGTGGCGCCTCCGACGTTTTCCGCGGTGCCGCCGGCGCCGCCTTCGCCGCCGCCACCGAACAAGCTGCCTGCGGCGCCCCCCGCACCGCCGGCGCCGCCGACAGCGGCATTTACCCCGGACACCGTGGTTCCGGTGCCGCCCGCGCCGCCGGCGCCTCCGCCGCCGAACACTCCGCCGCTGCCGCCAACGCCCCCTGCACCGCCGGTGGCGCTGCCCGCAGGGGTGGCGGTGGTTTCAGTCTCGGTGATCGTGCCTTCCGTTCCAAGCGGGTTGCTCTTGGTAAATGCGCCTGTCACCTTGGTCGTGACGGGTGTGGTACCACCGGTTGAACTCGCGTTTCCGCCCGCCCCGGCGGCACCGCCACCGCCGAAGATGCCGCCCGTACCGCCTGCGCCACCCTTGCCGCCCGTCGCGTTGCCCTGCTCACTCGTCGCGTCGGCGCCTTTACCGCCTGCACCGCCCCACCCGATGAGAGTTCCGCCCTTGCCGCCGGCTCCGCCGGCCGTACCGACCGCGTTAGCCGTACCCATCGCAGTGACGGCGACGGCGTCGCCGCCCGCGCCACCGTTGCCGATCAGTCCGGCGTTACCGCCGGTACCGCCGTTCTTGCCGGCGCCGCCGTTGCCGAACAAGAGGCCAGCGTTGCCGCCGTTGCATGCCGCGCCGGCGCAGTCATCCGCGGCGTCGACGCCATTGCCGATAAGTACGCCACCTGGGCCGACCAGATTGAGTGGGCCGAGGGCGTCGAACACTCCGAAGGCGTTGGCCGTAGCGCCGACACCGGCGCCGAACAGCGACCCATCACGGCCGCCCACCAGCTCGGAAGCCTCGGCGACCTGGCATAAGATATCCGACACCGTGCACGGCGCGGCCTGCGCGGTTCCGGTGCTCCCTGTGCCGGTGCCCACGCTGAAGGCGAATGCTCCGGCGGCGATGGCCGCACTGAACATGGCGCCGCCAGCCAGGCGCGTGGCGCCGATGCCAGTTTGCGCTGCGCGCTTCTGTTGCCTGGCACGGAGCGCCGGCGGTGCTGTGGTGTTTGAAGAATCGATCGTCACTGGATCTCCCCCTCAGAAGATGCGTAATAGTGCGATTTAGTGCTGACCCCAATCAGCTTGTCGAGGAAAGGCAGCAAATAACTTACGCCCAATTTATATCCGTGTCAGGAAATGCTAAGGTTTTTCTCAGGTGCCTTTCTCAGCCGAGACGTCCACTGGCGCCGTGAGGACCTTGTTGCGCCTCCGATACGCCGCCGCATCAACCCACCGGCCAAGCAGTACGTTGCTGAGATAGAGGGTGCTGCGGCCTCGCCATCGCGGTGGTCGCGCTGGGGGGCGAGTACTTCGGCGGCCGACCGGGGTCTGTTCGGGCCCCGTACACCGACCCGTAGCATCCGAACGCGAAAACCCAGCTCTGTCCGGCGTCGAACTCGGTGCGCCGCGTAGTCCCCGTAGCACCAGTCTGCAGATTCTCGCCGCGGATGTCGCGGAAATCTGCATGGACCCGGCTGATGTCCGCACCGCGCAATACGATGGTGGAGAATGTGTGCTGAACCAGCTTGGCGCCGGGGACCGCCGGAGCGTACGGACGCGGTGTATGTGGGTTTCGCCAACCTTCTGATGGCCACCCTGGATACCGAGCCCGACCAGGTGACGCGGCCGGGCACCGTGGATGAGGCAAACTTCAAGATTGGTTGACTCTGCGGATAGCAGCAACAGCTGCACAAGGCGGCCCTAATCTCCGCAACGTGAGGCGGATGAGCCGCCAGAGGGAGCGCGATGAGCTAACTCCAGAAAGATTGCTGCGCATATGGCGATCGTCCTGAGCTCGCTGCCGCAGTTCGGTCTGCCTTCGATTTGAAATTCTTTAGTTAGCGACTGCAAATACTTACGCCTATCCCACTGCCGAATCACGCGTTTTCTCCCCCGCGGCGGCGGATGGATGCCGTCATATTGCGCTGAATGGGTGCGAGAGGCCACGCACGCCATCAGCCAAGCCCCAACCTCTGTCGCGAGGTACGGTCCGTACTGCGCGTCGTGCACCGTCCACATTCGCCCCGCGGTACGGGATCGGTACGGGACCGA
>Ga0068866_10000378_pt1 | contig 20967 bp, 16 predicted proteins | sample KBSMisM22_FD_66587 | JGI IMG/M metagenome (GOLD analysis project Ga0068866, IMG submission 66587) | Miscanthus rhizosphere microbial communities from Kellogg Biological Station, Michigan, USA - KBS Miscanthus M2-2 | ecosystem: Host-associated > Plants > Roots > Rhizosphere > Soil ... | reverse complement strand
CTGGTGCTGCAGATGCCCTATGCGATGGCCACCATCCGCGACTCCAAGTGGGGGACACGATGATGGGCCGACACAGCAAGAAGCGTTGGAGGCCAATCGTTTCGGCCATCCTGACCCTGCTGTCGGCGATGGTGGTGGCGGCCTATCTGGTCGTGCCCGGAATGTGGCAGTGGAATCGCGCCGAGGCGAAAGTCGAGGCCAAAAGGATCCACCAGGTCGACACCGTGCCGGGGGAGGTCGACGGTGCACTGGTGCAGCGACTGCGCGACACCAGCGCCAGCGCGCAGTCCGCGCCGATCATCATCACCTACCACGACATCAGCTACAACCCGTCGCGCTACACGGTGACGCCGGAGAACTTCGCCGCCCAGATGCAACTGATCCACGACGCCGGATGGACCACCCTGACAACCGACCAGCTCGACGGCTGGCTGGGCGGTGCGCCGCTGCCGCCGCATTCCGTGATGATCACCTTCGATGACGGCGCGACCGGGGTGTGGCAGTACGCCGACCCGGTGCTCAAACGGCTCGACATGCACGCCACCGCATTCATCATCACCGGCTTCGTCGGCACCCACGCGCCCTACTACATGACCTGGGACCAGGTCACCGAGCTGGCCAACAACGGGCACTGGGACATCGAGGCGCACACCCACCTGGGCCACGTGCAGGTGCCTAGCGACAACGAGGGCAACGAAGGGCCGTTTCTGAACACCGTGGCGTGGCTGCCCGATCAGCACCGGTTCGAAACGCACGAGGAGTACCGACTGCGGGTGAATCGCGACCTGACCGAGTGCAAGCATCAGTTCGCCCTGCACGGCCTGCCCGAGCCGAAGTTTTTCGCGTACCCGTTCTCGGCCTATCGAAATGACCGCGAAGGCTCCGGCCAACCACAGGCCTCGGTGGTCTCGCTGTACCGGGCAGGCCTGCTCGATGACGCCGAGTTCATCGCGGTGACCTCCGCCGCCAACGTGGCACGCGGGCTGATTCAGCGGATGGACATCACCGCCGACCTGTCCCTGGACAAATTCATCCGCAAGATCGACTTGGCCAGCCCGCTGGATCCGCCTGCGGCACAGCCGTTGTCGGACGTCGGCGGATGGTCCGACGAGAAGCAGAACGAGGCGGCAATCGACATCGCCAACGGCATCGTGACGATCGGCACCGATACCGGCGAGAAGGTGATCCGCAACTACGCGCCGGCCCGCTCCGCGATGTGGAACGACTACACGGTGTCAGTGGACGTGGGCGGCTTCTCCCTCCCGGCCGACGGCAGCCAGGCCGGGATCAGCGTGCTCAAGCCGCCCGGTTCGGCCTACGAGCAGGAGGGCCGTGTCGATTTGACGGTCTACGCGCACGCCTACTCCATCCAGGGGCTGGTGAACATCGACCGGCAGCCGCTGGTCGAAGCCGACCGGCATCATGTGGTGATCGACGTGACGGACACCCAGGTGGTCGTTACCGTCGATGACGCACCCCCGACAGTGATCGACATCCCGCCGCACGCCGCCCGCACGGTCGGTGGCGGCATGGCCCTATATGCCTTCCGCCGCACCGACGTCAACCCGTCACTGACCTTCACCAACCTGACCATCAGCTAGGACACCATGACAGCAATCCGACGCCTGGCCGCCATCGCCGCAGTGCTGTGCCTGTGCGCCTGCACACCCGCCACGGCAGGCGCGGACGTGATCGTGGACGACTTCAACGGGCCCGACGGACTGATTACGGCAGAGGGTCAGCCGGTCCCATCGGGTGAACCGTGGGAGATGACGAGCGGATCGCTGTTCCGCAATGACGGCACCGGCTGGTCAGGGGTACCCGACGATGCGACCGGCTCGACGGTGTTCCGCATGGTCTCCGTCGAGCGCGACTTCGACAACGTGGACGTCTCGATGAGGCTGCGGGTGGACGACCTGGTGACGACTGAGCGCACCCCCGCGCAGGACTACGACGGCGCGCACATCTGGGTGCGTTACGAGTCGGATCGCGAGCTGTACGCAGTGAGCGTCGACCGGCGCGACGGCACCATGATCATCAAAAAGAAGTGCGCCGGCGGCACCGACAACGGCGGCACCTATTACGACCTCAACGACTCCGCACCGGGCGCTCCCATACCTTTCGGCCAGTGGCAGCAGGTCACGGTCGGCGTCCACGATCAGCCCGACGGCTCGGTGAAGATCACCGCGAACCGCGACGGGTTGAGCATGGAGGCGGTCGACACCGGCGTCGGGTGCGCACCGCTGCGCGGCGGTGGGGTAGGCATCCGCGGCGACAACGCCGAGCTGCGGTTCGCCAGAATCCTGGTTCAGCCTCTGGAAGGGATGTAGGGCATGTGTGGAATCGTCGCTGTTCTGTACAGCGGAACCGACCGCTGCGCTCCCGACGGTTGCGACCTTGTGGATCGGATGAAGGCGGCGCGAGACCACCTCGCTGACCTGAGCGAGCAGCCGCTGGGAGCCGTTGATGTCGAGAACGTCGCGGATATCCTGACCGGGATTGATGCCGAGTTGCGAGGCACCCCGGGTATGCGTTGCCTGCTCGACCAACCTGCCGTCGCCGACGCGATCGCCGACCTCTCGGTCCACATTGGTGAGCAGATTGAGGGGCTCGAGGCGCGGATCGCACAACCCATCGCGCCGGCCGAGGACCTCGAGCGACTCAATGCCGCCATGGTCACGATGAAAGATGTGTGGTGGGCGATCGGGAAAGACCGCCTGGGCTTCGCCACCCAGGTAGCCGAGCTGGCGGGTGGAAGCCCTAGCGGGGCAGCGTTGGACGCCTACGCCGCGATTCAGGTGGCGCTGTCCTCGCTGGACCGGCTGGAGTTGCGCGGCCGCGATTCGGCCGGTCTTCATGTCATGGTCACCGGCCACGACATCGATTTCAGTGAGCCTCGCATCGCAGCGACGTTGGCGGACCGGTGTGTCGATCCGCTGTTCACCTCCACCGCCGTGCGGACGCCCGCTGGCCACTTGAGCATCGTGTACAAATGCGCAGCTGAAATCGGCCGGCTTGGCGACAATAGCCGCGCGCTGCGCGCCGCGATCGCCGATGACGAACTGCTGGCGGAAGCATTACACGCGCCCACAGCTCGTGTTTCGGTTGTCGGGCACACCCGCTGGGCAAGTGTGGGGATGATCAACCAGGCCAACGCGCATCCCCTGACTAGCGAGGAACTCACCCGTTCTTGGCGGCATGCGGACACCGACTACGTGGTCGCGGCTCTCAATGGCGACGTGGACAACTATGCCGACCTGATCGCTGACCATAATCTTCAGATCGCGCCGGAAATTTCCACTGACGCAAAGGTGATTCCGATCCTCATCGCGCGACACGTCACCGATGGCCTCGATCCCACGACTGCTTTCCGCCGCACGGTGCAACAGTTCGACGGTTCGGTTGCCATCGCCGCCAACTGTGCGGCAGACGCGGAGAGAGTGCTGCTCGCTCAACGCGGCAGCGGCCAGTCTCTTCTCGTCGGTGCGGCAGAGGGAATGACGATCGTCGCCTCCGAACTCTACGGCCTGGTGGAGCACTGTCGCGAATACATTCGGCTCGACGGCAACTCGGGGGAGGTCGTTGCGATCGACAGCACTACCGCAGGCGACTTGAGGGCGCTTAGCCGGTGGTCCTACGACGGATCTGTCCGGCCCGTCACCGACGCGGACATCCTGGCGGCGTCGATCACCACACGGGACATCGACCGGCGCGGTCACGAGCACTTCCTTGACAAGGAGTTGCACGAAGCGCCCGAATCGATGCGCAAGACGCTGCGCGGTCGAATCGCCTCCGTCGACGGCGCGCTACGCGCGGTGCTTGGCCACGATGTGCTTTCGCCCGCGTTGCTGACAGGGATTGCCGACGGCGCCATCCGGCGGGTGATTGTCATCGGACAAGGCACCGCCGCTGTTGCCGGACAAGCGATCTCGGCTGCCGCGGCTGATGCCCTTGTACATGCGAACGTCGATGTGAGGGCGACAACGGCAACCGAATTGTCCGGATTCGGTCTCGTTCCGGACATGTCGGACACCCTGGTGATCGCGATCAGCCAGTCCGGCACCACAACTGACACCAACCGCACTGTGGACCTGGTCCGGCAGCGCGGCGCAATCGTCATCGCGATCGTCAACCGCAGAGGCAGCGATCTGACGTCCAAGGCGGATGGCGTGCTGTATACGGCCGATGGTCGCGACGTCGAGATGTCGGTTGCCTCCACGAAGGCCTTCTATGGCCAGGTCGCCGCTGGCATCCTGCTTGCGTGTGCACTGGGGCGGGCAGCTAACGGCGCCGGTACCCCTGACGAAGGCGAGTTGCTGTCGGCGCTGTTGATGCTTCCCGACGCGCTGCAGCAGGTGCTAGACGGCGAAAAGCAAATCGCGGCGCTGGCTGAGGAGTACGCGCCGCTGCGAAGGTCCTGGGCGGTCGTCGGGTCGGCGCGCAATCGGATTGCCGCTGAAGAGATCCGCATCAAATGCTCAGAACTCACGTACCGATCGATCTCGTGCGACGAGTCGTCAGATAAGAAGCACATCGACCTGTCCGCCGAACCTCTCACGTTGGTGTGTGCGGCCGGCATGACGGGCTCGGCCGCGGACGACATGGCCAAGGAGGTGGAAATTTTCGCCTCGCACAACGGCGTGCCGATCGTCGTCGCCACCGAAGGCGATGAGCGATTCACCGCCGCTGCTGGGGTCATCTGGGTGCCCCCTTTTCATCCCGATCTGGCATTCGTACTCTCGGCGATGGCCGGCCACCTGTTCGGCTACCACGCAGCGTTGGCGATCGATGCGCAGGCAATGCCGTTGCGCGAGGCGCGAGCTGCGATCGAGCAGGCGGCGAAGGCACACAGCGGAGATCCGACGGCGATGCTTGTCGCGCTGACCACCACTCTGGTGCCGTCGTGCGGCGATTTCATGGCCAGGCTGGGTGCCGGCCGCTTTGACGGCTCGCTAAGTGCGGGAGCTGCAGCGAAAATCGCCGTTGTTCTGCACGCCATCACCACTCGCTCGGAGGACAGCCTTCTGTCGCAGTATGGCGGCCCGGCAGGAGTCATCAGGGAGCTGATCGCCGCCCTCACCGCGGGGACAAACGAGGTGTCGCGCACCATCGACACCATCCGTCATCAGGCCAAGACCGTGACGGTCGGAACCAGCCGCAGCGACGAAGCAATAATGCGCGTTCCGCTCCTACAGGCGGCGCTGGACAGCGGGGCACAGCGAGCCGCGCTGCCTTACAACGTTGTTCGCACAATCGCCGCTCTGGACCCGGTAGTGTCCGAGGTCATCGGAACCACGCATTATGCGATTAAGGGTCAGTACATCACCGTCACCGGCCGCAGCGGCATTGCGCAAGCACTGCCCTCGCGTACCGAATGGGACCACCGATTGCTGGGTACGAAACTCCTTGTCGCCGAACAGCGCCAAGCGCTCGTCGCCGTTGGGCGCAGCGACGGGAGGCCGGTGATCATCGTCCCGGAGATCACCGACCACCATACGACCGGACTTGTCTTGCTTCACGTCAAACTCCACCAGCAGCAGCCCCCAGAGATCATGAAGGCTGTGCTTGACGGCTACCGCGGTCGGCTGGCGATCCTGCGAAGTGCCGTGACAGAGATCCAGCCGACGTTCGACGAACGTCTGCTCGGTCAACTGTGTCCATTGGCTCTGCTGACTAAGCCGGCCGAGACGCTTGCCGACTACTGGTGCCGGGCCGACTAGCCACTCTGTGGCGGATGTCCGCTATCGGCAAGACATCGCGACACCGGCAGCGCCTTTATGGTCTTGGGGTATTCCAGCGCAAGGCCGTCGTCGTCAACATCACACGCGCCTGTCCCGCGAGGTGACCGTCTGTCCCGCGCCGCGTCTGGTGAATAAGACCAAGCGGCCCTGTCATTCAGAAAGAGGCGTAACTGACCGACCGATTCCAGCAATACGCGTTCGGCCGGGAGGCGGGCTTGGGGCGCATAGCTGGGAGACAATCTCCGGCGACTGGGCTTCGAAGACACCATAAAGAACTTCGTCGGTGGGAACCGCGAGTGTCAGGAGCAGATGCACCGGTGCGCCACCGTCATTGAGGGTCGTAGCGGCGGCCGCGAGCCCAGCGACGATGTCCTCTACGGACCGATCAGTCAATTCGAGGGCGGTGCCCGGGAATCAGCCGTCGCCGATGATGCGGCCGAGTTCGGCGCGTGAATTGATCCCGAGCTTGCGATAGATCCGCCCGAGGTTTGCTTCCACCGTTTTCGGGCTGATGAACAACGCGGCCGCGACGTCCTTGTTCGTCATGCCCGACGCCGCCAGTTCGGCCACTCGCCGTTCGGACGGGGTGAGCGCGAGATCGCGGGTGGGGACGACCTCGGCGCGGGCGAGTTCGGATCGGACGCGGCCAGCCCACAACTGTGCGCCCATCGCTTCGAAGGACTGCAGCGCCTCGCGCAGAGTGGCGCGGGAACGCTCTTTCTGGCGTTGACGACGTTGCAGCTGGCCCACCAACAGTTGGGTGCGGGCCCGTTCGAACGGCATCGGCAGCCGCTCGTGTTCGGCCATCGCCTCCTGCGCCTTGCGGGCCGCCGCCTCCACATCGCCCTTGGCGGCCAACAGCATGCTTCGGCAGCGGGCTCCGGTGGCCAGCATCCATGGTCGATCGAGGCGGCGGCCGTTGCGTTCCAGGGCCGCGATCAACGGCTCGGCCTCGCCGCCGCGGCCCAGCGCGATCATGGCCTCGACGGCGTCCGGGATGAACGTCGCAGTCATGATCTCCGTGCCGGGGATCGACTCGAACGTGCGCTGCATCGGCTGCATTACTGCGAGCGCCTCGGCGTGGTTGCCGATCGAGACCTCGAGAAATCCCAACGTCATGACCGGCCACTCCGCGAGACGCGGCGACGCCGTTCTGTCCGCGGTATCCAGGACGGCCCGGGCGTCGGACCGCGAATCATCTTCTCGCCCAAGGTAAGCGGCCACCATGGACCGCATCGAAAGGGCGATCGCCAAGGAACCGCCGCCTTGCTCGGCACGTTCGTTGGCTTCGTCCGCCCGTCGTGCGGCCTCGGCAAAATTTCCTCGCCAGATCTCGACCAACGCAGCGCAGCTCGCCACGGCGGTGAAATCGTTCTCGGCGCCGCGCTCGGTGCACCTGCGGTGCAGCGCCTGCATTCTGGCGCCGGCCTCGTCCAGTCGGCCGGTCCACGCCAGTACCAAACCCTCGACCATGCTGGCGCTGAACGCGGTGTGCCCGTCGATGTCGGGATCCTCCAAATCGACTGCGCGTCGCAGACTGAGTTCGTCAACCCCGTTCCCGTACATGAAGTTCAGCTGGACTGACATCGCGAGCGCTCTGCTGATGACAGCCTGATCGCCGAGTTGTTCGGCGTTGGTCACCGCCTTCTGCGCGCTGGCCAACGAGTCGTCGAACTTCGAGATCATGCGTTGGCCGAATGCCAGCACGATCAGGGTCTGCACCAGCAAGGCCGGACTGTCCTCGGCGTCGTCCAGCGCGCGCTCGAGAACAGCGACGGCTTCAGTCCAGTTGTCGTCGTAGAGATGTACCCCGGCCAACAAGTTGAGCGCGCTTCCTCGCAGCGGACCGGATGGCAGCCTGTGCACTGTCTCTTCGAGCAACGCGCGGGCTCGTTGCGGGTCGCCGGCGTTGAAATGGTGCTGCGCCGCATGGATAAGGCGTTCGGGGTGGTCACCGCCGAGGTGGATCGCGAGTTCGGCCAACTCCGCCGCCGCGGCGGGTGCCCCCCTGGCCGCCGCGGCTTCTGCCGCGATGTCAAGAGCGTTCAGCGTCTCAGGGTCCGCGCTGGAGGCCGCGAGCGCCATATGCCTCGCCCTCAGTTCAGGCACCCTTACGGTCTGCGCCAACGACCGATGCATGGCACGGCGCTCGGCCGCGGTCGCGTCGGTATAGACGCTCTGGGCCAGCAGCGGGTGGGCGAATCGCACCTGATTGCCTTCGATCCCGATGATGCCCTTGGCTTCTGCGTCGCCAAGCGACTCGACGGGAGCGCCGGTGACCTGAGCGAGTAACTCCACCGTCGGGTCGGCAACCGAGGCGGCGGCCAGCAGGAGTTTTCGTGCGTCGCGGTCCAGCTGTCCGATGCGCAGTCTCATCAGTTCCGACAGCGAGCTCGGGAGCTTGGACTTCACCTGCGAGGACTCGATATCGATCGCCCGCGCCAATTCGAGTGCGAAAAACGGGTTCCCGCCGGAGGTTTCGGCGATTCGCACCATCGTCGGCCGCGGCAGGGACCGCCCCAGGCGCGAGGAAATCAACATGTGCAGGCCGCCGATGCTCAGCGGGCCGATACGCACCCGCTCGATGCGGTCGGGTGTCGACAGGTGAAGCCACGTCACCGAACTGCCGCCCTCAGCATCCGACCGCTCGGTGACGAGCAACCCGATGCCGCCCTTGAACCGCCGGGCGGCGAACGCCAAAACGTCCTTGCTCGACCGATCCAGCCACTGCAGGTCGTCGATCGCGATCAGTACCGGCGAGTCCGTGACGAGGCGGTCGAATACCGCCGCGAAGGCCGCCGCCACGACGTGCTGATCGGTCGTGTGATCCTCGCTGCTGGCTCTCAGCAGTACCCGGTCGACCGCGACGCGCTGCACGTCAGACAGCTCGGCGAGGACGGAGTCGTCAATGTCGCGGAGGAGGTCCGCGACCGCTGCATAGGCGAGCACCGACTCCGCCTGCCCGACCCGCGCGGAGAACACCTGATAGCCGCGGCCGCGCGCCTCCTCGAGGGCGGACAGCCACAGCGTGGTCTTGCCGATGCCGGGCTCGCCCTCGATGACCAGTCCGGACGGCTGCTGTGACGCCGACCGCAGGAACTCCGTTACTGCACGAAACTCCAGCGGGCGGCTCACCACCGCTGGCATTCACAACCCCCACAAAACTCAAATAGCAAACCGAGGATACGTCGGGTGCAGGGTTGACGTGCAGCGTTACGCCATGACCGTGGGCAGCTAGATCATCTTGTTCGGGCGGTCAAAGGTCATTCGCATTGGGTTGCCATCGGCAACGTCACGACGGGCGGTTGCTGAATCCGTGCGCCCACATCACCGGAAAGCCGCTGGTAAGGCACGCCTGCCTGAAGGCAGGTCGTCGACACGACGTCGGATGAGGGCGCGCCGAACACCCCATAGAGCACTTCATCAGTCGGGACGGAAAGCGTGACGACCAACCGGACCGGCGTGCCCGCACTGCTGACGCTCGCGGCGGCGGCGTCGAGCTTGGCGACCATTTCGTCGACCGACGTCGTCGTCATCTCAGGCAAATACCACTCGGCGAGGTAGTAGGCCAGGTCGCCAGCGACGTCCATGATGCCGAACGTTAGCGGCTGCCCATCGTCCTGGAATCGGGTGTTTCCCTATGTGCACCATGGCCGCGCCGCGGTTTACAGGTCGCCGATGACGCGGCCCAGCTCGGCGCGCGACTTGATACCGAGTTTGCGGTAGATCCGGGCCAGGTTGGCCTCGACCGTTTTTGGGCTGATGAACAACGCGGCGGCCACATCGCGGTTGGTCATGCCGGATGCCGCCAGCTCGGCCACCCGCTGCTCGGACGGCGTGAGTCCGACGACGTCCCGGCGCCGCGCGACCTTTGCCCTGGCGAGTTCGGCCCGAGTCCGGTCGACCCATAGCGCCGCGCCCATCGCGTCGAACGCCCGCAGGGCCTCCCGAAATGTGTTGCTGGAGGCGTCCTTTTGACGTTGGCGGCGTTGCAGCTGGCCCAGCAAGAGCTGGGTGCGGGCACGTTCGAAGGGCATCGGAAGCCGAGCGTGCACGACCATCGCGTGCTCCGCAATCCGCATGGCCGCCACGACGTCGCCTCGAGCGGCCAGCCACATGCTGCGACACCGCGCACCGACGGCGAGCATCCACGAGCGGTCGAGACGGGACCGTCGTGCTCGAGTACTTCGATGAGAGGCTCCGCTTCAGTGTGGCGGCCGAGTGCGACCATGGCCTCGACCGCGTCGGGAATGAACGTGGCAGTCATGATCTCGGCGCCGGGAAGGTCGTCGAAAACATCCAGCATCGGCTGCAGTGCGGTGAGCGCCTCGGCGTACCTGCCGAGCGAAACCTCAAGTAAGCCAAGGCTCATCGTCGGCCATTCGGCCAATCGCGGTGACTCGCACTCGTGCGCGATGGCAAGAGCGGCGGCGGCGTCGGCGCGGGCTTGTGGTTCGCGCACGGCATAGGTGTGCACCGCGGCGCGCACCGTCAGCGCGATCGTGCGGGACCCACCGACCTCCTCGGCGCGTTCCATGGTGTCTTCGGCCAGCACCGCGGCCTCGGCGAAATTGCCCCGCCAGATCTCGATCAGGGTGCAGTACCCGGTGACTGCCATCATGTCGTTCTCGGCACCGCGCTCGATACAACGCGAGCGAACGGCGTCCATCCCGCTACGTGCCTCGTCGAGCTGTCCGGTCCAGGCCAGTACCAAGGCGTTGACAGCGCTGGCGCAGAACGGAATTGGCACGTCGACGTCGGGATCCTCCAGCGCCAGCGCGCGCTGCAAGCTAGCCTCGTCGATGCCGTGTCCGTACAGGAACGTCGTGTTGACCAACATCGCGAGTGCACGACTGACCAGCGGCGGATAGCGCATCGCCTCGGCGTGTGTCACGGCGTCGCGGGCATTGCGTAACGACGCTTCGAACTGGCCGGCCATCCCCTGCGCGAACGCCAACGACATCAGGGTTTGCACGAGAAGGGGAGGGTTGTGCTCCGCGTCGACGAGTGCGCGCTCGAGGAGCGCGGCGGCGTCGACGAAGGTGTCGTCGTAGATGCGGATTCCCGCCATCAGGTTGAGCGCGATACCGCGCAGCAGCCCGGGCTGCAGTTGATCGATGGTCGACTCGAGCAGTGTGCGGGCGCGGGCGGCGTCGCCGGCCTTGAAAATGGTGCTCGGCCGCGCGGATTCGGCGCGACGGCTTGTCCCCGCCGAGCCCGATGGCCAGTTCGACCAATTCGGCCGCGGCCGCGGGGGCGCCGCGAGCGCGCGCGACGTCGTCGGCGGTGTCGAGCGCTTTGAGCGTTTCGGGGTCTGCGCTCGACGCCGCCAGAGCCATGTGCCTGGCCTTCAGCTCGGGCAGGATCACGGATTCGGCCAGGAGCCGGTGCGTAGCCCGGCGCTCGGCGGGACTGGCATCTGTGTAGACGCTGCGCGCCAGCAGCCGGATGAGAGAACCGCACCGTGTTGCCGTCAATCGCGAGGATGCCCTTGGCTTGTGCCTCCGAAAGCAGCTCTGCAGCTCGCTCGGACGTGGTGCCGGCGACTTGCGCGAGCAGTTCCACGGTCGGCGTCGCGACGGATGCCGCAACCAGGAGGAGGTCCTTGACGCCGGGATCGAGCCGGCTGATGCGCATGCGCATCAGCTCGGCAAGTGTTCCGGGCAGTCTCGAGTGGGCGTTGGCGGATCCCATGTCGATGGCACGCGCCAGTTCGAGCGCATAGAAGGGGTTTCCTCCGGAGATCTCGGCAATCCGCACCATGGTCGGACGCGCGAATGTTCGGCCGAGTCGCGCCGAGATCAGCGCGTGAAGCCCGCCGAGACTCAGCGCGCTGACGGTAAGGCGGTCGAGGCCATCCGGCCTGCCGAGGTGCAGCCACAAGGCCGAGGTCCCACTGTCGGCATCGCACCGTTCGGTGACGAGGATGCCGACGCGGCCGTCGAACCGGCGGGCCGCGAACGAGATGACGGCCTGGCTGGACGGGTCGAGCCATTGCACGTCGTCGATCGCGATCAACACGGGAGTGCGCACCGCCAGCCGTTCGACCGATGACGCCAGGGCCGCCGCGACCACACGGTGATCGGTCTGAGGCCCTTCGCTGCTGGACCGCAAGAGCACCCGGTCGACGGCCACTTGCTGGACGTCGGGGAGCTCCGCGAACAATGCGGGATCCACGTTGCCGAGAAGATCGGCGACGGCGGCATACGCCAGCACCGGCTCGGCCTGGCCAACCCGCGCCGATACGACGGCGAAACCCCGCTCGCGAGCCTGCGCCACCGCCGCCAGCCAGAGCGTGGTCTTCCCGATGCCGGCTTCACCCTCGATGACCAGTCCCGAGGCGCGCGGCTGCAGACTGCAGGAACTCGGCCACGGCCCTGAACTCCTGCGGACGGCTCACCACGCCGGAACTCACGATTCCCCAATCGTCTCAGCAAATCCCGAATTTACCGACCAGGTGCCCGGTGAGCAATATTTGGCGTGCCTCACTGGCCAGGTAGACGAGAGTTTCTCCGACACAAGTCGGAAAGGCTACAGAGTTGCTGGCAACTTCAGAGGGCGGTGGGCTCGGGTGTTGTGGCCTCGGCGCTGCACGGGTCTACGACCGGGCTTTGTCTTATTCGCGTCCCAACATCGCCGGAAAGCCGCTGGTGTGGCAGGCCGGCCTGGTCACAGGTCCTGGAGACGAGGTCCAACGAGTCGGCACTGAACACGCCGTAGAGAACCTCGTCTCCCGGCACCGAGAGGGTGAGAAGGAGCCGCACCGGCGTGCCTTCATCAGTGAGCACCGCCGCCGCGGCGTCCAGGCGCGCGACCACATCGTCGACCGATTGCTCCGTCAGCTCGGGCAGGTACCACTCGGCCAGGTGATACGCCGACTCCCCGGCGGCGTCCATACAGCAGAACGGTAGCGATCATCCAGCTTCGGCGAATCAGGTGTTTCCCTATTCACCGGCCCGATGTCACAGGGACGAACTGTGCGCCTCAACCTTGTCCGGCGCACTCCGCGAGGCGCCGATGCAGGAACTCTCTCGCCGGACCCGAGCCGTTGTGGTCCAGCGCGATGCGGTACCACCGGAGAGCCTCGTCACGCCTGCCCGCCCGCCGCAGCAGATCTGCGCGGATCGAGGCCACGGTGTTCGACCGGGTCAGTCTGGGATCGTCGGCCACCTCGTCGAGCGCCGCCAAGCCGGCGGTGAACCCATCGCGGAAACCGATCGCCAGCGCCCGGTTGGCCCTCGCCACGGGCGAGTTGGTGTCCTCGATCAGCCGGTCGTAGGCCAGGCAGATCGCCGCCCAATCGGTCTGTTGCCAGCTCGGCGCCGTCGCGTGTAATGCCGCGATCACAGCCTGTGGCAGATAGGGACCTCGCGCCCCTGCGGCCAGCTGAAGCCGGTTCAGCCCGCGCGTGATTCGGCCACGGTCCCAGCGGGTGCGATCCTGCTCGTCGAGAGGGACCAGCGCTCCGTCGGCGTCCACGCGAGTCTCCCGTCGCGAATCGTGCAGCAGAACGAGGGCAGCCAGCGCGTGCGCATCGCGCTCGTCGGGCATCAACGAGCACAGTTCACCGGCCAGGCGCACACCCTCGTCGCACAACTCGTCGCGGATCGCGGACGGTCCCGCGGTCGACCAGTAGCCCTCGGTGAACACCGAATAGATACAGGCGAGCACGTGCGGTGTGCGCTCCGGTAGCAGTTCGGCAGGAGGGACCCGTAGCGGGATGTTCGCGTGCCGGATCTTGTTCTTGGCCCGAGTGATCCGCTGGCCGACAGCCGCCTCGGTCTGCAACAGTGCGCGCGCGATCTCGGCGACGGTGAGGCCGGAGATCAGCCGCAGTGTCAGGGCCAGCTGTGAGGTCGGGTCGAGCGCGGGGTGCGCGCAGGTGAACATCATCCGCAGTTCGTCGTCGCGAACGGGATGCACGTCCACCCGATCGGTGCGGGCTCGGATATCGTCGACCACGGCTGCGAGTTCCTTTCCGGGGCGGACGGATTCGCGTCGCAGTCGATCCAGTGCCCGGTTCCGGGCAACCGCCACGATCCAGCCGCCCGCGTTGTGGGGCACGCCGTCGCGCGGCCACGCTCGTAACGCCTCGGTGAAGGCCTCCTGGACGGCGTCTTCGGCGACGGTGAAGTCACCGGACCAGCGGGCAAGCGCCGCGACGGCCGGGCCCCATTCGCGCCGAAACACGCCGTCCAGGTTGGTCATCGACGCGGCTACAGCCCGGAGACGCCCATGAGTTGCCGGAGTTCCACCGTCGTCGACGGAATCATCGACGCGACTTTGACGGCCTCGTCGCGATCGCCGACGTCGATGATGTAGTAGCCGTTCGCCACCTCGGCGCCCTCGACGTAGGGCCCGTCGGTGAGTAGCACCTCGCCGTCGCGCACCCGAACCGTCGTTGCCGTCGACGGCGGATGCAATGGCGCGCCGCCGTTGGTGCGGTCGCCCGCGGCCGCGCCGAACTTCTGATGCGCAGCGATGCCGGCCTCCCACTCCGGTGTACCGGGGGCTACGGCCTTGTCCGCGGGCTCGAGGAGCAGGGCCAGCCATGCGTTGCCCACAGGCTTGCTCGGCGGGAAGTACTCGACGATTGGCCAGATCTCGACAGCGCCGCGCTTGGCGGCGGGGATGTCACGCGCCAATGCCAGTGCCTCATCGAGGTTTTCGGCTTCGAACACGTAGTAGCCGCCCGCCACTTCGGCGCTTTCCGCGAACGGGCCGTCGGTGACCGTCGGCGCGTCGGGTCCACCGGTGATCCGCGCGCCGGTCGTCGACGGCGTTAGCGCGTCTCCGGCCCTGATCGACGTCGCCGCCTTGGCGTGGAACGCCTGGTACGCCGCCATCTCAGCGGCCGCTTCGTCGGGGTCGGGCGCTGAGGTGGACTCCGGGCCGAGCAACAGGGCGAAGTAGTACATCGTGGTCACCTTCCGGCAGTGAGCAGAACCCTTGTGGTCCACTCTCTACCCCTCCGACGAACGGGACCGCGCGAATCCGACACACACAGCGAACATTGCGGAAGCAGCTTCCCAAAAGGAAATCCCCCGCCACTGCCTGATGTGACGGGGGATTGCGTATTCGGTCAGGCCGCGGCCTAGGCCGAATCGGCATCCTTCTTATCGGCGTCCGACTTCTTGTCGTTATCCGAACTACGCGGCCGCGCCTGGCTTCAGGTACGTGACAAGGCTGACGTCGATGCTTTCGTCGATGAAGTAGTACTGGCAGCCCTTCAGGTACCGCATGTAGCGGTGGTAGTTCTCCTCATCAGTCGCGGCGATGGCCGCGTCCTTGTTCGCCTCCAGCCGGTCGGCCCAGATGCCGAGCGTCTTGATGTAGTGGTTGCGCAGGGACATGGTCTCCGGCACCACGAAGCCGGCCTTCTCGCCGTGCTCCACCATCATCTGGGTGGTCGGGATCCGCCCGCCGGGGAAGATCTCGGTGATCATGAATTTGATGAACCGCGCCAGTTCGAAGGTCAGCTTCTTGCCGCGGGCGTTCAGGTCGTACGGGTGGTAGCCGACGCTGCTCTGGATGGTCATCCGGCCGTCGTCGGGCAGGATGTCGAAGCAGTTCTTGAAGTAATCGTCATAACGCTCGAAACCGAAGTGCTCGAACGCTTCGATCGACACGATCCGGTCGACAGGGTTGTGGAACTGCTCCCAGCCCTCCAGTCGGACGTCGAACGTGCGGTCGGTGTCGACCTTGGTCAATAGCTGATCGCAATACGCCTTCTGGTTCTTCGACAGCGTCAGGCCGATGACGTTGACGTCGTACTTCTCTATCGCCCGCTGCAATGTCAGGCCCCAGCCGCAGCCGATTTCCAGCAGCGTCATGCCCGGTTTGAGGTCGAGTTTGTCGAGGTTCAGGTCGACATCGGCGACCTGCGCTTCAGACAACGTGACATTGGGCCCGGTGAAGTACGCGCAGCTGTACTTGCGGGTCGGGTCCTGGAACACCCCGAAGAAGTCGTCTGACAGGTCGTAGTGAGCCTGAATGTCCTCGAAATGCGGCGTCAAGTCCTTGGTGCCGGATGCGTTGTCAGACATATTTCCCCTGCTTGGCCTTTCCATGTGACCCGGCGGGCTGCGACCAGCAGCCGATTCAGTACGGGTTGTGCTGCGACCGTACCTCTGGAACGGCCCGTCGACGTGCGTACACGCGTCTCAAGCCGTAAACCCTAGCGTTTAGCGGGGGGCGGACTCCAATTCGGTGCTACTTCTGCAGGGTGAACTGGTTGACGTCGATGTAACCGACGCGGAAGCCCTTCGCGCAGCCGGTGAGGTAGCGCATGTAGCGGTTGTAGACCTCTTCCGACTGCACGGCGATCGCCTCGTCCTTGTGCGCCTGGAGCGCCTCCGCCCAGCAGTCCAAGGTCCGGGCATAGTGCAGTTGCAGGGACTGGCGGCGGGTGAGCTCGAAGCCGGCCTTGGTCGAGTGCTCCTCGACCTTCTCGATCGACGGGAGCCGGCCGCCAGGGAAGATCTCCGTGAGGATGAACTTCACGAACCGTGCCACCTCGAAGGTCAGCGGAATCTTCCGGTCGGCCATTTGCGGCAGCGTCAGCGCGGAGATCGTATGTAGCAGCATGACACCGTCATCGGGCAGCAGGGCGTGAGCCAACTTGAAGAAGTCGTCGTAGCGGTCGAAACCGAAGTGCTCGAACGCGCCGATCGACACGATCCGGTCCACCGGCTCGTCGAACTGCTCCCAGCCCTCCAGCAGCACCCGCTTGCTGCGCGGACTGTCAGACTTCGCGAAAACCCTTTCGACATGGGCCTTTTGGTTCTCGCTGAGCGTTAGCCCCACGACATTGACGTCGTAGCGCTCGATCGCCCGCATCATCGTCGAACCCCAACCGCAACCGACGTCGAGCAGCGTCATTCCAGGCTGGAGTCCGAGCTTGCCCAGCGCCAGGTCGATCTTCGCGAGCTGGGCCTCTTCCAGCGTCATGTCGTCGCGTTCGAAATACGCGCAGCTGTAGGTCTGACTGGGATCCAGCCACAGCCGGAAGAATTCGTCCGACAGGTCGTAATGGGCCTGGACATTGTCGAAATGAGGCTGCAGTTTGGCGCGAGCCATAGTCTTCCGTGCCTTTCTGGCGGTTCAGAACCCCTGCGGCGTCGCTGACGACGGCATGCAAGCCCTGAAGCACTGGACCCTCAAAGGGTACGCGCGAAATGGTCCTCGGCCGAATTGGGCGGCCTCCCAGGTGTCACCCAGCCGTTGCGAAGGTGGTCTTCAGCTCGCCTACAATGTCGTCCCACAGCTCGCGGGGCAGGTCATGCCCCATACCGTCGAACAGCACCAGCCGGGCGCCCTTGATGGCGCGGGCGATGGCGCGTCCACCGAACGGCCGCATCAGTTTGTCGGCCTTGCCGTGGATCACAACGGTGGGGACGCTGACCAGCCGGTCGTAGCGAAGTAGGCTCCCGCTGCCGAGGACCGCCGCGAAATGGCGGCCGACGCCAGCGGGGTAGTACGACCTGTCGTAGCCCTCGATCGCCTCGGCACGGATGCGCTCCTCCGCTGCCGGATAACCGGGGCTGCCGGTGATTCTCGATACTCGGACGGCGTTGTCGATGATGGCCTCGCGTGTCGCGTCCTTGGGTTTCTGCAGGATGGCCAGCAGTTGTCTGGGGCCCGGTGGCGGCAGCAGTGGCTGATTGTTGCTGGAGAAGATGATCGCGAGGGTCTTGGTGCGTACCTTGTGCCGGGCGGCGAACACCTGCGCAATCATGCCGCCCATCGAAGCTCCGACGATGTGCGCCGTGTCGATCTTCAGGTGGTCCAGCAGCGCGGCGGCGTCGTCGGCGACATCTTCCAGCGTGTAGACCGCCTGGCTGCGCAGCCCGAGGAACGACCGGACCATCCGCGGCGCCAGCGGGGCGCCGGTGTGGCGGCCGGTCACCTTCGTCGACAGCCCGACATCGCGGTTGTCGTAGCGGATGACGCGCAGGCCCTGGTCGACGAGCTTCTCGCAGAACTCCGTGCGCCACAACAACAATTGCGCGCCGAGTCCCATGATGAGCAGGACGGCGGGATCGTTGGGATCGCCCATGTCCTCGTAGTAGATGTCCAGATCGCCTGAGCGGGCGGTGCCGGTGCGTATCTGCATCTACGCCTCGACCTCTTCGGAATGCTCGCGGCTGACCTCGACCATGAAGTTGGCGAAGTATCCCGTCAGCTGCGGGTCGGACATCATCTGCCACTTAGGCGCCAGCAGCTTCATGTAGCGCTCGACATAGAGGAACTGCTTGCCGATCAGCACCAGCTCCCGCGGCAGCTTCACGTCGTAGGCATCGGCCAGCGTGGACAGCTGCTTGCCGATCTCGGCATAGCTCATGTCGCCAAGCGACGTCATGGTCAGCGGGGTCGCGAACTTCTCCAGGTCCTTCGCGGCCTCTGCTTCGGGCTTGACCGTCCCGACCGCACCCATCAGTACGACGATCTTGCCCGCTGCGGCGTGGTCCTTCGTGACCAACAGCGCGTACACCAGCTCCCGCAGGAGCCACCGGGTGCGGGGGTCGATGCGGCCCATGATGCCGAAGTCGAAGAACACGATCTTGCCGTCGGGGTCGACGTACAGATTGCCCGCGTGCAGGTCGCCGTGGAACAGGCCGTGCCGGAGGCCGCCCTCGAAGACGCTGAACAGCAGCGCCTTGACCAGCTCCGTGCCGTCGAAGCCGGCCTTGCGGATGGCGGCGGCGTCGTCGATGCGGATGCCCTGGATGCGCTCCATCGTCAGCACCCGTTCGCTGGTCAGATCCCAATAGACCTGCGGCACCCGGATGTTCTTGCCCAGCGGCGAAGCATGCATATGCGACACCCACGCGTCCATCGACTGCGCCTCGAGCCGGAAGTCGAGCTCCTCGGCGAGGTTGTCGGCGAAATCGGCGACAACGTCCTGCGCCGAAAGTCGACGGCCGAGCTTGGCCAGCTCGACGATCTGCGCCCCGCGCTTGAGGATCTGCAGGTCGGCCGCGACGCGGCGACGGATGCCGGGCCGTTGGATCTTGACCACGACTTCCTCGCCGGTGTGCAGTGTCGCGTAGTGCACCTGCGCGATCGAGGCTGACGCGAACGGCTCCTCATCGAAGGTCTTGAAGAGGTTGCTCGGCTCGTCGCCGAGCTCCTCCTTGACGAGCTTGTGGACTTCGTCGTTGTCGGCGGGCGGGACCGCGTCGAGCAGGCTGCGGAACTCGCTGCTCAATGGCTCGCCGAAGGCGCCAGGGCTGGACGCGATGATCTGGCCGAACTTGACGTAGGTCGGCCCCAGATCGGCGAACGTCTTCGGGATTTGCTTGATGATCTTGTGCTGCAACGAGCCGCGGCCTGCGAGCTTGGTGACGACCCGCGCGCCGGTGCGGGTTATCTGCCAACCCGTCGCGCCAATGCGGGCAGCCTCGACCGGCAGTGGCACTCGGTCCAGCTTCGCTACCTCGCGGTGCTTAGTCGTACTCATGGTTGCAGTCTCTCAAAATCCGCGGTGACCCGTAAAAACCTGTGTAGCCGATCACAGTGTCCCGGAATTCGATTCCGCGGTTGAGCACAATGCGCACAACCTCAAGATCGCCAGTTACCCGGCTAGTGAGCACAAGCGCGCCAGCGCCACCGCCGATCCATAGCGTCAGACGCGAACAACCGTCTGAGGAGCGAAAATGGCCACGCTGTCGATCGAACCGCATGGTGCCTCGATGAAGCGCGTCGCGGCGGCCAGCTACGTCGGGTCCGCCATCGAGTATTACGACTTCTACATCTACGGCACCGCGGCGGCGCTGGTGTTCCCGAAGGTGTTCTTCCCCCACCTGGGTATGACGATGGCGACCCTCGCCTCGATGGCCACCTTCGCCGCGGCGTTCCTTTCGCGTCCGCTCGGCGCGGCGTTCTTCGGGCACTTCGGTGACCGGCTTGGCCGCAAGTCGACCCTGATCGCCACCTTGCTGATCATGGGCCTGTCCACCCTGACGGTGGGTCTGGTTCCCGGTGCGGTGACGATCGGCATGGCAGCGCCGCTGATCCTGCTGACGCTTCGCCTCGTGCAGGGGTTCGCGGTCGGCGGCGAATGGGCAGGCTCCGCGCTGCTGTCCGCCGAATACGCGCCCGCCGAGGCACGCGGCCGCTACGGAATGTTCACCCAGATGGGCGTCGGCAGTGGGCTCGTCATGAGTAGCCTGCTGTTCCTGGTGGTGAACCAGACGATCGGGGAGTCCAGCCAGGCGTTCCTCGATTGGGGTTGGCGGATCCCGTTTTTGTTCAGCGCGGTGCTGATCGCCATCGCCTTGTACGTCCGGCTGAATGTCGCCGAGACACCGGTGTTCGCCGATCAGCAGGCGAACGACACCGCCACGGTGATGCCGCTTGCGGCCTTATTCAAGAAGCAGCGGCGGACGGTGGTGCTGGCCACGGGCAGCATGGTCGGGTTCTTCACGTTGGGCTACATGGCCAACGCCTACTTCATGAGTTACGCCCATACCCACGTCGGCTTTTCGCCGAAGCTGATCCTGTCGGTGGGTCTACTGGGCGGTGTGGTGGCGTTGGTGTTCAGCCTGCTTGGGGCCGTGTTGAGCGACACCTTTGGGCGCCGCCGTGTCATCATCACGGCGTTCGCAGTCGGTGTTCCCTGGTCCTTCGTCGTGCTTCCGCTGTTGGACACCGGCAGTGCGGTGATGTTCACGCTGGCGATCGCAGGCACCTACGCCGTCTCGGCGACCGCCTACGGCCCGATGGCGGCGTTCATTCCGGAAATCTTCGCCACTCGGTATCGCTACAGCGGTGCGGGCCTGGCACTCAATCTCGCGGGATTGGTCGGCGGGGCGGTCCCGACGATCGTCGCCGCACCGTTACTGGCGAGCTGGGGCGTACCCGCCATCGGCGTCATGATGGCGACCGTCGTGCTGGTCAGCCTCGTGTGCACCGTCGCACTGCCGGAGACGAAAGGTGTTGCGCTGCAACGCCAGTGATCGTCTCTCCACCCAATACCAAGCAACGACACAGAGGAGAAATCAAATGAACACCAAGGGCTTCATCCGTTTCGCCGCGTCCTCCATCGCGACGGTGGGCATCCTCGGCGGTGGCGCGCTGGGGTTCGCCGCAGGCGCCAACGCGAGCACCGCCACGCCTGACCAGATGAAGCGGCAGCACATGGCGGAGGAGCGGGCCGACCCGCACAGCCCCCCTGTCCAGACCGGCCAGCGGACGGCGCCGACGGCGCGGCCCGTGCAGCCGA
>Ga0068866_10000355_pt1 | contig 21491 bp, 20 predicted proteins | sample KBSMisM22_FD_66587 | JGI IMG/M metagenome (GOLD analysis project Ga0068866, IMG submission 66587) | Miscanthus rhizosphere microbial communities from Kellogg Biological Station, Michigan, USA - KBS Miscanthus M2-2 | ecosystem: Host-associated > Plants > Roots > Rhizosphere > Soil ... | reverse complement strand
ACGTTTATTGACGGCGGCATAAACGAGATACGAGTAGCAATCCCGGCCGGTTCAATCATGCGCTGTCAGACCGTCGGCAGGGGCCTCGCGGGATGCCGGCCGGCAGGCGCGCCCGGCTAAACGAGGGCCACCAGGTTCTGGCACCGAGAAGCGCTGCCACCGCCGGGACGGTGAGCGTGCGCACCACGAACGTATCGACCAGCAGACCGGCTCCAATGGTGAAGCCGATCTGGGCGATTGTGTAAACGGGGCTGGCCAACATGGCCAACATGGTGACCGCAAAAATAACGCCGGCCACGGTAATGACGCCGCCTGTCGCCGTGAACGCCTTCACGATGCCCGAACGAGTCCCCAACGTCGCATTCGCGTGGATTCTCGACATGAACAGCAAGTTGTAGTCGGAACCCACGGCGACAAGCGCGACGAAGGACACCAAGGGTACCGCCCAGTAGACGTCGATGCCGAGCAGAACCTGCCAGACCAGGACGCTGAGGCCCAGCGCGGATAGATACGAAATCGCAATGGTGACAATGAGATACAGCGGCGCAATCAGTCCGCCGAGCAGCCATGCCAGGATGATGAAAATGAAAAGCAGCGCGAACGTGGCGATGATCGCAAAGTCCCTGACGATCATGTGATGCAAATCCCGGAACCCTGCTGCGAGTCCGCTGGCTTCCACGCGGCTGCCTTTGAGTGTGGTTTCGGCCAGGGCCGCATTGGTGGAATCGATGACCGCATCAAGACGACCGACGGCATTTCTGTCATACGCGGTGGTGTCACCGAACACCAGCAGCCGTGCGGCATGTCCGTCTTTGGATATGAAATAGCTCATTGCCTGCCTCAGACGGGGATCCTGAAATGCGCCTTTAGGAACATAGAAACCCGCGTCAGGACCGCTCACATTGGCGCTGACCTCATTGAGGAAGTCGCGTGCCTGGCTCAGGCCGTCGATGAGGTCTTGCATTCGCGGTGAAATCTGCTTAACGCCTTCCGTGACTTGCCCCATTCCGGATCGGGCAGCGGCCGCGCCGGCAGAGATCTCACCGAGCTTGGTGGTCAGCAGCTTCTGACCGTCGGTGAGTTGGTTACTTCCATCCGAGGCGGCGGCCAGTCCGGTCTGGAGTTGGTGCATCCCATCCGAGACACGACGATTACCGTCGGCCAATTGCCTCGACCCGAACTTCAGTTGAGTGAGGAGGTAGCGCACCCGACCGACAAGCGAAGTGTCCTGGGCCAAGATCGCCATCTGGTCGCCCTCCCCGCAGTTGCTGCCCTGTTGACAGGGCACGTCACCGGTAGGAGGCGGAGCGAACAAATTCAACTGGGTGAGGATCGGAGTGACCATCGAATCGATGGAATCCGCCATGTCCTGTGAACCATCGGCAAGCCGATCGGCGCCTCCGGAGAGATCGGTTGATCCGTTCGATGCGGCCAGCAGTCCACTACGGAGCTGCTCCATACCGCTGAGGATTCGCCCGGACCCTTCGGCCGCGAGCGCGTTACCCGCACTAAGCCGGCCAAGGCCGTCACTGAGCCGTTCCATACCGTCTTCGAGTTCGCGCAATTTGGGTTGGTTATCCGAGAGCCCTTGAATTGCCGAGGTCAGTTTGTCGGCGAGCAGCCGGTTCTGACCGCTCAGGGTGAATTCCGGAATCGCCTTACCCTCCGGTTGGGTTGGACCCCGCACCTCGCTCACCCCGCTGACTTTTTGAACACTCCTGACAACCGAATTCAGTGCGGCGAAGTCGGCGGAATTCCGTAGATCGTGGTCCGCCATGATGAGTATGACGTCGGGCGTGAGTTCACTTGGCTCGTAGTGCCGGGCGATGGCGTCATAGCCTTGGTTGCTCGGCGTCGTCGCCGGCTGCATTTCCCGTTCGTCGTAGCCGGTCGCCATCCAGTACGTCGGTGCCGCCAGCGCGAGCAGGATGGCAAGGCTCGCAGTGAGCACCCAGGCCGGCCGACGGACGATCAGAACACCAAGACGCCGCCAATACTGGGATGTGGCCTCGTCCCTTGGTTCAACGAAGCCTCTGCGCCCGAGGATGGAGAGAAGGGCCGGAACGAGAGTGAGCGCCGCAAGTATGGCAACAATCACGCCTATCGAGCACGGCAATCCGGTGGTTCGAAAGAGAACGATCTGAGTCGCCGACATAACCGCGCAACTCGCAGCAACGGTAAGGCCGGAGGCCACGATGATGCCCGATATTCGGGTAGCGGAATTGACAATAGAGTCGTGAACCGACTTGCCTTGCCGACGGCTTTGGTGGTAGCCGCTGAGGAGGAATACCGCATAATCAGTGCCCGCCCCGAGAACGATCGCCGCGAGAAGCATCACCGAGAAAATGGATACATCGAGGCCGACGTGCACAGCCAAGAGCGCGACAATGGGGCGTGAAACTGCCAGGGCCAGGCCGACGCTGAGCAAGGGCACGAGCATCGTGCTGAATCGACGGTAGACACATAACAGCAACACGACGATCATTCCGACCGTCACGGCCGTGATCAGGGCGACCGAGTGGTCCTGCGCCGCGATCTCATCACCGATGGTCGGCGCCGGACCGGTCAGATAAACCGATAGGCCAGCGGGTTTTGGAGTCTGGTCGATCAGGTCACGAACAAAGCCCTGTCCTTCTCTCTGAGTGGCCGAACCCACGCCGCCGTAGAACCGCACAATCGCATACACGGCCTTGCCGTCCGCGCTGGCCGCGATGTGGGTAGTCGCCGGGTCGCGGAGGAGGTCCTGGACTGAATCGATCTCGGACGTGTTGGCCCGTAGCTTGGTGATCATGTCGTCGTAATAGGTGCGGTCCGCGTCGTTGAATCCGCGGTCGTCCTCCACCACGAGGTACCCGAGTGCCGACGCTTGAGATTCGCCGAACTGAATCCCGATGTTCTTGAGCGTGACCAACGATGGCGCCGATTCAGGGATCAGGGGGCCCGATTTCTGGAGGCAAACTTGCTCGAGGTGAGGGGCACTCAGGTTGAGACCGGCCGCCACGATGATCCACATGCCGAGAACGAGATACGCGTGCCGGCCGACGAGATCGGTTAATTTCCCGAGAAAGTTGCTCTGCCCATGCCCCATCACATGGCTCCCAAACACTCCCGCCAGCGATAGGGTCTCAGCGATATCGGGTGTTGCATCAGGCCGAGGCCAGCTATCAACTCAGGCTGGCGCGGTGGCCTTCGTGGCCGCCGATATGGCTCCATCATGGCCATTGTCGCCGACTTCGAGTCGTATCCGCAGTGAAACGACGAGGTCAAAGCGGTCTGTGTGCTGGCCAGCCCGAGTACACAAAGTGTGCATATATCCGGGGACGGTTCAGCTTGAGATATAGACTCCGGCAATCGCGGGTGGAAGGGCGACGACGATGGATCCCCTGAGACGCTGGTGCCTGGCGAGATGATGGAGACCGGCAGCTGGACCATGGTGGAGTCGACGTTGGGCCCCTTCGGAATTCAGCGCAACCGGCTAGTGACGTGAGCACCTCCCGCGTCCTGATCGTCGGTGCCGGTCCTGCCGGAGCGACTGCCGCACTGCTGCTCGCCGAACACGGAATCGACACCCTGGTCATCGAACAACGCGTGGCCCCGTCGACCCACCCGGCGGCGCATGTGCTCTCCACCCGCACGCTGGAGATCTTCCGGGGACTGGGCCTCGAACACGATGTGCGCCGCCTGAGCTCACGCATCTACGAACTGCGTGACATCATCTATGCCACCAGTCTGACCGGACCCGAACTGGGCCGGATCACCATTTACGATCCTGAATCGACTGAAGCCCAATTGCTTCAGACCCTGAGCCCGACGCGGGCTGTGAACCTGTCCCAACACGTGCTTGGGCCGCTGCTGTGGGAGCGGCTCCAGGCATGCAAGCGGGTGGAGTTCCAGCGCGGTTGGGTGTACCAAAGTCATCGCGAAACAGGCGATGGCGTTGAAGTTCGAGTCACCGGCCCAGACGGCGCTGACGAGTGGGCCGCGACAGGTCGTTATCTGATCGCGGCCGACGGTGCAGGAAGCCCGATTCGGCGCACATGCGGACTCCAGATGCGCGGCCCAGTACTTCAACAGGTGATCAGCGTTCACTTCACCGCCGACTTGCGCGCCTATTTGTGGTCACGCCGAGCCCCCGTCATCTTGACCTGCAACCCACGCGCGCCGGGAATTCTGATCGTGCACAGCTCACCCGGCGACTTCGTCTTCCAGTCTCCCTACTTCCCGCCGGTTCAGCGTCTCCAGGACTTCACCGCGGACGATTGCCGCCGCAGAATCCGAGATGCGGTGGGACAGAGGGATTTGGCCGTCGACATCCACTCGGTGCAGAGCTGGGCGATGACGGCGCAGGTCGTCGATCGATACCGCGTAGGACGCATATTCCTGATCGGCGACGCCGCGCACCGCTTCCCGCCGACCGGTGGTCTAGGACTCAATACCGGCGTACACGATGCCCACAACCTGGCCTGGAAACTGGCGTGGGACATTTCTAAGCGTGCACCGGCTGATCTGCTCGACACCTACGAGGCTGAACGCCGACCGGTCGGCATCACCAACACCGAGCATTCGGTGAAAAACTTCGACGGTCTGATGGACGTCTACGCCGCGCTCGGATTGCCTCGATTTGGAGTGCGCGCGCTGCAGGCTCTGGCCGGGTCCCAACCGATGGCTGCGATGCCACGCCCAGCGTCACGCTTGACGGTAACCACACTCATGACGGTGGCAATGCGGCGGATTGGCCGGGTGACTTCCCGGGGTCGCATCGGAGCACGCCTCCGGGACCGGGTGCAGGAGGTGATCGCCCTCCAGGGCGGCCACTTCCGAACGTGGGGTCTCGATCTCGGTGTGCACTACGCCCGCGGATTCCTCGACGAGGGCGACGTATCCGATGACCTCATGGACATCGAGTTCTACACCCCGGTCGTACGCGTGGGGGGACGGCTACCACACGCGTGGGTCCAGTACAACGGATCGAGGGTCTCCACGCTCGACCTCCCTGCGCGCGACACGCTGACGGTTCTGGCCGCGTCGCAGCACGAGTCGAGTTGGCGCGATGCGCAGACAGCGGTCGGACGGCCACTGACGGTGATTGGTGTCGACCTCGCGGTCCGCAGCGGGCCGCTGCGGCCGCTGGCGGCAGGACAGGCGCTACTGCTGCGGCCGGATGCTCACATCGCCGCAGTGCTTGACCCATCGAGCAATGGCTACGCCGATGCGCTCGGTGCCGCACTCGATCGACTAGGTCTGACGGCAACCGTCAAGGAGAGCTATGAACCCACGCGTTGACGAGATTGTCCTGCTGACCCACGAGTGGGAGTCGATGCGAGCCTGGTGGGGCACCCTTCTCGGCGCGGATCCACGCACAGTCGGTAACCGGATCGCGGTCGTCGAGACCGCCGGGCTCCGGGTCGTTATCGAGCATTCCGACATCGCGATGAACGCCAATCCCGAAGTCGCTGGGGTTATTTCACTCACGGTGTCGGCCCCCTCCGCAATCGCTGCCCTCGACACGTACAAGCGACTGATCGCGATCGGTTCCCGCCACCACCGCGCCACAAACGACGTCAGCGGAGTGCGCCTGTGGTACCGCGACCCCAATGGCACCGACGTGGCGATCGGCTTACCGATCGACGCCGATGCGAACAACCGGCCCGGCCAGGAGATCGATCCCGATCACATCGTCACCCGGCTGCAAGCGGCCGCAGAATCCACACACGCCGACGGCGAATAGGAGCGTTAGCAGCTCAGACCGTCCGGCGGCACCGCCGAGCCGGTCAAGAAGTTCACCACCGCCGTGTCCACACATTGGTCGCCGTTGAACACCACCGTGTGCTGGGTGCCGTCGAAGGTGAGCAACGAGGCGCCCATCTGACGGGCGAGATCCACCCCCGCCTGGTATGGCGTGGCCGGGTCGTGCGTGGTGGAGACGACGACGACCTTGCCCGGCCCGGGTGAGGTGGCCGGGTGCGGGGTCGACGTCGCCGGCACCGGCCACATCGCGCACAGGTCGCGCGGGGCGAAGCCGGTGAAGGTGCCGTACTCCAGGAACGGCGCGGCCGCACGGATCTGCCGATCGGCGCCGGCCCACACCGCCGGGTCGGTCGGGTACGGTGCGTCGACGCAGCGAATCGCGGCGAAGGCATCCTGCAGGTTCTTGTAGTGGCCCGACGCATCGCGGTGCTGGTAGTCATCGGCCAGCAGCAGCAGGTCCCCTGCGTCGGTGCCGCGCTGCAGCCCCAGCAGACCGCTGGTCAGGTACTGCCAGTAGCGCTGCGCGTACAGCGCGTCGACCGTGCCGGTAATCGCGTCCTGGTAGCTCAGGCCGCGCGGATCCGAGGTCCACCCAGGCTTGTTCACCAGTGGGTCGACGAGCTCGTGAAAGCGGTCGACGAACTTCGCCGGATCGGTGCCGAGCGGGCAGCCCGCCGACTGTGCGCAGTCGGCGGCGTAATCGTTAAAAGCCGTTTGGAAACCCGCCATCTGGCGGATGCTGCTGGTGATGGGACCCAGGCTGGGGTCCACGGCGCCGTCCAGCACCATCGCCCGCACGCGGTCGGGGTAGGCATTGGCATAGGCCGCGCCCAGTTCGGTGCCGTAGGAGAAGCCGAGATAGTTGATCTGGTTCTCGCCCAGCGCCGCGCGCACCACGTCCATGTCACGCGCCGACGACGCGGTCCCGACGTTGGCGAGGAACTCGGTGCCCATCCGCTGCGCGCACTCGTCGGCGAACTGGGCGTTGAGGGCTTCGATGTGGGCGACCCCTTCGGGGCTGTAGTCGGCCATCGGCTCGCGACGGAACGCGTCGAACTCGGCGTCGGTGCGGCAGCGTAACTCTGGCGTGGAATGAGCGACCCCACGCGGATCGATGCCCACCAAATCGAACCGGCGCATGACGTCCGTGTCGGCGAGCGATGCGCCCATGCTGGCTACCGTGTCAACGGCCGACGCGCCAGGTCCGCCCGGGTTGACCACGAGCACGCCGATCCGGTCGCCCGACGCCGGGATGCGGATCACCGCCAGCTGTGCTTGTGCGCCTTCGGGTTTCGCGTAATCGACGGGCACCGACACCGTGCCGCACTGTGCGGTCGGGATTCTGGTGACGTCACCGACCCACCGCTCGCAGCTTCCCCACGGCGGCGGCTGGCCGTAATGCTGGTTCGACTCCCCTTCAGGTGAAGCCCATGCGGCCGGGCACGCGATCGCTGACACCGACAAGATCGCGAGCAGCACCGAACAAACCCCGCCCACCCGCCACATGGCGAACATGTTCGCACGGATGAACGGCGCCGGTCGGCGGCTGGAATACAACGGTGACCTTGCCGTTATCGGGCGTCTAGCTCGTAGGTCAACCAGGTCGATCGCTCGGCGCCGATGCCGTCGTAAAGACGTTGCGCCGTCGTGTTGTCGGGCGCCGTTTCCCACACCAGCTTCTCGGCGCCGCGCTCTCCGCAGAGCTCCCGGCAGCGCTCGATCAGAGCGCGCCCGGTACCAGAGCCGCGGGATTCCGGTATCACGAACAAGTCGTTGAGAACCCCGACCCGCGCGCCGTACAGCGTCTGCCATGTCCAGTAGATCGTCGCGAAACCTTGTGGTGTTCCATCGGAATCGCGAGCGATGAGCTGAAGTCCCTCGGACGGATCGTCGATCAACGCGGCTACCAGCACCCGCAACCGGTCGTCGGACGGATCGACCTGATAGAAGTCGCAGTAGGCCCGCAACATCGGCATCAGGTCGGGCACGTCGGAGCTGCCGACGGTGGTGATGGTCAGCATCGCGTGTTCGGCGGTGGCACGGTCACGTCGACAAGGTAGCGCGCCGCGATGTCGTCGACGCAGGAATTCCCCTGGAAGACAACGGTGTGCTGGGTGCCGTCGAAGGTGAGCAGGGTGCCACCCAGTTGCTGGGCAAGATCGACCCCGGCCTGATACGGCGTGGCCGGATCATTCGTCGTCGACACCACCAGGATCGGCGGCAGGCCGTTCACCTTGATCTCGTGCTGATCGCCCGTCGCAGGCACCGGCCAGAACGCGCAGGTGTCCAGCGGCGCGAGGCCGGTGAACTCGCCGTAGCTCATGAACGGCGCCACCTCGCGGGTGCGACGGTCCTCTTCGACCACCTTGACGCGGTCGGTGATGTGCGGCTTGTCCATGCAGTTGACCGCAACGCGGACGTCGGTGGAGTTGTTGTAGTGCCCGTCCGGATCGCGGCCCATGTACAGGTCGGCCATCGCGAGCATGGTGTCGCCGGTGCCGTCTTTGAGCTCGGACAGCGCCTGGGTGAGGTGGCGCCACAGCGTCGGCGAATAAAGCGGGAGGATCGTCCCGACGATCGCGTCGCTGTAGCTCAGCCCGCGCAGGTCCTTCGTCTTCGCCGGGTGCTTGACCAGCGGGTCGACCAGGCTCTTGTACACGTCCACCGCCTTGGTGGGGTCGGTGCCAAGCGGGCAGTCCGGGCTGGTGGCGCAGTCGGTGGCGTAGTTGTCGAACGCCTTCTGGAACGCGGCGGCCTGGCGGATCTCCTCCTCGATCTGGTCGGCGTTGGGGTCGACGGCGCCGTCGAGGATCATCGCCCGAACCTTCTCGGGATATGCCTCGGCGTACAGCGCGCCTATCCGGGTGCCGTATGAGTAGCCGAGATAGGTCAGCTTCTCGTCGCCAAGGCTGGCGCGAATGGCGTCGAGATCCTTGGCGACGTTGGCGGTTCCGAGGTTCGCCAGGAACTCCGTGCCCATCTTGTCGACGCAACGCTGGACGAACTCCTTGTTCTCCTTCTCGATGTGGTCGACCCCCGCCTGCGTGTACTCGACGGTGGGGTCGGCACGCAGCCGGTCGTTGTCCGCATCGGAGTTGCACCACGCCGCGGGCATGGAGTTGGCGACGCCCCGCGGATCGAAGCCGACGAGATCGAACCGCTCACGCACCGACGACGGCAGTGTGGCCGCCATCGATGCCGCGGCCTCGACGCCGGACTCGCCAGGGCCACCGGGGTTGATGACGAGTGAGCCGATTTTTTGGCCGGTCGCCTTGAAGCGGATCATCGCGATCTGGGCTACGTCACCGTCGGGTTTGGCATAGTCGACCGGCACCGACAGCAAGCCGCACTCGGCGCCGGCGGGGATGCTGGTCTCATCCGAGCCGGCGGAAGCCTTGCATGGTGCCCACTGGATCGGTGAGCCCGGCCGGGGCGCCGAGATGACGGCGCGCCCGTCGACCACGTTGCTGCACCCCCCCAGCACCAGGGCAGCGATGGTCGCGAGGACCCCGATCTTGAGGCTCATGGCTCAACATGCTGCCATGACCGTACATCTGCCCTGGCGAGGGCGCTATCTCGTGGCGTCGAGCAACTCGTTGAGAGCCACTTCGAAGTCGTCTGCCATGTCCCACAGATCTGGCAGCAACTCGGGACACGACACGATGCCGACGTCGAGCTTGCCGGTCAGCGACATCACGGTGATGTTCAGCCCCGAACCGTGGAAGATCGGGCCCAGCGGGTACATCGCGTTGACCTCGCTGCCCAGGAAGTACAGCGGCACCTGCGGGCCGGGCACGTTGGAGATCACCAGGTTGTGTACCGGCTTCGCGGCGGTCAGCCTGCTCGCGGCGTAGACGCGCATGGCCACTCCGAACACCGCAGGTGCGGCGAATTGAGTCCAGTCCTGAAGCAGGGTCGCGCCGATCGCCGAACTGTGTTGTTTGGCAACGGAGTTCGCTTCGGCGATCGACTTGAGGCGTTCAGCGGGATCTTCGATTTGGGTCTCCAGCTTCGAGAACATGCCGGACACCTGATTTCGGCCGGGCCGGTCGGACTTCTCATGCACCGAGACTGGAACCATTGCGACCAACGAGTTGTCGGGCAGTTCGCCGCGGTCGGCAAGGAACTTGCGAAGCACCCCGGACACCAGGGCCATCACGACGTCGTTGACCTTGACGCCGAAGTGGTTCTTCACCGTCTTGATGTCCTCGAGATCGAGCTGGGCGAACGCGATATTGCGGTGGCCCGTGACGTTGGCGTTGAAGGCTGTCTTCGGCGCGGCGAACGGCGCGGCCATGGTGAGGCCGCTGCGGGCCCTCTTGACGGTGTCGACCACCGACGAGACCGTGGTCGGCAGCACGTTGATCAGCTTCAACGGCCGGGTGGCGAACTTGACCGCGCCGCTCAGCGCGATTTCCAGGCCGCTGGCGTCGCCGACCCCATCGACGGGGTCGGGTGCCGGAGCATCGGGTTCGGTGCTGCACAGCTGCGACATCAGGTTGGCCCCCGTGACGCCGTCGACGCCTGCGTGGTGCACCTTGGTCATCACCGCCAGCCTGCCGCCGGCGTGCACGTCGGTGCCTGCGACGTTCTCGATCACCCAGGTCTCCCACAGCGGCCTACTGCGGTCCAGCGGAAGCGATGCGATGTGTCCGCAGATCTCGGCAAGTTCGTGTCGGCCACCAGGCGATGGCAGGCCGATGCGGTGCAGGTGCCTATCGACGTCAAAGTCCTTGTCGTCCACCCACACCGGATGGTCGAGGTTCAGCCGGGAATCGGCGAGCTTTTCGCGGAACTGCGGCATGGCCTTGATGCGCAGGCCCAGCGCGTCGCGTAGCCGGTCGAACGTGTACCCACCCGGGATGGTCGAGGTGTCGAGCTCGAGGATCGAGCACACATGCAATGGCTGCTTTGGGGTTTCCAAATACAGGAAACTGGCGTCGAGTCCGCTGAGCCGTTGCATGCCGGTGATGTTAGGCGCGGCGACGGCAGGTGTGAGGAAATCCACTTAACGTGGCTTTTAACTTTCTCGCGCCGAGGTGGCAGACTTGTAAGCGGTCAGACGAACCCGGGGACCGCGACGGCCTCGAGGATTCGACCCGACGAAACTACGAGGGACAATGATGTCTGAGCAGACTGTTTACGGTGCTGCCGATTCTTCAAAGCCGCGGAGCAAAGTCCGCACCCATCACCTGCAGAAGTGGAAGGCCGAGGGCCACAAGTGGGCCATGCTGACGGCCTACGACTACTCCACCGCGCGGGTCTTCGACGACGCCGAGATTCCGGTGCTGCTCGTCGGTGACTCCGCCGCCAATGTGGTTTACGGCTACGACACCACCGTGCCGGTGACCATCGATGAGCTGATTCCGCTCGTGCGCGGCGTGGTGCGGGGCGCTCCGCACGCGCTGGTGGTCGCCGACCTGCCGTTCGGCAGTTACGAGGCCGGCCCGCAACAGGCGCTGGCCACCGCGACCCGCTTCCTGAAGGAAACCGGCGCCCATGCGGTCAAGCTCGAGGGCGGCGAGCGCGTCGCCGACCAGATTGCGACGCTGACGCAGGCCGGCATTCCCGTGGTGGCCCACATTGGTTTCACCCCGCAGAGCGTGAACGGCCTCGGCGGTTTCCGCGTTCAGGGCCGCGGCGACGCGGCCGAGCAGACCATCCATGACGCGATCGCCGTACAGGAAGCCGGCGCGATCGCCGTCGTGCTCGAGATGGTGCCCGCCGAACTGGCAACTCAGATCACCGGCAAGCTGACCATCCCCACCGTCGGCATCGGCGCAGGACCGAACTGCGATGCGCAGGTGCTGGTCTGGCAGGACATGGCGGGCATGACCAGTGGCAAGACGGCGAAGTTCGTCAAGCGCTTCGGCGACGTCGGCAGCGAATTACGCAGCGCGGCAATGCAGTATGCCAACGACGTCGCCACTGGGGCCTTCCCCGCCGAAGAACACTCGTTCTAGGCGAACTCGGCCTTCCGCTTCGCCAGGAACGCGTCGATGCCCTCGCGGCCGTCGGCGGAGTCGGCGAGGGCGGCGATCAGGCGGCCTTCGAGCTCCATCTGCTCCTCCAGCCCGCTGGAGAAGGTGGCGAGCATGAGCGCCTTGACTCCGCCGTTGGATCCCCTTGCGGTGGAAGCCATTTGCTCGGCGAGCTTATCGGCGCGGGCGGTAAGCTCCGCGTCGGGAACAACCTCGGTGACCAGTCCCCACTGTGATGCTTCCTGAGCCGACAGAGTCCGGTTGGTCAGCATCAGCTCCTTGGTTTTGGTGATGCCGATCAGCCTCGGCAGGAAGTACGACGAGCTGCCGTCGGGGCTCAAACCGGCGCGGGTGTAGGCCATCGTGAACGACGCGGACTCCGCCGAAAGCACCAGGTCGCCCGTCACGGCGAGAGAGAATCCGGCGCCTGCCGCCACGCCGTTGACCGAGGTGATCAGCACGGCGTCCATCCGCGCGAACGTCGAGATCGCGCGGTGCAGGTCGTCCGCCACGCCCTTGATGAAGGGGCCGCGGGTCTCCGCCGCCGCGAACGACTTGAGGTCCCCTCCGGCGCAGAAGAATCGGCCCGATCCGGTGAGGACCACCACCTTCGTTGCGTTGGTGTCACAGCGCTTGGCGGCATCGGCAAGTTCGCGAGTCATGGTGTCGTTCATGCCGTTTGCGGCGTCAGGCCGGTTGAGGGTGATCCGTGTGATTGGGCCGGACTGCTCAAACGTGATGGTCTGGTATTCGGTCACACCTGGACTGTATCGGCAAACCCCAGCCGCGCCGCTGTCAGCTTGTGAACTTTGGCGAAGTCGCCGTCGAATCCCAGCGTGCGCAGTGCGCCGTCGGCGATCACCAATGGCTGCTCGTCGGGGCAGTCCGTGTCGTCGGAGCGGCGGTTGATCACCGATTCGACCAGCCGAAACGGTAGATCGTCGGCGTCGGCGGGACCGTCGCACTCCTCGATGACCTCGGCGGCGAGGCTGCGGTAGCGGCCCCGCAGTTCGGCGCGACGCAGCCGGAACTGCTCGAACCTGTCGAGGCGCAGTTCGGGCAGCAGGTACAGCGCGCCGAGATTCCATCGGCTGGCGCACAGCTGGGTGACGTCACCGACCACCAGCGCGTGCAGGCGTGGCGCGGCGGGGCCCTTCTCGGCGAGGAGTTCGGCGGCCAACCGCAACGGCTCGTCGACGGTGCCCGCCAGTAGCGCGTCGAGGATGTCGTCCTTGGTAGCGAAGTGGTGGTACAGCGAGGCCTGACGCACACCGACGGCATCGGCGATCCGCCGCGTCGAGGTGCTGGCGTAGCCCAGGTTGGTGAAGAGCTCCGCGGCGGCGTCGAGGATCTCTTCGCGCGCGGTCTTGCCGGGGCGTCGCGACTGCTCCAGCCTCGGGCGGCCACGGCCTTCGCTGTGCATGGCCACATTGTCACACTGTCGTTGCGATACTCACGAGATGCGAGGCAGGAGGTGCGGCGGGAGCGAGGAGCCGCGGGGGGCAGATATGACTCCGGATGCGCGCGAGCGCGAGGTAAAGCATCTTCGCCAGGCGATTGGCACCGCGAAAGTGGTGGTAGCGCTGACCGCGGCGATCGCAGCGACGTTTGTCGCCGGCACCTTGCAAGTGAACAGCCCCGAAACGTGGTGGGACCACGCATCCGCGGTACTGATGGCTTTCACGATCATTGTCAGTTTTTGGCTCGTTACGCGGCCTGTACCAGCTCACGCCGAGATCGATGAGACAGCGTTCGACAAGGTGAGGGATCGCGCGCGTCGCACGCATTGTCTGGTGCAGGTACAAGTGGTCCTCTCGGGTCTCTCGTGCGTGGCCGCGACCATGGGGCTGCTCTGGCCTTGCACGTGGCAGCCGCATCACTGGCCTTCCTGGCACTAAATAACTGTCACCTGACAGAAACACGGTCAACGCAGTCGTAACAGCCGCGATACGCGGGTGGAATCGCTGCGCTGAAAACTTTCAAGTGACAGTTAATCGGACAGGAGCCGACCTTGAGTACCGACTCAACGACTGGGGCGCGCAACCACGCCCGGTCTCAGGTACGTACCGCCGCGATGCGGATTCCCGCTACGCCACCGGACGTCGACCCGTCGGGTCTGCTGTGGTCCGAAGCCATTCCCCCGGGTTCGTACGCGACCCGCGTGCTTGGCCGCGGAACACGCCTTCGGCTCATCGATCCCGACTGCGGCGCATGTGCGCACCTGCTGCTGTTCCGCTCCGACGCGCCGTGGGAGCGACTCAATGTCGCCGACACGATAAAGGTGCCGTGGCAGGCGTACCTGGGCGCCGGCCATCCGCTGCTGTCCGATCAGGGCCGGGTGCTGGCGACCGTGGTCGCCGACAGCTCCGGCCACCACGACACGTTGTGCGGCATGACCGAGGCCGGGCGAGCCAAGATGCTGTTGGCCGCCATCAAGCACGGCCTCGACATCCGCGACGTCGCACCGTCGGTGTCCTTCTTCAAGGGCGTCCGCGTCGGCGACGACGGGACACTGGGTTTCACCGGTTCGGCCGGGCCTGCTGTCGCCGTCGACCTCCTGATCCACCTGCCCGTCGTGGTGGCCCTGGTCAACACCGCGCACCCGCTTGATCCCCACCCCGCGCTCACCGGGCTCGACGTGCTGGCCTGGCGGGCCGGCGAACAGCTCACCGCACCCGTCAACGACGATCCCGAATACTTGCGCGCCCTGTTCAACACCGAAAGCACCTGGGCCGCAGCGAAAACCAGTGAGGCCATCAAGTGACCACCACAGAACTGACGGTCATCGACGACGAGGTCGTCGGCGCGTGTGCGCCCTGGTCGGCGATCGTCCGCGCCGGACAGACGTTGCAGATCATCGATCTGCACGGCAACCAGGCCGTCGACACACTGCTGTACGGCGTCTGGGGCGATCTGGTCGATCACGCCCTGCGCTACAGTGCGCAGGCCACCGTCGCCGCACAGCGCAACATCTTCCTGACCACCGGCTCGGTGCTGCGGGCCACCAACGGCACACCGCTGATGACGATCGTCGCCGACGACGTCGGAAACCACGACACGATCGCGGGCGCGTGTTCCAAGGAGTCCAACACCCTGCGGTACGGCCATCACACCGTGCACCAACACGCTTGTGCCGAAAACTTTTTGGCCGAAGGCGCCAAGTGGGGGCTCGGCAAGCGCGACATCGTGTCGAACATCAACTTCTTCATGAACGTGCCGGTCGAGGCCGATGGCACGCTCGGCATCGTCGACGGACTCTCCGCGCCCGGCAAGTCGCTGTCGTTGCGCGCCGAGCGCGACTCACTGGTGCTGGTGTCGAACTGCCCGCAGATCAACAATCCCTGCAACGGGTTCGACCCCACTCCGGTGCGGATGGTGATCTGCGCCTGATGACGGCGATCGAGGTGGTGCGGCCCGGGATGCTGACCACCGTCCAGGACTGGCCGGGTCGTACCGGGTTCTGGCATGTCGGTGTGCCACCGTCCGGACCGATGGACGACCTGTCCTTCCGGCTCGGCAACAGGGTGCTCGGCAATCCACAGGGCGCCGCCGGCCTCGAATGCACGAGAGGCGGTCCGGCCCTTCGGTTTCCAGACGGCGCACGCGTGTGCATCACCGGCGCTCCCGTGAGCGTGACGCTGAACGGAGCACCAGTGCCGCAGTGGCAGTCCATCACGATCCCCGCCGACGGAGCGCTGGACATCGCGCCCATGACCGGTCCCGGAATGCGTTGCTACGTGTTGGTGGCCGGCGGCCTGCAGGAGTCCGAATACCTCGGCAGCACAGCCACATTCACACTCGGTGCGTTCGGCGGCCATGGTGGCCGACCATTGCGTGAAGGCGACGTTCTGACCGCCGGCGTCGATTCTGGACAGCGCAACGGCCGTCCTGCGCGGGTGGCGATCGACGAGCAGCCCAGCATCGGGCACCGTTGGGAGGTCGCCGTCACCGAGGGCCCGCACGCCGCACCCGAGTTCTTCACCCGCGCGGACATCGACACGCTGTTCGGCACCGACTACACCGTGCATTTCAACTCTGATCGCACCGGTGTGCGGCTCGTCGGCCCGAAGCCGCAGTGGGCCCGTACCGACGGCGGTGAGGCGGGGCTGCATCCGTCGAACATTCACGACAACGCCTACTGCGTCGGCACTTTGGACTTCACCGGCGACACCCCGATCCTGCTCGGCCCCGACGGACCAAGCCTCGGCGGCTTCGTCTGTCCGGTCACCGTGGTCGGCGGTGACCGCTGGAAGCTTGGCCAGATGGCGCCGGGCGACGCCGTACGGTTCGTTCCGGTGCGCGCGGACCGGGCGCCGTCGCTGCAGACCATCGACGTCGATCGACGGGCGTCGTTGCCACTGGTGATCTCGACGTCCAGTGACAGCGACGATGGCGTGCTCACCCGATTCACCGCGCCCGACGGCACCGGCGTGATGCTGCGCCGCGACGGCGACGACGGCGTGCTTGTCGAGTACGGGCCGATGGTGCTCGACCTGGCCATGCGGGCCAGGGTGCACGTGCTGTACGAACATCTCCTCGAACAAGACATCCCCGGCATCACCGAGCTCACCCCCGGCGTGCGCTCGTTGCAGGTGCAGTTCGATCCCAGGGTGTTGTCGATGGCGGAAATGACCGAGCTGCTGGCAGGTCTCGACGGGGAGCTACCCCCGTCGGATCAGCTCGTCGTGCCGAGCCGTGGCGTTCGACTGCCGTTGTCGTGGGACGACCCGGCGACCCGGGAAGCCATTCAGCGGTACATGCACGGTGTGCGTGCGGACGCGCCATGGTGCCCGTGGAACATTGAATTCATCCGGCGCATCAACGGCCTCGACGACGTGGCGCAGGTGCGCGCGATCGTGTTCGACGCACAGTATTTGGTCCTCGGCCTCGGTGACGTCTATCTGGGCGCCCCGGTCGCCACTCCCCTGGATCCGCGACACCGGCTGGTCACCACCAAGTACAACCCGGCACGCACCTGGACGCCGGAGAACGCCGTCGGTATCGGCGGTGCGTATCTGTGCATCTACGGAATGGAGGGTCCGGGGGGCTATCAGTTCGTCGGCCGCACCACCCAGGTCTGGAACCATTGCCACCCCGGCAATGCCCAGTCGTTCGAGCCCGGGACGCCTTGGTTGCTGCGGTATTTCGACCGGATCAGCTTCTACCCCGCCAGCGCCGAAGAACTGATGCACCTGCGTGCCGAGATGGCAGCGGGGCGGGGTGACGTCGCGATCGACGACGGAAAGTTCTCCCTCGCCGACTATCGCGCGTTCCTGTCCGACAACGATGAGAGCATCACCGCGTTCCGTCAGCTTCAGGCCGTCGCGTTCGCGGCGGAACGCCATGCGTGGGATCTGGCCGGGGAGTTTCGTCGGGCGTCCTAATGCCTGTTCACCTTGGTGTGGCACTCTGTCCACCGCCCATTAACCTTCTCGGGCGTCACCGAAGGGACACTTCTTGCACTATGGCGAAATCCAGTGACCAGGCAAATTCCAGGTATCTGGAGGTCGAACGCAAATTCGAGGTGTTCGAATCGACCGTGCGCCCGTCATTCGAGGGGCTGTCGTCTGTCGCCCGCGTGGAGCGTTCGCCGTCGCAACAACTCGATGCCGTCTACTTCGACACACCGGCCCACGATCTCGCCGCCCACCGTGTGACCTTGCGCCGCCGTACCGGGGGCCCCGACGCCGGCTGGCATATCAAACTGCCCGCAGGGCCGGATGCCAGGACCGAGGTGCGAGCGCCGCTCGGCGCCGAGACCGGCGACACCGTTCCGGAGGAATTGCTGGACATCGTGTTGGCGATCGTGCGCGATCGCCCGGTCGGCCCGGTCGCGCGCATCTCGACCACGCGCGCTGTCGACATGCTGTATGCGCCGGACGGCACCGCAGTGGCGGAGTTCTGCGACGACGACGTCGTGGCCCAGGCCGAGGGCGACGAGGAACCCGAGCAGCGGTGGCGCGAGTGGGAACTCGAGCTGGCCGAGGGGGCCGATCCCAGTCTGTTGGACCGGCTGACATACCGGCTGCTCGACGCGGGCGCGGCGGTTGCCGGCCACGGTTCGAAACTCGCGCGCGTCCTCGAGGGTGCCGAGAGCCACGAACCCGACGCGGTCGAGCTCGAACCCCCTGCCGATCCCGTACACCGCGCGGTGGCCGAGCAGGTGGAGCAGCTGCTCGTGTGGGATCGCGCGGTGCGGGCCGATACGTATGACTCGGTGCACCAGATGCGGGTCACGACGCGCAAGATCCGCAGCCTGTTGCAGGCGTCGGAGGATGCGTTCGGCATCTCCGACGACGCGTGGGTCCTCGACGAGTTGCGGCAGCTGGCCGCGGTTCTGGGGGTGGCGCGCGACGCCGAGGTGCTTGCCGAGCGCTACGAGAAGGCGCTCGATGAACTTCCAGCGGAGTTGGTGCGAGGGCCGGTGCGGGAGCGGCTGATCGAGGGCGCCAAGAAGCACTACAAGTCCGGCCTGCGACGCTCGCTGGTCGCGATGCGGTCGCAGCGCTACTTCCGGCTGCTCGACGCGCTGGAGGGCCTGGTGGCCACGCAGGCTGTCCCGACGCAGCCGGGTGTAGAGCCTGCCCCGCTGACCATCGATTCGGCGTACAAGCGGGTGCGCAAGGCCGCCAAGGCCGCGGCTGAGGCCGCCGACACCGAGAAGGATGAGGCGCTGCACCGAATTCGTAAGGGCGCCAAGCGACTTCGGTACACCGCGGCCGCCACCGGCGACAGCAGGGTTTCCGAACGTGCCAAGACCATCCAGACGCTGCTCGGCGACCATCAGGACAGCGTGGTCAGCCGCACGCATCTGAGCCACCAGGCCGAGGCCGCCCATGCCGCCGGTGAGGACACCTTTACTTACGGACTGCTTTATCAGCTGGAGGACGATCTCGCGCAGCGCTCCCGCGAGCAGCTCGACGACGCGTTGAAGAAGCTGGACCGGTCGGTGCGCAAGGCGCGGTAGCACCGAGCGGGCGGATGAGTTGGCCTGTAAGCCGGATTCTGTTCCTCGCCGCCGCGTGTTACCACGGCGACGAAGCGGCGACCATCCATCTGGACACACCGTTGCCGGGTGCCTCAAGCGGCCTACCCGCAGGCTCGGGCGAACAGCCCTCGGGCGCCTGCGCTGCCGCACCCCCTCCTGCGACATTCTTGGCCTTGCTTCGGGTGGGGTTTGCCTAGCCACTCCGGTCACCCGGAATGCTGGTGCGCTCTTACCGCACCGTTTCACCCTTACCACCGCGTGGGTGGCGGTCTGTTCTCTGTGGCACTTTCCCGCGAGTCACCTCGGATTGCCGTTAGCAATCACCCCGCTCTGTGAAGTCCGGACTTTCCTCGAACCATCCGCCGCACCTGTCCCCCTATGGTTTGGCGAATGGTCCGCGGCCGCCCAGCCAACTCATCCGCGCTATAAACGTACTGCTTCGGGAGCTAATTCCGCGAACAGGCCATACTTGACGGCATGACGCAGGTGCCGCCGGTGCGCTATCTGCAACGGGCCAAGGATCTGGTCGATGCCCGCTACGCCGAACCCATCACCGTCGATGATCTGGCGGCGGCCGCCGGGCTGTCACGAGCCCATTTCAGCCGGATGTTCACCCGGACGTTCGGCGAATCGCCCCGCGCGTATCTGCAAACGCGTCGTCTCGAGCGGGCCGCCGCGCTGCTGCGCCACACCGACCGCTCGGTGGCGGATATCTGCGTGATGGTCGGCCTGCAGAGTGTCGGCTCGTTCACCACGAGCTTCGCGAGGGTCTACGGTCAGCCGCCGGCCTCCTACCGCGCCAGCATGCCTCCCGCCGCGATCTACGCGCGGGTGCCCAGTTGCATCCTTCGCCGCGACACTCGGCGCCCCGCCGACAGTCGCGTGAAGACAGCACACGGGGAGAAGACGAACGACGGCAACCCACCGTAGCGTCGTGCGCATGATCAGAATTGCAAGCTCCCACTTGTGGGTACACGACCAAGAAGTGGCACTGAAGTACTGGACCGACAAGGTGGGTATGGAAGTGCGCCAAGACGTTTCGTTTCCGGAGCTCGGCGACTTCCGATGGGTGACGGTGGGCCCGCGCGGTCAAGACGACGTGTCGATCGTGCTGATGGCGGTGCCGGGCGAGCCGGTGATGGATGACGCCACGCGCAAGCAGGTTCTGGAACTCACCGCGAAGGGCTTCGCCGGGACCGTCTTTCTCACCACCGAGGACTGCCAGGCCACCTATGACGAAATGAAGGCCCGCGGCGTCGAATTCACCGAGGAGCCACACGAGATGCCGTACGGCATCGACTGCGGATTCCGTGATCCGTCCGGCAACAGCGTGCGACTCACCCAACTGGCGGAGATTCCGGCCAATACTGGATAGGTGCGAACTTCCACCGCAGCAGTCGGCTCAGCCGCCTTCTTTGTGGTGGCTCCCGGCACCTTCGTTGGGCTGGGCCCCTGGTTGATCACCCATTGGGAGATCCCGGGGTTCAGCCCGCCCTTACGCGTGATCTTGGGCGTCGTGCTGATCGTCCTGGGTCTGATCCCACCCGTGCACGCGTTCATCCAGTTCGTCAAGGCCGGAGGCACGCCGATGCCCGTCGCGCCCACCGAGCGGCTTGTCGTCACCGGATTCAACCGGTTCGTGCGCAACCCGATGTACGTCGGCCTGCTCACCGCGATCCTCGGTCAGGCACTGCTTTTCGACAGCCTGTGGCTGGTGCTCTACGCGGTGATCGGCTGGATCGCGACAGCGTCATTCGTGCACTGGTACGAAGAGCCGACCCTGGTGCGGACGTACGGCGAACAGTACGAGGAGTATCGCCGCAACGTGCCTGCCTGGACTCCACGCCTAACGCCCTGGAATCGGGCGCCTCAGAACGGTGGCGGTTCGTAGTTGGCGGCGAGCCAGGCTTGGCGTTGTCGTTCTTCTTCGGCGATCAGTTCGGTGCGCTCGCGTCGTTCGGCGTTGATGCGGTCGCGGCGGTCCTGCTCGCGGGTTTGTTTGCGGCGCGGCATCATTGCCGACCGATCCGTGTCGGGTGGATCGAGCGCCGGCTGGATCTCCAGCTCACCGGTGGGCTGGGCCAGCGCGGGAAACATGCTGGCGCCGTCTGGTTCGGTGGTGTAGATGTGTCCGGTCGGGGCGGTGAGAATCACCGTGCCGTCGGGAATTTTCCTGGGATACAGGTTTGGCCAGGCCGTCGCGCACGCCCAGAACCAGGCCATTCTCCGGCGGCCCGCCGCGACATGCACAGCACGGCGCAGCGCAATCACGACGCGCTCAATGCGGGATACGAGTCATGACATCATTGAAGCGCGAGTCAGAAGGCGATGTGTGCCGGGCGGGGCATTGTCCGCCCGGCACCATCATCGCAGCGAACTAGCGTTGCGCTGAGCCTGACACCTGTCGGTGCCCGGACAGGCCCCTAACTCACGCCGAATCTCATGTCGATGCGGTTATCAAATCGGGTCCCCTCGCCGACACGGAAGACCCTCTGGATGCCATCGAAGAAGTTATCGACGCGTTGATTGTGGGTGATGGTGGGGTGGTGCGGATTGGGATGTTTGAGCGAAGCTTGGGCTGTGCCCGAGCCGAGGCCCAAACCTACCGCAGCCATCGCTGTCGCCATCACGGCCAGACTCGCAAATTTCTTGAGCCTCGTGAACTGAGTATTCATGGTCACTCCTTGTTGAAATCTCGCGGGGTGAGTTACCCCACAATTGGTGGACGAGTTGCGGGCGTCAGGAGGTTCAATCGTTTGCGCTTATTCCGGAAT